>Ga0208769_1000145_pt1 | contig 37476 bp, 45 predicted proteins | sample AntAceMetag02UKC_FD_184768 | JGI IMG/M metagenome (GOLD analysis project Ga0208769, IMG submission 184768) | Saline lake microbial communities from Ace Lake, Antarctica- Antarctic Ace Lake Metagenome 02UKC (SPAdes) (version 2) | ecosystem: Environmental > Aquatic > Non-marine Saline and Alkaline...
CCTTTAAAAATAGTATCTGTCTGGTGGGTATTACTGCTATTGGTTTATATGAATTAAAGCCCGTGCCTCTTGAGCCTGTATATCCTGGCATAGGTATTATGGCAACAGCAACAAGTAATATTCTGAACAGGGCATTTATAAGGATAATTCCGGCATGGATTATTATGCTGCTTGTTTGTTTATTGCCGCTTATTCCCGCAATCCTTATTTCAGGAGAACGTCCGCTAAGAGCAATTGCGCTGACTGTGTCTTGTGTAGCAGCTGTTTTTATAAGTTCTTTAGTATTGTTTAAAAATAGTATATTATTTAATTTTTCATTGCCATTGCTTTCACTTGGAGGCAGCTATTTAGGTGTTGCTACATATAATTTTGTACGTATTTCCATAGAAAAGCAGAGGTTTTTCAGACTCTCAATAAATGATGGCTTAACAGGCTTATTTAATATCCGATATTTTAAAATGGTACTAAGGACAGAATGCCTTATGGCAAATGCAGACCCTTCTAAGCACTTCTGTATACTTATGTGTGATGTGGATCATTTTAAGAAATTCAACGATACTTATGGGCATCAAGTAGGGGACCTGGTTTTAAAGGGCGTGGCATCCGTATTAAAGAAGGCAGTGAGGGCATCTGATGTTGTTGCCAGGTATGGAGGAGAAGAGATGATAATGCTCCTGCGGGGAGCCGCCCTAAGCAATGCCTTAATGGTTGCAGAGAGAACAAGGCATGATGTAGAAAGCAATTTAATTAAAGACAAGGATAATAAAGAACACAAGGTAGCAATAAGTATGGGCGCGTCTCGTTTTATAAAAGGTGATAGCGAAGATACTGTAATTGAGAGAGCAGATAAGGGATTATATAAAGCAAAAGAGTCTGGAAGAAATAGAGTAGAGACCATAGAGAAGTAATTATAAAAAATGGTGCCAGGCACCTATTAATTAATAGGTGCCTGGCACCATTTTTTTGTTCCAATTTTTTATACTGTACCTTCCACAGAAATTTCCTGACCATCTGTTAAAAGAACACCTTGCTCAAACATTGGACCGGATGTTTCATCATATGGTCCTACAGCAACAGCACCTTCAGTTACAATAACAGTAGTCTTGTATTTGCCTGCGTGATAGTGTCTTTTCCATTTGTTGCGGTCTTCATAACGCAGGAAGAACATTTCTTCTTCTGATATTTCGCCATCCTTAGATTCTTCTTCGCCTTCTTCAGTTTCATCGTCATCTATAGGGTCTTCTGGGTCTGGAGGAGGTGGCGGCGGATCTACTGGTTCTGGCCCAGAGAACCAATTAGTGTTATTATAGTCTCCATCATCCGGGCTGCCTAAAGAATGAGGAGGATCAATAGGTGCTCCACCATTGCCTTGATTATTAGAATCCTGCACATCTACGTATGATACATCTATTGTGCCCTCGCCAACTGTTCCTTGTGGATTTATATTCCATACATCTCCTGCACTAGAACTTGCCAATGTAATTAAACTGCCAGCTGAACCTGTTAAAGTAAGAGTTCCCTCTATTGTTTGTGTTGAGCCTGCTTCGAATGTTAGTTGTTTACCAGCGGTCTCACACGTAAAATTGTTAAAAGTAGTATCACCGCTAATCTGGCTTTCGCCGGAACCGTCAAAAGTAACAGTAGATGTGTCGGCGGTAAAAGTGTCATTGTTATTCCAATTACCTGAAACAGTCCATGTTGAGGTTTCGGCATTAATTTCATTATCTTTGGTGCCTGCGCCGTCGGCACTAATCCAAATAAAGACATTGCCGTTTATGTCTATTGTTGAAGAACCAGCCGTTAACTTACCGTATTGAGAAGTGCCGCCGCTGCCTATGTCCAGGCTATTGGCAGTGATATTATGGCCGTTGGTAATAAGTTCAGCTATGTTAGTATCGCCGTCGCCGTTAGATGCATAGATGTCTATATCGTTGGCTATAATATCCCCTTGCAGTTGCAAGGTGTATTGGGTTTCATAGGATCCGGCTCCCTGAGAAAAAGATAATGTCTCAACGCCGCTGTAGTCAAAACTCGGAATATTTTGGTAATTTACACCATCCATATAGCCGCTTAGCGGAAGGAAACAGATTGTATAAAAATCTAAGGTTGTCTTTTCAGGGGTTAAGATTGTCTCGTTGTCGAGCACGAGTACATTGCCATTGTTATCCTTGCCGTTGCCACGGAAACATATTTGATAGTTGTTAGCGCCATCGGTTAATTCGCCGTCGCCTAATGTTAACGTGCCGACAATATTTATATCACTGTCCATAGTTGTTGTTTTTCCGCTGGCTGCACAGATAAGGTTATAAAGATCTGGGTTGCCAGGGCCCGAGCCTGTACTTATTGTATTTATTGTGCCGTCGCCTGTAAGTTCAATTGTGCTGGTTCCGTATGTGAAACCTCCGCCGGATAGGTCAAGGTTTCCGCCTACGGTTAGGTATGTTGAGCTAAGGTTGACATTGCTTGTTTCTCCATCAGCCGCTGATACAGTGAAATCACCACCTACATTTACGGGCCCGCCTGAACCGGTAAATACAGGACTGCCACTATAAGGCCCATATGGGCCGATTATACAGTTACCACTAACTGTTAATGTTGAATCTGAAGAAGTTTTAAATTCTCCACCGACTACTAACAGTGTAGTAACATTCATAGTTGGGTCATATGTATCTAAATCAAGCGTTCCACCTATAGTGCCGAATGTAACTACGCTAATGGTCTCATTTGCGATTTGTAAAGTTCCTGTGGCATCCTCATGGGTAGCCAGAGTATCAAAGCTTGCTCCCCCGGCAGTAAGAAGATTTGTGCCGCTTCCGTTATACCATACTGCACCGCCTATTGCTACGGCGCCATCGTTGGTATTATCGAAAGTGCCGCTATTTGTGAAATCTCCACTGATAATGACATCCTGCCAGTCGCTGGCACCTTGATTATATATATCCAATTCCTGGCCAGAATCTATTGTTATACTACCGCAGGTTATATCTGAGGTTAACTCTAAGGTAGTATCATTAACGCCGTTAACTGATATTTGAATATCTCCTATGCTTGTTTGTGTTGCGCGATTATCAGTGAAATTTTGTTCGGTTCCGCCATCAAAAGTGATAAGTCCGCCTCCGCCTGTATTAGTGTATATACCATCACTGCCACTGTTATCAATACTAAAATCGCCTCTAATTTTTACATCTTGGCCATTTTTATCAAATTCACCACCAGAATCTATAGAAAGGTTTCCTGTAAATATGCAATTCCCGTCGCCCAGCGTTACCTGTTCTCCTGCCTCGGCAAGACTCATCATAGCACCATAGGTCATGTTTGTTAAAGTCATATGAAGGCCGTTGTAGTCCATATCGCGGGTTGTAAAATTTGCTCCGCTCCCTTCACCTATTAATGTAAATGTATAATGCTCGTTATCCCCAGCGGCAATAGTTGCCTGGGTACTTGCGCCAGTTGAATTATTAAAGGTAGCGCCCTCATCCAGCGATATTGTTGCATCTCCCCCGTCATAATAAATATTTATTGCTCCAGTATCAAAAACATCTATATCATTTGCGTTAAATGTGGAATTCTCTATATTAAGGATTCCGCCATTTGTTGCCTGACCTAAAGTAGTCGTTCCTGTAACCGTTAATGCATTGCCGTTGGTATTAAGAGTTACATGGTGTATAGTTAATCCGCCGACTGCAATTGGGTTATTCATCTCGAAGCTAGGAGGTGTATCGAGCGCTACAGGTATGTTAAAAGTAAGTGTTCCTATGTTGATTATTGAACGAAGTGTTGAGGTTTCTGTGGCCATTATAGTAAGGTCAAAGGGGCCGCCCTCTACTCCGTCTTTGGTATACATAGAAGAACCTAAATTCATAATAAAGGCGCCTGTGCCATCGGTACCGGCTTTAAAAGTGCAAGCGCCTATTAATCTAATATCAGCAGGAGTTTCTGCTGTGCCAATTAATATATTATCTACGTCTCCGTAAAGGTGACCGCTGTAATCACCCGTAGTATATGTTACCGCATTATCCAAATTGGCCATATCCGCTGTTCCTACCTCACAAGTTCCACCAAGCATGAATGCAGCGCCGCGCTCTATTAAACTACCTGCTCGTAACACACCCAAACTTCTCACATCTCCGGCGCCTATAAGATTCATAGTATCTGTAGCCAGCAAGTTGCCGACAGAATAGATAGCGCTGGCTGAAGTTATATCAAGGTTATCCGCAGAGAGAACACCATCTTCAGTTACATTAATATCTCCAGCACCTTGAGTCTCAACACTAATATCTCCGCCTTCCGCGGTTACGCTGGAAGCTACCTGTATAGTATTATCTGCTATAATCCTTATAACACCGCCAGTTGTATCAACCCTATTAGCTTTTACCACACCTTCTAAGTTTATGGCCTTCTCGAATATATCGGTAACAGCCTCTGCGCGCAACAGAACGGTTCCGCCATCTGCCTCTATATTACCTGTGTTTTTAAGCTGCTCTGTAATAGGGTTGCCTTCCGCATCCACTATAGTAGAGGCAACTTTTTCATCAATAGCAATAGAAACAAGCCCGCCACCTGATATGTTTAATGTAACTGCATCGCCTGTCGCAAGGGCTATTTTACCCATAGGCGCCACTATGGTTCCCTGGTTTTCTATGGCGCCTGCGATTAAAACACCAAAACCGCCGTTTGTTATATTTATAGCACCCTGGTTTGCGATGAGTATATCCATCTCTTGAGTAGAGAGCTTTTTAAATATGTAATCGCCGTTTAAGAAGTCAGCATTAGCAATATCCCTTGTTGAGAGAATAAGGCCAGCTGCCTGTAAGTTGCCGGCAGGGCCTATGTTTATACCACCAGGGCTGATAAGAATAAATATACCGTTGCAACTTAAGCTTCCGAATATATTGCTTACATTAGAACCGCCTACCCTGTTTAGGATTTCAGCGCCAGAAGAAGGCAGCATAACAATAACAGATTCGTTCTCGCCAATATCAAAACTTGTGTAATTTATAATTGCTTGATCAGAGGCAGTAATCTGCATTGTGCTCTCATCCAGGTACTCAATGTTTACATCACCAGACTCAACTTCATCTACCTGAGGTAGAGAGTAAACAGATTGTGTGCACATAAAGAAGAATATAGTAATAAAAGTAAGTACTTTCTTTACTGTGCGTTGGATTCCTATGTCTACTTTTTGGTTCGTTCTCATTTCCTTCTCCCAACAAAAAACCCATAGCCTAAGTTGACTATGGGTTGCGTTTAATACTTGTTTTGGCAACCCGACTGCCATAGTCATTTGACTTTAGGCTCTTTGGCTTTGCGTCTTCGCCTTTCGACGAATTTGCCTTTCTCGTGTAACTTCTACATCTTAAAGAACATTTGATCTCATTTCTGCTTCCACATAAAGTATACTGTATGTTTGCAAAAAGTCAAGGGGTGCAATAAATATTTTTTACCTATATAAATTTTGGCTTTTTTTACATTTTTACATTTTGCATACCCATGATTTTAGCGAGGATAAAAACAATATAACATACTGTAAAATATAGAGTTATATCATAAATACGAAATTTTACTTGCCTAAGATGTGATTATGCGTTAAAATAATACCCTGGTTATAAGGAGAAATATGGTTCAACAAGAAGTTTCTATTGCTATAGCTTTTATTGCGGGTATCTTTTCTTTTTTATCGCCTTGCGTTTTGCCTTTGGTGCCGGGATATATTTCATTTTTATCAGGCATGTCTTTGGATGAACTTGGTCAGGGTGCTGACCGCAAAAAGATTATAAAAAAAGCAGGAATGGCGTCGGCCTTTTTTGTTCTAGGATTTTCAGTGGTTTTTGTTGCTTTAGGTGCCTCTGCTACGTTTATTGGCGGGTTTTTGACAAGGCATATTGAAATTTTGTCGAAAATAGCCGGAGTTATCATTGTAATTTTGGGATTGCACATGGTGGGAATTTTTAAAATAGGCATCCTTAATTATGAAAAACGCTTTAATGTTAAAAGAAATTCATCAGGTTATTTAACAGCTTTTTTATTAGGGTTTTCCTTTGCTTTTGGCTGGACACCGTGTATAGGGCCAATCCTGGCAGGAATACTTGCTCTGGCAGCTGTTCAGCAGACGGTAATCAAAGGGATGTTTCTTTTGTTTGTTTATTCGATGGGGCTGGGTATTCCATTTATACTTACCGCGTTTGGTACGGGCGCGTTTATGGGATTTTTTAAAAAGTATAAGCGTTTTATCCGTAGGGGTGAGATAGCAGCAGGTGTTTTATTAATAGTTATAGGAGTATTGATATTTTTTGGAAACCTTAACATATTGACAAAATTTATCCCTCATTCACTTTATAGGTTTATAAAATAAAAAGAAAGGGGCATTCAGGATGAAATTTAAAAAATATCTATGGGTTGTCTTATTGCTGTTATTGGTAGGTTACTTAGGGGTATCTACAAACAAGCACGGTATTTTTGCAGCCAACAACAGCTCTATGCAAAAAGCGCCTGTTTTTAGTTTACCCGATTTAGAAGGCAGGCAGCGCAGCTCCTCGGATTTTAAGGGAAAGGTAGTTATTCTGGATTTTTGGGCCACATGGTGTCCGCCATGCGTTATGGAAATACCTCATTTCATAGAGCTTCATAAGGAGTATGAAGGCCGGGGCTTGGTGGTTGTTGGCATTTCTCTGGATCAAGGCGGCGTGGCAGGGGTAAAGTCTTTTGTTAAGAAAAATGGCATAAACTACCCCATTCTTATCGGTAACCAGAAGGTGGCACAGGACTATGGGGGAATCCGCGGAATTCCTACCACTTTTGTAATTGACCGCCAGGGCCGCATTGTTGAAAAGTTTGTCGGTTATAAGGACAAAAACGTTTTTGAATCAGTAATTAAGGAGCTTTTATAATGAGAGAGAAAGTAGAAGCAGCATTAGAAAAAGTAAGACCGTCGCTTCAGGCAGATGGCGGAGACGTAAAATTAGTGGATGTGACAGCCGATGGCGTGGTAAAGGTAAAGCTTACTGGTGCCTGCCACGGATGTCCAATGAGCCAAATGACGCTTAAATCAAGCATAGAAAGCGCCATAAGAAGAGAAGTCCCGGAAGTAAAAGAAGTTATTGCTGTATAAGCAATGGAAAAGATACCAGAGCATATAGCTCATTTTCTTAGTCACCAGGGTTTTATTATTGTCTCAACAGTAGATGAGAGGGGCTATCCTCATAATTCGTGTAAAGGTATAGTTAAACTAGACGTAAAAGGTGAAATTTATCTAATGGACCTTTACAAAGCTAAAACCTATGAGAATCTTAAGCAAAATGCGTCTATAAGCATTACTGCTGTTGATGAACATAAATTCATAGGCTGGTGCCTAAAGGGTAGGGCAAAAGAAATAAAGAAAGATAAACTTGAATTATCTCTACAAAAAGCCTGGGATGAAAAGATCACAAGCAGAATAACTCACAGAGTTATAAAAAATGTACGCGGTGAGAAGGGCCACCCTAAACATCCCGAGATAATGTTGCCTAAGCCCGAATATATGATAATTATGGAAGTGCAAAAGATAGTCAACCTAGCCCCATAATTTAGTCCCCTATTGATGATATGATCACATTCGAAACTAAAGTTTTAGATATAATACAAAGAACCCCAAACGTTAAAAGTTTCAGGTTTAAAACGCAAAAAGGGGCAGATTTTAAACCAGGGCAATTCTTCTTTGTTGGAATACAGGTTAATGGTCAGGAACGAACAAAACATTTTTCTTTTTCAAACTCTCCCACAGAGAAAGGCTATATAGAATTTACTAAACGCGTAACAGATAGCGAATTCTCAAAAGCCCTTGATAATTTAAAAATTGGTGATTGGGCAAAAATAAAAATGCCATTAGGCTCTTTTACATTTTCCGGTGAGTATAAAAAGATAGCTTTTCTCTCAGGCGGCATAGGAATAACACCAATAAGAAGCATATGCAAATTTATTATTGATAGCAAATTACCAACGGATGCGGCTTTGCTCTATGGTAACAACATAGAAAAGGATATTATATTTAAAGATGATTTTAATGAGATGGCTTCAGCGAATAAAAATATAAATGTAGTTTATACTCTAACTTCAACAGACATAGATAAAACCTGGCATGGCAGAACCGGCTATATAGATGACAAAATGATAAAACAAGAAATACCAGATTATAGCGAAAGAACGTTTTATATGTGCGGCCCGCCAAAAATGGTAGAGGGCCTTAGCGATATATTGAAGAATAAATTAACCATCACATCAGACAAAATAAAGACTGAAAATTTTATAGGTTATTAGAATGACAAATAATAAATGTATAAATTGCGCTTTCTGCAATAGCGCTAACGTTAGCTGTATATTTTGATTTTATAAAATAATGAGAATAAAAAACAAACTGCTTTTGATACTTTTTGGATTTGCTGTGTTTTACTATTTGCCAATCCACGCATTCCCGTTTAAGGGGCCGATTTTTGAATCTTTGGCATTGGTAAAATGGTATGCAAGAGAGCATGTCTTGCTTTGCCTTATACCGGCATTTTTTATAGCAGGGGCAATATCTGTTTTTATTAAACAAAATTCTGTTATTAAATATTTGGGCGCCCAGGCAAATAAAATTATTGCATATGGCGTTGCCTCTGTATCTGGTAGCATTTTGGCGGTTTGCTCATGCACAATTCTGCCATTATTTTCAGGTATATATAAACGGGGAGCTGGGCTAGGCCCTGCTACAGCCTTTCTTTACTCCGGGCCTGCAATAAATATTATGGCTATTATATTAACTGCTCGTGTATTGGGCTGGGAATTTGGTGTAGCCAGGGCCATTGGAGCTATTGCCTTTAGCATAATAATAGGTTTTCTAATGCACGTCATATTTTTAAAAGAGGAAAGACAAAGGCATGCAAATGAGCCATTCAAAGTAGAAGCAGAAAGTCAAACGTCTCAGTCATTAAAAATTAAGTTTAAAAATTGGCTGCAGGCCTCATTGGGATTTGCAGTGCAAATTATGCCACTATTGTTATTGGGTGTACTTATTGCGGGATTTTTACTTGGTAGGCCGGGAGAAGAAGGAATAATTCCTTCAGGATTTATCAAGGTGCTGGTTGGTGGCAATGGTATTTTTGCTAATTTTTTTGCGGCAATAATAGGCGCGCTTATGTATTTTGCGACATTAACAGAGATTCCGATATTGCAGGGCTTGATGGGTTCAGGTATGGGTAAAGGTCCTGCGCTTGCGCTTCTTTTAGCAGGTCCGGCGCTTAGCTTGCCTAATATGTTTGTTATAAGAAGTGTTATTGGTACAAAAAAGACGCTTGTTTATTCAGGGCTTGTGGTAGTTATGGCTACTATAAGTGGCATTACATTTGGCGTGATAGCAGGATAGATATAAGTTTGGAGGTTTTTAATTGTGAAAATAGAAATATTAGGTACAGGATGCCCAAAATGCAAGATGTTATATGAAAATGCTAACAAAGCAATAGCGGAGACAGGTATAAAAGCAGAGGTTATTAAGATAGAAGACATGGAACACATAATAGAGTGTGGGGTTATGATAACACCTGCTATAGTGATAAATGGAGAAATAAAATCTTCTGGCAAAGTGCTTTCACCAGAAGAGATTAAGCAATGGTTAATATAAAAAAATGTATACTTGTTTAATATTTAAAAGAAAGGTAAAATATGGCAGTAGAAAAAATAGGTGAGGAATATAAATGTAATGTTTGCGGAAACGAAGTTACTGTTACCAAAGTCGGTGGCGGTGAATTAGTTTGCTGCAACCAACCAATGGAAAAAATAAAAGGATAAAAGGAGGATAAAACTATGGGGAAATCAATTAAAGGGACAAAGACAGAGAAAAATTTGTTAGCGTCATTTGCTGGTGAGTCACAGGCAAGAAATCGCTATACATATTTTGCTTCTGTTGCAAAAAAGGCAGGCTATGAGCAGATAGCCGCGATATTTTTAGAAACCGCCGAAAACGAGAAAGAGCATGCTAAAAGGTTCTTCAAGTTATTAGAAGGTGGTGAGTTAGAAATACAAGCAAGCTATCCAGCTGGACTTATAGGCGATACAGCGTCGAACTTGGAAGCAGCTGCTGCTGGAGAGAATCTTGAATGGAGGAAGCTCTATAAGGAAGCAGAAGATACAGCACGCGAAGAAGGATTTGAAGAAATAGCTGTGCAATTTAAAGAAATTGCAGAGGTAGAAGAAGAACATGAGAAAAGATACAGACAATTAGTTAAGAATTTAAAAGAAAATAAGGTATTTAAAAAAGACACAGAAGTTAAATGGAAATGTCGTAATTGTGGGTATGTTCACGTGGGCAAAGAAGCTCCGGATAAATGCCCAGCATGTGCTCATCCACAAAGCTACTATGAAGTGCTTTGTGAGAATTATTAAAAAATAAGAAAGGACCACATCATGAAAGGACATGTATGTAAGGTTTGCGGGTATATATCAATAAACGGTTTAGCTCCGGAAAAGTGTCCTGTATGTGGAGCACCAAAGACAGCTTTTTCTGAAAAAGAAGATGCAATTAAAACACCACAAGATGGAGGTAATTTAACAGAGTTGGAGAAAAAACATATACCAGTTCTTACTGTAGTAAAAAAATGTGGCATTATTTCAGATGGCGGCTGTCATGATGTGCATATAAAAATGGGTGAGATACAGCATCCTATGCAAGTAGAGCATTATATTATACATATTGATTGTTACATTGATAACGAATTTATAGCAAGGATACACCTAACACCAGAGAAGCTTAATCCTGCAGCAGCACTTCATCTTAAACCTTTGGGTGGTAAATTTAGCGCTATATCACTATGTAACATACATGGTGCGTGGATTAAAGAAGAAAATCTATAACCAAAATGAACGAGGCTAAGCCTCGTTCATGCTTTAAATAGAGGAAAGCCATGAAAAATGTAAAAGTTTATAGCACACCGACATGTCCGTATTGTCAACATGCAAAACAGTTTCTAAAAGACAATAATATTGAATTTGAGAACATAGACGTAGCTGCTGATCCTGCTAAGGGGCAGGAAATGGTAAAGGAAACAGGGCAGATGGGTGTTCCTGTTATAGAAATAGACGGAGAATTCATTATAGGATTTGATCAGGAAAAAACGAAAACTGCATTAGGGCTATAAAATGTATGACCTTATAGTTATAGGCGCAGGCCCAGCTGGCATCACCGCAAGTGTATACGCTGCACGCAAAAGAATGAACTTTTTAGTTATAAGCAAGGATATAGGTGGTCAGACTGCATGGAGCGGTGATATAGAAAATTATACTGGCTATCAATTTATCAGTGGGCCTGAACTTACAGCTAAATTTCAGGAACATATGCGACAATATAGTGTAGCATTAAAAGAAAATGAAGATGTTCTTGGAATTAGTAAAAAGGCGAACATAATAATGATTAAGACGAGTAAAGGCAGCTATGAGACAAAAACCGCAATAGTCGCCTCTGGAAAAAGATCAAGAGAGCTGAATGTTCCCGGAGAGAAAGAGTTTAAAAATAAAGGCGTAACCTACTGTGCTACTTGTGATGGGCCTTTATTTGCTGGCAAAGACGTTGCAATAATAGGTGGTGGTAATTCAGCTTTGGATGCGGCATTACAGCTTATTAAGATTGCTAATCATATTTATCTTATCGACATAGCACCTCAACTAATAGGCGATGCCATAATTCAGGATAAGATAAAAAAATCTAACAAAGTAACTATTCTAAGTAACACAAAAGTACTTAAGGTAATTGGTGATAAATTTGTTAGTGGGATCAAGGTTGAAACAGACGACAAAGAAAAGACATTACCTGTGCAAGGGATTTTTGTGGAAATAGGACTTATACCTAATTCTGAATTTGCAAAAGAATTAGATAGAAACAAGCAGGAAGAGATAAAAGTAGATGAACATAACAAGACAAATATCCCTGGCATATTTGCGGCAGGGGATGTTACTGATGTGCCTGAGAAGCAGATTATAATTGCCGCAGGAGAAGGTTCTAAAGCCACTCTGGGAGTATTTCATTATCTTAGTAGGCAAAAATAAATCATGCACAATCCTGCTGTTAAAAAACTCATCAAAGAATACATCTGTAAAAAACCACAAATTAGAAAAAGGTTAAAAGAGTTTAAAAATCTACAAAACGTCGACGACGAAAAAGTGTTTTCTGAATTGTGTTTTTGTATCCTTACCCCTCAATCAAAAGCAGTATCCTGTGATAAAGCAATCAAAAATTTAGAAAGTGATGATTTATTACTTAATGGATCCAGAAACGTAATCAGTAAAAAAATAAGAGGGCTCACCAGATTTCATAACAACAAAGCAGTTTACATAGTAGCAGCCAGAAAATTTTTTACAAATGGCGGTAAGCTACTTGACATAAAAGACAAGCTGGATAAAAAAGATATTTTTAAAACAAGGGAATGGCTTGTTAAAAATATAAAAGGCATAGGTTATAAAGAAGCGAGCCATTTCCTAAGAAATATAGGATTAGGCAAAAATATTGCAATACTTGATACTCATATTTTAAAGTGCTTAAGAAGGTGTGGTGTTTTTAAAAAGCCTTTACAGCCAACAAGCAAAAAAACTTACCTAAAAACAGAAGAGAGAATGCGCCAGTTTTCCAAAAAGATAGACATTTCTATGGAAGAGCTGGATCTACTTTTCTGGTCCCAGCAAACCGGCTTTATATTTAAATAAATTGGGACAGCTACCCTATTGTTTGTGAAAAATTTCACAAACAATAGGGTAGCTGTCCCAATTTATTTTACTTGACAAAAATATTTTTTTTGATATACTTTGTGACAAGTGGTACAAAGTCTGTGAAAAATAGTACAAGGTTAATATGATCCTTAATGGTAAAAAGATTCCAGAAGCTGTAATTTCCCGTCTATTTGTGTATTTACGGGAACTCTCAGAACTTACTAAGGTTAACATACCTACTATCTCGTCTTCTGAATTAGGTGATAGGGTAAACTTATCTGATACACAGGTAAGAAAAGACCTAGGGTATTTTGGGCAGTTTGGCACAAGCGGTGCAGGATATGATGTAGTTGAGCTAAAAAAAGTTTTAGAGAAAATACTTGGAAAAGATAAGACATGGAATGTCGCGGTTGTTGGTGTAGGACATTTAGGTAGCGCGCTTGTTACTTATCCGGGATTTAAAAATCATGGGCTCAATATAGTGGCAGCATTTGATGCAGATTCTAAAAGAGTCGGAAGAAAATGCGGCGGTATTACTATTAAATCTATAGATACTATGGCAAAAGTTGTGAAAGATAAGAAAGTTTCAATAGGTATAATAGCTACTCCTGCGGAAAGTGCACAAGAGGTGGCTGAGAAATTAGTAAAAGCAAAAGTTGAATGTATTTTAAACTTTGCACCCACGGCATTAGCAATGCCTGAGAATGTAAAAGTAAAAGATGTGGACTTATCAAGAGAGCTTGAAACGCTCTCTTATTTTTTGGCTGATAAATAATGGACTTTATATCTAATTCAAATCTCACTAAGTTGCTAAATTCCTTAAAAAGGGACTATAAGGTCTATGTGCCTGTTAAAAAGGGTGAACAGCGTTTTTATAAAAGATACATAGACCCTTCTGATGATATTGTAATAGGTGAGGTCAGGCCCTTTGAGCCACTTAAGGCGTTTTTTATGAAGGCAAGAGAGAGGGTTGCAGACGGCTTTAAGCCAGATGTGCCGGGAGCTGATGCTAAGCCATTTGCAATAGTTGGTGTAAAAGCATGTGATTTAAAAGGACTTAAAGTACAAGATCATGTATTCCTAGACAATGATTATAATGATCCTTTTTATGCAAAATTGCGTGAGGAAAATCTTATTATTGCCACAGATTGCACAACTGCCATAGACACATGTTTCTGCCTTGCCTTGGGTGTGAGCCCTTATCCTAAGGAAAATTTTGACATTAATCTTTCACAGGTTGACGGTGGTTTTATAGTAGAGACAGGTTCAAAAAAAGGTGAGGATGTTGTTAATAAAAACGCAAACATTTTCCAGGATGCAAGAAAAGAATTAGTCTCTGAAAGAGATAATTTAAGAGAACAAGTTTCTAAACAAGTGCAGGATAATATAAAAAATAATAATGTTCCAAATGAAAATGCATTTGAAGGCATTGTAAAAAAGAATTTCCAGGCAAATATATGGGAAGACGAAGCAAAAGCATGTGTAGAATGTGGAGCTTGCAACACTGTTTGCCCTACCTGTCACTGCTTTTTATTATATGATCAAAAAGATAATGATAAAATGGCCCGTTTGCGCATATGGGATTCATGCATGATAAAGGATTTTGCTCGAGTAGCAGGGGGAGCTAATCCAAGGCCTTATTTATGGGAGAGATTAAGAAATAGGTTTGATAAAAAATTTGACTTTTTCCCAAAAGTAGCTGGATTCTATGCTTGCACAGGATGCGGTAGATGCATATCAGCCTGTCCTGGGAAAATAGATATAAGGAAAGTTTTAGGAAAACTGGTAAAAAATGCATCATAATAAAAACAATCCATATAGGCCCGTAGAGGCAGAGGTTATTGAAGTTATAGCCGAGACTCCAACTATAAAAACCATACGCTTTAAACCAAAAGAGCCAATAGGTTTTAAAACGGGCCAGTTTGTGGAAATAACCATTCCTGGGGTAGGCGAAGCACCATTTACACCTTCCTCAAAGCCGCATGTTACAGAATATATGGAAATAAGCGTAATGAAGGTAGGCAAAGTTACAGAGAAAATACATGAGCTTAAAAAAGGCGACATAATTGGTGTAAGAGGCCCTTTTGGCACAGGATATCCTTTAGATGATTTTAAAGGAAAAGAAGTTCTTGTTGTTGGCGGAGGTTGCGGTTTTGCGCCAATAAGGAGTTTAATGTATTCTCTTTTTGAAAGAAGTTCTGAATTTAAACAATTATTTTTTCGCGGCGGCTGTAAAACACCAAAGGAATTGGTATATAAAGACGAAACAAAAGAATGGGCAAAGAGGGAAGATCTTAATTTAAAACTTACTGTTGATAAGGGAGAAAAAGGCTGGAAAGGCAATGTTGGCCTTGTGACCACCATATTAGATGGTTTGGGTATGGATTATAAAGAAAGCATTGCTGTTGTTTGTGGGCCTCCAATAATGATGAAATTTGCGACTCTTAAGTTACTTGATCTTGGGTTTAAGGAAAGCAACATATATCTTTCTATGGAGAAAAATATGTCATGTGGTATAGGAAAATGCGGACATTGTAGAATAGGGACATATTATGCTTGTAAAGACGGCCCTGTTTTTACATATGATAAGATAAAGGCATTTGCGAATATATGGGACTAGAATTGAACAAAAATGAGCGGCTTTTTATTGATCTTGATATTTGCACAGCAGGTGAGTGCAAAGAGTGTGTTATAGACTGTAGCTACTTTTATCATCGCCAGAAACCAGGTAATAATGGCATTGTTTCTGTAGCAGAACTTGCTACTTATGCGGTTGTTTGTAGAAAGTGCGAGGAACCGCATTGTGTCAATTCCTGCCCTGTTGAAGCGCTTGAACAGCAAAAAGATAAAGATAAATTATTAATAAGACATAACATGCGCTGTATAAGCTGCAAATCCTGCTCACACGCATGCCCTTATGGAACTATATATCCTGAAAATGTGCCATTTTTAGCTCATAGCTGCGATTTTTGTTTAGATAGAAGAGATAAAAAAGATGAACCACTTTGTATTAAAACTTGTCCATATAAAGCATTAAGCCTAAAAAAAGGCGATACTAAATTAGATGAAAACACTTTTTTAGTAGGAGATAATATAATAATTCATTCAACGCACTGGGATCGCGAGAAGGTATGATCTACATATTTTACTTTATTGTCTATGGATTTTTGCTAACAGCTGTTATAGGTTTGTTGGCAAGCTGGATTGATAGAAAGGTTACAGCCCGTGTGCAATATCGCGTAGGCCCGCCTATCTTACAGCCCTTAATAGATATTGTAAAGCTTTTGGGAAAAGAAACACTTATCCCGGTGAATGCTTCAAAAATAACATTTTTATTAGCACCTGTTATTGGCCTTGCAAGTGTAATATTGGTTTCTACTTTATTATGGTTAAATAATATTGATACAAGCAATACAGTTATAGGTGATTTAATAGCTGTACTATATCTTTTAGTCATACCTTCTTTATCTATTATGATGGGAGGATTTGCATCAGCTAATCCCCTTGCAAGCATTGGAGCATCTCGCGAGATGAAACTAGTTTTAGGTTATGAGTTGCCATTTATACTTGCAGTATTGGTGGTTGTAATAAAATCCGGATTTTCTATAAAAATCGGTGAAATTTTAAATTTTCAAATACAAAACGGGGTTATTGCAGGAAGCATATCAGGAACTCTGGCGCTTATTGTCGCTATTTTATGCATACAAGCAAAGCTGGCATTAGTTCCTTTTGATGCTCCTGAGGCAGAGACAGAGATTGTAGGCGGACCGCTTATTGAATATTCTGGTGCGGGCTTAGCTATTTATAAGCTTATGAAGAATATGCTTTTATTTGTGTTACCGTTCTTCTTAATGATTTTATTCATGGGCGGCTTCAGATTCGATGGCATACATCTTTTATATGGAATACTTAAATATATAGGTTTGGTAGCACTTATAACTGTTATAAGAAATACGAATCCAAGAGTTAGAATTGATCAGGCAGTTAGATTTTTTTGGGGGCCTATGACAGCCATTGCTGTAGTAGCAGTTGTTTTGGCATTGAGAGGGTTATGAGCTTAAAATTAAAAGCATTACTAAAATCTCCATGGGTATTTCATTTATCAACAGGAAGTTGTAATAACTGTGATATTGAGGTGCTGGATTGCCTTACACCAAGGTTTGATATTGAGCGATTTGGAATGCTTTTAGCGGGCAGTATAAAGCATGCTGATGTATTATTAATCACAGGTTCATGCAACAGGCAGTCTGTTACACGATTAAAAAGACTATACGAGCAGGTTCCTAAGCCATGTCTTGTTGTTGCAATAGGAGAATGCGCTCTATCAAGAGGACTATTTATAGATAGTTACAATTGCCCTGAGCCCTTAGATAAAATTATACCAGTTGATGTATATATTCCAGGTTGCCCGCCTAAGCCAGAGGCAATTATTGCAGGCGTTGTTAAATTAATAGAGAAAGTCAAAGGTAAAAAATGAATAAAGAAGCAATTTTAAAAGACATAAACAGCAAATTTGAAAAAGATATAATCAGTTTGCTTGACAAATCTCCCACAAGAGTTTATATAGATATTAAGCCTGAGGCAATAACTAAGATCACTCCTTATGTTTTTAGGAATTTAGGCGCAAGGTTTAATATTGCTTCTGGTGTGGATTGTCGTTACCACATGGAAATTTTATATCATTTTATTATTGAAGATATTAATCTTTTAATTTCCTTTAGGGTTAAGCTGGATAAGAAAAAGGCGTTAGAAATAGATTCAATAACTAATATAATAGAAGGGGCAAATTGGGTAGAAAGAGAAATACATGAGCTCTTAGGAATAAATTTTAAAGGGCATCCGGATTTAAGAAAACTACTCTTGCCAGATGAATGGCCGGAGGGAGTTTACCCATTAAGATGCGATTATAAAGAGTGGGATAAAAAAGCAATAAGAGACAGAGGGGTATAATGGCAAAAAGGACAATAGTTCCCATAGGGCCATATCATCCATTACAGGAAGAGCCGGAATTTTTTACACTTACTGTTGAGGGTGAAAGGGTAGTTGATATAGATGTGCGCGTTGGATATAATCACAGAGGTATAGAAAAACTTTCTGAGATGAAGACTTTTGATAAGGCCACCTTTGTTATAGAAAGAATATGCGGAATATGTTCAACCAGCCATCCGTTTGCCTATACCAGGGCAGTAGAAGATATTATAGGCGTTGAAGTTCCTGAGCGAGCCAAGTATATAAGAACAATAATCGCAGAAGGCGAGAGAATACATTCACATTTATTGTGGCTAGGACTTGCAGGACACTTTTTAGGATATAACACAGTTTATATGTGGGCGTGGAAATTAAGAGAAGAGATCCTTGATGTAATGGAAATCTTATCTGGTAATAGAAACAATTACGCAATGTTTAAACCAGGTGGTATAAGGCGCGATATAAAAGCAGAAGATATACCTGGTGTTGTTAAGAAAATAGATTCTATTGTTCCTACATTGACTATGCTTAAGAAAGCGGTTATAGATGATCCAGTATTACATGCCAGAACAAAGGGAATAGGAATACTTAGTAAAGAAGATTCTATAAATTATTGTGCACTTGGGCCTACAGCAAGAGCTTCAGGTGTTGCCAGAGACATAAGAAAGGATTGTCCATACGGTGCTTATGATAAAGTACAGTGGGATATGATAGTTACTAAAAACGGTGATGTATTTGATAAAGCTGTTGTGAGGATATTGGAGGTTTTTGAGTCAATAAAAATAATGAGACATTGTTTATTAAATTTACCAAGCGGTGAGATAGATTTGAAATTAAAGAGTATCCCGCCAGGTGAAGGCGTTGGATACATAGAGGCTCCAAGAGGTGAGACATTCCATTATGTAAGAAGCGATGGCACGAACAGGCCGGTTCGCCATAAAGTAAGGGCACCAACCTTTATGAATCTTCCTACATATAAAGCAACGGTTGTGGGTGAGACAATATCAGATGCCACGATAATATTAGCAGCTATAGATCCTTGTTATTGTTGCACAGAGAGAGTAGCGGTGCGCAATATAAAAGGGAAAAAGCTATACAATGGTGAAGACCTTATAAAACTTTCACAGCAGAAGACCGAAAAACTTAAAGATAAAATGAAATGAACATATTTATAGAACTTTTTAGATTTGATAGCCTGTCCAATTTTATAGGGATATTCATAGGGGTATTTTCTTTATTAGTTATCCTTTATTCTTTTGGTTTTATGCGTGAGGAAAAGGGGATTATACGCTATTATATTTATATAATTCTTACAACAGTTGCTTCGCTAGGGGTTGTGTTTTCTAATAACCTCGTTCTTTTTATGGTATTCTGGGGATTTTTAGGGCTGACATTATATTTATTAATTGGTTTTGGGAAAAAAGAGAGCACTCACGCAACTGCTAAAAAGGCATTTATAATAATTGGCGGCACAGATGCTTTAATGCTTTTAGGTCTGGCTTTTATATGGAAGATCGCAGGCAGCTTGCAGATGGATAAAATAAAAATAGCATTGAATACAACTCCTGCTGTGTGGGCATATCTTTGCCTTGCTATAGGAGCATTTGCAAAAGCTGGTGCCATGCCATTTCATACATGGGTTCCTGATACTGCAAAGGATGCACCTACACCTGTAGCCGCGTTTTTGCCAGCATCATTGGATAAACTTTTAGGTATATATTTTCTTATTAGAATTTCACTTGATATATTTATAATTAATATGGCAATGAACACGTTTTTAATGGCACTTGGAAGCTTTACTATTATAGCAGCTGTTATGATGGCATTGATTCAGCATGATTTAAAAAGGCTTCTCGGTTATCATGCTGTTAGCCAGGTTGGATATATGGTGCTTGGTATTGGAACAGGAAACCCAATAGGTATAGCAGGTGGATTATTCCATATGTTAAATAATACTATTTATAAATCCTGCCTATTTTTATCAGCTGGTGCGGTAGAGAAGAAAACCGGAACAACAAATCTTGAAAAGCTCGGTGCGCTTGTAAAAATTATGCCAATTACATTTGTTGGATTTTTAATAGCATCATTAGCAATTTCAGGCGTGCCTCCGTTTAATGGTTTTATTTCAAAATGGATGGTGTATCAGGGAATAATACAAACAGGGAAAACAGGTGGCGGACTTTGGGTAGTATGGCTTGTTGCTGCTATGTTTGGAAGTGCTCTTACTTTAGCTAGTTTTATGAAACTTATTCACGCGGTTTTTCTTGGCCAGCCATCTTCTGAAATGAAAACACCCGGTAGGCAATTAGGGAAAGTAGGCCCGGCCATGTTAATTCCTATTAGTGTGCTTGCGTTGTTATGTATTATCTTTGGTATTTTTGCAAATCAAATTCCGCTGAAACATTTTATTTTCCCAAGCATAAAAATGGATGTTGCCTTCTCTGGCGCCTGGGATGCGAGTCTTGCCACAATGTTAATATTGGTAGGTATTGTAATAGGTATTATAGTATATTATTTAGGCACAATAAAAAAGACAAGAACCGCAGAAATGTTTGTAGGTGGCGAAATATTAAAAGAAAATCCGGATATGAGGGTTTCTGGAGTAGATTTTTACAATACAATTAAAAATATAGGTTTATTGCGCGTTATTTATAAATTAGCTGAGAAAAAAGTCTTTGACATATACGAGATCGGAGCAAAGGGAACATTTAGTTTTAATAGGGCATTACGTTATATACATAATGGTGTGTTACCTTCATATTTAACATGGTGTCTTTTAGGCATGGGAGTGCTTTTTTATATTTTATTAAGGTAAACATATGATAGAACTTTATATTTTATTAACAATTATGATTATTGGCGCAATTATCGCCATAGAAGTAAAGGACTTGCTTTCTTCTGTAGTAGCTGTAGGGGCTGTTGGACTTGTGTTATCTATTGTATTTTTAATACTAAAGGCGCCGGATGTTGCTATTACACAGCTTGTTGTTGAGATCTTATGTCTTATTATATTAATTCAAGCGACACTGAAGAAAGATTTACCATTTTCTACAAGCGGAAGATGGTTTTTTAATACTGTTATAACAGTGAGTTTTATGGCGCTTTTACTTATTGTGGCAGTCAAGTGTTTTAATGATTTACCAGCATTTGGTTATCCTATAATGAGGGTGGCAGGAGAGTATTTAAAAGAAGGATTAACCGCGACTGGTGCCACAAACATTGTTTCGGCAGTTATACTGGATTATAGGGCCTATGATACCCTTGGCGAAGCTACAATATTGTTTACAGCAGTTATAGGAGTTTTAGCTATTGTAAGGCGCGTAGGGAGAAAACCTAAGGGAAAAAACATAAAAGATGAGGACAGCTTCTGATGAGTAAAGAACATGATAAAGGAATGTCAGTAATAGTAAAGACAATCACGCGCCTTACTGTGGGCCTTATTATGCTATATGGTATATATATACTTTCTCATGGGCATGTTTCACCAGGTGGCGGTTTTGCTGGTGGCGTTATAATCGCGCTTTCTTTTGTGCACCTTATGCTTGCTTACGGCAAAGAGGCAGCATTAAAGAAATTTCCAAAATCAGCAACATCGTTTTTTGAAAGCACAGGAGCAATAATGTTTTTATCTATTGCACTTTTAGGATTCACCGGAGGCTATTTCTTTTTAAACTTTATATCGAAGGGAGAGCCCTTTAAGCTATTTAGTGCTGGAATAATACCACTTTGTAATATAGCAATAAGTCTTAAAGTTGGTGCAGGGCTTTTTGCGATATTTATTGCGCTTGTTTTACTAAGATTTGAATCGGAGAATAAAGAATGATCATATATTTACTTTGTCTTGTGCTTTTTTGTGAAGGGATATATTGTATCTTAAGAAAGCGCAATATAATAAAGATAATCATAGGAATTATTATAGCAGAGTATGCTGTAAACCTATTTTTCATCCTGGTGGCGTATAGAAAAGGCGGTCGTGCGCCTATTTTTTCTCCTGATGCGCAGATAACCAATATGGTAGATGCGCTTCCGCAGGCACTCGTGCTTACATCTATTGTTATAGGGCTTGCGACCACAGCACTGCTTATTGCGATAGCTATGAGAATATATGAGAAGTATGGGACATTTGATATTACAAAAATAAAAGAACTAAAAGGATGAAAACAATCTCTAATATAATACCACTTTTTGTGATAATACCTTTAGCAAGTGCATTTTTAATACCGCTTATTGGTAAAAAGAAAAAGTGGATTTGCGATTTAGTAGGTGCTTTGACAACATTTGCTTTAGCATATCTTTCTGTGTACGCGGTTCATCTAACAAGGATGTACCCGAATCTTGTATACAGCGTCGGTGCCTGGAAACCGCCATTTGGCATAGCAATGGTTTTAGATGGGCTGACAGTATTTATGCTTGTTACAGTTAATATAGTCGCATTTACAATTGCTCTGTATTCAATAAATTATATGGAGAAGTTTACATCTAAATGGAAGTTTTATACACTATTCCTTTTAATGTTGGGGGGCATGAATGGTGTTATTGTAACAGGTGATATTTTTAATCTTTTTGTATTTTTAGAAATAGCTTCAGTGGCAAGTTATGCTCTTGTAGCATTTGGAACAGAGAAACATGAATTAGAGGCTGCGTTTAAATACGCGGTTATGAGTACAGTTGGTTCATTATTTATTTTACTTGGAATAGTATTTTTGTATAGTTATACATCAACGCTTAATATGGCTGATATAGCAAATACACTAGCAGGGGCAGGAAACCCTAATATAGTAGTTATGATAAGTGTTTTATTCATAATGGGGTTTGGGCTTAAGGCAGCACTTGTTCCGTTTCATGCGTGGTTACCTGATGCACATCCTTCAGCACCAGCGCCTATATCAGCAATGTTATCAGGTGTATTAATAAAATCACTCGGTGTATACGCATTATGCAGAATATTTTATAATGTTATAGGAATAAATCCAGCACTGTCTTCTATATTAATGTTTTTAGGCGCGTTGTCTATGGTCGTAGGTGTATTTTTGGCTATAGGGCAATGGGATTTTAAACGTTTGCTGGCATACCACTCTATAAGTCAGATAGGTTATGTTATATTAGGCATAGGCCTTGGAACACCACTTGGAATAGCGGGTGGACTGCTTCATTTACTAAATCATTCTGTGTTTAAGTCACTTTTATTTTTAAATTCCGGAGCAGTAGAATACTCAACCGGCACCAGAGATTTACAAAAAATGGGAGGACTTGCTTCTAAAATGCCTGTTACAGGTACAACGAGTTTGATAGCATCTATGTCAATAGCAGGTATTCCACCATTTAATGGTTTTTGGTCAAAGCTTATTATTATAGTAGCTGCTGTGGAGGCTGGAAGGCATGGTTATGCTTTCTGGGCTGTTTTAGCGAGCATAATAACACTTGCATCGTTTACCAAAGTTTTAAAATATGGTTTTTTTGGCACTCTAAAGAAAAAATATGAACAGATAAAAGAAGTTCCGATATTTATGAAGCTCTCAATGATTATATTAGCAGCCATATGTTTGGTTGGCGGATTATTGTTACTTCCTGAGGTTAATGAGGTATTTTTAGGTAAAGCATCAAATGCGATTTCAGAAGGTGTAAATTATGGAATCATGGTTTTAAAGGACATAAAGTAAATATATGAAAAGCAGAATAACTTTATTTATTTTAGCACTTTTAGTCTGGCTCCTACTTAATTGGGTGCCGGATTATCAGCATCTTATTGTGGGTGTGTTTATCGCGATTTTTATAACATATATTACCGGTGATCTATTTATAAAAAGAGCGCACATGCTTACGCATCCATTGCGATACTGGTATTTTATAGCACATTATGTGCCGATGTTTTTATGGGAGTGCTTTAAAGCTAATATAGATGTTGCTTATCGGGTAATACATCCTAAGCTTCCTATTAATCCAGGCATAGTGAAGGTAAAGACGACCTTAAAATCAGATACAGCACTTACATTTTTGGCAAATTCAATTACATTAACTCCAGGCACCCTAACTGTGGACATTGATACAGATGAGGGTGTTTTATATGTACATTGGATTGATGTAAAATCAAAAGACGTAGAATCTGCTACCGCGATAATTGTTGAACGTTTTGAGAAAATATTAAAAAAGATTTTTGATTAGGGACTAGATATGAAAACATTAAAATGGTTTATAGGAGCGGTTGTGTTAACAGTAATTATAGGCTTGATATTATTTAAGCCGCTGCCGTTTCTTTTTTATAAAGAGCTCCCATACCTTGGTTTGGTAGGCAGGGCAATTTATATAATTATTCTATCCTGTGCATTATGTCTTTATAGGATATGGAAGGGCCCGACCGGAGCTGATAGGATCGTGGCTATAGATATGTTAGGTATTATGATAGTAGGGCTTTGTGCCATACTTACAGTTTCAACAGGGAGATCCTGGTATATTGATATAGGCATTGCCTGGGCATTGCAGAGTTTTATAAGTACCTTAGCGCTTTCAAAATATTTAGAAGGAAGAGGTTTTGATGAATAGTATTATAGGGCTGGTATTTATTAGTGTAGGTTTGGCTTTCGATGTTTTTGGCTGCCTTGGCCTTGTGCGCTTGCCAGATGTTTATAACCGTCTTCAGGCTGCCACAAAATGTGTTACACTCGGTACCTGCAGTATATTATTTGGAATGTTTCTTATGGTAGGATTTGTAGGAGCAGGGATAAAAGCGCTTTTATGTATTCTGTTTCTTATTTTAACGTCTCCTGTAGCAGCGCACGCGATAGCACGTGGCGCGCACAGAGCAGGAGTAAAGCTTTGGGATGGAAGCGTTGTTGATAAATATAAAGAAGATAAAGAGGGAGAGGCGTGAAATTACCAAAAGTTAGAGAACTCATAGAAGCAATTAAAGCGCTTATAAAGGGTCCTTATACCTCTAAGTTTCCCAAACAGCCGCATAAGCCGCATCCTAATTTCAGGGGTCAGCCTAAATATGATCAGGATAAGTGCGTTGGATGCTTGGCGTGCGAAGAAGTTTGTCCTGTAAATGCTATAGCACACAAGGATATAATTGATGAGAACGGTAATGCAAAAAGAATAATGATTCATTATACAGATATATGTATATTCTGCGGAGAATGTGAAGCAGCTTGTATAGCTAACCATGAAGGAATAAAGCTTTCCAACGACTGGGAACTTTCATTTTTTGATAGAAAACAAGCTTATGAAACAATAGAAAAGGAGCTGCAGCTTTGCGAGGCATGCGGCGAAGTAATTGCATGCAAAGATCATTTAAAATGGATAGCAGAAAAAATAGGAGAGCTTACTTATTCAAACCCTACGCTTTATTTATCCCGCCTCAAATCACTAGGCATTATAGATGAAAATATTGCAACTGTTTTAAGAGATAAAGGCCGTTCCGACAGAGTAAAGATTTTATGCGCTCGTTGCAGGCGCTCCACCACCCTTACTACCAAATAAAGACAGCTTTGATGAATAAAAGCGTTAAGCCTATTTTAGATAAAATATTATCCGCCAAAGGCAAAATTATTATTGTTGGCATAGGCAATATTATGCGCAGGGATGATGGTTTAGGTCCCGCCCTTATTAACAGAATAAAAGATAAAGTAAATACCCTATGTATTGATGCGGGCACTGCGCCAGAGAATTATTTAGGTAAAATAGCTAAAGAAAAACCAGATACAATCTTACTGGTAGATGCCATGCACATGGAAGAACGCCCTGGCACCTACGATATTCTTAAAAAGCCAGATATATTACAAGGTGGTTTTACTACGCACAATATGTCACCAGTTATGATTATTGAGTATCTGGAAAAGGAAACAAAAGCTGATATTTATATGTTGGGCATTCAACCGCAGAATATTTTCTTTGGCGATGAATTGTCAACCAGAATTAATAGAACCCTTGAGGAATTAGAAAGGACAATAATACAATGCATGAATCGCACTTAATAGAACCAATTATTAAAGGTATAGCAGGACACGCAAAAAAAGAAAATGCAAAAAAAGTAAGCAAGGTAAGACTAAAAGTAGGAGTCCTTACCGGCGTTAAGGAAGATTCTTTTAAAGAGACATTCAGGACCCTGGCGGTAGGAACGCTTTTAGAGAACGCTGAGCTTGAAATTACATTTTTTCAAAGTTCAAGGATAGAGGTTGTGTCTTTTGATGTCGAATAAAACAATACTTGCCTTAGGTGCTGATATAAAAAGCCGTTTTCTTGTCGGGAAAGGGAAAGATATACACTACGGCCCTGTCGTAGATGATTTATCTGTTGCAGAAAATTATGAATTTTTTAAAAAAGAGATTTGTAAAGCTATAAAGAGATTTAAACCTGCTATAATTGCCTGTGACTTACATCCTGGATATCTTTCTTCAGAATTTGGGAAAAGCTGTAATATAAAATTGCAGCCAATCCAACATCATCATGCGCATATTGGCAGCGTAATGTTTGAGCACAACCTAAAGGAACCTGTACTTGGTGTATCTTTTGATGGAACAGGCTATGGCAGCGACGGGAAAATGTGGGGTGGAGAGTTTCTTTTAGTTGATAAAAAAGGTTTCAAGCGTTTGGCACATCTTAAATATAGAATGATGCCTGGCGGGGATAAAGTTGTGCATGAGCCATGGCGCATGGCATTAAGTATACTCAGAGAAAAAGGAGCTAATTTTATACCAAATGTGCAGAAAGAAAATAAAAATTTTGTGCTTTCAATGATAAAAAAAGACATAAATTCTCCTGTAAGTTCCAGTGCAGGTAGAACATTTGATGCAGCAGCAGCACTTTTAGGTGTTTGCACTTACGCTTCTTATGAAGCAGAAGGGCCAATTAAACTTGAGTCTATGTGTGATGATAAGATAAAACAAATATACCCGTTTGGCACAATAAAAAATAATGGCTGTAACATAATTGACACCGATGGGATATTCCAAGGCATTGTTAGGGATTTAAGAAAGAAAAAGCATAAAGTATTTATAGCAACTGTTTTTCATAATTCTATGGCTAAAATAATAGTAGACACCATTAAAAAACTATCAAAACAATTAAACATTAAGACAGTTGCTCTAAGTGGCGGAGTATTTCAAAATAATTTTTTAAAAACAAAAATAATAAAAGATTTAAGCGCCTCTGGCCTGAAAGTTTTTACAAATACCATAACGCCGGTTAATGACTTAAATATAGCATTAGGACAATATTATGTGTCTAGCACAGCCTGCAAAGGTTAAAAAAATAAAAGGCAATAAGGCAATAGTGGATTTTGGTGGAGTTTCCAGAGATATTTCTTTGGGAATCTTAAGCAATGTTGGAGTAGGAGACTATGTCTTAATTCATGCTGGTTTTGCAATAGGCAGATTGTCAAAAAAAGAAGCTAAAGATACCTTAGGCGCACTAAAGGAATTAAAAGATGCCTTGTAAACCCCTCTACATAATGGAAGTATGCGGGACCCATACCATGGCTATTGCCAGATCAGGCATAAAGAGGCTCCTGCCTAAAGGAATAGAGCTTATATCAGGCCCTGGGTGCCCCGTGTGCGTGACTGACCAGGGAGATATTGATAGAGCAGTAAAAATTGCCAGTATGAAAGATGTGATTATGACCACCTTTGGTGATATGATGCGTGTGCCTGGCACCAAATCAAGCTTTATGGATGCAAAAACAAATGGATCAGATATTCGCGTAGTCTATTCTTGTCTTGATGCTTTAAACATTGCCAAAGAGAACCCAAAGAAGAAAATAGTATTTATGGGCGTGGGCTTTGAGACAACATCTCCGACTATAGCGGTCACAATACTGCAAGCTAACAAAGATGGTATAAAAAATTTCTTTGTACTGTCAAATTTTAAACTAATTCCTCCTGCGCTAATTGCTCTTGCTGGATCTAAAGAAATTAAAATAAATGGTTTTATGTGTCCTGGGCATGTTAGTGTTATCATAGGTTCAGATGCTTACAAGGATGTTTCAAAGCGCTTTAAACGCCCGTGTGTTATAACTGGCTTTGATGATGATGATATTATAGGAGGCATCAAAAGATTAATTGAGCAAATTAAAAGTAATACATACAAAGTAGAGATTGAGTATAAAAGAGCAGTTAAAAAAAGTGGTAATGCAAAAGCAAGGCGCATTTTATATTCAGTTTTTCAAATAAGAGATTCACAATGGCGCGGACTTGGAAATATTAAAAAAAGTGGCCTCAAATTTAAAAAACAATACAAATGTTTTGATGCTGAAGAAGAGTTCAAGGTTAAAATTCCTAAAACAAAACCACCAAAGGGGTGCATTTGTGGGAAAGTATTACAAGGAATAAAAAAACCATCAGATTGTAGATTATTTAAAAAGGTATGCACACCAAGAAAACCAATAGGGCCCTGCATGGTATCATCGGAAGGTGCCTGTGCGGCGTATTATAGATATGGATAAAAAAATAACCTTAGCGCATGGAAATGGCGGCTCCCTGATGCATGAGCTCATAGAAGTTTTGCGTCTTAGCTTATCAAACAACATCTTAAACGAACTTGCAGACGCTGCTGAACTCCACATAAGGAAAAACAGGATTGCTTTTAGCACAGACTCCTATGTTATAAAGCCATTATTTTTCCCAGGCGGAGACATAGGCAAACTATCAGTATGTGGCACAGTAAATGATGTTTCTATGAAAGGGGCAGTTCCGCTTTTTATATCCTTATCTTTTATTATTGAAGAAGGTTTTGAAATGGTAAATTTGGAAAAAATTGTGCAATCTATAAAAAAAGCTGCCAACAAAGCAAAAGTACAGGTAGTAACAGGTGACATAAAAGTTGTAGAAAAAGGCGCGGCAGATAAGATTTTTATAAATACAGCGGGTATAGGTGTTATAGATTATCCTGGTCGTGTAGGCGCAAAAGCAAAGCCAAATGACGTTATTATCATAAATGGCACCATAGCGGACCATGGAATAGCGATTTTAAACGCAAGAGAGAATCTGAAATTTAAATCCAGTATTAAAAGTGATTGTTGCAATCTTAATTTTGTAATTAAGAAGTGTTTGCGTGCCTCAAAAAACATACATGTTATGCGCGATCCAACAAGAGGCGGACTTGCTACTGCATTAAATGAAATAGCTTCTGCTTCAAATCTCGGCATAGAGATTTATGAAAAGGATATTCCGATAAAACCCGCTGTTAGAAACCTATGTGATGTATTAGGCTTCGATCCGTTATATGTAGCAAATGAAGGTAAATTTATTTGTTTTGTAAACAAAAAAGACGCAAAAAAAGTAAAAAAAGCAATAGGCCCTAGTGCTCAAATTATTGGTAAGGTTATATCTGCTCATAAAAAAGAAGTATATTTAAAAACCAAAATAGCTTCAAGTCGTATCCTTACCATGTTGGAGACAGACCAGCTCCCCCGTATTTGTTAGAGATTAAGAAATTGGGACAGGTACGAATTTTTTTCTATTTAAAAAATTCGTACCTGTCCCAATTTCTTACCTGTCCCAATTTATTTTCTTGACTCTTTATATGGAATATGTTAGTCTTGTCTAACAAAGAAAGGCAAGACTAATTTTTTAAGGTATTTAATATGGGTAAAAAAATAAAGACCACCAAGAAATTAACTCAGAGCATGGAAGATTACCTTGAGTCTATCGCTATATTGAAAAAGGATAAAGGTGTAGTCAGGGTTAAGGATATAAGTCATCTTATGGGTGTAAAAACTCCTAGTGTTACATCTGCTTTAGGAACGCTTTCAGATGGAGGCTTTGTTGTTCATGAGCGCTACAGCTATGTGGATCTTACCCCAGAGGGCGAGAAGATAGCCAAAAGTGTATATAAAAAATACAGAGTGCTTATAAAATTCTTTACAGAAGTCCTGAAGATTAGCCCTAAAGCAGCTGCTGAAGATGCCTGCAAAATAGAGCATTCTATCAGCTCTCAGACTTTTGAAAAATTAGCACAATTTATCGGAGGTAAATAAATGGCACAAGAAGCCACACCATTAACAATGATTTCAGAAGGCAAAGAAGTAATTTTACTTTCAGTGGAAGGTGGCTTGGGCCTGCGCAGCAGGCTTACAGCAATGGGCTTAAAAGAGGGTATGAAATTTAAAGTTTTAAATAATCATAAGCCCGGGCCGTGTATTATTCTCGCTGGAGGTACAAGATTGGTACTGGGCCACGGAATGGCGCAAAAGATTTTTGTTAAAAAGGTATAGGCATGGATAAGAAGATAACAATTGCTTTAGCAGGAAATCCCAATTCTGGCAAGACTACTATTTTTAATAATCTTACAGGTATGCACCAGCATGTAGGAAATTATCCTGGGGTAACTGTTGAGAAAATAGAAGGTGCGTTAAATTATAAAGAATATGAGATAAATATTGTTGATCTTCCCGGAACATATAGCTTGAGTGCATATACAATGGATGAGATTATTACGCGCAATTTTCTCCTAGAGAAAAAAATAGATGTTGTAATTGATATCATTGATACATCTAACTTAGAAAGAAATTTATATCTAGCTACTCAGCTTATGGAATTAGGTATTCCCCTAATTTTGGCATTCAATATGTATGATCTTGCGAAGAAAGGAAACTTTAGTATAGACAAGAATAAGCTTTCTGAGCTTTTAGGTATGCCAATTGTTTTTACTATTGCACCAAAGCAAAAGGGAATGAATGAGCTCCTGGATAATGTAATTGATCTTATAGAAGGAAAGATAAAATTCAATAAAATTACAGTGAGTTATGGCAGAGAGATTGATGAAGAGATAGAAAAAATAAATAATATTCTTAGAAAAGATGCTAGTTTAATAGAAAAATATCCTATACAATGGCTGGCAATTAAATTGTTGGAGGGCGATAAAAAGGTTTTTGAAGAGATTAAATCAATTGCCCAATTTCATGAACTATTTGCACAAGTACAAGCTAGTATCCAACATTTACAAGGTATATTTGGCGATGCACCTGAAGCAGTAATCGCGGATAGGCGCTATGGATTTATTAGTGGTGCTTGTTCTGAGGCGCTCAAGAAAACCTATGAAGTCCGGCACACTATATCTGATAAGATAGATAAGGTGCTTGTTAATAAAATATTAGGATTACCGATTTTATTTACCTTAATGTGGTTGGTGTTTAAGGCTACATTTGCAATAAGTGCGCCATTTATGGCAGTAATTGAAAAAGCACAAGGGTATTTAAGTAATTTAGTGAGTGGGTTTTTCTCACAAGGAAGTGTGATTCAGTCATTAGTAACAGATGGCATAATAGGCGGCGTTGGCAGTGTTTTAGTATTTGTCCCTATTATATTTATGCTTTTTTTGGCAATGGCGCTACTTGAGGATTCAGGATATATGGCGCGAGCTGCATTTATCATGGATAATTTTATGCACAAAATTGGCTTGCATGGCCGTTCATTTATTCCAATGCTTTTAGGGTTTAGCTGCAATGTTCCTGCTATTATAGCAACACGTACCATAGAGGATAAAAGAGACAGATTCGTAACTATATTAGTTAATCCTTTTATGAGCTGTGGAGCAAGATTACCTATCTACACTTTATTAATAGGTGCTTTTTTCTCACAAAAGATGGCAGGTAATGTTTTATTTTCTATTTATATACTTGGCATAGCAGTGGCAGCAATAATGGCTAAGATTTTTCGTAAGCACGTATTTAAAGGAGAAGCTACTGCATTTGTTATGGAGCTTCCGCCATATCGTATTCCCACTATTAAGGGGCTCCTAACCCATACTTGGGAACGTGGTTCTGTGTATTTAAAAAAAGCTGGAACTGTTATTGTCTTAGCGAGCATTGTGGTCTGGTTTTTAAGCAGTTTTCCACGAGCACCAATGCAAAATCAGACAGTTGCGGAAAATTTAGAGAAAAGCTATATAGCAAAAGCAGGAAAAGCTGTTGCTCCAGTTTTTAAACCATTAGGCTTTGGAGATTGGAAGATTGCAACTGGTTTGATTGGTGGAGTTTTTGCAAAAGAAATAGTGGTTTCAACATTAGGCACGCTTTATTCCACAGAAGAAAATTCAAGAGGCTTACGAAGCGCGCTTCGAGATGCAAAACGCACAGACGGAAACAAGTTATTTACTCCTTTAGTCGCATACTCAATGATGATATTTGTCTTGCTTTATATCCCTTGTATGGCTACAATTGCTATAATAAAGAGGGAAACAAAGTCTTGGTTTTGGGCAGGCTTTGCTGCTGTTTACACTACAGCAGTTGCTTGGCTGGTTTCATTTATTATTTATCAAGGCGGGAGACTTTTAGGCTTAGGTTAAATAGGAAAGGGGATATTTTAATAAAGCATGATAAATCTTAAAAATCTCATAACAAAATGTAGAAGCTACAGGCGTTTTTATCAGGATTACGAGATTAACAAAAACACATTAAAGTACCTCGTTGACCTTGCCAGGTGTTCTGCAAGTGCGGTTAATTTACAGCCATTAAAGTATGTACTTTCTTATCAGCCAAAAACTAATAATCTTATATTTTCTACCTTAAGATGGGCCGGATATCTGAAGGATTGGTCGCACCCTGAAGAAGGTGAGAGGCCTTCTGCATATATAATTATTTTAGCAGATAGAAATTTGTCAAAATGGTGCGATTATGATTGTGCGATTGCCGCCCAAACTATTTTACTGGGAGCAGTTGATAAAGGTCTTGGCGGATGTATGTTTGGTTCGGTTGATAGAGATTTATTAAGAAAGAATTTACCAATACCAAAAGAATATGATATACCTCTGGTTGTTGCGCTTGGAAAGCCTAAAGAACAAGTAGTAATAGACGAGGTAAAAAGCGGGGACACTAAATATTATCGTGATAATAAGAGTATCCATCATGTGCCAAAAAAGGCATTAAAGGAGATAATCATTGAGCTTAACGATTAAATTTTGCGGAGGTGCAAGGACTGTTACAGGTTCTATGCATCTTATTTCTACTGATCATACCCACATATTATTAGATTGTGGGCTTTTTCATGGGCGCAGGGATGAATACTATGCTATTAACTCTGTCTTTCCGTTTAATCCACAGAGAATAACTGCTTGCGTGCTATCTCATGCTCATATAGACCACTGTGGAAATTTTCCGAGTCTTGTAAAAAAAGGATATACATCAAAGATATATACTACCCCGCCCACAAAAAATCTTTGTGGTTATATGTTACCCGACAGTGGTTTTGTGCAGGAAGAAGACATAAGATATGTAAACAAAATAAACAAAAGAAAAGGCCTGCCGCCGCGTTATCCACTATATACACAAAAAGAAGCAAAAAAGGCGCTTAAACATTTCAGGGCAGTGGATTATCATAGAAAATTTGCTATTACCAAAGACATAGATTTAACATTTTTTGAGGCTGCGCACATTTTAGGTTCAGCAGTATGCGTTCTTGATGTAAAGGGAAGAAGAGGGATAACGAGGGTTGCCTATGCAGTTGATTTAGGCCGTCCGGATATGCCGCTTTTAAGAGATCCTGAGGTCCCCAAAGATATAGATTATCTTGTTATTGAAAGTACATACGGTGGCAGAAAACACTCTAACATAAAAGATACTGAACAGAAATTATCCGATGCGATAAACCGTACCGTAAAGCGTGGTGGAAAAATTATTATACCCTCCTTTGCACTTGAGAGGACACAGTTAATAATCTTTGTTATAAGTGAGCTCATAAAAAGAAAAAAAATAAAAAAGATACCCATATATGTTGATAGTCCATTGGCAGTAAACCTTACTGATGTTTTTAGGCAAAATTGGGAATATTTTAATGATATAACAAAACAGGCTTTTCGCAGAGATGAAGACCCCCTAGGCCATGACAACATTACTTACATAAGGCAGGTAAATCATTCTAAAAAATTAAATAGTCTTACAGGGCCGATGATTATTATATCTGCCTCAGGCATGTGTGAAAACGGGCGCATCTTACACCATTTAAAAAATAATATTGAAAATCCGAAAAACACAATCCTTGTTATTGGATACATGGCAAAAGACACCCTAGGAAAGCGTATTGTTGAGGGGCATGAACAGGTAAGGATATTTGGGCGTCCGGTTGATTTAAACGCTGAAGTTGTGCGTTTGAATGCATTCAGCTCCCATGCTGATAAAGATGGATTAGTAGAATATGTTAAAAGTTGCAGAGGAAAGTTAAAGAAGGTTTTCATTGTTCATGGTGATGAAGAGCAATCGGATGTTTTAAGAAATAATCTTAAAAAATTGAATCTAAAAGTACAGGTTCCGGCTAAGGGTGATATCGCTTTCCTGAAGCAGCAGAGATGAATAAACTAGAAGCCCTAAAAATAAATTCACAAATTACAAAACGTGGCATTAGGCTTAATACCAGAGTAGGTGCATTTACGCTTGATTATCCTGATAATATTTGGAAGGCCTACCCTGAAAAAGGCAAAGAAGTATTAGCAGATAACCTTACCCACCTTTTAACAATTAATATACCGTTTGTTTCAGATATAAAAAAAATAGAATATAGTACTTCTCTGCCATTTTTCCGATCATTTATTTATCATCTTATAGCCGAGGGCATACCTTCGGCAGTTGATGATTTCTCAAATGATACACCCGAAAGGTTAAAGGATTTCCATAACATAGGTTATAATTTCTCTGACCATCACATCAAGATGCCAGGATTAAAACAAAAAGCAGGCAAAAAAGCCATCATACCATTTTCTTTGGGCAAAGACAGCCTCCTTACCACAGCCGTAGCGCGTGAAATCGGGCTTGAACCTGTGTGTATATATATTAATGATACTGTGTCACCACCTGAGAATAGAATTAAGCTGCAATTTGCCAGGCAATTGTCTAAAAATTTGGATATTAAATTTTATGCAGTAAAAAATAATATTGAGCAGCTAAATGATTTTGAATTCTGGGATACAAAAGAAAGCTACCTAGGCTATATGCATATGATTATGGGATTTTGCATGATAGCTGTGCCATTTACTTATTATGAGAAAGCAAAATATATCCTGCTGGGTAATCAGCAAAATATGAATTTTAAATTTAAAGGTAGTGACGGATTTTGGGCATATCCAGCACCGGATCAGCGTAGCGAATGGACACACTTACATAGTGCTATGATAAACACTTTTACAAAAGGAGTAAGCTCAGTGTATAGTTTAATTGAGCCCTTAACCGACATTGCTATTATAAAAATACTCCATAAGAGGTATCCGGAATTTGCCAAATATCAAGTTTCGTGTGATTGCTTAGATGCTTCATATCAAAAGCGTTGGTGCCACAATTGTTCAAAGTGTGCGCAAACTTTTCTTTATATAAACGCTTTTGGTGTGAAACCTGAAACTGTTGGCTTTCACAAAAATTTATTCAACAAAAAATATCAGCGTCACTATAGCTTATTTGGTGGAAGTGCTGTTGAAGAACATGAATGTGCCCAACAGGGCAGGGATGAACAATTATTAGGTTTTCTCTTGGCAACGGAGATAGGCGCAGAAGGATATTTAATAGATAAATTTAAGATAAAATACTTTAAAGAGGCGAAGAGGAGAAAAAAAGAACTTATAAAGCAGTTTTTCTCATTATATCCCGCGCATTTACCTGATGAGATTTCAAAGAAAACTATGCGAATTTATGAAAAGGAATTACAAAAACCATGAGAACTTATTTAGAATGTATCCCATGTTTTTTTAAACAAGCTATTAATACATCAAAACTTGCTGGAGCAAGTCAAAAGACGCAAAAAGAAATAGTTAATGAGCTGGCAAGGTTGATTCCAAATTTTCCATTCAATTCAACGCCTCCTGAGATGGCGCGGCTCCTGCATAAAATTATAGAAAGGAAAACAAAAAAATCAGATCCATTTAGAGAGATAAAGAAAAAAAGCAATAAGCTTGCATTGGGCATTTATCCTGAGATGAAAAAGCGTGTTAGAAAATCAAAGGACAAACTCCTGACAGCCACAGAAATAGCAATAGCGGGCAATATTATAGACTATGGTGTAAAAAGTTCTCTTAATATAGAAAAAGAAATAGATAAATTATTTAAACAGGATTTTAGGAAAGCTGATAAAAAAATATTTGACTATGAACATTTTAAAAAAGACATTAAAAAATCCAAAAAAATATTATACATTGGAGACAATACAGGTGAGATTGTTTTTGATAGAATATTGGTAGAGGAGCTCAGCAGGCTTGGCAAAGAGGTAATTTTTGCTGTAAGGAGCAAACCCGCAATTAATGATGCCCTAATGGAAGATGCTATAGACTGTGGAATAGATAAAACTGCAACTGTTATTCGAAGCGGCTCTGACGCACCAGGTACAATTTTAAAATATTGCACAAAAAGTTTTAGGAAATTATTTAAATCAGCGGAACTTATTATAAGCAAGGGGCAAGGTAATTACGAGACGCTAACTGAGTCAACGAGGCCGATATATTTTCTATTTAAGGCAAAATGTCCGATAATTGCCAAACACGTTGGAGCTAAGTTAGGTAGTACAATTCTGAAAAAAATGTAATATGGAACACATAAGTACAAAAATAATGCAGCAATTGGATAAGTATGCAATAGAAACACTTGGTATTCCCGGTATTGTGCTGATGGAGAATGCAGGTTTTGGCGCGGCAGAAGTTGCACTTGGTATACTTGGGAAAAACACAAAAGTAATTTGTATCTGTGGCAAGGGTAATAATGGTGGTGACGGGTTTGTTTGCGCAAGACACTTGATAGAAAGCAACATAGATGTAGAGATTTTTATTATTGGGAACACTGCGAATTTAAAAGGCAATGCAAAAGCCAATTATGAAATTTTAAAAAAAATAAGCAAAAAAATAAAAATTCTAAACAATAAAGAAGATTTTAAAATTGCATTGAGCAAAACAGATCTTCTGATAGATGCGATATTTGGGATAGGTTTATCTGGAGAGGTTAAGCAGCCATATAAGGATGTTATTGATATAATGAATGAATCTAAGAAGCCTGTTTTGGCCATTGATATTCCCTCAGGCCTTGATGCAACTACAGGTGAGATGCTTGGCATTTGCATAAAAGCCACAAAAACAGCTACCTTTGCATATCCTAAAACAGGATTTATTAAAAACAAAGGCCCTGAATGCACTGGTAAAGTTATTGTTGTAGATATTTCTATTCCAGAGTCAGCCTTAAGGGCAATACACATTGACAAATAGTGTTATATAGAGTATAATTTCTAACACGTTTTTAACAAAGGTACTTAGGTACTTCGCAGCTTATGATGCTCCTACTCGTCGCATCATTTGACAGCTGCTCAGTATCAAATTTGCTTCGCAAATTTGGGCGGTTAGTTCAGTTGGCTAGAATGCTTCGCTTACACCGAAGAGGTCATAGGTTCGAGTCCTATACCGCCCACCAGTTTTGCCTTTGGCAAAACTGATCCTGAACCAGCATTGTAGGCGCTGAAGGACCTTCTCGTGAAAAAAAAAGCATGGTTTGTTTATATTGTTAAATGCAGGGATACTAAATTATATACTGGCATGTCTAATGATGTAGATAAACGCGTTGATAAGCATAATAAAGGCAAAGGCTGCAAGTTTACTAAGTATAGATATCCAGTGAAATTAGTTTATAAGAAAGAATGCGGAACAAGATCTACTGCACGAAAAAAAGAATTAGAAATACAAGGTTTTACAAGAAGCAAGAAATTAGATTTGATAAATAAAGAAGACAATGGACTTGCCCCGGTTGAACGGACACCGATAATGGTATATAATACCACAAGGAGGTGTCTGATGGAACATAAAAGAAAGCGCAAAAGCCACAGCCGAGAGTTCAAACTTGAAGCAGTAAGGCACAGT
>Ga0208769_1000146_pt1 | contig 37404 bp, 57 predicted proteins | sample AntAceMetag02UKC_FD_184768 | JGI IMG/M metagenome (GOLD analysis project Ga0208769, IMG submission 184768) | Saline lake microbial communities from Ace Lake, Antarctica- Antarctic Ace Lake Metagenome 02UKC (SPAdes) (version 2) | ecosystem: Environmental > Aquatic > Non-marine Saline and Alkaline...
AGTTGAATTACATACTGTTAAAGGAAAAAAATATGGAAGCGATGAATTCTTCAGTATACTTAAAAGAATCAGTATAGAATTTAAAAACAAAGAAGATTAAATCGAAGGTTCAGGTAGAACAAACTCTACTGTCCTGAACTTCTGATATAAGGTCGAAAGGAGGTTCATTAACAAATCAATAATCAATCACAAAACATGGATACTAATGAAAATAGTGAACCCGTAGGGGGTGCTGACGTTACAGCCTCTCAGGATACTTCTCAAGAAAACATTACCCAACCTGTTGAAGAAACAACCGAGGCTACTAACGAAAGCGAAGTTGTTGAAGAAACAGAGAAAGCTAAGTTGGCAGGCAAATATGAAACTGCTGAAGACCTTGAGAAGGGTTACAAGGAACTGGAATCTAAACTAGGAGAGCAAGGGCAAAAATCCGAACTCGTTAATAGGTTAGAGAAACAGACTGGTAAATCTGCTCAGGAAATCTCAGACTTCATGGAACGCCAAGAGCAAGAACAGGCTCAACGTAACATTCAGGATAATCCTGGTATGGCAGCGTATGAGAAAGTTCAAGGTCTCGAACAGCAAATAGCCTTACAGAATGAAGAAAAGGAATTGGACTCATTTATTAAGGAAAACCCACAGTATGAACCCCAAAGAGATAAGATACTGAAACTAGGTCTTAACATCGAAAGGGACAAGCCGTATGCAGATATTGCAAAGGAATACTTTGGAGAACCTATTGCTCAAGGTCAACAAGACGCTTACAAAAAGATTGACCAAAAACAAAAGACTCAGGCTACTGGAGTATTAAGCACTCCTTCTAAGAAATTCACGGAAGAAGATATGGCAAATATGACTGCATCCGAATTGGAAGCGATATTACCTAAAGCTGATATCTCAGGTCGAGTCTAAAAAAGAACATGGCAACTACAGAAACGAATGGTCTTTTGCAAGGAACAGCTGCAATCTCCACTGGAGGTTTGGCTTCTGCAATGCAGATTTATTACGATAAAGTTTTCCTTGAAAGACTACAGAATAGCAGAAAGTATAACTTTCTAACTGTTCCTAAATCTATACCTAAGAACTCTGGAGAAGTAGTTTACTTCACACGTTTCAACCAAATGACTGCTAACACTACTGCTTTAGTAGATGGTGCTACAGTTACAGCTATCAACACATCTGCAAGCAGAATTATAGCTACAGCTAAACCTTATGGTGCTGCTGAAATAGTTGGAACATTGTATGAACTAACAACTATGGATTCAGGTCTTAAAGAACATTCTGAACTGATGGGACAGAATGCTGGAGAATCAATGGACATCGTTCTGGGAACAGAACTAAACTCATCTGCTACTACTCAATGTGGTGGTGCAACATTCACAGCTCAAGCAAGTGCTATTGCAAGTTCTGACACTTTGTCAGTATCTGGCATTAGAAAAGCTGTATCTACTCTTAAGAAAGCAAAAGCTCCTAAATGGGAAAATGGCAACTATCGTGCTGTTGTAGACGTGGACGGATCTTATGGACTTCAAGGTGATACTGCTGCTGGAAATTGGGTTAACATCGGTCTTTACAATAGTAAGGAAAATGCAGAAATGCTTAAAAAAGGTGTTATCGGAAGTTTATATGGTGTTGACATCGTAGAAACTAACCAATCCTTCAGTGCTTCTGGTGTAATTGGAACTGCTGCTCCGTCAGCTCGTTCCAACTTTATCGCTGGTAAAGGTGCTGTTGCAGAAATTGCTATCGGTAGCAAAGACGCTTCAATCATCTACAAACGATCAGGACCGAACGATACTTCTAATCCGTTGAATATGTATTCAACAATAGGTTGGAAAGTAGACGCTTATGCCGCTAAGGTATTACGAACAGATTGGGTCGTAAACGTACACGCTTACGGCTCAGGAACTGCAAACTAATCAGAATGATTATTTGGGATAACAACCTCACGAAGTTATCTCAAAGTGAGGAAATAATTAAATAACAACTCTATATGCGAACTCTACACAGTTCGTTTACAAGAGAATAAAACAAATGAAACCATTTTTAGAGAGATGTATTATCAAAGTAGACAAAAAATACATTAAAGACGAGAACGGAAAACCAGAATTAAATGATATAGGTGAACCAACTTACGAAGCTGTGCAAGAAGCAACAGTTACGAAGTCAAACATCGAAGGAGTAAAGAAAGGTATGAAAGTTGTGCCACTACTAAGAGGTGGAGTTCCTATCATTAAAGAAGAAACTAAAAAGTATACAATAGTAGTATTAGATAAAGAAGAAATATATGCCATTGAATAAAAGGTTTGAAAAGCTAGTTAATAAGTTTGGCTGTCAAATCACCCCAGTTTCTTGTTGGATAGATGGAACTGTAAGCAGACGACCAGACATAATGGCAGTAACTAGATACGGACAATATGTTATGACGATACCTGCAAAGATGTTTGCCCTAAAAAATATAGGGCATAGAGATTTAATCAATAATGTTCACCCAGATTACTATGAATGCGAAAGACAATTCTATTTCAAAAAGTTTAAAGCCTAAAGTTTTCGGTATAACAACTGACACTATTATGAAGGATGGAAAGATAGTCCTTCATAAAGGTAAACGCCAATGTGGTGCTATTGGATGGTATCGTGTTATGAGTCCTTTAAAGGAATTAGGATACGAAGTCCAAGTAGGAATGACTATAAAGGCTAAAGCTGAAGATGCTATTGCTCTTAAAGAGAGAGGAGATATTTGGTTTAGTAAAATGTCAGACAACGAAGGAATAGATAATATGTATGCAGCTCACAAAGAGTTTACAGGTTCTAAGTTCGTATTAGACTTAGATGACGACCCTGACCACGTAAACCAAGACCACCCTGATTTAAAGGCATTAGACGACAGAAAAGAAATGCGAATGAGAATGATTAAGATGGCTGACCACGTAGTATGCTCAACTGACTTGATTAAAGAATCTATCAAACACTTGAATCCTTATGCAACTGTTATTCCTAACGCAATGAACCCTAAGATATGGAACTTCAAGAATCAGATTAAAGGAAAGAAAATTAAGATTGGCTGGATAAGTTCAGGCTCACATTTTGCAGACGTTCCTATCATTCAACCAGTAATGGATGCGATATTAGCTAAATACCCTAACGTAGAATTTCACTTCGCAGGAATGACTTGGGATGAAGTAAAGGAAGAAGGATATTATCACCATGTAGGAGTAAGAGCTTATAAAGACTTCCCTAAGTGGTATTCCGAACAAGGATATGATATTGCTATTGCACCTCTAAAAGACACACAGTTTAACCGAGCTAAATCCAATATTAAATGGATGGAAGCAGCTATGCTAGAAATCCCTTGTGTAGCGAGTGATGTAACACCTTATAGGTGCATAAAACACGGAAAAGATGGCTTCTTAGCCTCAAGCACAGAACAATGGGTTAAATACCTATCATTACTAATAGAAGACAAGCAGAGACGAATAGATATAGGAAAAAATGCAAAAGACTCAGTATTAAAAGATTGGCATATTGATAAGTTCTTACCTGAATACGTTAAGTTGTTTGATAAGTTAGATGATAATAAAAGTATCTCAGTAGTTACAGCGATCACAGCAGGAAAGGATAAACTGATAGAACAACCTCAATACAAAGGAGTTGAATACCTAGCATTTACTAAACAGAAATCAGAGACTTGGAATACTCAATTACCTTGCGATAAGTTCAAGAAAGGAGTAATGAACGCTAAGATTCATAAGATACTGACTCACAAATACACAGACAAAGAATTTATAGTTTGGATAGATGGAAACCTAGAACTAAAGGCTGACCCACACGAACTGGTTAAACTATTGGGAAACAAAGACTTTGCTTTCTTTAAACATCCTGGAAGAACTTGCCTATACCAAGAAGCAGAAGCCTGTGTAGAATATGGAAAGGTAGACCCTCGAGTAGTAGCTGAACAGATTAAGGAATACGCTAAGGAGGAGTTTCCAGTAGGAGCAGGGCTAAGTGAATTGACTTGCTTTGTTAGAAGGAATAATCCTAAGACTAACTTATTATTTGAACAATGGTGGGCTGATATATGCCGATATTCACACAGAGACCAAGTAAGTTTTCCTAAAATATTTAAAGGACAGAAGTGGAATGTAATACCTGGAAGCGTAGCTTACCTAGAAGGAAACGAAAACTTTGTAGGAAACGACTACTTTGATTATAAGAAACATAAAAAACTCTAATGAAAATACACATTGTAAATTACGAACAGAACTTTGGGACAGACGCTATCCTTACCAAGTATGCCAGAATGTTAGAAAGAGAACTGATAGACTTAGGACACGTTGTATCTGTATCAGGTAAATCAGAGAAGGCAGACATTAACCATCATATCAATTTCAATTCTTATAAGCCGAGTGGAGGAAAAGACTCGATGATGATAGCTCATATATCAGGAGACAAGACTAATAGCAAAGAAACTAAGATTAAGATGGTAAAGAAAGCTCTAAAGACAGCTCACGGAATAACATTTAATCCTGGCATAATGAACGACCTTATAGAAGAAGGTTGCGACAAGAATAAACTAGACTATGTAATGCACGCTCACGATGGAATGATAAGAAGACCTAAAATAGTAGCAATAGTTTCTAAAAACTATGAGGACGGAAGAAAGAACCCTGAAATGTTTACCAAACTATTCAAGAGCTTAGGAGATAAGAAAAGCGTTATCTTTAGGATAATGGGAGCAGGTTGGATTAAAGTATTAAAGAAATTGAAAGGAATACAAGTTCAATATACAGACGAGTTTTCAATGGACTTATACGAGCAGTTTCTTAACACCTCAGATTACCTACTATATACAGGAGATGAAGATTCACTAGGACAAAGCCAAGTAGACGCTAAGAACGCAGGACTAAGAATAATCTCAAGACCTAACCCAGACCTAGAGATAGAATTACCATTTAATAACCAGAAAGAGTTAAATAAAATCTTTGCAGACTTTGAAGACAACCCAGTAAAGGACTGGACTTGGGAGAACTACGCTAGAAAGCACATAGAGATATGGTCAAAATTAACTTAGGATCAGGAAAAAGATTAGTTAAAGGATTTATAAATGTAGATTCGATAGATTTTTCTAAAAGTGGTTTCAAATTTGTTAAAGCAGACGTAAGGAAATTACCATTTAAAGATAATTACGCAGATTACATTATAGCTCCACAAGTATTAGAACACTTACCAATGAAAGATGTCGTTCCTGCATTAAAGGAATGGTCAAGAGTTTTAAAAAAGAAAGGAAAGATTATTATAACAGTTCCAAACTTCCTAGAACTAGCAGAAGAATTTGCTAATGAGATGACTGACAAGATAGACCTCAAAGAATATGTAAGACTAGCTCAACACATTTACGGAAACCAATTACACGAAGGAGAGTTTCACAAGACACCATTTACCCCTCCATTTCTGAATTACCTATTATCAGACTCAGGACTAAAGACTTGGAAAGTATATGGTTATCCTAAAGGAGGAATTGCTAAAAGTTATCCAGGACTAGATGAAACTAATAGAGCTTACTCAGTAGGTCAAATTCACGTAGAAGGAATAAAATAATATGACACCAGAAGAATCTAAAAAAATGATGACTAAGCACATAGAAGATAATAGGAAAGAAGTTAATAGAATTTTAAATAAGGAAGAAAAGATAACAGACGAAGAAGCTTACACGCTTGGCTTGGTAGCAGCTTATATGATTATGCTGGAATATATTATGCCAACATTAAATTAACTCTATGAAACATAAAGAAGATTGCACACTCGGAAGAAGAGCTTTAATAACAGGAATAAATGGACAAGACGGAAGCTATTTAGCTGAACTCTTATTAAAGAAAGGATATGAAGTCCACGGACTTGTTAGAAGAGCATCAACCTTTAACCGAGACCGAATAGAAGGACTAGACATTAAACTCCATTATGGAGATATGACTGATCCCTACTCATTACTCTGGGCGTTAAAAGAAAGCCAACCAGACGAAGTTTACAATCTAGCTGCTCAATCACACGTTCAAGTTAGTTGGGAAACACCTTGGTATACAGCACAAACGACTGGCATTGGAGTACTGAACCTCTTAGAGGCAATCAGGGTACTCGGAATAAGACCAAAGATTTACCAAGCCTCAACAAGCGAATTATTTGACGGACTAAGTAAGGAGACATACACAGAAAAATCAAGAATGAATCCAGTAAGTCCTTATGGAACAGCAAAACTCTATGCCTACCAGATATGCAAGAATTATCGAGAAGCTTATGGAATGTTTATCTGCAATGGAATTTTATTTAATCACGAAAGCAAAAGGAGAGGAGATAACTTCGTAACCAAGAAGATTATAAACGAAGCACCAACAGGACAGGTTTCATTAGGAAATACAGACGCTTCAAGAGATTGGGGATATGCACCTGAATATGTAGAAGGAATGTGGAGGATGCTCCAACAAGAAAAACCTGACGACTATATTCTAGCCACAGGACAAACCAACACAGTTAAGGAGTTCGTTAAGTGGGTGGAGGAAGAAACAGGGAGACCAATCAAGATTATCCACCAAGATGACTACAATAGACCAACAGACGTGCCAATGCTAAAGGGCAACCCTGCTAAGGCTAAAGAGAAGCTAGGGTGGGTAGCAAAAACAAAAGGAAAAGATTTAGTTAATAAAATGATATAAACTCTATGAAAAGAAGAAAACTAGAAGTTATTATAACTGGTCCTACATCTACAAGAAGACACCACAGAGTCTTAGTAAATGAAATAGTTGATGGAAAAGGAGTAGGAGTATTAAAGACAATATACAAAGAGAATAATATAGCAAAAGAAGCTGGAGAATTACTAACAAAAATTTTAAATAAAACAAATGAAATGTAGACTCTGCAAAAGTGATAATTTATATAAGTTTCTGGACTTAGGTTATCACCCTCATTCGGACCAATTCCGAAAAACAAATGACGAACCAGAGACAAGGTATCCATTAGTTCTTATGATGTGTCCAGATTGTGGACTAGCTCAACTATCTTACAACGTTGAGAAAGAAGTAATGTATACAGAAGATTATTTATATGAAGCCTCAATCACAGATACAGCAGGGAAGCATTGGGGAGACCTAGCAGACGAAGTGATAAAGGAATCAGGAGTTAAGAAAGGACTAGCGATTGATATTGGAGGAAACGACGGAACACTATCACTTAAATTTAAAGAAAGAGGATTTGAAGTTTTAAATATAGACCCCTGTAAAGAAGTAACTGACATCTCACGAGAAAGAGGAGTCGAAACAATGACGGAGTTCTTTGACAGCAAGTTAAAATTACCAAAGGCAGATATTATTACAGGAACGAATGTGTTTGCTCACGTTCACGATCACGATGACTTTGTAAGAGGTCTGAAGAAGATAATGAAGACAAAGAGTGTATTTGTATTTGAATCACCTTATTTCGGAGAGTTTCTAAAAGGATTAGAATACGATACAGTTTACCATCAACATTTATTATACCTATCACTAAAACCAGTAATGAAGTTTCTAGAGAAACACGGACTAGAAGTATTTGATGTAAAGTTTAGTGAATTACACGGAGGAGCTTTCAGATGTTATATCGCAAGAAAGGGAGAACACGTTGTTAAGCCAATAGTAAAAGAAAGTGCTGATAAAGAAGACTGGAAAAAGAAAGACTTAATTGAATGGGGAAAGCAAGCAGAGAAACACGCAAAGGAATTATTCGATATGATTTACTGGATGAAGACTCAAGGCAAGTCAATCTGTTGTGTAAGTTCTCCAGCTAAAGGTCAGACACTACTGAATTACACAGGCATAGGAAGATTCATAGATTTCGTAACAGAGAAAAGTAAATTAAAAATTGGAAGATATACTCCAGGAACAAAGATTAAGATTGTTAGCGATAAAGAGCTAATAGAAAAGCAACCAGACTTTGCTCTAATACTAGCTTGGAATTTCGCAGAAGAAATAATTAAAAATAACACTGGCTATAAAGGAACTTGGATTGTTCCGTTGCCAGAAATAAAACTCTATGAAACTCGAAATACACAAGGACAAAAGAGGAACGATTAAAGACTTAATGGTAGGAAAAGATTTCTCGATAACTCATATAACCTTTAAAAAGGGAGCTATAAGAGGAAACCACTATCATAAAGAAACAGAACAAACAGATATTATATTAAAAGGAAAGCTACTATGTTCTGAAAAGAAAGGAAGCGAAGAAATTTTAAAAAAAGGAGATGATATTTGGTTTTTAAGAAGAACTCCACACGCTTACAAAGCCCTAGAAGATAGTGAAATGGTATCAATATGTATAGGTAAAAGAATTGGAAAAAATTATGCTAAAGACACCTACAAATGCGAACTCATCAGTTAATAAGTTTGAAAAAGCTTGGGCTAAAGAAAACTCTTATGATTATGGGGTATCTTGTAATAGCGGTACTAATTCTCTGTTTCTCGCCCTCAAGGCATGCGGAATAGGAAAAGGAGACGAGGTTATTGTTCCTGAGTTCACAATGATAGCAACAGCTTGGGCTGTAAGCTACACAGGAGCTACACCAGTATTCGTAGACTGCAAAGACGACCTAAATATTGATTTAGACAAGATAAAAATAACAAAGAAGACAAAAGCTATTATTCCAGTCCATATATATGGAAGACAATGCGATATGACTGAAATAGTGGATAGATTCAAACACAAACTCTATATAATTGAAGATATGGCAGAAGCTCACGGAATTAAGCCAGAAGGAGACATAGCTTGCTATTCATTTTACGGAAATAAGATTATAGAGACAGAAGAAGGTGGGATGTGCTTAACAAATGACCATAATGTAGCAGATGAGATTAGATTACTGGCAAATATGTATTTTGATGAAGAAAGAACTCTAATTCATCCAAAAATGGGGTATAACTTCAGAATGACCAATATGCAGGCTGAAAAAGGACTAAAACAAGTAAAGAAGTTTAAAAAGATAATAAAAGACCGACGACAGATAGAACATTGGTGGAATAAGTACCTACCAAAAGAGATACAAATGCCTGAAAGAGATACAGTATGGATGTATGATATAGATTGTGGAGATAAGCAAGAGGAAATCAAGAAAGCAATTCCAATGACAAGGTATTTCTTCAAGCCGATGAGTATGCAACCAATGTATAAAGGAAAGTATAAAAAGTTAAATGCTTTCAAGTGGTCAAAACGAGGACTCTACTTACCACTCAAAGACCTAACAGAAAAAGAAGTAATTAAAGTAAGTAAACAAATATGTCGGATTCTTTCAGAGAACCAGTTGTAGAAGCACCAGAAGCCCCTACAAGCTCACAGGAGTCGCCACAAGCCGTTTCACTACCTGAAGGGGATAAACTGCAGGGTAATGAAAGTCCTGCCACAGACCCACTTACAGTTGATGAAAAGAATGTAGAAGTTTGGGAAGGATTAAACAGAACTAAATTCATTGAAGACCATTTTAACATAAAAGAATACGCTGGTGAGTTTCCTCTTAAAATGCAGGTCTCTCATATAGATAAATATATAAAAAACGAACTCTCAACAAGAGAATATGAACCAAATATTGATAATTATCAGAAAATTCTACAAGAAATCGAAGAAGAAGCTGGCTCAGAAAGGCTCGAAACTTTTACACGCCTTAAAAGAATATCTGAGTATCTTAAAGTCTTAAACAAATTTGAATCATTAAAAGAAAAAAAAGCATCGTTTAAAGCTCTACTTTAGATTGTTTTGTTCTGCCTGTTTATGTAGAGTTGGCAGGCAGAATTAAGTAATTTATAATTATATGGCATACGCAAAATCTACGTTAGCAGACCTAAAGCAATCGCTTGCGGATCGGCATAACTCGGGAACACTACCAACAAAAGCAACAACTCTATCACTTTGGACAAGACTTTTTAACAAAGGTCAAGACTATTGTGCAAGGAAAACAAACCTACAAACAAGCACTTCGCTTACAACAGCAAGTGGAACAATAGCTCTACCAGAGAACTTTAAAAGCATATTTAGAGTGTTTTTAGACGATACAGAGATGGTTCAAGTAGGACAAGACGACCTAGACCAACAAAATGGTTATGTTTATTGGATAAGTGGCGACCATTTTAACGGATTCTACTTAAATACTGCTGACGACCAAGAATATGAAGTTCAATACTACTACTATCCTTCACCTATGTCTGCTGATGCTGACGAATGTTTTGTAACAGACCCAGAAGCACCAGTAGCTTATGCTTACGCAATGCTTAGAAGAAGTGAGTCAGACCCATTTGAAGATGCTGATGACGCTTTAAGAGAAGTAGATTCAAGAATAGTAGAAATGAATAACGATAGAATGAAGAATGACGATAATTTAGATTTTTTAATGGTTCAAGGATCATAACAATATGGCAACTAAAGGAATAAAGACATTTCATCAAGACGATCTTGGAAAGGGAATAAACCTCTTTACTAGAGATACAATGATAGCCGACAACGAGTGTATGGATGGTTGGAATGTTTGGGCTGTCGGAAAAAACTCTGTAGCAAAAAGACCTGGAGTAGTTCTCTTTGGAGAAGTAGCAGGCGATAAACCTATTGACGGACTGGGAACTTATTATAGTGGCTCAACTCGTAAGCTTTTAGCAATGAGTAATGGTTCTTTGACAGATATGTCTACTGGAACTTCTGTCGCTTTATCGGCTGTTCCTGCTTCTAGTAATGTTTTCTCAACAGCACAGAGAGCAGATTTCTCACAAGCTGGTGGTAAAACCTTTGTAGGAAATGGAGTAGAAAACATTAGATACTTTGATGGAATTACAATGAGAGAAGAGACTGGTTCAATTAAAGCTAGATACCTTATCTTTTATAAGTCTTGTTTATGGGCTTGTGGAAACACAACTTCAGGAAATGAGACAAAACTTTATAGAAGTGGAGACGGAGCAACAGGAACTCCACCAGACGCGATAGGAAACTTTACTTATCACGCTACAACTAATCCGTTAGCAACAACTAAATATGTATCACAATCAGACGGACAAAATTTGAATGGATTTTTTAAACATCAAGATTATTTATATCCTGTTAAGGAACGAAGTCTATGGAGAGCCACAGTAGGCTCAGACGCAGCTCAAGCAATCTCATTAGAATTAGTAGACCCTTCTAGAGGAACAGATTCACATCATTCTATTGACACAGTTGAAAATGATAACTTTATGTTTAATGAGGTTGGAGTATTCGCTACTGGATATGAACCAAATATTTTAGACCAGATTAGAACAAACATAGTTTCATTAAGAGTAGACCCAAAACTTAAAGCAATTCAAAAAGACAGACTGGATGATGTTGAAGGAGTTTTCTTTGAAAATCATTATTATCTTTCTTATACATCGGCTGGTGGAACTTATAATGATACTTTCCTAGTATATGACAGACAACGATTAGGTTGGTGGGAATTTCAAGTAGCTGGAGGAACTGGAACTTACATAGGAGCAAATTGTTTCTGTGAATGGAAAAACCCTTCTGGAGAAACTAAACTATACTTTGGCTCACCTGTTGATGGAAAGATTTATTACTTCGATGAAGATATTAAACAAGACCCTGGATATAATATTACTACTAGCTTTGTTTCTAAAAAATATGGAATAGAAAAAAACCTTTCTCAAGTTAAATTCTTTTTAGACGCTGAACTATATTTTGGTAAGACTGCTGGAGATGTAACTATAAATGTAAAGATAGACGGAGAAGTTGCTGAAAGTTTAGACGTTTTAATCGGAAACACAGGAGCAGCAGGAATAGGACTTGGAGCAATAGGAACTTATCCTATCGGTGTTGAAACAGGCTCTTTAAGCCTCGCTGATAGTGGGGGAGGGGATTGGGTAAAAATACCTATAAATAAACAAGGAAGAAACATTGAAATAGAAATAACTGATACAACTTCAACAAAGAGTTGGGAGCTTAATGCGATAGTGGCTCACTACAAACCTTTGAACGAATTATATCAGCCAAATGTTAAAACGTAATAAATAAATTAAAAATATGACAAAAATTTCACATGAAGATAATTTCGCTAGTAATCTCTCTGCCAATATAAGTGCAGCAGTAACTACTAGCACTCTAACTGATACACCTAGTGCATCAGCACCATTTTATCTAGCATTTGATGCTACTGATGTAAATGGAAACTATGAAGTGCATAGAATTTTAACTTCCCCTGGACTTGGAGTAGTAACTCACGCAGCTCTAGCAAATGCTCATACAACTGCTGAAGAAGTAAGAATGGTATGCCCTGGAAAAGAGCTAGACCTTATGTATCAAGTCCCAGAAGGAACAATGCTAAATGGAAAGATAACTCCAACTGACGCAGCAGGATTAACTTTAACCCTACAAACTCAAGCAGGAACAGCACCATCAGCAACTGACCCTGTTTATGTAATGATAGGTGGAACTTTAAGAAGTATTACAGCAGCTTTAAGCGTAGCAAAAGCAGACGCTACTAACTGGTGTAATTCAGGAGCAACTGAACTAGCTACCAAAGAAATTGATTACTTTGCTTACTTAGGATACAACGCAACTGACGGAGTGGTATTAGGATTCTCTAGAATTCCTTCAGCTAATATTTATTCAGACTTTTCAGCTACTACTACTAACGAAAAGTATTGTGCTATCTCAGACATTTCAAATGCAGTCGCAGGAGACAACTATGTAAATATAGGAAGATTCGCCGCTACTCTTTCAGCAGGAGCAGGATATACTTGGAGCGTCCCAACTTACACAACTAAAAACCTTATTCAAAGACCTATTTATGAAACTAGAGTATTAGATTATATTCCAACTCTATATGGAACTGGTGGGTCTATTGGTTCAGCTACGACAGTCATAGAGTTTGCTGATTATAAAATTGAAATGGATAAGTGTTTTGTACAAGCACAAGCAAGAGTTACTAATAAGGGTAGCTGGGCAACTGATTTTGTTATGAAAACTCCCATGGGGTTTGCTAGTGTAGGAGAATTTCTTACTAATGGATACGTGACTGCAAATGGTTCTACTCCTGGAGCAGCATCAAGGGCAATGGCAATGCAAAAGGGAGCTGACTATTTTGGATTTCAAACTTCATTAGACACTAATAATCTTAGTTGGACAACAATAGCAACAGGAGATGTAGCTCACGTTAATTGTAATTACGAAATTTAATAACTAAAAACTCTCTAAAAAATTATGTCAACAGCAAGAGAAAGGTACAAACGTAACCAAGCTAAAAAAGCTAAAAAGAAATCAAGCTCTAAAAGTAAACTATCTAGTATAGATTATTCTAAGCGTAAGAAAGGAACTTCTAGGAGAGAGTACGCAGCTCAACAACTTGGAGGAACGCTAGATTACGATAAGAACACTATTACAGTTAAAAGTAAAAAACCAAGTTCTAGTAGTGGAACAAAATCTGGTCCAAGTAGAGCTGGGGAAGTTAATCCTGGATATTACAATCCTTATACTCAACAAGTCCAAACAACTAAAGTGTCAGATTATGATACTGATAAAAAAGCTCAATCTAATAGGAGCAATGCTTCAAAGATTTATAACGCTAGGACTGGTAGTGGAAGTAAGGGAAATGCATCAGGTGGAAAAATTGGTGGTTCTAATATAAGAGTATCCGACCAAAACCCATTTGGTAAATTCGCACAATGGGGAAATGAAGCTCTTGGATATGGTTATGGAAAACTTACTGGTTCTGAAGACAAAATGCTTGGTTTAACTCAGCAATTATTTGGTGGAGATACAGGAATTACAGAAAGTCCTTGGGTAAAAAGGGCAACTGATTTATTTGGAGTGCCTACTGCCAATGCTTTTTTAAGAGATGACCCTGAAGCTGGAGGACATTTTAGAGACCCCAGCACAGTTTCTCCTCTAAGCCCTCAGGATATAGGAACATCTAAAGAAAATCTGGCTATTTCAAATCAGATTGCTGCAGGAAATAAACCAGTTACTAATTATCGTTCTAATAATCCTGAAGCTACTTATGAAAAAGATATTTACGGCACAAGTAATATAAGTGTAGATGATGATACATATAGACCAGACCCAACACCAACAGACGGAGGTAGTGATATATCTACTCCAAGCTTACCAGAGATTTTTCAAACTAAAGATAATCCTTTTTCATTACCTGAATCTGCTGACGGAGGAGCTATCCAATATGATAACCCTACTATTAGTAGAGTAGCTGGAAAAGGAAACTTTGCTAGAGGTTTAGGATATGACCAAATGGGAACAAATAATCTAGGACTAGGAATGGATGACAAAGAGAACTGGTTACAAAACTTATTGAGTTCTACTGGAATTGTAAATTCAGCACAAGCTTCTGAAATACCACAAAACAACGGAGGATTTAATGGAAATACTAGATACGCAAATAACCAACAAAGTAGTGGGTCTTTCGCTGATTTACCAGATAATTACCTTAGTGATTCTGGTATGGGATTACTAGGAAGACAACGACAAGAACAAACTCCACAACCAGAAGATAAACAAATAACAGATAATTATGAAGATGATTACACAGGAGGAGGTGGTAATGTGCCACAGATAAATAACGGACAACAACCAGAGAGGGGTAAACTAAGTAGACGAGAGTATAAGGCTAAGTATGGAATAGATTATGACCCAACTGGAGGCTTAGGAGACTTTGGCTACGCAGGAGACGACTCTTTTAAAGACCAAGGTAATGAAATTCAAGACCAACTAAAGAATATGATTAAGGGAATTGAAGCTCAATATGCTACTGCTCAGACTAAACAAACAGGAGACCTTGAAAGACAAGGAAGACAAAACTTGAATCAATTAAATTCACAGTTTAGTTTTGGAAATTCAGACCCTAATGACGAACAAAGAATCCAATACCAACAAAGACTACAAAACGATCAAGGAAGAAATTTAGCTGAATTGCTAAGTTCACTGCAAGCCTCTAAAGGTCAAGACATTCTAGGAGCAAGAAATCAAGGTTCTACAAATATGCAGAACTTAATGAACCAGCAAAGGACTGCTCGTTCAACAGCTCAAGGGAATCAAAGAGATTATCAGACTGAACTTGCTAAGGCTAGGAGTGGGAGTAGAACTAAAGGAATATTCGCAGGATATAATCAAGACGGAACAAAGAAATATGTAAATCCTTATACAGGAGAAGAGATGTTTTCAGGAGGTCAAGGAACAGACCCAACAAAGGTAAATAATAGACAACCAGATGGAGGAGTAGTAAGGGAGAAACATCCTGAAACAGGAGAAATGGCAGCTTTCCAATATTATACTGACGGATCAAAACAAGATATGGACGGAAATTTATTTCAACAACAATAACAAAATGGTTTGGAAACGAGTAGAAAACAATCAAATAAATCAGACTAGGAAACCTAAAAAATGGGTAAAGGTTAGTAGCCAACCACAACAACAGCAACAACCTAAAAAGTGGGTTAGAGCTGGTGGTGGTAATCAACAACCTAAACAGCAAATACAGCAACCTAAGAATCAACCTGTAAAATATTCACGGAAGTTCAACTACAAAAATCCTATTTTACGAGGTGTGGATGATAGTCTTAGAAGTTTTTCACAGGCTGCTGATAATATACCTAAGTTTAGCTTTGCTGATAAGATACAAAACCCAGCAGGAAAATTTGCTGCAACAATACCACAGACATTTTTAAATATTCCTTCTAATGTTATTGACCCTGTTTTTCAAGGTTATGGTGAAGACCAAAGCTTTGATGACATTAAGAGAAGAGCAGCAGGATCAGCTGAGGTTGGTTTAGATATTGCTTCGTTTGGAACTGGAAGCTCTTTACTAAAAAACTTAGCAAAACAAGGAGTAAAAAATCCTAAACTTTGGCAATTAGTTAAAGAAGGTTTTAAATCTGGAACTAAACAAGGAGTTGGTTATGGTGCTGGTTTTGGAGCTACAAACGCTATACAGGAAGACAAGCCTATTATCCCAGAAACACTAAAGGGAGCTGCTTTAGGTTTATTAGGTGGTCCGATAGGAGCAGCCATACCTGTTGCTGGAAACTTATTTGGTAAAGTATTTGGAAAGGGAAAAGTTAAACCTAAAGTTAAACCTAGAGAATTAGCAGCTGAAGAATTTAATACTATTGGACAACTAAAGAAACAAGGAGAAACTAAAGCTACAAAGACTGTTACTCCAACTGGAGTAGCCGAAGGACAGTTAGATGTGTTTGGAAATAGACAGAAAGCTAACGAGGTTAAGTTCAAGTTTAAAGGACAAGAGAAAACAAAGATACCTATTAAGGTAACAAAGAATGAATTTCAAAAGGTAACTGATGCTCTTGATATAGAAAATGTAAATGAAATTGGAAATATTGGAAAAGGTTTTAAAGATGTTTATAGAACATTCCAGAAAGTATTTGGAAAGGAATTTGGAGCTATTAAGAAAACTATCCTTGACCCATTTGATAAGTCAAAAGGGAATTTAGTTAAAGATAAAGATAAATGGACAAAAGCATTAGATGGATTAACTAAAAGATTCAAGATGGATAGGGGTAGTAAGAAGAGTGCTGCCGTTCAACAATTTGGAGAGGGTAATAAAAGCTACAAAGAATTAGTTAAAGAGTTTGGAGAACAAGGTGCTAAGGAAATAGTTGAAGCTAATGGTTGGTTTAGAAAATCATACAATCAATTATTAGATGAAGTTAATGCAGCAAGAGCTAAAATTTATCCTGGACAATCTAAAAAACAAATACCAAAACGAAATGATTATTATAGACATTTTACAGAAATGAAAGAGGGTATTGGTGGGCTTAAAAATATATTTGATGCTCCATCTGGTATCTCTGCTGAGATGGCTGGTGTTTCATCTCAACTCAAAAAACCAAAATCAAAATGGTTATCTTTTGCACAGAAGAGATTAGGGAATAAGACTGATGAAGATGCTGTCGGTGGATTTATTGATTATTTGCAGTCAGGTTTATATGCTAAACATATTGATCCTCACATACCTGTTTTTAGGAAATTAGGAGAATCAATAAAGAAGAAAATAACAGGAACATCTTTAGATCAAGAAAGAAATAATATACAAGAATTTATTACTGATTTTGCTAATGATTTAGCTGGAGATACTAACCCATTAGATAGAGCAGCTCAAAAATATATTCCAGGTGGAAGAAAAGCCTTCGCTCTTTTAAATTGGATTAACAGAAGAGTAAAGGCAAATGTAATTTTAGGAAATGCAAAATCTTCAGTAGCACAGTTCTTTAATATTCCACAAGGAATAGCAAATGCTGGAGTGGCTAATTCAACAAAAGGTTTTGGAAGAACATTAGCTTCAATATTCAAAAGGAAAAATAATCCAATGAATAAGTCTGATTTTATAGCTGAAAGATATTTTAAAGGGTTTGATAAGTTTGATAAAGGAATGTTAAATAATGCTAGAAAATTTACAGTCTGGTTTGTTACAGCTGGAGATGAAATTGGAACTAAATATATTTGGAACTCTCATTACGAAAAAGCATTAAAAGAAGGAATTAAAAACCCAATTAAATATGCTGATGATTTTACACGAGAAATGGTAGCAGGTCGTGGTATAGGAGAAGTCCCACTAATACAGAAATCAAAGTTATTTCAATTAGTAGCACCTTTTCAATTAGAGGTTACTAATGTATGGCACGTTATGAATAAATGGGCTGGAGAAAAGGCTGCTAATAAATTTGTAACATTTGCTCTAGCATCTTATGTAATGAATAAAGGTGCAGAGAAGGTTAGAGGTTCTGGTGTATCACTAGACCCACTAGAAGCTATGATAGACGCTTATAAAACTTGGAATGATGGAGAACCTAATGCTAAATTAAGAGCTGGTGGAAGGATAGCTGGAGAAGCATTATCTAACTTACCATTCGGTCAAACATTGGCAGGATTATACCCTAAATATGGAACTGAAAACTTACCAAGTAGAGAAGCATTATTTGGAGACGAAGACCCAACAAGGTTTGGTAGTGGATTATTAACTACTAAGGGATTACAAGACCCACTATACAAAGTCTTGCCTCCATTTGGTGGACAACAATTCAAACGAAGTAAGGAAGGTATAGAATCTTATGCACAAGGATTTTCAGAATCAAGAGGTGGAGATGTACAATACCCAATAGAACAAAACCCACAGAACTTATTACAGAGTTCTATATTTGGTAAGTATGCTGTGCCAGAAGGTAGAGAGTTCTTTGACGAAGACAGAAGACCGCTAGGAGACAAGCAAACAGAATTATTCAAACAGCTATCTCCAGAACAAAGAAATGAATATTATAATATGCTTTTAGAGAAACGAGGATTAGATGCTGAACAATCTGCAAGACATAAACAACAGGCAGAGATGCTACAACAAGGACTAGCAAATGATGACTCAGCTTTAATGTCAGAAGCCTTTGCCCTAGACCCACAATACGCACAGACTCATTTTCAGGAATTATTAAAGTCTACATCTATGTCTCCAGAATATAAATTGCTTAAAGAACAACTAGATTTTCAGATGAAGAAGTTTGACCCATTTTATTCTACATCACCAAGATAGAAGTTTAACCCATTTTATTCAAACTAATTTTATTTAGGCATGTAGCCCATAATATCCATAACGATACAAAGTCCAGCAAGAGCTGCTAGAAGAATTATCGTACCGGCTACTATAGCTACCAAGAATTTTAAGAGTTTTCTCATAAGAGTAGAGTTAATTATTATATCTAAGTATTATCATAATGGAAGAAAAAAGTCAAGAAAACAATTTAGACCCACAAGAAGTATTCAGAGCAACTAACGCTGAGATGGCTCAGACTCGAGTTACCCAATGCAAAGAGCATAAGTGGGAGAAACTCTCTGAGAACGAACTGTACTGCCCTGTATGCCAATCTGGTGCAATTATAAATCCTAAAGATATGAAACTATATGTCAAATAATACAATAGGCTCAACTAAACATACTGAACAAGCAATTCAAAATAGGTCTTTTGATGCTGAATTTGATATAGCTACTAGGGAAATTGTCGGATATGACGGATCTAATTTGCAAAGAATTAAAGTTAATACTGATGGCTCTTTAGTAACTGATACTAAAGAAACTACTGATTTAGAGGGTAATGGGATAGTGTCAGTAGGCGTAACAGCAGTAGAAATACCTTTTACTGGAACTACTCAATCTATAAATATAGAATCTGTAATGGGAAATTCTGGAATTCTTTATATAGGAAAATCTGATGTAACTAATTTAGGAGCTAATGCTTTGACTTCTTTACAGCCAGGAGCAAGTGTTCAAATGGATTTTAATGATACAACTAACGCTTTATTCGTAGTATCTGATACTGCGGCTCAAAGCTTCATAGCGGGATGTCTATTATAAAAACAAACCCTCAATATTTAAAAAGAAACGGAACAGTCCTTAGTCCTATTATTAGTGGTGATGATTTTACTACTACGGGTAAAGGGACTTTCGGAGATTTAACAGTAGGATTATTTCATACTCCTTACACAAATACAATTACAGTATCACATACTAGTGGTGGAGATTATGCTACTATTCAAGCTGCTTTAAATGATAATGCAACAGCAAATACTTTATTTTTAGTTTATCCTGGGACTTATACTGATGATACAATACATTTCACAGCTAACAATCAAGAAATCAGAGGTATGGGAATTAGTCCCTCGAGTGTTAAGATTACTACAGCTAGCTCAAACATAGTAGATTACGGAGACTTTACTAGATGCAGAATAAATAGAATGAAAATGGAAGTTACGGCTGGAACAACTCTTGTCCATACGGTTACCGGTGCAGCAGGAAGTTGTAATTTAGTAAAATGTCATACAGTTATGACGACTTCTTATGCGACAGCAGGAGTTCAACCATCTTGTATCCATAGCGAAGGAGCGGGGACAGTCAAAGTTTCAGAAGGAACGGTAGAATATAATAATTCAGGAAGCAACGCCGCCATAGCCAAAGCTCTGTTAAATTGTGAAGCAAACGATTGTTCTACAACGTTCGAACTTGCCAATATAAACATTACTTGTTCAGGTGCTTCTTTTGTAAGCGGTTTATCCTTCGGGACTGGTGCTACGGAAATCTATATGGACAGATGTTTTTATGATATTGAAGATAACGGAACAGCGATAGTAGTAGGTTTATATGTTGGAGGAGCTGCCACTAGTGAATTTTTATACAACTCAGTCCATATTAAAGGGACTGGAATATTGGCTGTAGGAATGTATATTAATGCGGCGGGAGCAGACGTTAGAAGTATGTATAATCATATTCATGTTGAGGGAGCAACAACTAACAATTCATTTTTCCTTAATAATTTTGCTTCTACTTTGACATCGCAATTTGATGACATTATTGCAGCGAATGGGATAAATAACGTGGGAGCAGCGACAGTAGTCCAAGTTAATTCAGAATCAGATGGAGAATTTAATGCTAGTGGTTCAATATCAGCATACGATAGAGACATTTTAAGATATAATTTTTTAATTTCATAATATGGCAACATTTACAGAAAAAAGACTATTGACTGGCGATGGCTCAATCAATACAGCAGAAACAACAGTCTATACAGTTCCAGCAGCTACAACTGCTATTGTTAAGACTATAATAATTACTAATGTAACTGGAACAGATGTCGAGATAGACCTTTGGAATCCAGTAGTAGCAACAACTGGTGTGGCTACAAAACTCTTACACGAAAGGACTATTCCAGCTAATGATTTTGTTCAGATTATTACCTATATTCCAATGGCAACTACTTCAACAATAATTGCTCAAATGACTACTGGAGCTAATGATTCAGCTACAGTATCTCTTTATGGAGCAGAAATAACATAATGGAAACTAAAGAACAAAAGTTAATATCTGTTAGAAAGCAAATAAAAAAAGCTGAAAAATTTGCTAAAGAAACTAGAATTGAAGTTAAAATCGGAAAGAAAACTAAACTTTTAGATTTAGAAAAATTTTATCAATATAAGAAAAACAAATGACATATACAGAAGAAGAAATAGATAATATTCTGAGCAATCTTAATATATCTCTTGATACATTCATTGGGAGAATTTCTGCACAGACAGGAATATTATTAAAACAAAAAAGTGATTTAGCTAAGGAGCTTGAAAAATAATGGCATTATCAATATCAAAACTTAACAGTTACCAAAGTTGGTCAGCTACATCTCCAGTAGACCCTATTGTTTTAGGAAGTGGTGTTACAAATACTGCTGGAGCTAAAGGAATGATAGTCTCTACTGCAAGGTCTTTTTTTGGTCTTGGTCCAGTTAATAGAGTAAAGTTTATAGTATACAGTGGAACTTTTACTACAGGAGAAACTCTTACAACAACTGATGGTGGAACATTTGTAATTGGAACAAATACAGCTACAACAGAAGAAACAGTTATAGTTGAAGGCGAAATGCCAACAACAAACATAACAACAGTTGCAGTTAATATGGATTCTTCTCAAAGAAGATTATTAGTAGCATCTGCATCAATTGATAATGTATCACAATTCATTGAGATTGATTCTGAAAGAATGTTGACTCTTACATCATTTGTTAATACTGCTAGTTCTGGAACATTTACAGTTAATATTGCTAATGACCCAACTTGGTTAGTAAAAACAGCACACGGAATAAAAGATGGAAGTGTTTGTTATTTAACTACAACAGGAACTCTACCTGCACCTCTTTCAACAAGCACATTGTATTATGTTAATTCTTTGTCTCGTGATATATTTGGAGTTAGTGAAACTTATCTTGGTCCTTCTATAGAAATGACAGACAACGGTTCAGGAACTCATACAGTTATACCTTATTCATCTTATGATGTTCAGAGAGGAGTACTTGCTTCAACACCTGCATCTCATACTTCCACTACAAATGTAGATCAGTTTGATACAGATTTGTTTCAAAAACTTTATGATGAAGATGTTGCTCAAGGCTGGGGATTAATTACTGATGCAGATGGTAAGTTTAAACTTGATTGTCATTTATTTAGAGGAAGTTATGACCAATCAGCACAAACTTTACTTATATCAAGTTTAGAGAATTTTGAGTTTGTATATTCAGCTACAGTTAATAATTGTTATGGTTGTGGAAACACCACATACAGAACTTATGATATAGAAGGTCGTGGTTATATGGATAGTGGAACAAGAGTTTTTACAGGATTTAATACTGGTGGAAGTGTTGGAAAATATAATAATTTTGTAAACTATGAAGGGCATTCTTATGAATGTTATGGAAGTATAATAGATGCTAATAATATTACTTTATATGGTGCGGCAATTTTGAAAGAAGTTAATTTCTTTTCAGAATTATTCCTTGCTATGACTGAAGATAGTAAAATGTATAGAGCTACAGTTAATAGAGGTGCAGTAAACTTTATATCCTCAGTAACAGACATTTCGCAATTACAAATTAATTATGGAACACCACCTATTTATTTTGTATATTCACAAGGAGATGCTGATATTTGGGAACTTACAGTTACAGAAGGTTTTGACAACTTTAATGCTTTTATTGTAAGCGGAACAAAAACTATGATTAATTGTAAGTTTGTTCTAAACTCAGTTTACACTTTTGGTTCTAGTACATTATCAGTAAATAAAAAAACAGTTGATTGTAATGTTAAAGACCCATCTGGAAATCCTATAGAAAATGTACAGTTAAAACTTGATTATATAACAGAGGCTACTGGTAATGCTTTCACAGTTTTAACAGATTCAGACGGAGATATAGCACAACAACAAGTAGAGTTCGCAAGATTCTTAGAAGCTGATGGTTCTACTTATAAAAGATATTGGAGAATAACTGTTTCTAAATCTGGTTATAAAACTCAAGTAATAAATAGATATGTAAGTTTTATGGACGACCCTATTTGTTTAACAATAGACTTAGTACCTAATAGATATATAGAACAAAAAAGTAAATAATTAAAAATAAAAATGGACAACAAAGAGATATACAACCTAATAAAAGACTTCAAGCTAGAGAATAAAGAGCAGCACAAGTCAATAACTGATAAACAAGACTTTACCAATGGAAGCGTTAGAAAGCTCCAACAATGGAAGAGCTTTATGGTAGGTGGTATGACTGTTATCTCAATGTTTTTAATCCCAATCATTATTTATCTGGTTGTGAATATAAACACAGAGATAAAAGAATTGAAAAATATAACAATTTGTGATAACTCGCTTGACAAATAATCAATAATTTGGTAAAATACAAGTATAATTAATAACTTTATAATATGAAAAACAAACCAAAAAGAGATGGTTCTGGAAAAGGTAAAAGAGCCAACAAAGGTAGAGGGGGATGTAAAAAAACTAGAGTAACTGGTAAAAAATAATATGAATAAAAATTTAAAGAAAGCTTTAATTAGTTTCGCTTGGAGACTAGGAGGAATGATTGCAGTAGTAGTCTTAAATGAACTTTCAAAGGAGATGACATCTTTTGGATTTAGCACTGCAACTGTTGGAATCTTAAGTCTAGCAACAGGTGAGCTTACAAAATATATAAACGTAAATATTTTACAGAAATAGTAGTTTAACAATAGAATAAGGAGGCAATGTGGATTATGATAAGAAAATTACTTTATTGGTATCGTGCAGTAAATGTGACCAGACTATCTCTTGTAATCGTGGATATTGTTCTGTTTGTATGGCTCGTAATATTTGCGTGTTCCGTGTTTCCAAAACAATAAAAAGAATCGTAGGGGGAGTTTGTTGGCAGTGTGATTCAATAGAAAAGTTGAGAAGTATTAGCTCTCAAAAACAATCTAAAAAAAAGACACTTATTAACAACTTCCCTTACAACAAACATAAACGAAAGAAGAAAAGGAGGAAGCGAAATGGCAGAAACATACAAAGTAAAAATACTTCGATGTCCTCAATGTAGGCGAATTAAGATTTATGGTAAATGGTATTATGCTACTGAACTTTCAAATGATGTCATAATAGACCTTATGAGACAAAGAAAAAAATGGAAATTTCTATTCCAAATTTGTGATAAGTACCCAGAATGTAAGCCAATAAAATAACCTCCAAACAGTTATGGAGTTCTGTCTAAAAACTCCACCATTAAACAACTAAAATTTGCGTATCGGTAACAAAATATCTGATTTCTCACTAGGTTTAGTTGCAGGAATCTTACTAGGTATATTGATATTATACTTTATAGTATCAGGGTTAGTCGGCTGGATAACAAAAGCTGAACTACCACCAAGACCAGATAATAGAATAAATCAAATTAAATAACAGTTGTACACTACTTTAAAAGTTGTAGTATAGTTGTACACTTTAAACAATATGTCAAAAACTATTTCGCAGTGCCAATCGCCGTGGGGAGCAATGAAACTAGAGCCAAGCAATTCAACTTGTTGTCATATAGGTTGTGTTACTGTAGGATTATGTTGGCTTTCAGATTGGTATGGTAGGTATGTAAATCCTGCTAAAGCTATTCCTAAACTAAGCTACACCAGAGAGGGATATTTATTTTGGAAGTCTGTAGATAAAGTATTTCCTTTTAAGTTTGTTTATCGTTATTACAAAAGAGATGATAAAAAGATTCAAGAAATTCTAAACTCAAAAGATGGCTCTTGTATCTTACAGGTAAACAATAAAAAACATTGGGTAGTTGGATTAAACTATTCCAAGTTAAAAGGTTATAGAGTCTTTGATCCTTTAAAGGGAGACACCTGTTGGCTAACGCTAAGATACGGGAGAGGCATTCAAGGCTTCTCAGAATTTACTAGAGATGAAACTCCAAGTGTGATAGAATGTGAAGAAGTAGAACAAGAACTGAAAGACTGCCAAGACGAAAACAAAGACCTAAAGAAAAGATTAAAAGAAATTGGAATATTAGCTGAGGTATAGAGGAACTCATATCTTCGCACCATATATATAAAGACCTTAAAACGAGAAAATGGATATATTATATTTAGCATTTTATTCTCAACCTAGGTCTTTTTTGGTTATAAACCTTTTTAAAGTGGTATCCTAGTTGTGCACTTGACAAATAATATCAGTATGCTAAGATAGATATAGTTATTTATTTGTAAGGGATGATTGATAGCGTAGGGTTGTACCGAGACGATACAGCGTTTCTAGATAACGTGGGATAAAATCACAACCAAAGTCCATCGTCAATCTATCAATCTTCCTTATAAGTAAATAATATAAATATATGAAGGAAGAATAGTTTCGTTTTTTTATTTATTTTGAGGAGAGAGGGAACAGGACTAGCTAGAAACCACCCTCCTCCTCTAAGTAAGTAATATAAATATAGATTTGACAACCTTTAAAAAATTTGCTAGAATAGATATAGATAGTAACAAAAATATGATGAAAATGTTTAAACAATTAGATAACCCAATGAGTTCGCCCTTCATCAGGCTTTTGTTTCTCGTTGGGTTTTTTAATTGCCTAAAAATATGAGTAACGAAACAGCAAAAATTCCAGGAGGAGCAACTATCTGGGCTAGGAAAACAACAGATAGTGAAATATTCTACAACAAGCCAGATAAGTGGTTTAAGATTTGGTTTTATCTAGTTAATAGAGTAAACCATAAGACAGTTAAAAAATGGAGTAGAGGAGAGTGCTTTATAATATATACCGAGATAGAGCAACAAACAGGAGCTACCCCAGATCAGGTTAAGAAATGTTTACAGTATTTAAACAAAATGGAGATGATAGACACCACCAGAAGCACTAGAGGTGTAACGCTAAAAATCCTTAATTACAGCCATTATCAGAGCCTAGACAACTATGAATCTAAGACCAAAAGCACTACAACAGGCACTAGAGAAGCACCAGAGAAGCACCAGAGAAGCACTCCGATAAACAAGAATGATAAGAATGTAAAGAATGATAAGAATAACAACCTATCGGTTGTAGGTGTTCAAGAGGTAATGAAAGTATTTGATAAAATTAACCCTACACTTAATTGGGGAAATAAAACATCTAGGAAGGCTGCCGAATTTATGATTAAGAAGTTTACCTTAGAAGGAACTCTCACAATGGCTGAACAGATTGTTTCCGTACTTGGTAAACCTTATGCACCAGTAGCAACTACCCCCTACCAAATGAAAGAAAAACTAGCCCAATTTAAGATATACTTTGATAATCAAAAAACTAATAAATCTAATTTCACACAATTATGACAAAACAAATAACAATGATGAGTAAAAGAGGTTTCTTGATCTCTGATGAAGAAATGGAAAAACTAAGATTACTCCTACAAAAAGGAGAAATGAAAGGGCTTATAGGATTAAAGAGTGGGGACATGATAAATGTCAGCTCGATTGAAAGTATTGGTGAGCCTGATATGGAAGCTTACTTAGGTGGAAGTTTACTCAATAAAGCTCATACTAAAGTTTTCACACAAGGAGAATGGAAGTGGTGCAGTCCTAAAAAAGACCAAATAGAGTATAAATATAAAATTAAACAAAATGATGAAACCAGATTGCTACAATAAATTTAATAAGAACAGCGAATTTTGCACTAAGGTATGTAAAAGTGGCTATGAGTGTGGAGGAGCAGAAAAAAGAGATGAGATAGATGAAATAAAACACGCAGGAAAAACTGGCATACTTTCGATGAAAGAAATGTGTATCGCTGGAATGAAAGCTATAGAGAAAAGATGTGAGAATAAATTAAAGAACCCTAAAGAAGATAATTAATAATAAAAATATGAAAATAATTCAAGGAGATTCACTAGAGGTATTAAAAAGAGCTACACCTAATTCAGTAGACTCAATCGTAACTGACCCCCCTTATGGTATTTCCTTTATGGGTAAGAAATGGGATTATGATGTTCCTAGTGTAGAAGTTTGGAAAGAATGTTTAAGAGTCCTAAAGCCAGGAGGACACGCTCTCGTAGCTTGTGGAACTAGAACTCAACATAGAATGGCTGTAAACCTTGAAGACTCTGGATTTGAGATAAGAGATATTGTCGCTTGGGTTTATGGAAGTGGATTCCCAAAATCTCATAACATATCTAAGGCACTTGAGGGAGTATTAGGTAAACAATCAACTGGATTTTTGACTGCTGGTGATGACGGAAGAAAAGCAAAGTTTAATCAAGACCATAACAAGAGAAGTGATTATGGTTATAAATGGAATCCTACAACAGAAGAAGCTAAAAAATACGAAGGATGGGGAACAGCGTTAAAACCAGCTATGGAATTATGGACTCTCTGCCGAAAACCTTTAGAAGAAAAAACAATAGCCTCAAATATATTAAAATATGGAACAGGTGGAATTAACATAGATGAGTGTAGGGTTGGGAGTGACAAGATTAAGATAAACGGTGGTGGTAAAAAATGGAGAAACAACGGAGAATATACAGAAGAAGTTGAACCAATAAACGAAGAAAGAACTGGTCGTTTCCCTGCTAATCTAATCCATTCAGGAGAAGATGAAGTAGTAGAGGGGTTTCCAGATACAAAGAGTTCAACTGGTAAGCGTGGTGGTCAAGGGTTTCATAATGCCTTTGGAAGACCAGATAGGGAAAGAAAAGACGGAGCTACTATATCTGGACATAACGACTCTGGCTCTGCATCAAGATTCTTTAAACAATGCGAGATGGATGAAATACAAGAAGATACAACTTCAATGGAAGAAAAAATAGAATCGCTAGAAGAAATATCTGGAAGTAGAATAATATACCAAGCGAAAGCTAGTAAGAGTGAAAGAAATCGTGGTTTAGAAGAATTTGAAGAAAAGGAAGGAACAACTAGAATGAACGCATCAGAATTTAGATTTGAAGAAGGGAGAGAGCCAACTCCAAGAGCAGAACAATCAGTAAAGAAAAATAATCACCCAACTGTTAAACCTATAAAGCTAATGCAATACCTAGTAAGACTAATAACTCCTAAAGGTGGAACAGTCCTGGACCCCTATATCGGAAGTGGTTCGACAGGAATAGGTGCTAAATTAGAGGGCTTTGACTTTATCGGAATAGAACGAGAACAGGAGTATTGCGAGATAGCAGAAGCTAGAATTAAATCTTACAACCAAGATAAAGAATAAGGACTTGACAAATAATATGAAATAATATAGTATAGTAAATGTAGTAGTAATGCAACGAGCTAAGGGATTCGCTTCCGAAGCAGTCTGGCGGACTTGACTACTACCACAAAGAACTCCGCCAGTCTATACCAACATCAATTAAATTTTAACTAGAAGGGAGAGTGAATTATGAGAATAACAGATAACTTTAGACTAAGGGCTTGTTTCGATTCAGGAATGATAATCGTAGGAGATGGAGCATACTTACAATGGATGGGAACAGACAAGCAAAGAAAAAACGCTAATATGCTTACTAGCGATTATATCGACTTAAAAAAACAAGAAGCAAAGGAAAGAGAATACATTAATAAATAAAAGGTGAAGACTTTCCACTATCAGTGAACACCTTTGCTGGTAGTTGGAAGCCTAAGAAAAATTTTATGGAAAAATATTCAAATTGTTGTGGAGCTGAAATTATCAACGAAGACATAGAAGTCTGCCCACAATGTAAAGAACCTTGCGAATTTATAGATGGAGAGGAAGAAGAAATAGAACACGAACAAAACGAAAGGTGGGCTAATGTAGTAGAAGAACAAACTTTAATTGAATTAGAAAAAAAAGATGCTAGTACAAATTAAAGAGCCAATCTGGAATACTGAAAGCGTAGGAATAAAAACTTCAAGCATAAAGGAAGACCTAGAAGTAGAAATCCTATACACAAACCTAAAAGGAGAGAGAACATTTCCAGGGATATATAAAATGTCTAAAGGTCGAGCATTAAACTATCCAAGTAAGAAATTTGGAAACACACCTAAGCTAACGATAATTCCAATAAGTGCATTTGAACTAATAAATTAAAATAATAATTATGGGATGGTTACCAAAAGGTGCTGAGACACCAAAAAACTCAAATTACATGAAGTTAACAGAGGGAGAGATTAAGTTTAGAATCGTAAGTGAGCCTATTTATGGCTACGTATATTGGACTAACGAACCAAAACCAGTAAGAACTCACGAAGAACCACAAGGAAAACCTGAGAATGTTCAGATAAAAGAAGATGGCTCTTACGATGTTAAGCATTTCTGGGCTTTCAAAGTATTAGACAGAGAAGATGATAAGGTTAAAATCTTTGAAATAACTCAAATGGGAGTTAAGGGACAAATTGAAGAATTGAATCAAGACGCAGATTGGGGAGATCCAACAGCTTACGACATTAAAATTACAGGAAAAGGAAAAGGAAAGGAAAGACGATACACTGTAAACCCTTGTCCTGCTAAACCTTTAACAGCAGAAGAAGAATCTGTAATCGCTAGAACAGAGATTGATTTGAATGCATTATTTGAAGGAGCAGAACCTTTCTCTAAAGAAGGAGAGAAACCTAAAGGCTCAGAGGAGATAAAAATCTCAGACGTGCCTTTCTAGCACTAAAGCGTATAAACAGCTCTATGGGCTTCGTGTAAGCTCGTAGGGCTATCTAAGTTAATCAATTAAGTTTAAATAAATGGAAGTAAGAACAACAACAGGTATCGTAATAATCGTAATAGTCGCTACGATTGCAACAATGTTAATTTTAAGAGCAATCTAATGATAGAATTACTAGGATTAGCAATAATGGCTTCGTGGGTATGGAGTGTAGTAATTATTGTAAGAAAGACAAAGGAAACTCTACCATACGAAAAAGCCATTTTAATTGGTGGATTGATAACAGCAGTATTGTGCTTTATTGGTTTGATGGAATAGATTATTTACTCAATCCTTGAGGAGGAGGATTGGGATAAGTAAATTATTAAAAATATGAAATACAAGCACACAAAAAATCAATGTAAATTCACTGGAGGTTGTCCAGAATGTACAGAGCAGGAAGGAGTTTACTACAAAATAACTGACGAAAGTGATGATTATATAACTTTGCTTGAAATAAAAAATTGGAGAGAACAACTAAAAACCGATATAACATTATCTTTATCTTGCTTTTGTTTCGGCTCAATATTAGCATATATATTTTATAAACTAACCCATTAAATTATTAAAAATAAGTATTATGGAGAAAACTATTATTGATTTACGAAAAAACATTATTTATTGGATAAACAATAAAGATATTAGCGACTTACAACAAGCAGATACGATAATTGACTTTATGTTTGGAACATTAAATTTTAGAGAAAGAGCAAAAATACATAAAGAATGGATTAAATTAAGAAAAGAAGAATAGAGTATTTAGATGTTGGTAGTGAGTAACTGATAAAAAGCTCACTACTAGCTCTAAGTTATTTATATGAAAGAACTAAAAAAATACGCAGAAGAAATATCAAAAGCTCAACCAACACAGTTAGTTAATATCTTAATTGAGATGACTGCTGATTATGGAGAGGTTTGTGATTTACTATTACCTGTTAGACACGCTAAGAGTAAGTTCTGGCTAGAACATAAGAAAATAGATAGCGACAAGCCACTATCAGACACAACTCTTGGAATGATGTGGATGGCAGAAGATGATGAAAAACTCAATGGACTTATTCAAGAAAGAATGGAATTGTATGAAAAAGCTTTAAGCAGAATGATGAGTAATGTAAAATCTATTTTAAGAGAAAAAGAAAATGAAGCTCGTAATTTAATGTAATATGAAAAACACAAAAGAAAAAGGAAAAAAACTTGAGAATTACGTAGCAGATAGATTAGTAGAAACTGGTCTTGATCCAAGAGCTAAAAGAGATGGTGCTAGTGGTGCAGGAACAAGAGAGAAAGGGGATGTATCAACTGCTGTGGCTATCAATGGAAGAAACTTAGGGATAGAATGTAAAAATCATAAGAACGTAGCAATCCCTGAATGGTGGAAACAGACTAAGAAGCTAGAAGAACTAGGGAGAGAGCCAATCCTAGTATTTAAAATGAATAGAGAACCATTAGAGGGAAGTCTAGTATGTATATATTTTGAAACACTATTAGAACTATTATCAGGAAACGCAGAAGAACTAAAATCTATAACTGAAAAACCTGAAATACAATATAAGGCTAAGAGAGCTAAGGAAGCAATAAATGATTTAATAAAAGTATTATGAGAATAATCAAGTTTCGTGCTTGGGATAAAAAATTAAAAGCTATAAGAGAAGTTGTTAGTATTTGGATGTCTGAAAATAAAGTAATAGATATAGTAGTTAGAAATGGCGAAAGTGTTAATACTTTATTTGATAGTTATGATCTAATGCAATACACAGGAATAAAAGACAAGAATGGCGTTAGCATTTACGAAGGGGATATAGTTAAGTACACTGATGAAGGAAATGAAGGAAAACAAGAGGTTAAGTGGCTAGAGGCATTTTTAGCATTTGATTTTCCACTAGGAGCTGTTGATTGTGAAGTTATAGGAAATATATATGAGAATAAAGAATTATTAAAAACAAATGAATAATCACACAAAGAGATGGGAAAGATGCAGAATAGATGAAAACAAATTAGTATCTGACGAGAAAAAGAAACTAATTGTTGGACTGTTTAAAGATGACCCTAAGAGATACCATAAGGCTAGATTGGGGCGTATCTTCTCAGTTGAGAGAGAATATGTAGGGCAACTCATTAAGGCTGTGGATAAGTCGCTTGACAAATAAATAGTATGGGTGTATACTGTATACAGGTAAATAGAAACAGCTAGATTTCAAATCAGCGAACTATAAGCCTAATAGGGTGAGGGTGAACATTAAAAATTATATACATAGTTATCGAAGCCACTTATCTCTACAGGAGATTGCAATCAAATGTAGGAGGGCGAATTGACGCCAGATGATAGATTCCTAGAAATATATAGCAAACACTAGCTCGAGTGGTGGGAGTTGAGGATAGAAGTAATCCTTCAAAAGTAGGCTCTCGAAAGTATTTCCCCGAGTGTTGGTAGGGTGCTGGAAGGCATAGAATCCAATGCTTCTGCTGTTGGCTTCGGAAGCTATGTATATAATATGGGTGAAAACCTTAACTAATAAAAACAAAAAGATGGAAAACATCAACAATGTGCCAAAAGCACAAAAGAAAACAAAAAAGAAATCAGGAAATTTAAAAGTAATCAGTCTAGTTGTACTAGGTGCGATTATAGGATGTAGTTATCTCTACGCCTATCAAACTTATGTAGAGCTATCAGGTTTTATTCAATAGTCGGTGGTGTTGTCTCTAACGAGGCTTCTAAACAGGACACTTCTGAGAACACTGATGTTGGAGTTTCGCAAGATTCTCCAACACAGACTCAGGAGGAAACAGTTGAAAATACAATTAAAAGAGTAGCAAAAGAAAAGAACTTTGAAGATGTAGATTTACTTTTACGAATAGCAAAGTGTGAAAGCACATTCAGAGCGTGTGCAAAAAATCCTAATTCAAGTGCAACAGGGACATTTCAATATCTAATTGGAACTTGGAACGAAGGTGTTAGAATTAGAGGATTAGATTGGACACCAGAAGATAGATGCGACCCTGAAAAAGCAACTGATATGATTATATGGCACATCAATAGAGGAAATATAAGTAAATGGAATGAATCTAAATTTTGTTGGAATAAATAATATGAAAATAAGCACTTACACAAAATCCCATAAAAAATCCCATTGGAAGAAAATGGTAAAGAAAGGCTTTAAAGCTATGTCTCCATTATTCTGTTATACCTATAATGAGTTTAAAAAGAAAAGTGGACTAGATAATAAAGAAGCCTCATCTATTTGGATGGACTTTAAATTAAAACAATGAAATATCTTATAGGAACAATCTTAATAATCATAATTATCTATTGGGTTTGGATTATCCAAGTATGTGAACAAATAGACAAACTAATATGAGCAAAGCTAAAATAATATGTGAATGTGGTGGTGAAATGAAATTTGTTGCAGATATAGCCAAGCCATTATTATTTGTTTGTGAAAAATGTGGAAAAGAAATGCAAGCAACTTATAAAAACCCAGAAGATTTAATAGACGCAATAAAATAAATATATGGAGAAAGAAATAGACAAAAGAATAGAAGAACTAAAAGATTCTCTTGAAAACTATGGATCAGGCGAAGAAACAAGAGAGGAAAAAAGAGAGCAACTTGAGCTTTTGCGAAAGTTTAGAGATGCTATGGGATATTAAACTAACCCCCTAAACTTTATGAGTAGAAAAAAATTATTAAAATATACAAATGTGATGCTTTTGGAAAGGTTAAAAAGACTAGCAAGACTAGAGATGATTTTAACAAACAGGAAAGAAATAGAAGAAAATGAAGTTGATTTAAATAATACGCAGGGAATGATTGAAGATAAAATGATGGGAATTAAACTTAAATAACCCTTATGAACAAAGAAAACAATTGGAGAGAGAGATTTGATAAAAAGTTTCCAGAAATGGAAAAGTTTAGAGTAGATGAGAATGATAAATATAATGGAGAAATTGAAAACTTCATAGAACAAGCTATAAAAGCAGAAAAGAAGAAGTGGGAAATTAATAGAGAAGTAGGAGTATCAGAAGTGTTAGCTTTTGAAGCTGGACAAAAAGATGCAAGAGCTGGTTTACTAGAAAAGATAGAGGAGAGAATTGAAGCAGAAGAAGAAAAGAATGACGAACACTCACAAGAAACCATAGATATTTTAGAAGACTTTAAAGAAGAAATTATATTAAAATTTAGAATAGAAGATTGGTTTTAAATTATGGAAGGATATAACCAAGCAATAGAAGAAATAATTAAACTAATAAAAACACAATGAAGACAATATTATTTTTCTTTACTATGTGGGTATTAATGATATTTTACTTATTCTTAAAAACTATATGACAGACAAAAAAACAAAAATAGAAAACTTATATAAACAAGGATACAGCCAACAAGCTATAGTAGATAAGCTAGGTATGGACACAGGTTATACATTAAGGATTATAAACGATATAGAAAACCAAAAGAAAAGAGGGAATACTGATATAGGAAAGGCTAAAGAAGACAAGAGAGTAGAGATGGTTAGACTACAAAACAGACAAAAGGATCTGATGCCTTTCGAGAACGAAAGAGCTAGAGAAGAGTTCCATAGACTAGATAAAGAACTAACAGCATTAAGAATGGAATACTGTTATTTAGAAAGAATTAAATAAAATTTGACACGTTCTCTATTATCATGCTATAATGTAAATACAATAAAGATAACTAATCTCTTTTTAAAAGAGAAACGCATAATTATCTTGAGCATAAAACAAAAATTGATTTTAGACAATGTAAATGTAGGATAGAATAATCTGGAATTTTTTGCGTTATAATAACTCTATGAATGATTTAGATTATGTAATAATGTTAATAGGGGCTACAATAATATCAGTTGTACTAATAATGGCTTAACAAAAAGCGACACTGGGGGTTTTAGCTTAAATAAAGCAAATAACCTGATTTCCACAATTTTAGACAATGCAATAACGGAGTTTCTACGAGGCTAACTTCTATAACAACATAGTCCGAGGTTTACAAATAACAATAGTATATTTCCGCACAGGAGGTTAATAGTAGATAGATCAAAACTGCTGGTAAAGCTGACAACTTGCTCCCAGCACCTGTAATCTGTCTAGTAGTATAATATTAAACGTTATTAAAGTATTGCTACATAACTTGACTCAGGTAATAGTATTACAGGGGGAAAGTTGAAGACTAGCAATGTCGCACAATATAACAATAGGCGACGCTTGAAGTAAAAAGAATAGCTTATCTAAGCACTAACTAGATTTTAATAAGAACTATGGCAAGTGGAAGAAAAGGATTTTACGAAGAATTAAATATAAAGAAATATTTATCAGAACTAACACCTAAGATGTTTGCTTATGTAATGGAAGTAATGAACGGAGAAGATAACAAAGCTAAAGAAAGAATGGTGGAAAGGATATTACCTAAGATAGTTGAGAAAGGAATGCCTACTCAGATAACAGGAGAAGAAGGAGGAGCAATTATAATTCAAGTAGCCAGCGAGATTAAGGATAAAAACTCTAATGAGACTTCACGAAAGCCAATCAGTAATAGCTAAAGACACTTCTAGGTTTAGAGTGATAAACTGTGGGAGAAGGTTCGGGAAAACTATATTAGCCTGTGAAGAAATAAAAGGTAAAGCTCTTTATAAGAATACTAGAATATGTTACATAGCACCTACTTACCAACAGGCAAGAGATATAGCTTGGCAAACGCTAGTAAAGGAATTAAAGCCAATCATAAAGAAAGTAAACGAAAGCAGACTAGAACTAACAGTTAATAACTTAGTAAAAGGAACTTCTCTAATTCAGTTAAGAGGATGGGAAGCAATAGAAACTCTAAGAGGACAGCACTTTGATTTCATTGTAATAGATGAGGTCGCTATGATGAGAAACTTTAACATTAACTGGGAAGAAGTAATAAGACCTACGCTTACAGATACAAGAGGAGAGGTAATGTTTATCTCAACACCTAAAGGATTCAATCACTTCTACGATTTATATAACCAACAAGACGAAGACCCTGACTTTAAATCATTTCATTATACCTCATACGACAACCCATACATTCCTAAAGACGAGATAGACAAAGCTAAGGCACAACTAACAGATGATAGATTCGCACAAGAATACTTAGCTGACTTCCGTAAGACACAAGGATTAGTATATAAAGAATTTAATAGAGAAAAAGATGTTACAAAAGAGAAGCCTTCCGAAACAATCGACAAAATCCTTGGTATCGACTTTGGCTACACGAATCCAGCGTCAATTATCTCCATTGAGATTGATAGCGACAGCCATTACTGGATACAAGAAGAATGGTATAAAACAAAACAAACGACAGACCAAATCGCTGAACAAGCGAACCTATACAAATCAACGAAGGTCTATGCCGACTCAGCTGAACCAGACAGGATTGAAATCCTTAAAAAAGCAGGACTCAACGTCAGACAAGTTAGTAAAGATATAGTCGCAGGAGTAGATCACGTTAGAGAATTGTTTAAACAAGGAAGAATACATATAAGCCCAGACTGTAAGAACTTAATACACGAACTCGAAACTTATAGATACCCTGATAAGAAACCTGAAAAGAATGAGGAGGAGAAACCTATAAAGGAAAACGACCACGCATTAGATGCATTAAGATACGCTCTCTACACACATAAGCCAACTATAAGACAAACAGACTCAACAGTAACTTATTATTCTGACTACTAATAAATAATCTAATCACCTCCGAATTGCCAGTGACTGTGATTAGCACTGGTAACTCCGAGCCATAAACAAATGGAGTATAAAAAATGCCTAGAATGTGGCAAAACCTTCTATAAGAAGAAGAATCATTCAAAGAAGTATTGGCTAACAGCTAAGTTTTGCAGTAGTAAATGCAATGCAATCTATAACAAACTTGGTGACCATAAACAACAAACAGGAAAAGACAATCCAAGATGGGTAGGAGACAAGATACAGAAAGACTCAGTACATTGTTGGGTAGCGAGAGTATGGGGAAGCCCAAAGAAATGTGAAGTATGTGGTACTACTACAGCTAAGAAGTTTGAGTGGTCAAATAAATATCATACATATACAAGAGATAGACAAGATTGGCAAAGACTATGTACTAAATGTCATTTCAAATATGATGTGAAACATAATGGTAAAATAGTATATAGATTTAAAAAGGGGAATACTTACGCCAAAAGACAGTTAGTTAATTTAGAACAATTAAAGGTAAATTATCAAGATATATAATAAAATAATAAAACTCTATGGAATTTGGAATAATAGGTAAAATAGTAATCATTATACTATTTATCATTTCGTTAAGTTCGGTTATGTATATTAGTAAATAATACAAACTCTATGATTAACTGGTTTGGAAAAACATATTACGGAACTGATAAAGAATACAAAAGACCTGTAAAACACGCTTTTGACCTTTGGTTTAGCGAACATATACTAAGAATAAGATATAGACCAGATGGTAAAGGCAATTTAATTAAATATATATTATGGAACAAGAATACGCAGAAACCTCTACTGAAGAAGTAAAAGAAGTTGATGAGAAACAAATCATTGACCAACTCTTTAAAGAAAAAGACAATTACCAGAAGACTAACGAAGACTCAAGGAATGAGGTAAACGACATCTATAATGCTTATATGGGTAGAATGGATGAAGTTAAGAAAGTTCCTTACTTTGAGCCTATCTCTATACCTAAGCTAAGAACAGAGGTAGCCTACATTGTTCCCTTTATCTATTCAGGACAACCTGAAATAGAGATTGAGCCAGTAGGAGAAGAAGATAAAGCTATCTCACAAGTATTAGAGAAGATAGTAAACTACCGAATCTCTCAATCAATACCACAAGCCTATGAGAAGATAGAATCTTGGGTAAAACAATCAGTAACCT
>Ga0208769_1000148_pt1 | contig 37315 bp, 39 predicted proteins | sample AntAceMetag02UKC_FD_184768 | JGI IMG/M metagenome (GOLD analysis project Ga0208769, IMG submission 184768) | Saline lake microbial communities from Ace Lake, Antarctica- Antarctic Ace Lake Metagenome 02UKC (SPAdes) (version 2) | ecosystem: Environmental > Aquatic > Non-marine Saline and Alkaline...
TTACAAAAACAATGTTAAAACATTTAACACATTATTATATTAGCAGATTAATTAAAAACTCCTTCTACAAAATTAAATATTTTTCTAAAAAAGATGTAAAGGTTTCGATACTTAATAATTTCCAAATTTAGAGTGGTTTTCCTCTTAATAAAAAAGATCCTAACAATTAAGTTAAGATCTTTCTTTAAAGGTTTAATTTTTGCGATTAAATTGTAAAGACAGGAGATCTCATTATTTCATGATCAGCAGCGTTAGGTTCCCAAGTTAGAGACCCAATAAACGTTAATTTATTAGCTGGAGCACTTAAATAACCAGAAGCGTCTGTTTCTAATTCTCCTGTAGTGTCGCCGCTAGAATAATACAGATCAAACGTACCATCCGCAGCAGTTCCTTCGTTATGGGTTACTTCAACTTGAACTAAAGCGTTGATATATTTGGTTGTAGCATTATCAAACTCAGCCGAATGGCAAAGTGATCCATCGTCCATCTTTTCACCACCGGTGTCCGGTGTTACCCACGTTGCGATACTACGACCAGCGTCAAACTGCATATCATCTTCTACTGGTGCCGCATAAGCGAGCAGACCTGTAGACGGAGTAACATAGATTCCCGTAAATTTAAGATTAATATTGGCAATATCTCCGGCAGTTCCAAAAGTTATAGTCTGTCCTGAATTGTTTACTAATACGAAATTGAAAAATTTATTTAACATTATGCGCTCCCAGAATAGCCAAAGTATTTATATCTGGCTTGTAGTTGTTTTAAGACATTAGGAATCCTTTGTGAGATTACAACAAGCATTGCATCACGTTTATCTGCAAGTGTTCCTGCAAATTTATCTAAATCTATCCTAGTTGAGACCTCAATTAATGCTCCACTGGCTATTAACGCCTTTTCTGCGACAGTAATTTCCCAACCTTCAGGACTTCCATCAACGACTGCATCAGCTAATTGAGATGTTGGTGCTCCTCCATTGTCTATAACAATAGCGTCTCTCCAGTTGACTCCAACCGAGTTAATCGCATCTGGTACATCAACGTGTACTATAATTTGATTGTTTGCTAAAATATGTATATCTGCCATTTTTTTAAACTCCTATTTTAATGATCCTATCTATATATTAATCAAATGGATCTATAATCCTTTTTTCTTTTTTTTTCAAGACAATAATGCATCTTTTAATGCATCTACGCTCATGATTGTGTTATTGGTTATTAAGGATTGTACTTCTGACGTTTTTATGTCTGGATTTTCTGATTCTTGTGGATTAACTCTTGTGAATGCTAGGATTGTGGCTGGTACTCCTGATTCATAGAATTTAACTCCACCCCTAAAGTCGTCAGTAAAACTATCATAAGTCCAAAGATAATTACCCGCTCCTATCTCACTAAAACCCGTAGTAATAACACTTCCACTATCCGCTCCTGCTGATGTTACCAACTGAGCAACCAAAGTTAATCCTGTTTTGCTTGTTCCTAAAGCTATGTTTATATTTTGAGTGTAACTCATTTATTCTCCTTAGATTATGATCCAATTTGTCCCATCGGACATAATTACCATATTGTCGTATTCTATTAGTTCTTTAGTTGTATCTCCATCTATAGTTTCTGTTCCATAAGCGTCTACTGTTATCGTCCCTGTACCGCTATTTTTAATAGAATACGTTCTACCAGTGATTGAAGCGGCAGTAGGAAGATTCACTGTAAAAGTATTTTCAGTACAATTAATTGTATGATCGGCTGTTGTTAATGTATCTGTGCTAGAAATCGTACGATATGCCATCGTTATTGACGAGACTGTTAACGTTCCAGTTGTTACTATGTCGCTATCTTGGAAATCAGCAAGACCAGTAGTCGAATAATCAAGAACAATATCAGTTCCATTATCAGCATATAAGTATCTATTATCCCAATCTATTGACTTTATTGTTCCTGATGCATCATATAGATTTCTTCCATCTGAATCTACAGAGAATATTCCACCGATATCTACTAATCCGCCTGAAAAATGACCTTTGCCTGTAGTTGTGAGATCTCCGCTTTGGAAGTCAAAGTCTCCAGCTACTATTTTTAGATAGTCAGTACCTCCCTGAATAATTTTAAAATAGTTATCAGAAGCTTGAAGATAATATGTATTTTGACCAGTATCATTAAGAATTAATTCAACTGTTTCTCCATCTTCTATAGTAACAGAAGCACCAGCACCGCTTCCAACTGGATCTCCTCCAACGCCGATATATGGATCAAATCTTGTAGATCCAGAGCCACCATCTACTGTTCCCCATGAATATAACGTTAAATGAGGAGCAATATTACTTACTGTAAGTTGAGATTCATTAACACCATCGTCCCCAAAAATGAAAGTATCGTTATCAGATACAAATTGTAAACTACCACTAGTTTCATAAAGGAACTGGTCTCCACCTACGCCTATGCCGTTAGAGGCCGATACCATACCAGTAGTTGAGATATCATCCCCAGCAGTAGCAGTACTAACAGTAGTTCCAAATCTTTGCCAATATCCTATCGTTCCTGTTGTTGGAGCAGTGGTTGTTAAAAATTTGCTTCCATCAGTGTATACTGCTGAATCAGCTAACAAATTAGTAAGTTGAACAGTTTCAAATATTCCTAGTTCAGCATCGAGAGTATCCCAGTTAGTAGAGTTATATCCATTCCCATCATATGAGACTCCGGCGTACCATGTCCCCAATATATAATAACTTAGACTTGAAATCCCATCATTACTTCTTAAGGAATCAGATTGGAGTCTAACTGTTGTAACGATGCCTGTAGTTGTTATATTATCGCCAGCAGTTGATGGAGTTAATATATTACCTATTCTATCCCAAAAACCAGTACTTCCAGCAGGAACATTAATCCAAGATGAAGTCCCTGTATCATATTCAAGAACATCACCATCAACCAGTCCTGCAAGAGTTACATCTGCAAGTTCAGCAAGTTGGTCTATTACTCTGATTGCACTGGGCATATTTTACCTTATAGAAAAAAACAATTACTCAATCTATAATTCAACAAAAAAGTGTAATTAACCTTTAGAAAGATCAATTAATTGATTTTGAACAAATCTTGGCGTATATTTAGATTTATTATTTTTGTTTTTTTGAATTAAGATTAGAGCTAAGCCAGCAGCAATCCCCATAGATGTTGTTTTTTCATCAGCAATAATATACTTATTATTCAAATATGTCGTATAATTATTAGCAGTTGATACAATAAACTTATTATTTTTCTTTTTAATAGAAGTAGTTTCATTTTGTTCTGAATCTACTATAATGATATGTGGATTATTTTCCCACTCTTTTGAGACATTAGATCGATGAACAAATACACAAAGATTTAACATATATGCTTTTCTTAGAACTTGTTCTAAATGTGATGATTTCTTTTTTGGTAGAGCAGTTAGTATAGCAACATCTACTTTTTTGATAATAGACCATAATAATGAGCTTCCTATAGCATTAATTGAACTATGTTTTTTTTCGTTAACAGATTTAACGTATAAGGCTTTAGATTTTGGGACTAATCCTTTTATTCCTTTGGGGTTATTAGCTGTTAATATGCCAGCATACATTGTTGCTATCCCAAGATTATCTTCTGGCATATTTGTTTGTTCTATAAAGACTTCTGTATCTGCTGGTTCTACTAAATCTTTATGTGAAGGAAGTCCGCTACTGATTAAAGAAAACGACGTTCTATATCCTGTACATTTACCTTCTATACCGAAAGATAGTGCAGAGTAAGATATCGGTTTAATTCTTGAAACAGTTTTAACTGTTTTTTTATATTCTATCTTGATGTGATTCATTTTATTAAATTTAGTGGTACTGGAAAAACATTACCTTTGCCGAACAATTCAATTTTTGTATTTTGGGGCAAAGTTTTTAGAAAGAAGACATGTTTTCTAAGGAATACGGCTATATGCATTGTAAATGTATCATCTGTGATTATATTATTACATCTATTGACTTCATCTATTCTTTTGAAAATATCTTCATGATAAGGGATTATCCAGAGTGTACTCTCATTTAGCTTCATTTTTTGTATAATATATCTTTTAAGATTAGTATTAGATAGATAGAGACCTGTTTTATCTTTTTTTGTTTTAGTTTTTGGGTGATAGTAGAAATCATATGATTCGCCATGCCATTTTAATTGAGCTAAGCTAAAATATACTTGGAATATATTTTTATTTGTTTTTTGATTTCCATAGAGTATTTCTAATGCTTTTTTATCATCTGAGTATCCAAACCCAACTTTCTCTTTAGCATCTACTTCAATAGAATTAGAAGGATTAAGATTGATTAGTTTATCATATGTTTTTTTAGTAGCTTTTTTAAATTTAGCTTTGGTAAAAACATTTCTAATCTTTTTATTATATTTAAAGATTGAGCGTAGTTTTTCATTTCTGACAATGCAATCTATTTTTGCATTTTTATTTTCAGCTTTTAATGCTTTAATGATAGACGTTGAGACAAAGCATTCACAATAATTTTCAAGATTAATAATAAGTATTTTCATTTAAGCAAAATCGTCAGGTAATAGAGTTCCTTCGTTTGACGATCCTTTTCCTCCTACTGATTTAACATCAATTTCTATTGCATCATAATGACCTGCTGGTCCTCCTTCATCTGCGTTTAAGTAGCTATCTACTGGACCATCCACAAGAATGTCATCTAGAGATTGATCTTTCATAGCTTGCCTTTTCTGTTGTTCTTCAACACATTGTTTTGTTAATTTGCTTATTTCGCTTTCGCTTATTATTTGCAATGTTCCATTGCTTATCATAGCTCTCATGTTTGGTTTTTGTAATGCATCTTTTCCATATTTTGCAAAAATTTCATCGATTGGGACAAAGTGCGCTGGTCCTTTGAATGTTGTATCTATCTCAGCGATTTGTACATATCCTTTTGATGTGCTTCTTAGATAAGATTTTCCATTATCTTGTCTCAACATTTTCTTTGTAATGGTTTTAGCTAAAGATTCTACAATATCTAATACATCTTTTTTTGTAGTTTCTATTGCTTTTGTGACGTATATGACTCTTTCGTTTCCTATCAATTGTTTAATTGTTTCTGTTTCTGAGAAATTACAATGTCTACATCCTGTATCAGTATAAATATCTAAGCAGTGATCTTTCATATTTAGAAAAACTATCATAATTTTTTCCTTTGTTTGACGACTCTTATATATCGACAAAAAAGCCCTATCTACATAGACAGGGCTTTTGGATTTTAGATAATTTTGCTTAGTCTTTCTTTTTTAATTTAGTTTCCATCTTATCGAGTTCTTTATAATAATCAGTAAACTCTTCTAAGTGATCCATGGCGATTTCTCTCGCTAGAGATCTATCGCTGGTATGTTCTAACTCTATGGCTATGCCTTTTTCCAATTGATCTTTTTGGAAATCTGAAGGTTTCTTCCCGCTAGACCTTCCTTTGGGGATTTTTTCTTTAAATTTTTGAGTTTCGATAATTTTCACTTAAAACCTGCCTTCATCTTTCATAAGATCAAATTCATAGTCTCCTCTAAGATCTTCGTCTGAGTCTACATTCATTTCAGCTTCGTTGATTTCTTTTTGATATTCTCGTTCTACTATTCCAAGATGTTGTGGATCAAGTTCTCCAACGAGTTGACCGCCCACCAAGAAAGTAACTCTTTTAACTAGTCTTTCATCGCTACTTTCGGGAGCATATGATTGTTCAACTGGTCCATGACTTCGACCTGGATCATTATGTCCAGAACTTGAGAAGTCTATTATCATTTCTGTATCACCTTGTCTTATCGTATCAAGATCTAAAATACTAAGTATTGCAGCAGACATTTCTCCTGATATATCTTTGTCATTAGAGATATCGTAGATTTCTTCCATCTCGCCAACGTCGAAATTAACTATAAGTTCGCCGGGAGAGTTTGTCCATCGACTTTTTTGAGCTTTAACGTATTTTGCTGTTTTAATAATTTTCATTTTTTTTTATTGTCCTGTAAAGAATGCTTTATTTTGTGATATTGAAGGATCGTTTTGATCTCTCTGATCCCATTTTAAATCGCGTATCATACTTTTTAGTGTTCCTACGTAGCTTTGAAGTATTGGAGCTATATTCCAAATGTCTTGATCATCTATGTTGTTTAGATTCTGTGTTAATTCTTGTTTTGATGCAAGACTTTGCGAAAAGTAATCTTTTCCATAATAATCTTGTCCTTCTGAAACTCCGGTCTGTGTTTTTGACATAGCTAAGACTTGAGTTTCTAGATTACGTATTTCTTCTGCATATGCTTTAATCTTTTCTAATTCTCTTGGAAGGTTTTTATCTATGTCTTGTATGAATTCTGCTATTGCGGGATAGAAATATCCTTTTTCTTGAGCGGTCTTTTTGTATTTTGCTGTTTTAATAATTTTCATGATTTATCCTATGTTAAGAGTTATGTCGTAAGAGCTTAGCGGGTCATTTATTTTCCCTGCTCCATGTGCTGTAATTATTCCATATAATTTATTAAGTTTACCTTTATTGTTTATAAATTCTATTTCAAATTTCCATTCTTTATAGTCGTTAGGGATTTTTCATCCCTCTCCTGTCCATGTTTGTTGGAAGCTTGGAGAAACTCCATAATCTGAACTTGTCATCGAATATTCTAATCCAAGACTGTCTAATGTTTTAAACATCTCATGAACTGGAACCCAAGAGTCATCTCTGAAAATGCCTTTAGATATTGGATATAGTGCTTTATATATTTTGTTTTTTAGACTTTGTTTTGATATTCCACTCATTTGAGCATATTTTTCTGTTCTAATAGTTTTCATTAAAAATCTCCATGCATATTATGCATTCCACCTGGTCTCTCATTGTCAAATGAGCTTCTTTCTGATCCCTCTTCTTCTGCACAACCTTTGCACATGTTAGGATCAAAAGATACGAAATTATCTATATATTGTACTTTTTACAATAGTCACATTTTGCAGCATATCCTTCGTATATTCCTTCTTCGGGATTTTCGAATTCTTCTGGCATCTGCTTGATGTATTGAGACGTTCTAATTATTTTTATGATTTATCCTTGTGTAAGCCTTTATATAATGTTTTCGCATTTATATGCTCTATTCCTTCATAATTTCAAAAAAAATTGCACACAAGCTAAATATGAGCCTCCTGAGAGCTATTATTAAAGAAGATTGAACGGTTTACCGACATTAATATATCTTTAACCCATTATGGAGAATATTATGGATTTTACTATGACCTTTACAGAGCAGGAAATCGAAGTCATGCTAAGATGTTTAGCAGAACAGCCGTATAAACTTGTAGCACCAATGATACAAAAACTACAAGTTGAAATTAAAAAAGCTCAAATAATTGAACAAGAAAAACAAAGTAGACCTATAGAACTTGATCTCGACAACGAAACAGATGCTTCTTAATCTCTCATTTTTATTTTTTGCGAAATTTTAAGCTCTATCTCATAATAGGGCTTTTGTTTTTTAGGATCTCCGTTCAAGGATATGTAGGAACTAGACCACTCTAAACATAATCTATGCTATTTTGATTGTTTATATTTTCGCAAAAATTAAAACTTTCTTTCCTATGAAACGCCGCTATGGTTAACAGCCTGAGACTGCTAAAAACTCTTTCATAATTATAATTAATCCATTTGTTCTGCAATTTTTTGCAATTGAGGAGTCATTTTATTAAAACCAGTATAAAAATCTCTCAATGCCCCTACTACATTATTAGCAAACGGGTGACCTCCTCCGTTATCTCTCAAAGCTAAAAGAAGCTGCTCTTCAGTAACTCCCTCTAAATAGAGCTTAGTAGCTGCACGAATATGCAATGGATAGTTTTTGTCTTCATCAGCCCATTTGAATATTCTGTCAACGAGATTAGGAGGAAAATTTTCTTGACTTTCTTTTTTCATATACCAGTTCATATCTTTAATTTCGCAAAAATAATACTAAATCCTTTATAAATTATAGACAAATAATCGTTTGCCGCAGTCGTAAATTCTAAAAAGCCCCTTATTAATACTCCACTCCCTCTCAGTAATCTCTTTCGGACACCCACTATTAGACTTCTTCTGACTCTGCTTAGAAACATACCTCTTACTCTTAATGTCCCAATAAAAATAATCAACATCATATTCCTTAATTAATTCAAATCCCAAAACCCCATAAATGTTCCCCTCAGTCCAACAACTATCAGACCAAGATATAATCTTATCATATCCCTCCCCTCTAGCCCACTCCTTAAAATATTTAAACAATTTACTAGATCCACCCTGAACATTAACCCCACTATCAAAACATAACCTATTCAAAACTATAGAATTCCCCACATTCTGCCTATGATGCTTAGATGCAGTCATAGAAGCTACAACCTTACCTCCATAAACAAGATTAAAATACTTCTTAGTCCCATGACCATACCCCTGTATGTGATTAGCCTCAATGAACTCCTTACAAACGTTCTCAGATACCTCACACTTCCTCCCTGCGACCTTAACGACGTTTTTATGTAGTATCGTCCTTATAAAGTTTAATAACTGCTTAGAACGAGTCTCCCACTGATACTCAAATATGTGAAATAAACGAATACCCTTCTCCCTACACATCCTAGTCTTATTAATATGCTTCCTCCTCGCATCCTTAACATCTAAAACAGCCTCAGAATGTAAATAACTATTGTTAAACTCAATAGCAAACTTATTCTCAGGTAAATATATGTCTAACTTATAAGGAGATATCACTTTTCCAGCCTTAAGTAATATTTCGCCAAAATAAAACTCCTTTATCGCCTCAACAATTAACTTCTTCTGCTTATTCGTCTTCCGAAGATTCTTCTTCAAAGATTTATCGTCCTGCCCAATAAGATCAATACTCTTATAATCCTCCGATAACTTAGAAAAAGATATCTTCTTTCCTATCTCATCATTACTACTTGCCTGCTCAAACCCATATCTTTCCAAATTAGTCTTCTTAGCCTTCTCCCTAACCTTAACATCTAAAAAAGGAGACTTCTGCTGCCTCATCTCTTCTATCTTACATTCCTTGTGACACGCAGATCCAGACTTGTTATAAAAACCTTTCCTTATCTTATGAGATTTCCCACAGAATCTGCATCGAGCAACAATAAACTTAGCAGAAGCTTTTCCGTATTTATCTGGGTGATAGCCAAACTCCTTAATAGTCTCATCAACCAATATGATAGATTCATAATTATGTATTTTTCTTGACATCTTTGTTTCCTTTATAAGCTAAATGCTTTCTTTACAACTTCTATATGCTCAGGCAGAAATATAGGTCTACCCTTCTCACTAGCCCTGTAACAAGGGATCTTACCAATCTTAACTAGATGAGCTAATTGGTGATAATCAATTCCTAGTTCGTCAGCAACAGCTTTCATTCTTTTTGCTTCAAATCTCCATTCAGGTAAGTCAAATTTATAATCATAACATTTAATAGGAGACTCTTTTCCAATAAACTTAAAGAAGGCAGGGACAGCAGTTGTTTTAATTTGTATGCGATTATCGCCGTTTCTATAACAATCTATACCTTTTTCTTTCATTTTATCAGCTAAAAATTCCACTCTTTCTTTATCGAATCCATCAGTTGATAAACGAATAACTACAGTATTATTCGTTTGCACACAAGATCCATCGCCAAGATACCACATCATTACAGATCTAGGAGTTATTCTTACATCGTTAGGTGGTTGTTTTTTTTGATGATCCGCTTTTGTCTTTGATATACCATCTTTGAAGCTGCATATAAAGATCAGGATGAAATCTTGACCTTCCGTTCCATACAAACCCAGAATTCATATGACTATCTTTACATTTTGAATAGGAAGATTTGTAGGCTTTAAAACCACTCATTAGATATTTGCAAAATTCTTCATACTGTACACCACAAGATAATCTAGAAACTTTTGCTTTACCTTTGTATGTTGTTTGTAGCCCTCCATCTCCTAAAAGGAATCCATCAATGTCTTCAATGATACTTTCTGTTATATATTTTTTATCCCAATCAAGAGGATCTTTTTCTCTATTTCTTTTTGCTTCTGATCTATTTCTACCTATCCCTAATTTTTTAGCATAACTATATAATGTCCCAACATGAATGTTATGTCCTTGTTTTAATAGCATTTCTCTTATCTTCGGGTAAGACATTCTCCCTCGTATATAATGTTCTGTGAAAAATTCTTCTGTTAATAAATTTGTATAATGGGGTTGTTCTCTCATGTTCTTTCCTTTCTAAAATAATAGAACTCTCTCATTATATATCGGCATTTGATCTCTACTTCTTTAATATAATTTATTATTTCTTCGTACATTATATTTTAACTTGTTCGTATATCATGTTTTTTAAATGATAATACTTCTTCATATATTGGGTTATTAGAGCTGTATATAAAAAGAAGGGCAAGCCATAAATGACTTGCCCTTCTAGACTTATGAACTATTAAGAACCAGCAGCAGTGGTTACTTGGATGAGGGAAACAGCATAATCATTGATTACAACGATTCCAACTTCCTCGTAGATTACCCAGCCGAGGCGTAATTTTTTAGGATCATCAGCAGGCAGTACTGTGATATCTTGTCTGATTGGGAATGCTCCAACGGTATCTGGTGAAGCGACTACCAAGATTTCGTCAGTTTCCATTCTTGAAGAGACATGGATATCGGCTGTCCACAGGTGACCATAAAGGCCAGTAGTGATGATTTCACGAGTCGTTGCCTCATCATAGAAATCTTTACCAAAGGTTCTGATCGACGCATACTGGTTAGCATGCAGAACGATTTTCGTAGCAACAAGATCATGCTGCTCGATAAGACGGAAGGCAGTATTCAACGAAGCGGTTGTCAGCGTACCAACATTGGTTACAACTTGTGTACCCAGCGTATTTGCGGCTGCTGTCAATGCTGCGAAGATATTAGTGTCTTCTTCTTTCTGGATAGCTTCTTTAGCTTTGATCTGGGCACGGTCTACAATGTAGAATCTACGTGCTTTGATTTCAGACAGTCTCACGGTTGGGTGAGCAGCGATTTCGAAAGTAGGAACCAAGATTTCTTCGCCTTCTTGGATCTGATCTGGTACGGCACCTCTACGAGCGATAACGTGTGCGATTGCAGCAACGTCGCGTTCGTAACGAGCAAGTGCTCCCTGTGGCAGTTCGTCTACCATCAGAAGCTTACGTCCTACAGCTTGATACTCCAATGAACGTCTGATAGGTTCTACCATAGCTTGTGCCAAGGCAACTCTACCTTCATCGGTGTTCAGAGCTTGTGCAATGATTTCTTCTTTTTGCGAATCAGTAAGTGAGTTTTTTGCTAAAGCCATTTTAATCTCCTTTTTATATCTGTCTCTAAGTATTCCTTAAAATCTTAAAGTACTAGATTGTTAATGTTATACTATCTAATTATTCTTATGCAATTAGAATTAACTCAAGATAATTACCAAGAGTAATTGAACCGGATACGTCTGTGCCAGGTACGCCACTTGGGTATGCACCAGGAACGGTTACGCAAACGCCTACAACAACGGCAGAACCAGCACTTGTATTACTGAAGTCGCCATTCGCATCAGCATAAAGTTGATCGTTAGGCGAATAGCTAAGATCTGCATACTGGTCAGTCAAAAAGCGTCCACCGCCGTTATAAACGGTAAGCAGAGCAGATGCGACTGTCTCGTTAAAAAAGTCAGAAACTCTATTCTGAGTCGAAGTCTGTCTATTTCCGCCAGCACCAATAGTCAGGCTAGCAGAATAAGGTGTACCTCCACCAGCATTCATAAGGTTATCGCCAGCGATACCAAGGGGTCTGTCTCCTGCGGTATCTACTAACTGTACGAATCCAGCACCGCTGAGTTCGACAAGTTGCCCAGCTTCGATTGTGCCATTAGTCGTGAAGTCCCAATCAGGGTCTACATTGAACTGATCTGCGACTACGTGTTGAACAGGTATTAAAGCCATTTTAATCTCCTTTTATATTTTGTGTTTTATCGTCCGTACTTTTGACGGAGTTCTGTGTCTGGAATACTGTCGGCCTCTTTGTTTCTTATGTCTAGACTAAACAAACCTTGCAGTTTACCTGTCAGTTCATCTTGTGGACTAACATGTTCTGATTGTGCTCGTTTTTCTGTACTAGTCTCAGAGATAAGTACGGCTGGCCCTTCTAATCCGTCTGACGAAGCGTCGAGTCCTTTTTTCACAAACATACTTTTTTCAAGGTCAGCCAATTGACTTGGCTTGTAAACAGAAAGTTCTGCTACCTTAATTCCAAGCTGGTCAGGACTAATAAGTCCTTTTTGCAACATTCTACCAGCTAATGCGTATGCTTCTTTGGTTACTTTGGAATCTTCCTTGCTACTCGCAAGTGCTCCGCTATCAGTTTTTCCTGTCATTTGATCTTCTTTTTCTGGAGCGATTTTTTCATTATCTTTTTCGCCGCCAATTCTATCATCTTTTGCAGGAATATCTGGTGTATCTTTAACAGGATCTGGCTTATCGCCAATAGATTCCTGTTCGTTTCCTATAAAGTCATTATCTTCTGGAATACCATCAGGTGTAGTTTTTGCTTCAGGGATGTCGCCAATAGATTCTTTTTCATTTCCGATGAAGCTGTCGCCGCTATAAGGCTTTACATCTTCGTCATCTTGAACTTGGTCTCTTTTGACTTTCTTTTCGTCTGCATTTTTAATAAGCGTATCGGCAAGAGCGTTAACTCTATTTTTTGTAGATGCTGCTTTTGAATTCCCTGCTCCCTCTTCGCCGCCAGTTGCTTTATCATCAAGCTCTGGTTTCAAAGCTGCGTCATCTTTTTCTCCATCGATTCGGGCATCGCTAGTAGGAGCGGAAGCGTTATCTAATTTCTGCAAGTCTGCTGGTTCTGCTCCCATTGTTGCAGTTCCAGTTGGTGCAGAAGCTTTATCAGCAGTGAACGCATCTTCATCGCCAATCGTTGATTTGCCAGAATAATCTTTTGCAGTGTCTTGAGCATTCTGAAGACCAATCTTATCTGCCGATTTATTAAGAACATCTAGAACTCCCGAAAGGTCCATGTTGATCTCATTCGTTTTATTAATATGTCCTTTACTCATTTGATTCGATTCTCTTACAATGTCTTCTTCTGTCTCTGCGATAGTTCGTGGATCACTTTCTTTGAACTGTCTTTCTTGTATATTCTCTACCTGCTCTTCAGTTCCTCTATTATTTTTACAATTTTTTAATTCATCTTCAACTGGAGCAACATGATCTTCATCTTCGACAACAGCTTCAGCATTACCTGTACCCATTTCCATAGATTTAGTTTCGCCGCAATGAGGACAAACCTCTCCGCCAGGTGCCATGTCTTTTTCTTCGCCTTCAATAATTTCGCCTTCAAGAGCCTCTTCATCATCGATTTCGTCAACGATCTCATCGCCTATCTCTCCGTCAGTTATATCTTCTACGATTTCATCAGTTGCATCTTCTATAATTCCATCTGGACCGTCTGGTCCTTCAATTTCAACGTCAACTTCAATACCATCACCCATATCGTCCATATCATTCATTCCGTCCATTTCGCTGCTGTCTTCAGTAGCAACTGCAACTGCTTCTGCGAATTGTTCTGCAACTTCGATTGGAAGTTCGATGGTTACTGTAGATTCGCCTTCGATATCGCCTTCTCCTTCGAATGGATCAAAGTCGCCATCAAAGTCGCCATCGAAGTCATCTTCAGGACCATCAAAACCTTCATCCTCTTCAACCATGTCGCCAATTTCGTCGGAAACGATGTCATCAAACTGAGCATATTTAGCTTTCATTGTCTGACAAATTGTTGAAGCTTGTTTAAGTTGGAAACCTTCTCTGACATAATCTTCTATGCATTCTTCGGTTCCGCTCTTATCGCACCAAATATCAGCAACTTTGATAGCGAGGTAATTTGAATAAACTTCTGCTTTCTTGAGAGCCTTGCAGATTGCGTCACAAAGAAGTTCGCCTTCGTAAGGACCGCTCAGAGCTACAGCATCAAGTCCGTATCTTCGTGCAATTCTTTCTTTGCAAATTTCTTCTGGGAAATCTTTGACAGGACCAAGAGCTTGCTTGTAAACGTTTATCGTAGATTTAGCAGTACTTGCTGTCTTTGTAATTCCAGATTTCTTCATAGCAAGAATAACATTACCCTTTTCTTTAGGAGCCAAAGCATCAAATCCAGCTTCTGTGATATCGCTTGATGCGAGAGCTTTAATAAACATGTCTTTCTTTCTTGAGCATTCACTACATTCAAAATCTAATGCAGTTGGATTCCATTCCCATTGAGCGTAAATCTTTTCTGGCTGTTTGGCATTTACTGCATAAGATACTTTATAAGTAAGACCAGTATCCATGCATTTTCTTTCGCCATTAGCTAATTTGACAGTTTGAGTTGTTCCAGTGAAAGGACTGACGGAACCTAACTCGATACCTGCCTCAGATATCTTAACTGCTGCTTCTTTTGTTATTCTAGCCATTGCAGCAAAGTTTGTGGATGCTACTGCTGGCATTCCAGCCATTTCAGCTACAGGCTCTTCCATAGCACCAGGTTCTGGGAGTTCAAACCCTTCGCCTTCGATTGGACTCTCTTCTTCAGCCCCATCATCTTGACTATCTCCAAGAACATCAGCCCATCGAGTAACATTGATAGAAACTTTATATTCGAATTCAGATTGGCAGTTATTACATTTGCCAGCACCTTTGATGATATCAACATCTTGACTGGTGCAAACTGGGCAAACGGAGCCAGGAGGTTTAGGCAGTAAATCTTCAGTTCCACCTAAATCTTCTCCAAGATCAGAATTTTCGAAACTTTCCATAGGAGCTTGATCCATTGGATCGCCGCCAGCATTAGGAAGTGTTGCTCCCGCTCCTGGACCTTGAGCCGCTCCACCCTGTCCACCCATCTCGCCGCCCAACATCTGAGCCTCTTTAACCAAAGCATTTCTTCTTTCTTTTCTACTCGCTAAAACAGGAGTGTCAACCTCTTCTTTCTCTTCAACTTTTTGTTTTGGAAGGAATGGATTAATCTTTTCTTTTTTAAGCGAATCAACTTTAAACTGAGCAACAGATGTTTTCTCTTCCTCAGTCAAAGCATTAACATCCTTAACAGTTGCAATAACGAATCCAGCTTTCTCGTCAATATCTATATTAGTAATAGCTGTTTTAAGACCGCTGTCATCAATCTGCTCATCTGCAAACTTATGAGTCGCTTCTACAAATGCTTTTTTATCTGTTATATTTGCACCAATATCGCTGATAGAAGCTCTAATCTGATAAAGACCATCCTCTTCTCTACCAAGTTCATTAATAGCTGAATCAAATCGTGCCGTTTTAGAGATAACCTCATCAACCGTAGGACCATTAGCAAGTTTGATCTTAGCAGACTCTTCAGCTTGCTTTAAACCTTTTTCGCTAGAAAGAACATGCTTAGAACCTTCAATGAGATCGTCAGCACTAATATCTTTAAGGTTACTACTCATACTTACGATCAAAGCATCAACTGCATTTGGAGTCTCTACGCTTGACGATGCAAGTTTAGAGAAGTAATTGTATTTGCTCTTTTCTGCTGTGATAGCTTCTTTCTTGTTCGGCATAGCATTAATTAGAACAAGCATCGCTGCTTTATTGATGTTTTTAGAATCGTTAATGAAAGCTGCTGCTTTCATTACTTCAGCAGGAGTCTTATTATAGAAAGCGATTGTATCAGAAACAGAGTCCATAGCTAGTTTGACAACCTTTGTTGCATCAAACGTATATGCCCAACGAGCAAGATCACCATCCTGCTTAGGAAGCTGCTTCTCAGTAATAACGTTCTGATCTACATATCTGTGATGAGACAGGAAATCGCCCATTTGTTTTTCTGTTATAATATCGCCCTGATCTCTACTAAGCTCAGAACCAACCAAACGACTCATTTCAGTCCATTGCTTTTCAGTGATAACTTCTGGGAAATCTCCCCAACGAGCAACATAGTCAGCCGTAACGCTGTTGAATTGCTTTTCAGTAATAACTTCATACGATCCAGTACGTTCTTGCGGGCTAGGCAATTTGCCTGTTAAGCCAGCATCTTTATGTTTGTTAGGATCATTGAGTTGTTTCTCAGTGGTAACATCTGTGTTTTCTTGCCATTGCTGTCCTGCCCCTTGATCTTTTTGAGGTAGTTGCTTCTCAGTGATGACATCTGTAGATGCTTCAGCAGTCTTTTCTATATCAACTTTGTTTTGACTGTCTTTGGTGTCGGCCATATTAAACTCCTTATTTGATAACATATCTTGAGATATTTTTGTAAGATTTTCACCTAGTTTATTAAACTTCTCTATTAATATTTGAGAATGTTTTAAAAAGTCCTCTTTTTTTCTTGATAATTTTGGAACAGTTACAGTCCCAAGACCACTCATATCAGATTGTTGCGTTCCAACAGGTTGAGTCGGAGCAGTTGGCTGAAGAGGTTTAGCACCAGGAAGTGGCTGCTGTGTAGCACCTATCTCTTCAGATCCTTCTTTTGGAAGCTCTATACTTTCCGCTCCAGTTAACTGCGGAGAAGGTAGTTGTCCATAACCCATCTCTATAAGTTCGTCAGAAATAATTTGCATGTCAGCTAAAGTTTTTACTAAATCACTAACATATTCCATCGAAACATACTCTTTTTGAGCCATTAATGATTTAGCTACTTTTTCAACGATATCCATAGCCGTTACAAGCTCATTCAATTCCTGTTTCCCCGCTACTTTTCTCATCTGTCCATCTATAGAACAAGCCCCAGATGTGCATGCTTCAGCATTAGCCATTTTAACAAGTCTTGCTTTGAGCGAAGCAACCTTTTGTTCCATGCCAGTTTTATTGAATATTTCTTGAACTAAACAATCATGACAAGCAGGATTAACTACAAATGAATCTTCGATAAATTTGATACCAAAGTTATGTTCATATATTTGAGCTTCTTTGTATTCATTTGTTTGTTTATCTTTGGATGTAGATCCGCAGATAGGACATGTATCTTCGCTTCCTTCAATTTTAATGGGACTATCGTGATATGAACATTTTTGTTTTCCACTAAATTTCTTATTTTTTCTATGCGTTACACAATCACAATATTCATCAGCGACAGATGCACAATTGTGGCAAATGCTGCACACAGAAGCAGTTACAGAGCAGTTATGCGTAGCTATATCATTGATTATATAACTATGATCACTGTCTTTATCTTCGATTTTTCCGACTTGAACATAATATGTTGTTTCTTCATTAGGTATAATTTCTACGTTTTTAATTTTATGAGCCATATAGCAATCATATGTAAATGAATCTGATTTAATTCTAATAGCTTTTAAATTGTCGTGTGCTTTAGAACTGTATTTATGAAGAATAGTGCTAATTCCGTTTGCCATATATAGCATATATTCAACATATTGTGTACTTTGATCCATAACTGTAGAACTAGAAGCTGTTCTTTCGTGTCTAGACAAACAGGCAGAAACGCCAAGTCTCATACATATAATACGCATTCCAGAAAGAAGATCAACTGATGCAGAAGATGCTTGCATTGCTCCTTGACCTGAAGATTGTCCATCTTTCTTAGTCCTTTTTTTAATAGAACATCCATCTCCGTCCAGATATGCTCCAAGTATTAGTTTTTGTTGATTTTTAGGAAGAAGTAATACATCGTTATGAAGTTTTTTCTCGTGACTTCCTCTACCTACGTATTTGTCACACAATTCAACTAATTTTTTATTCCATGTAACAACATATAAACCATTTCTTTCTAACTTCTCATCTATTCTTATTTTTGCATCAGGAAAATTAGTTTTAAGAACATCCAACAATTTAATATAATGTTGACTTTCTTTATCTTGCATCCCAAGACAGAATCCTACACTTTTTTCATTTATATATCCTTCAGCAGCATATAACCCAAGCAAAAAAGCGATATCATCATTAATTTCATCTACTACTATTTCTTTTTGCGGAACATATTCAAGTACATAATCTCCTGGCTTAACTAGTCTAGATTCAATAAATGATGGTTTTATTTTATCTCTAATTTCACTTGGAGTTTTTCTGTATAGTTTTTTAGATTTGTTAGTATAGTATATATCTTCTGATTTAATTGCTAATAATGGATGTTCATGACTTAAAGCTAGTCCTTTTGTATTCCCATTCCATTTGACAAGATATAATTCATCGTGTTCTTGAGTTTTACAGACAACTTCAATTTGTTCTTTTTTGCCTGTATGGGTTCGTACTGTATCTCCCTTTTTAAGATCTTTAACTTTCTTTTTTGATCCGTCTCCCATTAATACGAGGTCATTTCCACGAGTTGCGCCCATGGATGACCCAGTTACTATTTCTTGTTCGATCCCTCTAGCTAAACTGGGCCAAGCGACTCTATCAACTCTTGCAATAGTATATATCCCACCTTTTAGTTTGTCATACCAAGCATGAACAACAATGCCTCTTGCTTTTTCTATGTCATCATTTTGGTGATTACAGAAAACAGGGACGCCTATGAATGATGGAGTCGCTTTTATTAGCTCTCCCTCAGAAAAAGCATCGCCATTATCATTAACTTCATCTTTTTTGATTGCGAATATTTTTACAAATAAATGTTCTGGATGTTTATGAATTGCAGCATCAATATCAAAACCACCTAAATCAGATTCTCTATTTTTCATGATAGAAGCAGTTTTAATCCGCTTCATATTATATTCAGTCCAATCAGGTCTGTTCAGAGGATCTACTTTTTGAACAGTTAAATTGTTTGTCGCTATTTTGTTAAAAGCCATTTAATATCCTTTGATTAAGTGCATAAGACTCGTAATGGGTTAAGAATGGTTAAAATATTATGATTATCCAGTATAATCTGGATTAATCGTCCCACCATCTCATCCAGTGATACCAGTGGTTAGTAAGCCATTTAGGTTCGTTAATCAGAATCCAAAAGACCCCAACTCCAGCAATTATTACAAGTCCCATTTTTCTATATCCTCAAAAAGTAAAACATAGGTTAATCCGTTTTTGATCTAGTTCTCATACACTCTTGAAGTCTAGCTATCTCTATTAATGCTTTTGATAACCGCTCTTCGAGTCTGTCAACGTTTTTAGTCTGTTCTTTATCTCTTAATAATATCATTTCTTTTAAATTAACAAACATTGATTCTACTTTTGTAAATTTTTCTTTTGAACTAGAAAACAATCCTTGATCGACTCTTTCTCGTATATCATCTGCATCCATTTTTAGTTTTAGTTCTTTTATGTCTTGTCTCATATAATCTAAATTTTGGTTCATCGGCTTCATCATGGCATAAACACCAGCTATTACCAACAACAGTGAAATAACGCCAGCGAAAGCCTTAGTAGAACTCCCCCCATTGGCCGCTGCTGCTGTGTGCTGTGATTCATTTATTGTTACCGTTGAAGGTGTATTTTCTGTACTCATTATATTATCTTTCGTTTGACAGTAAAAAATCCTTTAAAATAATCATCAGCCTTTTATGTGTCTTGGTATTTCTACGTTAGCTAAGTTCTTTTCATCGTATTTCTGCTGATTTTTAGGGAATTGAACTCCCCACATCTCTACCGCGTGACTAAGAGCAGAATGAATATTTGTAAAGTATTTCCCACTCGGAGCATATGATTTAACTTTCTCTCTTTTATATCTTGGAGGAAGTTTCTTAACTCCTGCAAAAAAAGATTTCTGTCCACTTTTTTGTATCGCTGGACCAACAACGACAAAATAATCTGAGTTTGTCGTATAATCGTGTCCCTCCCATCTATGATAAGAACCAGAACCAATCTCTTTATCAAAACGCTTTTTAAGAGGAGCAGATCTTTCGTGATACGTCTCGTCCCACCTGATACCTCTGTCCCTAATCCTTTTCCTACTAGCAAATTTTAAAAGATTAAATGTTTTCATAAAAATAGTTTATGTTCCGATTAAGTACATATGTCCCAGATTGTTATCTAACTCCACTTTTTTATATATAAGTTTAGTAGGGTCACCTTCCGAGATTTCATTAGCCACTTTAATCATTTCACCATCTTCCGCACTTTTCCTTTGTTTAATCGAATCTTTAATATTTTTTATTACAACATCTCGTACCGCATCAATGCGTTCTTCTATAGCCTCCTCATTAAATCTTAAGATTCTCCAACCAATGTTAGATAACTTTTGATCTCTCTGTATGTCATGAGCTTTTGAATCCGCTTGATCGTGCCAGATATTTCCATCTGCCTCTAAACCCATGCCTATACTAGGGATAGCGAAATCTATAACATATGGTTGCTGCTCTCCAGCAATTGCTACTTTGTATTGTGCAAACATTTTATATTCAGGAGGTAAACCTAAATTCATAAGCATCTTGTGCATTCTACCTTCTAGCTTTGTAAGCTTAAGCATAGGCTGTGGTTCTGGTGGTGCTTGTTCTTGAGGTCCATTTCCTTTGCCTCTCTTTTCAACCTTTAATGGAGGATTCATGCCACCAGCCGCTGCTCCCATAGGTGCTGCCGCTCCTCCCATTCCACCTGGCATACCACCTGGGACTCCTCCTCCCATATCTCCACCTGGCATACCTCCGGGCATTCCTCCACCCATGTCCATACCTCCAGGCATCCCACCTCCCATATCCATACCACCTGGCATCCCTCCACCCATATCGCCACCAGGCATTCCTCCACCCATCTGACCACCCGGTCCAACATTAATAGCCTCTTCCCTTATCCTCTCAATCTCTTGGTCATAATCCATATCAAACTCTTCTAACAAAGTCTGAGATGAAATCAACCCCTTATCATGAAGCTGTACAAGCATCTGCTTCTGACTAGAAGTATCTCTAAGCTGTAAATCATTCCATTTTACAGTTGGATAAAGATAGACCGTTTCCCCAATTTCTTTACTTTCTTCCTCATCAATAAATCCTTGCATCATTGCAATAGGGAGAAAAATATGCTGTTCAATCCATTCAGCTAAACCCGCACGCCAACTTTCAAGCCTCCTAATCATTACTTCTACACCAACCTGGGCACTGCTGTAGGAACCAGCTTCCCCGTTAAGTAACGCCTGATTTAACATAAATCCATCAAGAAGCTCTTTTCCAATTTGCTCTATTTCATTATTAATATTGTGAATCTTGCCAGTACTTCCGTGCCATTCATAGTCAAATGCATGGTGAGTAACCAACGTTAAATTAGGATCATTTGCAACAGCAGAAAGCTGATTAGAAACGTCAGATATGTCTTGTGGACCAGCCGGTCTGTCCTTATCTCCTATTTTTACAACTCTAACAGGAAGAATAAGTCTTTCAGCTACAATCCAATTGGCTGTCATTAGTTTAGTTTTATAAGCAAGGACTGTAAACGCCCTTCTAAGCAACGGATTTCCATATGCCCCATATGGACTCGGATTGTGTTTAATGTGGCTCACAGACCTATTAGAGAGGGGTATGGGAGCACCAGTAGAGACTAACTCAATCAATCTCTTAGGCAAATTGTCATAAATTTGTTTTGGTCTCTTTCTTTGGACAATCATTCTTAATTCTTCATCTGGAACCAAAGCAATTACTGGCTCAGATACCAATGGATTCATCTGAACTTCAATCCAATCAGGATTAAGTATAACGATCCTACTTATAGATCCGCCAGAGTGATTGCATGAGGTCCCATTAGGAAGCGTTCCACTTCCTCCACAAATTTTACATTCTACTTCAACCCAAGGAAAAACGTCACCAATAAGAAAGTTCTCATGACTTATAAGTTTTGACCAATGATTGATCCTAAGCCTTCTAGTCTGACGTTCATAATATTTTAGAACTTTTTTGTTTTTACACTCAAGAGTGAAACCATTAACTGGAAATGTCGCGTAAAAATCTACGGCAGCAGCGACCTTACATTCATTGTCATAGTAAAATCGACATTGATGAACGGCAATACCATTAGCAGTTACTGTATATGAACCAGGAACCCTTATGTCATATACGTCACCTTCATAATCAAATGATTCATTAGAAGTAACTGGAGATACAACAAAATTCTTCCAGAAAAATCTTCTATTATCATTTCTTTTTTTTATATTAATATCAGAAAGTTTGCCAGGTACGTATTCTGCAATCTTAGGTAAATCAGAAGAAGAAATATTTAAAATATATCTATGAGTATTTTTAGTTTTAAAAGTCTTTTTAGATCTACTAATAGGTTGCTTGTTTAATCTAGCAAGTATTCCGCATCTAAAACACATAAGCATTAACTGATTCCCCAAATGACGAGAATAAGTTGTAATCTCAACACATGAGTTCTGTTTGTTGTAAGTTCCGTCAGATTGAATGTATGCTCCTATAACATCAAGCTGTAGTTTAGGATCTAGTAGCGTTACTTGATCTGTGAACTTCTTCTCTGCTCCTTTACCTTTTACCAACTGAAAAGCAAAATCAAGGATGTTTTTTTTAGAACTTCTTACTTCTTGTATTGTTGACACATTTACAAGATTATCATTTCCTCCCATTGATTTGTGAACTTTACTGATAGTCGGGAACACAAACGGTTTTTCATCATCCCCCATACATATTCTAACAGATCTTCTTTCTTCAGAAACACATCCGTCTGAAGCTAAATGACCTGCATATCTAGCTTTATCTTCATTATCAATAACGCTAGGGATTATATCTGTATTAAATGGAACAAGAATATGATCACCTTTTTCGATATCTCTAGCTTTAATTTTTGATATTTTATATTCTTTATCTATACATTCTTTGCATTTAAATCTTTCACACGTAGGAGCAATATGATCAACTACGCATTTTTTCTTATTCCATTTACTTTTATGACATTGAATATCTTCTCTTTTTATAACAATACAATCATGATCATTTGTTAAAACTAGAGGTTCTGCTACTCCAAGAGCTTTAATTTTATTAGCTTTTTTCTTTACTTTATGTTTTGAGGCTCTATCGGGAAGAGATATATTACCATATCCGTCTTGAATAATAGGTGCGTCTTCGCTATCTATAGACTTAATACACGAAGAAGTACTATAGTCTGATTTAGCTTCTATATTTGCAAAAACTTCTTCGTATATCATGTTAATTGGCTTCAAAGAACCGTCATAAAGTGTTATATCACAAGGAGATATGAACGACCACTGATAAACTTCTCTGCGTCGTGATGCGATTTGCCAGTTCTGCGGCGTGTGAAGTGGGCTAAAGAACATAGGTTGTGTCCAGATGACTGAGGCTCCTGACCCTGCCATTTGGGCGCATTTTGTTATAGGCATGTTAGCTGTAAGGCTACTTGCTAGTCCGCTTTTATTTCGATAGTCATTTCCGTTTCCGGTTTTATAGCCTGTGGTTGAGGCGATCAGGGCTTTTTTCCCTTGATTATCTTTTTTTAGTAATGAAAGTTTTGTAATAGGCATAAGTTCTCCAAATTAGCTTAACCATCAATGGCTAAGTCTGTACACGATTTTTCTACTTCTTTATCGTCGTAATTCTTGCCATCACTGTACATAACTTCGTCTTTACACATTTTGAATTCATCAGATTTGTAGTCGCCAAGTCTTTCTTTTTTCTTTTTTTTCTTTTTTGGTTTTTCTTTTTTTTCGTCAAGTTGGGCTTTTTTGGTATTTGCTGCCCGAGCGAGTGGAGCATTTTTTTGTATAAAGATACCTTCATCTTTGTACGGGTTAAATTGTTTTCCAGGTTTAGCTGGTTGTCTTGGAGTTACTCCCCCTATTTCCATATGTGTCGTATCTGCTTTACAGTTAGGACAGACGGAAGGCAGTGGGAAGGAGAGATTAGATCCGCACATTTGACATGTAGCTTTTGGTTTTGTTGGCGCAGGACCATCTATATAAGACGATCCAGGGGGTTTTCTAGGTTCTTTGAGTTGAGCTTCAGTTAGCTTTTTTTTTTAGATGAAGCTTCTTTAGACCAATTATAAGGCTTTCCTGATGACGCAGGTTCGTATCCTCTATCGTTTTCTGCTCTCATAGCTTCTAGTCTAGATTCGGTACTTCTTTCTTTAGCGATATAAGGGTTACGCAATTGACCAGGCTTGAGTTGCATATTATTTTCTTCGGGAATCCATTTATCAACTTCAAAACGTTTTTGAATATATCCGCCAGTCCAATTGCCATCTTTATCTTTATATGGACGACTATATTTGTCCATAATATTACCACGCCACATTGTTTCCCAGTCGATATTCCAGATATCATCAACAACTAGTCCAAAGCCTTTATTTCTTTCGACTATGTGATAGTCAGAGATAGGTTGTCTTAGGAACGGGTCGATTCTGGTTTCGCTTGGTCCATACATAAACATATTATCAACAGCACCTTTATGTTGTGCTGTTTTAGTTAGATTGAATGATTTTTTAGCATCTTGTTGAGCTAGTTTTTTAATTTGACCATCCATTTCTTTGACGAAAGCTGAAACTTGTGTATATTCAGCATCTATAATTCCTTCAGCAGGATCTGCTTCAAGGATTTTATTTTCATCAGGAAGGATCTCAAAAACTCTACTTGCGATTTGCAGTTTCTCTTCATCTGTTATATCTCCTTCATAGTACTGTTCGAAAGCATCATTTAGTGATTGAGCATATGCTTCGGGTATTTTTCCTCCGATTATGGATGCTGCTGTAGCTCTGTCTGCTTGTTGGTCTAACCATTCTTTAAATTCTGCGTGGTTTCCCCATTTATCTCCAGTATCATTGTCCATAAGTCCATCTTCCCATGGATCTGGTTCAAGATCTTGAGCTAATTCGCCTCTATTATCGGGCATTCCATATTCATCTGTATCTGGATTAAATTGTGCTTTTTTTAGATTAAAAGTTTTTGTTTTTGCTATCATATCGGTTCCTTGTTGTATGGCTAAATCTCTTTGGTCATTCGCGTGATCTTCTATCAAATCCATAACATCATTCCCCTTATCTGCTTGAAAGCCTAACTCGTCTGCCCAAACAACTATTTGTTCTGGTGTCCAAATGCCAATATCTTCTGGCAGTGCCAATCCAGCCTCTTGCATCTGTTGTACAAGTTCTTCTACGTTAGCAACTTGAGGATCATTAGCTTGTGCTTTTTTATTTGTCATTGGTTATGTCATCAAACATTTTATTGAATTTATCGTTTGTTGTAGTAGGTTTTTTAATATCTTTCCATGATTCATCTTTAACGACTTCTTTTTTTTCTAGTTGTTCACCAGCAGTTTTCTCAGGTATTCTTTCAAAATCAGCATTATCAAAGATACTCATGTTATTTTGAGGCATACTGTATTTGCTGCCGCTAAATTCTCCTGAGCTTGCAACGCTATCAGCTTTTCTCATATCTGTTTCTTGTAAAGCTTGAGCCATGTTATCAAGTCTTTCTTCTTTGATTGCGTTTCTATTAGATTTTAGTTGAAGATTTTCTTCTTTGATTTTTTCGCCGTTATCTTGTTTTTTAGCTAAAGATTCAACAATTTTAGAGTCCCAAATACTATTAGACGTTTGTGATCCCATATGTTTAGATGGTCCACCGAAATCGGAGACGCTTCCTCTTCCTGCTGACAGTATAGAACCAGCCCTATTATCTATCGCCGAACTATTGTCTGCTTTTTGAGCGGGTTTAAGAGGAGCTTCATTATTCTCTTTAACTACTGCTTCTGCTGCTTTGGATTCTATTACTTTATCTACAAAGCTTATTAATCCAGAATTCTTATGTTTTTGTAATGCCATTATTCTCCTGTTATCTGTCGTCTTAAATCGGGATTTCTATCTAAAATCACCTGATATAAATTGTCAGCATGTTTAATTGATGTCATTGATGACGCTTTTTTCTTACCTTTACGATCTTTTGATGGACCATAAACGTCATCTAGATCATCACCTAGTTGAACATCGTCTTCCTCTTCTTTTTTTTCTGACGTAAAGCTGATATTAATTTTCTTATCTTTTCTTTCAGCTTCGTTAAAGATTAGCCCAAAACTATTTTGGATATCATTAACAATTTGGTTAAAATCGTTATCTGAGATTCTTTTTCTTGTTCCATAGTATCTATCTGGGATAACAACTTCTACTTCTCTTATTCCTCCTGAAAATATCTTTTCGTTTACAAATTCTTTTTCGAATTCTTCAAGTCTTCTTGGAGGATAGCCGAATTTTTCAAGAGTTTTAAAGATATACTCTGTTAAATCTGGTTCGCCATCATCTGTTGGTTGTTCTTGTGGAATTTGTTCTGTTTGTGGCTGTAGATCATCTTCAACGGATGCCATATCGTTAGGCATCTCTGTTCCATCTTCAAAAACTCCGAAAGAATTACCATCGATCATCATATTAGACTGGGCGACCATACGCTTTCTCTTCCCGCTGGGAACAAAACTCATAATAACTCCTATTAATTATTGATTACTTTTCGGCAAGAAGAGCTTCTACGAACTCGGGTGGGTAGTACGATGAGTAGTAGTCTGTCAAGAAGGTTCTTGTTTTGCTATCAAGTTTTGCAACTTTAATAAACTCAGGTTTCGTGCCAGCTTCAGTCTTCTTTTCTTTTTTTGCTTTATTGCCAGCATCTACTGACTCTCCAGTTTGATGAAGAGGTTCTACGTTAAGCTGACCTGAAGAATCTGCACATTCGTCTTCATTCTTGCCAGAAGCTTCTTTAACGTCTGCGTTTGCCGAAGCTTCCTTGTCATCATCGTCATCTTTATTTTTCTTCTTGTCGTCGTCTTTGTCCTCACTTTTATCATCATCTTTTGCGTTTTCGTCTTTATCACATGTGCAAAGGAAGTTAGGTTTCTTGCATACTTCGCAAACTCCTTTAACTCCAGCTTCTTTAGTGATCTCTTCTGCTGAGCTTTCTTTTTTCTCGTCTAGAACTTTAGGTTCATTAACGAGTTTACCTTCAGCTTCAGGTTGTCCACTAGAATCAGCTTCGTCTTTTTCTTCTTTTGAAGCAGTTTTTGTCATCATCCCATTCTGGGAAGCAACTTTCTGTATGATTTCTTCAAAAGTTTTACCTTTACCAAGACTAATTGTATTTGAACATAGTTTGATACCAAAATCTTCATTACTCATTTTTATCTCCTTTTTTCAACTTTCCCAATACTGGAAAAATTAGATTAATTTTGTTATTCCTTTTATTTTCGCGTTTTTAAAATAAATTCCTTTATTTTATTTTACTAAACGGAAATACGACTTTGCAGCAGTTCCAAGGGATGATGTAAAGCTATTATTCGCAGCAGGGTTTCCAACAGATGATGTATAGCTATTATTCCATGCTTGTGGTTGTTTTTTCTGTAATTCTTGTTGTAACTGTTGTATTAGCTGTTGTATTGTCGCACTTTTTGATTCTGCTGGCAGTTTACTTATATATCCTGATATCATTTGTCCTATATCTCCAGTAGCTGGAGCTTGTTGCGGTGCTGCTTCAGGTGCTACCGGATTCGCTGCTGCTGCATCTGGCGTTAATTCTGCTGACTGTTCCGTCTGTTGATCTGGTGCTATTTGTTCTTGTTCTATCAATTCTGCTTGTTGTTGTTCTATTCTTTCTGGAACTTCTTGTACAAACGCATTTAAAACGGAAATACCATTATCTACAGCTTGAACAAAAGACGCTTCATCTCTTGCAGCAGATATTGCAGTTGATACAGGTGTAGCTTGTTGCATAAAATCAGTTGCTAACTCCCAAACACCTCTAGATGTAAGGTTACTCACTCCTTTGGCTTTTGCTAGGAATCCTTGCAGATTTTTTATTGTTGTTTGGAGTTGGTTCGTAAAGATATTTCTTTTTTGAAAACCAACTTGAGGATTTTGTTTAAACTGTTGCAATGTATTATTTAACGCAGATATGTTATTCGTAAAAATTGATTGAGCTTGTTGATAAACTTTTCCTTCGCCTTTCATTGCACTCCATGTATCTCCCCAGAACCCTGCTTCTTTAATTAACTCATTAGCTTCAATCGCTAAGGATTTTGCTTCTTTTTTTAATCCTTTTTGGTTAATTTCTTTAGCAAAAATTAGCATTTCATTGGCTAATTTGATTTGGTCTTTAACATATTCAGCTTTTCTTTGCTCTATTGTGTCATAAATAGCTACAGTAGGAGACATTCCATGTTCTATTTTTTTAGCTACAGTCTTTTTAAAATAAGCTCGTTCAGCTTCAATGATTTTTTGATCAGCTTCGTTAAATTTAATTTGTTTCGTACCTTGAGCGTATTTTTCCCATCCACTTGTAGGATTATTAATTGATTCTACATATTCATTTTGACATTCCTGCCAAATAACTTGAGTTGCTTGATCCGGAGATTGTGCTCTTTTCTGTCTATAGCAATTGCTCCAGCACCTTTCATTTCGTATCCAATAACCTTGTACACCAACATATTGTGCAGTTTTTATCTGCAACAAAGCATCAGCGAACTTGTCTATCTGAGATGCCAATTTAATTTTCTTTTGGCTATCTAGTGAACTTGCAATTTTTGTAAGATTTTGAACTATTTCTTTCATGTTATAATGTCCTTTTAAAAGGCTGAGTTTGTCTCCTACGTTGCCTTCTCATGTAGTTTCTTCTCTCTGTAGAGAAGTTAAACTTAGGCTCAAACGTTTGACCAGTAAATATATAGTTAGATATATTCGATACTATAAAGCTTCTTACATCGCCAATTTGTTCATCGAATGTAACAGAAATTCTTCTATGTGTTGTTCGTGCATAAAAATCTCCGTGAGGCTCTACATCTCTAGTAATAGCTCTACCAGATTTACAAGTATATTCTATTCTGATTACTTCTTTGTTCTGTTTAGCCCATCTTAACGCTTGAAAAACAGATGGAAAAGTCGGATATTCTTGAATCTTTTCTTCATCTATCTCAGGAAGTTCTTCTTCTACTTCCTCTTCTCCCTCCTCCATCTGATCCATAACGTCTTCTGGAGTAAGAGTGGGAAGACCTTCTCCCATCGTCTCATCTTCTGGGACTTCAATATCAAACGTTTTTGCATCATACATATCAAGAGGTTCTTCAGGACTATCTGGATCATATAGCGTCTGAGCCTCAATTATTTTTAAATAGTTTGATGTTGCTATTACTTTCATTGAATTTAAATAGCCTTATATCCTCTATTATCCTTCAAATTTTTTAAAAGTTACTATTGTTTCGCCTATTTCGTTTTTTTCTAGATCTACTTTATCTCCTATTTTGATTCCATTTCCACTAAAAAAATCTAAATTAGCCTCGATAGCCATTAAACAATCAGTATCACTTGATACCGTATCCCAAGACATAGGTTTTATATTTGTTATTTTAATTATTTTATTTTCAGGAGAAACAAAAGCAATATCTAACGGAATATATGTGTTTAATCCCCAGAAGTTAAGAACTTTAGGAGTTGAGAATTTAAAAGCCATACCAGAATCTTCACCCAATTTCTTCCTAAACATTAGACCTTGCTGATGTAAACTTGGTGTATCTGCCATTTCTACTGTCATTTTAAGCATTATTTATCTCAAAGTCTATATTCTGTCTTTCTAAGTCATAAGTAAAATCTTCGAGTTCTTTTTCCTCTACTTCAAAGACAACACCTTTATCTACACGTATAGCTAATACAGCAGTAGTATCATTATATCGAGAGTATAAATCAAACCAAGTGTTTATAGAATCTTTATCTATCGTTTTATTTCTTTTACTTTCGAATAAATCTTCAACTTTTGGAATCATTCTAAATTTTTGCAGATCATCATCAAAGCCATACTCAAAAGCTAATTTGCCACCATTGAATTTTAGCATCTTCTTTTTCTCGTGGTCGTACCAAATTAACTCTCTATCTATAGCTTGTTTTGTTATAATCTCTTTCTCTGGATTTAAAACAAGAACGTGTTTCATTTTTTTTCCTCGCAAAAACTATTCCACCATGATTGTTCATATTTGCTAGTTTGCTTTTTAGAAGCTTGTCGTGCGTTAACATTGTTTTTTGCTGTAACGTAATCTATATCATTATTCCTATCAAAAAATGATTTATCATTACCTAAAATCATTGTTTTAATTATGTCAGACCCTTTTGCAGTTATTTCAACTTTATCTCCAACACATCTGATTAGCCCTTGATTTGTCATAGATTCTATTTCTGTTGAGCTTAATGTTTTAGGTCTTTTATATATTTTGTTAGATACTTGATTATCAGTATCTTTCCATACGGAGTATAAAGATTTTGCATTTTTAGGATCTACATGATCTTTAGTTTTGTAGGTCGTTAGATCTACGTCATAAAGATTTCTAATTAAAAAGTCCAATATATTTGAATTTTGTGCTTTTTTTCTCATAATTTTACCATTTTGACAGCGTACTTCTTGATGGGTACGGATCTTCTGAATCCCTATCATACCAACTATAAGGTTCGTTCCTTAGTTCCCGCCAGTAATGACCTTCACCAACCTTTTCGCTGTTATAGTTTTCAAATCCTTTTCTGTATCTATGTTGTTGCTGTTTATCTTTTTGTCTGCCAGCAACTTCGTCTGAAATATCTTGCCATTCAAAAGCTCTTTCAAGCATAGGCAGATCTAGATTGGACCATGGACCAGCAACTCCTCTTGCTGTTTTGATTACATCTCTACTAGTAAAAACTTGACCGCTTAGAACAAAACGGAGAAGTTTTCTAATATATGCTAAGATACAATTTTTTCTTATAGTCCAGTCTAAACATAACTTATAGTCAGGAACAGACATAATAACATCTTTTGAAAAATCTATAGAATCAGTATTTAATGCTGCTTTTAGGTTTTTGAAAAAACCTATTTCTATTAAACTTTTCCTACATCTATCAGATGCAGAACATAAAAGACGAGCTAAAGTATCAACATCTTTAAGAGAGTTTACAAATAGATTAACTAATCGGATATCGATGCCAACTGATGCATCCATTTCTTTTTTATGTTTTAATAATTCAGAAAGTTCTTTCCAAAGGTTATCAAGTACTTTATTGTTATCTTTAATTTGTTTATCAATAAGTTTTATTTTTGTTTCTATAGGTGTTTGATAGACTTTATTTTTGTATCTGAATTGACATATTTTTTGGTCTACGAGTTTTAATCCGTAGTAGTTCGTTTCTTTTTGCAATATGTCCCAAGTGCTTTTCATTATTTTTTTTGAACTGCTAGTGTAATGTGGAAATCGTGACCTTTATTTTTGTATGTTGTAGGTAGTTTATATTTTCTTCTCAGTTTCCCTAGTTCAGGAGCATCTATAGAGATAAACCAAACTCTAGACATCTCATCCCAACCTTCTGGATTAGTCGAATATACTTCTTTCATTTTGAAATTTATTATGTCGCCAATTTCTTTGATGTCAGGTTTATCTTCTTCTTCAAATTCGTCTAATTCATCTGGAGAGATAACAGAAACGTGTGCTCCACACCCGTCTTTCCCAAAATAAGGAGGTTTTTCAATATCTTCCTCATCTATCAATGGGTATAATCCATGAATAACTTTATCATCAATATCTATAAAGACATATCCCTCATCATCTTGTTTTAACTTTCCCTTCATCAATGTCTCATCTAATTTGTCAGATGCTAATTTTGTAAGTCTTTTTTCAACAACTTTACTTGTTAGTGCATCTGCATACTCTTTGGGATACAAGACACTCCAGTATTGGACTAGTTTGTAGTCTTTTTTCTCTTTTTTAGCTTTTTTAGAATAGATCGTTTTCATTATTTTTAAGCTCTGGTCTTTTGGCAAGAAGTTCTGTTTCTTGCTCTTGATCGACAAAACCTATATTTTCGCTATCGTCAAACACTAACATATCAGTAGTTTTTTCTTTTTTTTGTGTTCCTACTGGTTTAATAGATGATTCAGTCATCTTTTTAGCAGCTTCTTTTAACTTTTTTTGAGCATTTTTTGTTGCTGCGTTTTTCTTAGTAGTTTTGCTATTCTTTTTCGCTGCCTTTTTAGTAGTTTTCTTTTTAGCGGTCTTCTTTGCTGCTTTTTTAACAGGTTTCTTTTTAGCGTTTTCAGTTTCAAAGATATCGAATGTCACTGTCTTTGTCTCTTTTTTAGCCAAAGGATCTATCTCTATTTCTGTACTTTCATCAGAAAAATCAATATTCGTTCCTACTTGAAGAGCATCTATTTCGACGCTATTAACACGAGCTAAAGCAGCTACAGTACTATCATCCTTATCTAATAGAGTCTTCTTCTCCATATCAAAAGCACTCATGTTTGTCGAAGTCGCTGAAGCTTCTATCTCTTCTTGTATCTTTTCTGTTGCTTTTTTTTCTTGGTAGACTTTATCTTCTTTTACTTCATCTTTTTGATAAACTTTATTAAGCTCGGTTAAGGTCATTTTTGTAGTTTCTTCTTTTTTTACGGGTTCTTCTTTGATAACCTCTTTAACTGCATCTACATCCACAAGAAGTCCTCTAAGGATGGATGTTAATACATTTGGAGATTTTTCCTGTTCTGGACTAAGTTCAATTACTTGTCCTGCTTTAACCGGATATCCAATAGCGTCTATAGACAATTCTCCTCTTAATTTTCTTGATACTCTAACTTTCATTTTTAGTGCTCCTCTTTCTCTTAGTTTTCTGTATGCAACTTTTTCTGCGTCCTGTCAATGACAGTTCTATATCGTTGCATATTATGAGGCCCAACTGGCTCTCTATTAGTCATATCGATATATTTTTCTCTTGAGTCCACAAATGGCTGACTTTGATTACCTGCTCCTACGCCTTCTCCTATAGGAGCTTTGTCACCTTCACCTTCGCCTCCAATAAACATATGCTCTGATGCTGGAATATCTTTTTCCTTTTGTTCCGCATAATTACTGCCTGGCGAAAAATCGTCTGGAAAACTTTTCCCTCTAGCTCTACCACCAAAACTTCCTGGATTGGTCTCTTCACTTCCGGGAGTATTCAGTTTAGTTCCCTGTCCATCACCAGGACTAGACTTAGTACTATATGGGTCCGCGAATCTACTATCAGGATCTTCCATTCTAGGGATATTCCCCCGATAAGCTAATTTATGTCGTTTGTAAAAATTCATGAAACAAATTCGTTTGGATGATCTTTTTTATATTGTTCAAAATCTTTTTCTTCTTGCAATTCGTCTTCAAGATCATCTCCCTCCATATCGAAAGTATCAGTCCTATGCTCTTTATCAGCAGCAATATCTGCTTTATGATCAGCAAGAATTCTCATTTTATTAGCGTTAATGCTATTTACGATAAGCTGTTCGTCAGTGGTTAACTCTCTACCCATCGAAGCAGCTTGTTTATAAACGTGATACAACATTGCATCAGCATCAGATAACAAGGAAGCTTTTTTATCAAAAGATGGATTACTTTTATTAAAATCTTCTCTTGAATCGTAATTAGAGAGAAGTTGACTACCTTGAACATTGTTTTTGATCTTTTTAGATCCACCTTCTACAAGAGCGTCCCAGAAGGCTTTATTTTCTGCTGATAGGTTTCCCTTATTCTCTTTGTCAAAGTCTTTCTGTGCCTTACTGGCAGCCTCTAAGGGCATATCCATGAGAACGACACCTTTATCTCCTCTTGTATCTATAGAAGATCCGGTCCCAACATTAAGTTGTTTTTCTGTTATAATAGAATCGGATGCATTTCGAACGTCTTTAAGTTGTTTTTCTCCGATTTTATCACCTTGTGGGTCTTTTCTATCATCTTTAAGTTGTTTGTCGGTTATTACGGCATCTCCAGTTTGGGATACACCATAAAACTTATTTTGTTCTTGTAGCATCTTTTCGGTTGGCTTAATTTGGGCTTGTTTTTTTAAATTATACATAATTAATCTCCAGTGTGGTACTAGTTATAATATCTAATTGTCAAAATGTTATAAGTTTCCTTTGTTGTTTTTGAAATTATTGATTGAAGATAGAAGGTGGAATATTTTTATTCTGTCCGTTTTGAGGTTGTCTCGTTTCCATATTTCTTGCGACTTGACCACCAGAACCAGTTCCCATTGATCCGCTCATTGATTTCCAATTAACTGTGTTACTGCTTGGTACAACTCCCATATTAACTAATCTGGCTCCAGGCAGTTTATGAGCTACAGCATTCATGGAAGTATAGCACGCACCCGCTAAACTGTCGCAAAGGTCATCGGTCCTAACATCTCCATCTCTAGGAGCACTAACTCTAAAACCTTTTACAGTAATTTTTCTTTGTAAATGAATCATTTCATCCATCATCAATTTATGTCGAGGTATCCAAATCTTGTCACTATTCATTAATACCTCTAATTGAGTATATATCGCCATTTTATATTGAGAAGAGTAGTGAGTGCATTTTGCTGGAACTCCTGCTTTTTTAAGCTTCTCTATACTTTGTATGGAATTCCAAATATCATATGTAACCATACCTAAATGAAATTTTCTTCTTAAATTCATGACGTAATCATCAACTTCTTCTATCCTAACTGGTTTTCCTGGTTCTGGTTTCCAATATTTTATCTGATCAACAACTATCCTAAAATCAGCTTTATTTGTTTCTTGATTTAAATATCTTTCTCTATGTATAATAACAAGAGCATAGTTGTGACTTGTAGTCGCTGGGTCTAGGTGAGCAAAGTACGTAAACCCTGCTCTTCCTGTCTTTTGTAATTCGAGTCCTGCTTTAAAACAGTTCATAACTTTATCTCTTACGAAGAAGCTTTCACCACCAGTACCAGAGAACTCTGCTCCATACTCCATCAAAAAGTCTTCTTTATTCATTGACTCATTATTTTCTCTTATTGATTCTTCTGTCATTTTTGTATTAACGTTCCATGTCGGAAGCTTGCACATTAATCTATTTTTTACCAAATGAGCTTCTTTGTAAAGTCTATAGAATAGACCCTCTTCGCCTCTAGGAGATGAGATACAAACTAACTTACTATCTAGAACTCGTTTCGTTTTTTCTTCTCCATTTTCGTCAATAAATTTAATGGTTCGACCAAATGTTTCCAAACTAGGCGTAAGAGCGGTAAATATTCTTTCGCCTGAAGAAGATCCACCTGATGTTTTATAACTTGCCACTTCGTCCATCAGCAGTACAAATATCTGTTTACCAAGCAAAGCGTCAGAGTTACTATGTCCTACTTCAACAACGATAGAGCCTTTAGTCCTAGATTTAAACTCATCATTATTTTTTTTATCTCGTGGTGTTAGTAGGAAAATTTTACTCGCTTCTATACCGTCTGGTATGAATTTGTCTTGAAAATAAGGAGAGTGAAGAATTCTTGTTTTGATTTCGTTGAAAGCAAGTGTGGCTTGTCCTGCCGCAGTAGCAACAGTTAAAATCGTTATTGGGTTTGAATCACTCAATCCATAGATGGCGTAAGGGTTTCCTCCAGGGCATTCTAGTAGTCTCATAGCTTCGTATGCCATGATTATCCCACATAAAAAATCTTTCCCTGAGTTGTGCGTTATAAACCCTTGTGCAGTAAAGTTTTGCAACGATTTCTTATGACTCACAGATAGGTCGAATGTCCGTTTAATGTCTGTTTTTTCTATACTTCTTATTTTAGAAAATATCAGTGGTTGGGTCTTTCTTCCTATAGCAGTTTTTTTAAGTTTTATAGTTCTTTCTACTTGTTCTTTTTTCCCGGTTAAGCCTATTTCTTTTAAAAAAATATTTATGTATTTTTTAATGGAAAAGTGTAACATATAACTTAAAATATTATATTTTCTTTCTATCCCTTTTTCATCAACAATGCGAGATTTAACGTTTTTAGTTCTTAATTGAGCGGATATACCAAACTTAGCCAACAACGATTGAACTTTAACAGATTGTTGCTTATTTACACTAGAAAATTCAAAAGTACCTTTATTCCGTTTTAACAGGCATCCATCACAACTAAATAGTGCTCTTAGATATGCTGCTATAACATTTTTAGGGCAATCCCAAAGAGCATCAGGAACGCATTTTTCATGACATGTTTTTCCTTTTAAATCATGTTTGTATAATAATTCTTGTAAATCGTTTTTTTTGGGATGACATATTACTTTTTGATGTTTTTCGCTAAAATGTTTTTCATATCGTTTTTCAACGGATGTAACTTTGTATTGACAATCTGCTGAACGAGCACCTGTCCAAGGATCTTTAAAAACCTTAAGATTATCGCTTATATTATTCATTCTGGTCGTAAAATCTTCTAAAATTTCTTTATTAGCACATGTAAAAAATGTTGAAGATTGTGAACAGTTCCCATCTGCTGTCATATATCCTAAGATTGCAGCCTCATCTTCTGATATTGCATCAGACGTACCGAAGAAAGGAATAGATTCACAAATAGTAACTTTATCTTTTTTAATGTCTAGATCTTTAAGATTTATCCATCCTCGTTGTGTTAGGAAAGGATGGTTATCTGTACATTCTATTTCGTGACCTGAGTTTGTTGTTAATTTATAGACTTGTCTCTTGCCTTGATATATAATATCTGCATTTGGAATAATTTCCATTTCTTGTTTATCTTCGTTGTAGGTCCAAGACTCTATTTTTCGTCTACCGTTATCCCATAGTTCTCCAAAAGTCCATTGGTATCCAGTTGAAGGATCTATTATCGTAGTGTCTTCGCTAACGCATCTCCGTCCCCATATCAAAATAAGTTGTCTGAATATATCTCCATCATCGAATTTTGTTAATAAGTCTCCTCTTTCTTCAGTATCACATCCTATATCTTTACACATTTGGATTTCTTTTTCGGTTAAAACTGTATTTTCGTTTCCTACAGATCCTCGATAAAATATTTTTAAAATAAGTTTTTGCATAGGATAAAGTATGATCCCTTGTCCACCAAGATCTAAGTATTCTTTTTTTTCGCAAAAAGAAACAATATCAGGAATTGAACTTCCGATGCCATCTTTTGAGGATAGCTCTGTCTTCATCTTTTGAATTAAATCTTTAACTGTTGTTAGCGGCTTTTTTGTTCTAGGCATAATTATTCCTTAAACGCCAATAAGCGTTTTTATGTGTCTATTTTTCTAGTGCTACTATTTACCATATTTATATATGCTTGTAATTGAGAAAAATCTTCTGTCCATGTTGTATACATCGTTCCAACATATCGTAAATCTTTAGCATATTGATACCATGGAATTTCTGATGATATGTCACTTGTATCGTAGAACCCAGCGAGTATTTGTTTATTCCCTAATGAATAGAAGAAATCTATTGATCTCTTATATATTTCTACTCCACTTGGATTCGGTACATCATTTTTATCAACTAATGTCGAACGAAAATTCCAATTAGCTATTATAATACTAGGATCAAGACCTTCCCACGATAAATAATGAGGTGTTCCATTCTGATATCTAGGATACCAATTCGCATTGTGATATGGATCG
>Ga0208769_1000149_pt1 | contig 37262 bp, 50 predicted proteins | sample AntAceMetag02UKC_FD_184768 | JGI IMG/M metagenome (GOLD analysis project Ga0208769, IMG submission 184768) | Saline lake microbial communities from Ace Lake, Antarctica- Antarctic Ace Lake Metagenome 02UKC (SPAdes) (version 2) | ecosystem: Environmental > Aquatic > Non-marine Saline and Alkaline...
TCATTTATTAATGCAGCAACATACAAGGCAGCTGCAGCAATTCCTGCTGGGCCTCTTCCTGATGTTAGCTCAACTTCTTCTGCTTGTTTTAAAACTTTTAAAGCATCATTTTGGGTTTTTGGAGAAAGTTTCAAAACAGATGAGAATCTTGAGATGTAATCTTTTGGAGAACTTTGTTTTACTTTTATTCCAAGTTTTCTAATTATGAATCTATAGGTTCTTCCTATTTCTTTTCTTTCAATATCTGATGCAGTTGTCATTTCATCTAATGTTCTTGGGATATTGTATGAACGGCATGCAGCATAAAGACAAGCAGCTATTACAGATTCCATGCTTCTTCCTCTTACAAGCCCTCGTTGGAGAACATAATTATAAATTCTTGATGCTTCATCTTTTACCACGTTTGGTAAATTTAGATAAGATGCAATAATTCTTAATTCTGCCATTGCTAATCTTAAATTTCTTTCAATACTTGTAGAAACTCTTTCCTGCCATTTTTTTAATCGCAAAAATTTTCTTGTTTGTTTTGGTTCTAATCTGTAGATATCTGAAATTTCTCCAACATTTGTTGTCAGCCCTTTATCAAATTTTTGCATACTAATTGGGGCGCCTGTTCTACCTTTTTTTTTACCTTTATCAAATTTTCCTTGTAAATCTATTCCAGTATCTACCATCTTTTCTTCAATAACAAGGCCACAATCATTGCAGATTATTTCTCCAAGATGTGCATCATAAGTAAGATGTATACTTCCACATTCTGGACATTTTTTTATTCCTGCCATTTTTATCGTCGTAAAATTAGATTTTATTATCTTTTATAAAGTTTTTGGCTATATAAGGCTTTTGGTTTTTATTACTATGCACTAAAAGTAAAAAGTTATTGTGACAAAACTCTATGGTTTTTGTGACGCTGTGAGGTTTCTGTTCAAAGTAGGTTTTTATTGTTTTGTGAGAGAAGTAAAAATTTCTGGAATTATTCAACTAAAATACCATTAACAACACCTTCTTGACTTGGACGGCTGGTTATTTTGACTTTACCAAATTCTGTTTCAACAATTGTACCTTTTGTTAGAATATTCTGTCTAGCTAAGAATCTGTTTGAAGGTGTTTCAAGAACATTTTTTATTTCAACTTTTTTCTTTTGCGGGATGTTTATAAATTTTGCTTTTAGTGAAATTGTTTTCTTGTTCCCGCCTGTTGTTTTTTTTATTTTTCTTTTTTCTTCACCAATTTTTACAACTTTTTTTTGCCCTATTCTTTCATAAGATTTCTTTTTTCTTCTTTTAATGTATTTTCCGCCTGAAATTTTTCTCCCTGTTCTTGTAGCCATATTTAGAAAAAATAAATTTGATTTAAATAAGTTTCGTTACAAAAAGTTTAAAAACAAAATTGTTCAGATGTAGATATGGTTAATGGAATAGAGAGACCACTTGATTTGTTGAACAACTCAAAAGGGAAAGAAGTTTTGGTGCATTTGAAAGGCGACAAGCAGTTTGTAGGGACGCTGTTGGCTTTTGATATACATATAAACCTTGTGTTGGACAACATAAAAGAAATGCAGAACAACGAGATAAAAAGAAACCTTGGATTGACTTTTCTAAGAGGAGATACAATTATCTTTATTTCTCCAGCGTCGACTGCTTTGAAAAAATAGCATTGCCTTTGATTTTAGAATTGGCTCAGTTATTTTGTTTAGTGGATACTTTCAATAATTATATAAACAAATTTTTCTTTTGTTATTTATGGTAAAGATAACTTTTTTAGGAACTTCTTCAGATATTCCTACAGCAAAGAGAAATCCTACAGCTGTGCTATTGACTTATGAAGGGGAGAATATTCTTGTGGATTGTGGAGAAGGGACACAGAGGCAGTTTAGAAAAGCAAGATTGAATCCTTGCAAAATTAATAGGATTTTGATTACACATAGACATGGAGATCATGTTTTTGGTTTGCCTGGGTTGATTACAACTTTGAATCATAGTGGATATAACAAGACACTTTATATTTACGGGCCGAGAGGAATTAAAAGATTTTTAGAAGGTTTTATTGGTTGGTTTAAAACAGATTTTGAAATAAAAATTGAAGAAGTTAGTGGGAAATTTTTTGAAGCAAAGGATTTTTATTTGGAGGCAGAAAAAATGGAGCATGGAATTCCAACAAATGCTTATGTTTTTGTGAAAAAAGGACTAAGAAGAATTGATAGAGCAAAGTTGAAAAAATCAAAACTTCCTTCTGGACCTATTTTGAAAAAATTGCAAGAAGGAAAAGATATTGTTTATGAAAAGAAAAAATATTTGGCAAAGAATTTGACTTATACAGAAGGAGATAAAAAAATTTCTTTTATTTTAGACACCTTAGATAATAAAAAAATTATTCCTTTTGTTAAAAATTCTGATTTGTTAATTTGTGAATCAAATTTTAGTGATGAGCTAAAAGAGATGGCAAAAAAGCATTTGCATTTGACAGCAAAGCAGGCAGGAGAAATTGCAAAGAAGTCAAAATCTAAAAAGTTGATTTTGACACACATTAGTCAGAGATATGATAAAAATATTAAGAAACTTTTAGCAGAGGCGAAAAAAGTTTTTAAGAATTCTTCAATTGCAGAAGATTTTGATAAGATTACGGTTTAATGGAAAGATTTTAAATAGAACTATTTCTTGATTAGATTGTGGTCCTGTAGCCCAACTCGGCACCACGCTCGCAGTCAAGGGCTAAAGAGATTCGCGTGTAATACCTCGGTATCTAAACTTCGCGGTATTGGTAAAGGTCCTGTAGCTCAGTTTGGATAGAGCGACTGCCTTCTAAGCAGTAGGTCGCAGGTTCAAATCCTGTCAGGGCCATATGCGGAGATGGCACAGCGGTTACTGCATTCGGTTGCAGCCCGAATTTTCCCGGGTTCGAATCCCGGTCTCCGCTTGATTTAAGATGGCGTTCATAGTTAAGAAGACAATTAATGGAAAAGAATATTATTATCTTAATGAAAATAAGCGTGTTGAGGGTAAAGTAAAAACAAAAACTTTGGCTTATTTAGGGAAAACAAAGAAAGAAGCTGAAAAGAAAAAAAAAGAAATAATGAAAACAAGGGAAATTAAAAAAATTGATAAAGAAAAAAAGAAAGAAATGAAGAACGAGAAAATTGTTAATGAAGGAAAGGATATAAAGGTTTCTTCTGCAGAAAAGGAATTTTTAAGTTTTGTTAATGAGGCTGGTTTGGTTTGGGGTCCGAGTCCAGAAATTTATGGAGGATTGGCTGGATTTTATACTTATGGTCCTTTAGGAAAATTGTTAAAAAATAAAGTTGAAAATTCTATTAGAAAAATTTTTAATGCGAATGGTTTAAGAGAATTAGAATGTCCTACTGTTCTGCCAGATATTGTTTGGAAAGCATCAGGTCATCTTGAAACTTTTAAAGATAGAATAATCAAATGTTCAAAATGTAAAGCGATTTTTCGAGCAGATAAATTAATTGAAGAAAAATATGATGTTCCTGCGGATTCTTTTTCTAATACAAAGATTCTGGATTTTATTAAAGAGAAAAAAATTAGTTGTCCAAGTTGCAAGGGAGTTTTAGAAAATTCTATTGCTGCTCAAAGTTTAATGATGAAAACAAATGTTGCTGGACAAGATGCTTCTTTGAGACCTGAAACTGCTACTGGGACTTATTTACCTTACCTTCGGTTTTATAATTATTTTCGGAAGAAATTTCCATTAGGTGTTTTTCAGATTGGTAAGGCTTATAGAAATGAAATTTCTCCTAGACAACATGTTTTGAGAGGGAGAGAATTTACTCAAGCAGAAGGGCAAATTTTTGTTGACCCTGAGACAAAAAATTCGTGGGAAAAATATGAAGATATTAAAAAGCATAAGCTCCCTTTTTGGGATGGGGTATCTCAGGATAGCGAGAGTGGTTGGGAAGATATAACTATTGAAGATGCTTTGAAGAAAGGTTTTATTAAGAGCCAAGCTTATGGTTGGTGTATTTGGCTTGCCTATCAACAGTATATTAGTTTTGGTATTCCTCAAGATAAGATTCGATTAAGACAACATCATCCTGATGAAAAAGCATTTTATGCTAATGATGCATGGGATATTGAGGTAAAATTAAATTATTATGGGTGGTTTGAAATGTGTGGTGTTCATGATAGGACAGATTATGATTTAACTCAGCATGCAAAATTTTCTGGCGTGAAATTAGAAGCTACGAGGGAAAATGGGGAGAAATTTATCCCACATATTTTAGAAATTGCATTTGGTACAGATAGGCCTGTTTATGCTTTAATTGATATTTTTTATGAGAAGAAAAAAGAAGGAGATGGAAAATCAATGTTTAAAATTCCATATCACATTGCTCCAATTGATGTTTCTATTTTTCCATTAGTAAAAAATAATTTGGATATAATTATTTTATCTAAGGAGGTGAAAAATAATTTAGAAAAAGAGTTTATAGTTGATTATGATATTTCAGGAAGTGTTGGTAGAAGATATCTTAGAAGTGCGGTTGCAGGAACACCTTATGCAGTAACAATTGATTTTGATTCTGTAAAAAATAAAGATGTGACAATTAGAGATAGGGACACAACAAAACAAATTCGTGTGAAAATTTCTGAGCTTAAAGAAGTTATAAGAAAATTAATTAATGGTGAAATTGAATTTGAAAAAGTTGGCATTTTGTTAGAATAATTTTTGTCGTCGCTAAATTTACTTTTAATTTAAAACTTTTTTGTATGTCGTTTTTAATTTAAAATCTTTTGCAAACTTTTTTAAACAATGAATTCTTAATTTTAATAATTAAATTGAGGTGATGTGATATGGCAAAAGCTAAAACACCAAAACAGCTTGAGATTTCAATCAAATCTCTTAAGAGTAAAGTTGCAAAACTTGAATCTCAAAAAAAGAAAGTTGTTGCGGCTGCTAAGAAAAAGGTTGTAAAGAAAAAAGTTGTGAAAAGGAAACCTGTTAAGAAAAAAAGAAGATAAATAAATATATTTTTATTTTTTAAATATCTTTTTAAACTGAAAGTTTCTTAATTAATTTATGGATGAATGTATTTTTTGTAAAATTGTAAATGGGAAACTTCCATGTAATAAAATTTATGAAGATGAAAATTTTATTGCTTTTTTTGATGTTAATCCTGTTGTAGAAGGGCATACACTTGTTATTTCTAAAAAACATTTTGAAAATATTTTTGAAACCTCTGACGAAATCTCTGGCAAAATTAATTTAGTTTGTAAAAAGGTTGCAATATTATTGAAAGAAAAATTCAATGTTAATGCTGTTAATATTATTAATGCTTCTGGAAGGGCAGCTCAACAAAGTGTTTTTCATTTGCATTATCATGTTATTCCGCGAAGAGAAAATGATGGTTTGGATTTATGGTTTCACAAAAAAGGTGAAGATAAATAATTTTTAGAGTTTGGTTTTGAAGAGAATTTAACTTTCTGTTTCTAACTTCGTACGAAGTTGTTTTTAGATTCTGCTTTTAACCATCCTACAGAGATAACTAAATTTCTTTGAGGCTTGAAGTTACTCAACCTCCGTTAACTCGGTTGAGAATGATGGCTCTGAAGAGAATTTAACTCTCGACCTCGGCCTTTCTCAAATTAAAATTTGAGGAAATGAAAATCCTCTATTTACTTTCATGAGAGCCGCGCTCTAACACTGAGCTACAGAGCCAATTTTAAAAGAATGTTTTGATTTAAAAATTTTGAGGTAAATTTTATAAATCCATTTTTCTTAGAATAATCATGGTTAGCGAAGATTTAATTTATGCACTCCCTCAAAGCTTGACTAAGATTATTGCTGCACTTGGAGGAATTGTTTTTCTTTATCTCATTTTTCAAATAATTTTTGTAATTTTTAATAGAAGAAGGCAAAAGATTTTAGAATTGATTAGAAAAGATTTAAGAAGATTGGAAAAGAAAATTGAAAATTTGAAAAAATAATTATTGGTGTTGTTTTTCTTGTTTTTTTGTCCTTGCTAAAAATCCTGCTATTTGATTTCTTAATTTTTTACTAGGCATGGTATTCCTAAGAATTTTCTTATTTTTATCAAAACTTTCAGTAAATTTAACACCTTTTTTTAAAAAAGTATTGGCTGATCTTCTTACTAATTTTGATTTTATTTTACCCATTGAAAACAATCTGTGGTTTTTTTGATTTTTTTATATATTCAGGTAGCAATTTTTTTATTGCAATCCTATGAAAATCGTGATTTACTTAAGATTAAACTGGATTTTTGCTTTTTAAAAGTTTTTATTCTATTTTTTCTATTTCAGATAAATTTTTTATAGCTTTGATTAAATTATCTATTTTTTTTAGAGGTTCCCCTAAACTTAAAATAATATATTTTAAATTAAATTCTGTGGCTTTTTTGTGAGCTTTAATTATGTCTGCTTCGTTTATTCTTCTTTTATTATATGCGACAAGAAGTTTTTCTTCTCCTTTAGTTTTGATACGTAAAATCAAGTCATTTTTACTAAAGTTTTCAATATCTAAAATTTCAATTGATTTTTTAAACAGAAGTTCTTTTACTTTGTTAAAAAATTTATCATTATTTTTTTTTGTAGTTCTTTTTTTAGTAAGAGTTTTTGTTGTTTTTTGTTTGTCAAAAATATTTAACTCTTGTTTACTTGATATCTCTTCTGGCTTTTTCTTATTTTCTGATTGTGAGGATTTTTCTATTGGTTTAATTTTTGGGAATTCAAATTTATTTTCTGGAATTGTAAAATATCTCCAAAAAATCTTTTCATCTTTTTTAAAAGCTATTGCAAAATCCCTAATCTCTCTTAACGCAATTCTAATTGCTGGAACTTGTTCTTCATCTTTTAAAAATTTCTTTCTTTTTAATAATTCAAATGCTTCTTTTTCTTTACTTTTTAGATGTGGTGAAAATTTTTCGAGCATTGATTCTTGCCCATGTAGAAGATAAATTGGAGAACTGCCGACTTTCATAAAACTTAATTTTATTTTTTTTTCAGAAAGTAATTCAGATAAAAATGCTGATGCAAAGAGCATGCTTAATCCGGTTTCGCTCGCAATATGAACTGGCAAGCTCGGTCCTCTTTTTTTAAATATAAAAATGATTTTTTCTTTTAGATTTGAAGTATCTTGAGTTGCCATCTTAGAAATAAAGATAAAGAGGTTATAAATATTATGGGATTAAGGTTTTAACCACCTGACTTCATAATAAGTTATGTCTCCTTCTTCGTCGACAATTGCTAGAAGTAGCTTTTTTTTTGTTGAATGTGCAACTCTGTTTTTTGCAGAGAATTCAGGCCAGGTTAATCTTTTTGATTCATGGTCTATAAAAACAATCCATTTTGCGTGCTTTCCCCCAGGTTTTTGTCCTTTATCATAAATTCTAAAATCTGCTCCAAACTTTAAGGCGGTTTTTACAATGTACCCTTTTTCTCTTAGGTCTTTGAATACAGGATATTTGATCTGGATTTTTTTATCAATTCTTTTGAATTTATTTATTAACTCTTTTTCTGATATCTTTTTGTTATTTGAAAATACCTCTATTTTCTTTTTTTCCATAAGGAATAAAGTTTCCGGAAGAGAATATTGAATTTTTCCTCTTATTATTACTCCAAAGTAACTTTTTTTATAAAGGGTATATGCTTCAGAAGTATTAGTTGAAATTATTTCTCCTATAATGTGTGCTTGGATTTTATTCATAAATTAATTAGAGAAAAGCAATATTTAAAAATTTGCTTTTTATAAAAATTTATTAAATTATAACAAATTATGTTTAGTAAAATTTATTGGTTTGATTTTCATAAGAATTGTTCTGATAGTTTTTGGTATTAATGGATTATTAATTTTTTAGATACATTTTTATAATTCTACGTCTCTTTTATTTTTATGAAAAAGAGTGAAAAAAAATCAAAAAAGTTTTTCTTTTTTAAACCATTTAATATTAGCCAAGGTAAAGAAAGATTTAGGGAAAAATTAAACTTTGATAAAAACGATTTTACCATTACCTCAAGAAATATTCTTATTTTAGCTTCTTTTATTTTTGTATTAGTTTTAATGGTGGGGGGGATTTATTTTTTTAGTGAGAAGAGAACTAATTCTGAAAAAATTTTTGTTTGTGGAGATGGAACTTTTTATAATTCATGTTCTTTAACAAAGCCTTATTTTTGTGCAAATGGGGCCCTTTTAGAAAAAGCATCTATTTGTGGTTGTTCAAATAGTTTAAAAAAAGAAGGGGATAGATGTGTTTCTAATTATCAAAGTTTTCCAAAAGAGATAAATTTAAAATATATTTTGAGAGGAGAAGAAAAAAAGATAAATTGTATTGTTTATGGAGGTTTAGTTGATTACCTTTTTAGTTTTCCTAAAAGTATTAATTATTATAACGATGAAAAATCGTTTAGATCTGATTTTAAACTTAAGAATCTTAATGAAAAAGAACAAAGAGAATTGTTGTTGCCCTTGGTTATTAAAATACAAAATCTTACTTTAGTTAAAGAGGACCAAATGAGAATTGCTGTAAGTTTAGTTCAAAATATTCCTTATGTTGAATCTGAAAAAACTTTTACTATTTTTGGAACTTCATTTAATTATTCAAGATATCCTTATGAGGTTCTTTATGATGGTGCAGGAATTTGTGGGGAGAAATCTGAGCTGTTGGCTTTTTTGTTGAGGGAGCTTGGATATGAGGTTGTTTTCTTTTATTATGAGGATGAAAACCATGAATCTATTGGGATAAGATGTCCTGTAAAAGATAGTTTAAATGGCACAGGATATTGTTTTATTGAAACAACAGGTCCTTCAATAATTACTGATGATTCTATAGAATATGTTGGAGGGATAAAATTAGTTTCTAAACCAGAAATTTCTTTGATTTCTAATGGGTATTCTTTAGAAAAAAATTTATATGAATATAAGGATGCAAATACTATTGGGAGAATTAGGAATGGAGGGATTGTTCTTTTCCCGTCGGTTAAATTTAACAAACTTAAAGAAAAATATGGTTTAGTTGAAAAGTATAATCTAAAATAGAATCTATTCAAGTATGGCTTTTATTCTTCTAACCCCAGAAGAACTACTTTCTTCTTTTTTGATTTTAAAGTGTCCGAGTTCGCAGGTATTTTTGACATGTGGGCCAGAACAGATTTCTTTTGAGTAATTTTTTATTGTGTAGACAGAAATAATTTCCCCATATTTAGCATTAAACATTCCTGTTGCTCCTTTTTTCTTTGCTTGTTCTGGAGTCATTTCTTCTTTAATAATTTCACAACCTTTTTGTATTTGTGTATTAACTAATTTCTCAACTTTTTCTATTTCTTCTTTTGTAAGTTTTCTTGGAAAAGAAAAATCAAATCTTAATCTTTCAGAAGTTATATTGCTTCCTTTTTGAATTATATTTTTGTCTTTTAAAACAATTTTTAATGCTGCTAAAAGCAAATGCGTTGCTGTGTGAAGTTTAGTGGTTGCTTCTGAATCATCTGCTAAACCAGATTTGAATCTACCTTCTATTATTGAAGATCTTGATAGTGCTTGATGTATTGCAAATTCTTTTTCAAAACCTTCTTTATCGACCTTGATGTTTTTTTCTTTTGCTAAATCCTGAGTTATTTCAACAGGAAAACCATAAGATTGGTGAAGCAAGAAAGTATTTGATCCGGATAATGAGTCTTCATTTTTTGTTAATCTATTAAAAACATTAAGCCCTTTTTCTAAAGTTTCAAGAAATTTTTCTTCTTCTTTTCTTAATTCTTGTTTTATAAATTTTTTATTTAATTTATAATCTGGATAAATTTTAAATACTGGTTCTGAAATTTCTGTTATTGATTTAATTCCTAATTTTTTTGCATGTCTAATTGCTCTTCTGATTAATTTTCTTAAAACATATCCTTGTTCAAGATTTGAAGACGCAATTCCATCTGCAATGATAAAGACAGATGCTTTGATGTGGTCCGCGATTATTCTCATTGCTTTTTCATTTTCTTTGTATTTTTTTCCAGATAATTTTTCTATTTGTTTGATTATTGGTTGCCATAGTTCTGTAAGATAGTTATCTTCAAAACCATTTAAAACAGCAAGTGTTCTTTCTACACCCATTCCAGTGTCAATGTTTTTTTGTTTGGCTTGATTATATTTACCTTTATTGTCTTTATCATATTGCATTAAAACATCATTCCATATCTCTACCCAGTTTTCGTTGTTTGGGTCAAATTTTTTTGGCGCAGGTTTTGAAGATTTCCAGTAAAACATCTCTGTGTCAGGGCCGCACGGTCCTGTGTTGCCTGCAGGTCCCCACCAATTATCTTCTTTTTCTAAAAAAGCAATTCTTTCTTTAGGGATTCCTAATGATTTCCAAATTTCAGCAGATTCATCATCACGAGGTGCATCTTTGTCTCCTGTAAAACAGGTTACTGCTAATTTTTCTTTAGGGATTTTCAAATGTTTGGTTAAAAATTCAAAGCTTATTTCAATTGCTTCTTTTTTCCAATAATCTCCTAAACTCCAGTTTCCAAGCATTTCAAAAAAAGTGTGGTGTGTTGTATCCCCGACTTCTTCAATGTCCCCTGTTCTTATACATTTCTGGACATTCATTAGTCTTTTTCCTAAAGGATGTGGTTGTCCGAGAAGAAATGGGACTAGTGGATGCATTCCTGCAGAAATAAATAATGTTGTTGGGTCGTTTTCTGGAATTAGACTTGCATTAGGAATTTCCTTGTGTCCTTTTGATTTAAAAAAATCAAAATATTTTTTTATTAATTGTTTTCTTGTTATCATTTTTTCAAAAAATTTAAGTGGTTCTTTTTCAAACCCCTTTAGTGGAAAGTTGTTATGGTATTTTTTAATTTGTTGCTTCCCAATAAAATTTCCTTTTTGTTTCATAATGTGATTTTTTTAAAGCTTGAACTTACATTTACTCTTGGTTTTGAGGTGAGGCTTGTGTAAACTTTCGACATCCGAAAAGGAAATCGCTTAGATTAACATCTATTAAGAAAGAGAGTTTTAAAAATTATTTGTTTCTAAGGAGTTTAGTTTTTCTTGAATTTTTCTAAGCTGAGATTCTATATCATCACTATAATATTTTTCTTTATGGATTGTTTCTTTAGTTTCATGTTCTTGTAGTATTTGAGGTATTTTTAATTCTGGAAAATTTTTTTGAAGCAATCTTATTTCTGTGAGCAATGTTTTTATTTGCTTATGCAATTTTAATTTTAATTCTAATTCTTCTGATCTATGTTTATTATATCTTTTTATTGTCTGGATTGTTTTTAATAAATTCATTTCTAATGAAAGGACGTCTTTCTTAAATTGGATTGCTTCTTCATATTCTAGTTTAACATGAATTAATTTTTCATTTTCCATTATATTTTAGAAAAAATGTTTTTGTCTACTTTTTCAATTTGTTGTTTTATTATTTCTATTTCTTCTTCCCAGGATTTCAAATCTCTTTCTTCGTTTTCTTTTATTTGTTTAATATTTTTAAGTGTACTTTCTATTTCTGAAATTTTTTCTTTAGTTTTGTTAAAGATTTTTAAGCTTTCTTCAAATCTATCTATTCTTATGAAAACTGGTTCAATTTTTTTTGTTGAAGAAATTAAATCCTCTGAAATTTCATTACTCCTTTTTTTAAATGGAATTCCTTTCATTTTTTCAAGATTAGAAAATTCTAGAACCGGTCTTTTTTCAAGAGGCTTTGGCATCATTTGGATGTTTTCTCTTTCAAAATCATCTGCTCCAAAAACCTCTTCACCTTCTTTTCTCCCAGTAATAGCTTTTTTAATTGTATTTTGAGAAAATTTTTCTCCTAAAGGATTCATAGGAAAGCTTGGTAATTGATGTATTTTGGAATCATCTATTTCTGGTAACTCTGGAAGTTTTGGAAGTTCAGGCAATGAAGGAACTTCTTTCTCCTTTTTTTTATTAAACCACCCCATTTTATATTAATTAGATATATATTTTTCAATATATATTATCCTTTATAATAAAACAGAATAATAGTTTAAAAACTTTTGTAAAAATTCTTTTAAGATGTAATAAAACTTAATTACATTAAAGATTTTTTAACATTTGCACCAAATCAATTGATTTTTGTATTGGTGGTTTCTTTAATATTTTTGTACAATAAACCGAAAAGTATTTATGTGAATTAATTATCATATTTTAATGTTAAAAAAATTTCTTAAAGAAGTTATTACCCTTGTCGTCGGAAAACAAGCAGAAGATATAGTAGAGTTACTTATTAGTGAAAAATATGTTAATGAATTTTTGATTGCAAAAAAGATGGATCTTACAATTAATCAAACAAGAAATATCCTTTATAAGATTTCAGATTATGGTTTGGTATCTTCTACGAGAAAGAAAGATAAGAAAAAAGGATGGTATACTTATTCTTGGAAAATTGAAGTTCTTAAGTCTTTACTGTTTTTGAGAAAGAATATTCTTAAAAAAAAGATTCAGATAGATAATCAAATTAATAGTAGGGAGACTAAACAGTTTTATATTTGTGAAAGATGCAATATAGAGGTTAACGAGGAAAACGCAATGGCCCATAATTTTACTTGTAATGAATGTGGAGATATTTTTATTTTAAAAAATAATGAAAAGTTTTTGAGAGATCTTCGGAGAAATTTATCTAAATTAAACAGGGAATTAGAATTAATTGATGAAGAAATTGAGAAGCAAAAAATTAAAGCTGACAAAAAGAAAATGAGTGAATTAAATAAACAAGAAAAGATTAAATTAGAAACTAAGAAAAAGGCAGCAGCAATTAGAAAAGCTGAAAAAAGTAAATTGTCTAAAAAAACAAGTTCTGTGAAAAAAAATACAAAGAAAAAAGTAGTTGCAAAAAGAGTTAGTGCACGTTATAAGAGTACTCAGAAAAATCTTCGTCAAAGATTCTTAAAAGTGGTAAAAAAGAGGAAAAAGTAAATGGGGGTCTACCAAGTTTATCACAAGGAGAGGAAAAGTTTTTTTCCGAAATTAAATATAACTATTAGTTTGATTTTAATTAATGTTATTTTATTTTTGATTATTTTTCCTTTGTGGGTTTCTAGTGTCATTAATGAAAATCTATTCGCGATAAAACCTTCAAACATTTTTCAAGGAAAATATTTATGGACTTTTTTTACGAGTATGTTTATGCACGGGGGATTTTTTCATATTTTCGCAAATATGTTATCTTTAATGTTTATTGGTTCTTTAGTTGAGAAAATTTTGGGAGCAAAGAGATATCTTTCTTTTTATTTGGTATCTGGGTTATTTGCAGGGGTGTTCTTTGTTTTATCTTCATTGATTTTTAAATCTGATTTTAATTTATTTGCTGTTGGTGCTTCAGGCGCTTTGTTTGGATTAATCGGATTATTAGTTTTTTTAACGCCAAATTTACCTGTTTATGTTATGTTTATTCCTATTGGAATAAAAATGAAGTATGCTGCTCCAGGAATCTTGGTTGTTTTGTGGTTTATTTCAATTGCAGGAGATGTTCCAATAGGGAATACAGCTCATCTTGGGGGATTGTTATGTGGGTTATTTTATGGGTTATATCTTAGAGCAAAATTTCCAAATAAAATAAAATTTATAAGTAAACAGTTTAGTTAATATGAAAAAAAATAAGTTTAATTTAAAAAAAGAATATAAAGATAGTTGGAATTACATTAAAGAATCAAAAAATTTCATTTATTTTATTATGGGGGTTTTTTTTGCTTTTGCCTTGATTGGTTTTTTTGTTCCTGCCTCTGAAGATATCTCAAAAATGATTTTTGAATTTATTGAGAAACTTTTAGAGCAGACTAAGGGGTTATCTCAATTGGAATTAATTAGATTTATTTTTATGAATAATTTGCAGAGTAGTTTTTTTGGAGTGGTTTTCGGGGTTGTTTTAGGAATTTTCCCTGTGCTCGCTGCTATTACTAATGGTTATGTTTTAGGTTTTGTTGGAGCAATGAGTGTTAGATCTGAGGGGATTTCTGTTTTGTGGAGATTGTTCCCTCATGGAATTTTTGAATTGCCTGCAGTTTTTATTTCTCTTGGGTTGGGATTAAAGATAGGAAGCTTTATTTTTCAAAAAGAGAAAGGGAAATCTTTTAGAAGATGTTTTTGGAATTCAATAAAGGTATTCTTGTTTGTTATAATACCTTTTTTAATTATCGCAGCGATTATTGAAGGGAGTTTGATATTTATTGGATAATCAACAAGTATATAAATTAAAAAAGTATTTTATAGATATGAAAAGGGGACAGATTAAATTATCTTTTGGAATGATATTTTCCATTATATTAATAATCTTTTTTGTGGCATTTGCTTTTTTTGCAATTCAAAAATTTCTTGATTTGGGAGGGACAATTAGTGTTGGGAAGTTTGTAGATGATTTTCAATTAAATGTTGATAAGTTATGGGCAGGTGAAAAAGGTTCACAAGAATTAAAATATTCTTTGCCTAAAAAAATTGATTTAGTTTGTTTTGTTAATCTTTTGGAGCCAAAGCATGGAGATTATACAGATTTTTATGAAGAATTTGAGAAATATTCTCTAGATAATAATTTGTTTTTTTATCCTATGGATATGGGATTAGATGTAATTGAGATAAAGCACATTGATTTTGAAGGGGATAACCCTCTCTGTTTTGAAGTAAAAAATGGAAAAGTGAAAATAGGAATTGAAAAAGATTTTAATGAAGAATTAGTTTCTGTGACTAGTTTTTAATATTGATAAATTATTCTTTTAAGTCACTAATTCCTAACACAATCAAAAGAAATCCAATCATTAATAAGAACCAAATTGCTCCTCCTTTGAAAAATTCCCATGTTGCGTGTTTGAAATTCCAGAGTGTTCCAAACCATTCACCTGAAAACCATGCAAAGAATATCACTACGTTTACCAAGATTAATCCAAGGAAAAGTTCAAGCCATTTATTCATTGTAATATTTCTTAGCGGTTTTTGTTTAAAAAGATTTTGATGATTGAATATAACTTTTAGAAAACCTTAAAAACTAATTTATTTTTTAAAAAATATGAATATTCAATTATTTAGTGATAGTTTAGCAATACCAATTTTATAATTATATTTGCATTCTTTTTAAAATGAAAAAAGTAAAAGATTTTTTTTGGAAGCCTAATATGTCTGTGCGAGAATGTGTGGATTTATTTGGAAATTTAGGGTACCAGGCACTTGAGCTTAATGAGGCTTCTAAGGTTATTTTGAATATGAGGCGAGTAGGAGCAAAGATTTTTTTGACTTTTACTTCAAATATGGTAACTTCTGGATTAAGAGGTTTTTTTGCGCAATTATGCAAAATGAAATTTCCAAATATTCTTGTGACAACTTCTGGGAGTATTGAAGAAGATATAATGAAAGCACTTGGCGAGGATTTTGAGCTTTCTAGTTTTAATGCGGATGATGTTCAGCTTTTTGAGAGAGGAGAAAATAGAGTTGGGAATTTATTGATAAGAAGCGAGAGTTATATGAAGTTTGAAGACTTAATGAGAGATTTTTTAGAAAAGATTTATGCCAAGAAAAAAAGAATTTCTGTTTCTGAGTTGTTGAAGGAAATTGGTTTAATGTTAAATGATGAAAATTCAATTTTGTATCAGGCAGCAAAAAATAATATCCCTATTTATTGTCCTGGGATTGTAGATTCAAGTTTTGGTTTTCAACTTTTTATGTTTCAGCAAAAACATAGTGATTTTATTGTTGATACAATTAAAGATATGAAAAGAATCGTCGTTGATTTGAGTTTTGACGAGAAGAAAGCTTTAATTTCTCTTGGAGGAAGCACGTCAAAGCATTATGCTGCTTTTGCTGCTCTTCTTTCTGGAGGTTTTGATTATGCAGTTTACATGACTACTTCACATGCTTCTTCAGGGAGTTTTTCAGGAGCTACAACACAAGAAGCAAAGTCTTGGGGGAAAATTAAAGATGACTCAGAAGCAGCAACAGTTATTGGAGATGTAACTATTAATTTTCCAATTGTGATGTGTTCTGTTTTAGATAAATTGGAAAAAGAAGGATTTATAAAAAATGATTGAAGCAAAATTTATTTTATCTAAGAAAAAACTCTTGGAGCAAGTTAGGATACTAGAAGATTTGGGATTGAAGATTTCTTATTCTTATAAAACAAATCGTGAAGTTGGAGATGTGCTACAGGAGATATCTAATGTTGATTTTTCTATTCATGCACGAGGAGAGGTAGAAATGATTAAAGATAAAAAAAGAATATGGTTTTTTTTGCAAGCGGAAAATACTAAAGAGATTTTAGATATTTTAAATAATGGTGTAAAGAATTTAGTTGTAGATAATGAAATTGATTTACAAACACTTCTTGAAGTTTTAGAAAAAAATAATATAAAGGTAAATCTTAGTTTGAGGATGAAGTTTCAGGAACATCGAATCGGTAGTGGAAAATATTTTGTTTATGGATTATCTTCGATAAAAATTAATAAAATTATTTCTAAAATAAAAGATAATCTCCATATCGATAAATTAGGAATTCATATTCATCGGAAGTCGCAGAATACAAGTGAGTGGGAGATTAAACAAGAACTTGAAGATTCTTTAGAACTTGAAAATTTAAGGAGAATAGATATTATTAATTTTGGGGGGGGTCTCCCTGCAATATATAGGAATTATACTGGCAAAGTTTTTGCATATATCTTTAATAAAATAAAAGAATCTGTTGATTGGTTAAAAAAATTTGATATTGAATTATATATTGAGCCTGGAAGATTTTTGGCATCTCCCTCTATAAAACTTGAGACAGAGATTATTCAAATTCAGGAAAATAATCTAGTTGTAAATACTACAATTTATAATTGTGCATTAGATACGGTTTTAACAGGCACAAAAATGTTAGTTGAATCAGAATTAGATGATTGTGAAGAAGGAAAGTTTTATTTGATTAAAGGAAATTCTCCTACAAGAGATGATATTTTTAGATATAAAGTTAAATTAAAAAATCCCCAGGTTGGAGATAAAATTGTTTTTTTAAATGCTGGTGCTTATAATTATACAACTGATTTTTTTGGTTATAATAAATTGAGGACAGAAATTGTGGAAGATTTTTAAATCATCTTTTCTTTTAATTAAAATGATAACAAAAAAACAAATTTTAGAAATTCGAGAACATTTAGAAAAAGCGCAGAATCCTATTTTCTTTTTTGATAATGATGGAGATGGGCTTTGTTCGTTTCTTTTATTGCAGAGATATATTGGTAGAGGAAAAGGTGTTGCAATGAAAACTGCAGATGCTGGAAATTATTTTAAGAAGGTTCAAGAATTAAATGCAGATTATATTTTTATTTTAGATAAGCCTGTTGTTTCTGAGAAATTTTTTGAGGAGGTTAGGCAAGTTAATCTTCCTGTTGTGTGGATTGACCACCACGAGAATAATAATATTCCTAATTTTGTTAATTATTATAATCCTTTGCTAAATAAAGGAAAAACAAATGAACCTGTGACAGAACTTTGTTATCGTATTGCAGATAAAAAAGATGATTTGTGGATTGCGATTGTTGGTTGTATTTCTGATGAGACTATTCCTGATTTTTATCCTGAATTTAAAAAAAAATATCCGGACCTTGTTATAAGTTCGGAAAAAGCAATGGAACTTTATTTTAAATCTCCGATAGGAAAGATTGCTAAAATATTTAATGCTGCTTTGAAAGATAGGACAACTAATGTTGTTAGTATGTTGAAATTTCTTATGAAGGTTAAGACTCCTTATGAAGTCTTGGAAGAGAGCAGTCAGAATTATGCAATGCATAAAAGATTTAATGAGATAAGTGAAAAGATTGAGAAATTAATAGAGAGGGTTGAAGATAATGATAAAAAAGTTTTATTTTTTCAATATGGAGGGGAATTGAGCATTAGTGCGGATTTAGCTAATGAGTTAAAATTTAATTTTCCTAATAAAATTATTGTTGTTGCTTATGTTAAAGGTACTAAAGTTAATATGTCTCTTAGAGGGGATAATGTTAGGGAAATTGCTTTGGAAGCGATTAAGAATTTGGAAGGCGCGACTGGTGGGGGGCATAAGAATGCTGTTGGTATTAGAGTAAGATTTGAGGACTTGGAGAAATTTAAAGAAAGGTTTTGTAAATTGGTTAAGAAGAGGGGAAGTGGAGTATAGAAAATATTATAAAGTATATTTTTCTGTTGGAGTTATGAATATGAGACTGATTCCTTGTTGGAAGAATCTTTTTGGGTTAGTCTTGACATCAATTAAATATACCTCATTTTAATTCAGTTTCTTTTTAGGTCTGAATTGAATTGAGAATACTTCTTAATTAATTTAGGTCTTGAAAGTTCTGATTTTATAAAAATGAAAGAGGAACAAAAAATGGAACAGAAAAATGTAGAGAAAGAATTGAGTTTGTTAATGGAGATTACATTGAGATTAGAGGATGAGCTTAATTCTGTTGTTCATAGCGAATAGAATATTTAGAAATAATGTTTTGTCTTATTTGTTAATATGCTTTAGCAATGTAAACCATATGTTTTGAAGGCTTATTGCATATTGCACATTTTCCTGAAGGTTTTGATTTTTCATTTAATTTTGTTCCCCTAACTTCTGCACCTGTTTCTTTTTCAATGATTTCTGCACATTTTCCTCCATCTTTTTTTACAGAACAGAAATTGCATTTTGCAATTGCTCCTTCTCTGATTATTTTTTTTATTTCCGAAATATTTTTTCCGTTTTTTATCCTTCCTTTGAAAAGTTTATCTGCTTCTTTGATTAAGTTCTTTGTAAATTCTTTTGATATGTTTTTTATTTTTTGAACGACTTGTTTTTCTGGAATAACTTCTTTTTTATTTAAGTCTCTTCTAAAAATTGTGGCTTTATTTTGTTTAATATCTTTTAATCCCAAATCTATTCTTATTGGAACACCTTTCATCTCCCAGTAATTGAATTTTTCTCCTGGTCTTTTTTCTGAATTATCAATTTCAACTGATGCGAATTTTTGAATTTTGTTTTTTAATGCTTGTGTTTTTTTTGTAACTTGTGCGTCATTTGAGATTGGGACAATTATTACTTGGAGTGGTGCAATTTCCCAAGGGAATTTTAATCCTTTGTCATCTCCATGAGTTATTATTATACTTGCGAATATTCTTGAGACTGCGGGACCATAACATGTGAGGTAAGCATATTTTTCTTTTTCATTTTTATCTTTAAATTTGATGTTGAATGCTTTTGAGAATTTCTGAGAGATCATATGTGTTGAAGGCTGTTGAATAACTTTTCCATCTGGGTTTAATACATCTGCTGCAAATGTTCTTGAAGCACCTGAAAATTTATCCCAAGAAGGTCTCTCAAAGAACATAAATGGGATACCAAAAATATCATGTAGAACTTCTTTTGTTGTTTCCATATCTTCCTTAACTTGATTAAAAGCATTTTCTTCTGTTTCATGTGCACAATGAGATTCAATCCAGTGGAATTCTCTGCTTCTTAAAAAAGGCCTGGTTGCTTTTGTTTCGTGCCGGAAAATATTTGCTCTTTGGTATGTTTTAAAAGGTAAGTCTTTGTAACTTCTAATCCAAAGTGCGAACATTTGGTAAAATGCTGTTTCAGAAGTTGGTCGGAGAGCAAGAGGTTCTTCGAGTTTTTTTGTTCCTCCATGCGTAACCCAAAAAACTTCTGGAGTAAATCCCTCCAAGTGTTCACTTTCTTTTTTTAAATTATTTTTAGGGATAACTGTTGGAAACCAATATGGTTTATGGCCTTTTTTTTGTAAAACATTTTCAAGATGTTTGTACATTTTTTCCATTGAAAGAACAGACCAAGGTTGGAAAACCAAAAATCCTTTTACATTATATCTTAAATCTGCGAGTTCGCATTTTTGAATAATTTGTGTGAACCATTCTGAAAAATTTTCATCTTTTTTAACTGTGATACCCTCTTGATTTTTTTTTGTCATAAATAATCAAAGAAAAAAGGTTTTATTAAATTAATGTTTCATTTAATTTTTCTTCTGCTATTTTATTCACAGCATCTTCTATGGAATTTGATTCTAATGCAAAGCCAATGCTTTCTCCTCCACTAATTTTAAAATTATTTATCCCTATTACTTTTCCTTCTGTGTTAATAAGAGGTCCTCCTGAATTTCCTGGATTAAGTGCTGTATCTGTTTGAATGTAAGAATTTGTTCCGCTTGGTCCTTGTCTATCGGTTGCTGAAACAATTCCTTCTGAAACAGAAAATTGTAATCCCAAAGGATTTCCTATTGCAATTACTTTTTCTCCTATCTGGACATCATCAGAATCACTAAATTTTAGTTCTTCGAAATCCCCTGAAATTTTTAACAAGGCAATATCTAAAGTATTATCATATCCAATTAAACTAACTTGATGTGTTTCACTATCATAAGTGATGATTCTTGCTGATTTTGCATTTTCCATTACATGGTAGTTTGTTACAATATACCCCTCTTTATCTATGATAAATCCTGTTCCTTGGCTTATATCTGTTTTTATTGTTACAACAGATTTGATAGCGTCTTCAATTATCCCAGAGAAATCTGCACTTGTGGAAGCTTTTAGTAAATTAAATTTTTCGTCGATAGAACCAACTTGAGAACCTAATGTCTTTAATTTTTTTTGTGATTGAAGAATGCTCGTGCTTAGTTCGTTGAATTTAATTTGTGTGTCTGTTTGCACTTCTGTTATTTTATTATTTAGTAAATTGTAGTTTAAATTTTGTTTTGTTAAGATAGTGTTTAGTAAAATTCCAGAGATTATCATAAATATAATTATAATTGAACTAAAGCTTCCAATGATTATTTTGTGTCTTTTTCTCATTGCCATCTTTTAAATTTTAAAATCCTAAACTATAAAAACCTTTTTTTTCTTGTTGTATTGGGACCCGTAGTTCAATGGATAGAATAACAGGTTTCGGCCCTGTTGATCGAGGTTCGAATCCTCGCGGGTTCATTTTCCAATTTGTTTTAGCAATATTTTTTCTTTTTATAAAAATAATTATTTAAATTTTTATTTAATCAATAGTTTTTTATATATCCTAAAACTCTTTTTTCTATGGTAGTAAATATAGGAGATTATGTTAAAATTGTTTTGATGAAAAAAGAATATGAAGGAATTCTTTTGGAAAATCCTGAACCAGGAATTATACTGCTAAAATTGGATTCTGGTTATAATATTGGTTTTAATAAAAAAGATGTTTTAGATATTAAGGTTGTTAAGGAATATGCTGAAGAAAAAAATGAAGAGACTAGGATTCAAAAAGATTTTGAGAAACCTAATATTGCAATGATTTTTACTGGAGGAACAATTGGTGCGAAATTAAATCCAAAGAAGGGGGGGGTAGATTGGCTTGATACTCCTGAAAGTTTGTTTAAGTTTTATCCAAGTGTTTTTGAGAAGGTTAATATTGTTAAAGTTGAGGTGCCGTTTATGAAAGCGTCAGAAGATATGGATTTTAAGGATTGGCAGAAGATTGCTCGAACTGCTGAGAAACTTTTGAATGACCCAAACATTAAAGGGGTGATTGTTACGCATGGGACTGATTTTTTGCATTATACTTCTGCGGCGTTGAGTTTTTTCCTGAAAGATTTGAATAAACCGGTTGTTTTGACATATAGTCAGAGAAGCATTGACAGGGCTTCAAGCGACGCTAACTTGAATTTGCAGTGTGCTGCTTTGGCGGCTATTTCAGATATAGCAGAAGTTATGATTGTTGGACACGCGTCGTCGAATGATGATTTTTGTTATGCAATGTCTGGAACAAAAGTTAGGAAGTTGCATACTTCTAAGAGGGATGCGTTCAAAGTTGTGAATGCCAAACCTTTTGCTAAAATTTTTCCAGACAGAATTGATAAAATTTCAGATTATAATTTTAGGAACAAAAGACAGGTTAAGTTGGATTTGAAGTTTGAGGAGAATGTAGCTTTAGTGAAAGTTTATCCTGGACAAAATCCAGAAATCTTGAATTTTTATTTGAAGAAAAAATACAAGGGTGTTGTTTTGGAGATGAGTGGGTTGGGACATGTTCCTACAAAAAGAGCGAGAAAGTCATGGATAAAAAAGCTTAAGGAGGTTCAGAAAAAAGGTTTGATTGTTTGTGCTGCGAGCCAGACAATTTATGGAAAGCTTGACCCTTATGTTTATTCTAATGGAAGGGAATTAATGAAAACAGGAATTATTTATTTAGAGGATATGCTTGCTGAGACTGCTTTGGTTAAATTGGGTTGGGTTTTAGGACATGAAAAATGGGCAAAAAATAAAGAGATTGTTAAAGAGAAGATGTTAGAGAATTTTGCTCATGAATTAAATGATAGGTTGGAATATTAGAATAATTAAATTATTTCCTTCTTTTTCTAAGTAAAAGATTTTTTATTTCCCTAATTTCTTTTTCTGCTTTTTTGTTTATTCTATAATCAAATTCTGTTTTTATTCTGTCTCTTTGTGTTTGTCTATTCTGACTCATTAAAATGATTGGTGCTTGAATTGCAGCTAGACAAGATAATGCTAAGTTTAATAAAATAAATGGATAAGGATCTGTCAAATTTCCTTTAACATATCTTAGTAAGAAGTATCCATTGCTAGATATCCATATTCCAAGGAATATAAAAAATAATATTATAAATACCCAACTACCAGCCCATTTTGATATAAAATCTGCTGATTTTTGTCCAAATGTTTTTGGCATCCTAAAGGTTGGATGTCCTTTATGGTGGTGTGGATTTTTCTTTCCTCTTTTTTTCATAATTTTATTTGGAGAAGAGATATTATAAATCTTATTGCTTTTAGTAGTATTGTGTTGTAACTAATTAGGGGTTATAAATGAGAAGATTTAAATAAGCTTTTGAACTTTAATTAATATGAAAATTATTGGTATAGAACATAAAGTTACTTTAAATCAGGATATGGAAAATTATCTTAAAAAAGTAGCTGGTGCTATTTCATATTCTCCAGATATTGTTGTTGGGCCAGATTATGGGCTTTCTTTCTTAGATAAAAAAGGAAAAATTAGATTTGATTTAAGAGATAAAATCATAAAAAATCTTGAAGAAATGAGTAGTACTTCCCCCAATACGTTATTAATTCCGGGGACCACTCCTTTTTTATTGGGGGGAGACAAAATGGGGCGTTCTGCAATGATTTTTAGAAATGGGAGAAAAATTAATGAGTTTAGAAAAGAAACTGCTGTAGGAGATTATGAAATTGCAACAAAAAATGGTTTAGAATATGAAAGAGGAGATTCTTCAAGAAACAAACTTGTTCATCATGGGAAAAAAATTACTGTCGAGATTTGTAGTGATCACGGAAAGCAAATAGTTGATAAAGACACTTTTTTAGAGGCAATATTAACTTATGATGATAATGCGGGATTTTGGATAAGACCAAATAATGATTCTTTTTCTAGATATGTTTTGGTTGTAGACGGAAGAGCTCCTAAAATTGAGGGGTTTTCTTTTAATTGTGATACTAAAAAACCTACATTTTTAAAAGAGAAGATTATTGGAGATTTACATATCTTTGAGTTGGAGGACTAAAATGAAAATAGCAAATTTTATTTATAATGAGATAACAGGGGAATATATCTTAGTAAATCATCCCTCTGAATTTAATGAGGAAAATAGAATTTACTTGGGGGTAATTAATAATCTTGACATAAAAATTCTTGAAAAATACATCCCAAAAAATAAAAAATCTATCTTGTATTTAAGAAAGATTTCTAGGGATTTAGAGAAAAGAATTTATCAAAGATTTAAAGGTGGTAAAGTTCAAATTGAATCTATTAATTAATTGACTTGGTTTACTCTCCCCCTAAACTTTATTAACTTATTTCTATTATTATTTATATGCCAAAAAAGACCTTTGATTATCAAAAGTTAGGATTGAAGTGCGGGCTTGAAATTCATCAGCAACTTGATACCAAAAAACTATTTTGTAATTGTCCTTCTTTGTTGAGGAAAGATGAGCCGGATTTTGAGATTAAAAGAAAACTTCATGCTGTTGCTGGAGAATCAGGAGAAATTGATGAGGCTGTTGCTTATCAATCTTCTTTAAATAAGGAATTTGTTTATCAAGGATATAATACTACTTGCCTTATTGAATTGGATGAAGAACCTCCCCACGAGATAAATAAAGAAGCACTGGAAATTGCTCTGCAGATTTCTATTTTACTTCATGCTAAAATTATTCCTTTGACTCAGATTATGAGAAAGACAGTTATTGACGGCTCAAATACTTCTGGTTTTCAGAGGACAGTGTTAATTGCAAAAGATGGTTATATTGAAACAGAAAAAGGCAGAGTAAAAATTGAGGGCATTTGTCTTGAAGAAGATGCTGCGAGAATTGTCGAAATAAAAAAAGACAAAGCAATTTACCGTCTTGATAGATTAGGAATTCCTTTAGTTGAAGTTACTACTTCTCCAGATATTAAATCTCCTTTTCAAGCTAAAGAAGTTGCATTTTATATTGGAAATGTTTTAAGAAGTTGTAAAGTTAAAAGAGGTTTAGGGACAATAAGGCAGGATGTTAATGTTTCAATTGAGAAAGGAAAAAGAATTGAGATTAAGGGTGTTCAGAGTTTAGATCTGATTGCCAAGACAGTTGAGCAGGAAATTAAAAGACAGCAGGAGCTGGTTGAAGAGAATAAAAAATTCAAATCAGAAGTTAGAAAAGCTCTGCCTGACGGGAAAACAGAATTTTTGAGGCCTCTCCCTGGTTCAGCAAGAATGTATCCTGAGACTGATTTGCCTATGCTCAAGATTTCAAGAAAAATGATGGATGAATCTAAGAAAAGTTTACCTAAGCTAAGAGGGGATGTTGAAGAAGAGTTGAAAAATAAAGGGTTGAATAAAGAGATGATTAAATTGATTTTCAAACAAAATAAACTTGAGGAGTTTAAAGAGTTGTTGGAGATTGTGGAGAATCCAAATTTAGTTGCGAAGACTCTTTTGGTTTTTCCAAAAGAAATTAATAATAAGATTAAAGTAAGGAAAAAATTAGACAAAGATATTCTTGCGTTTATTTTAGAGAAATATAAAAAAGGGAAAATTAATGAAGGGCAGATAAAAGAGAGTTTGGAAAGGATTGTTAAAGGTGTTAAGATTAGTGATGCGGTTAAATTTCAGAAGACAGATATGCGAGATGTTGAAGAAAAAATCATGAAAATTATCAAAGAGAAACCAGGACTTTCTGAAAAGGCTTATATGGGTTTGGTTATGAAAGAGTTTAAAGGGAAGATTTCTGGGAGAGAGGCTATGGAGATTATTAAAAAGCTTATGAAATAGCACAACAATATTTATTAACCTTTTTTAAGTGTATTTTTATGATATCTGATGATAAATTAAAAGAATTTTTTATAGATGATAAGGTTCCTAATTGGGAGCAATATTGTAGTTACTATAATCGTATATTAATGGGGGGTTTAAATGAAGATTTTAGAATTAGAGATTCTTTAAAAGATGTTTTAAAACATGTTGATTTTTATTATTGTCTAAAAGGATTCTTAACAATTGGGAGAGGATATTCTTTAATAGACTCAGGAGCAGATTTTCCTTTAATAACTTTTAATAGAATTAATAAACAAGAATTAAGGTTTGTTAGGGCAAAGGATGCAGAGGAAGTAGGAGAAATTATTGGACAATACCGATATCTCATTAAGGAAAATTATAGAGGATTTAAATAACCAAAAGTTAATAAATTGTTTTTTTCTTAGTGGAGTATGGAATATATTTTTTTGACAAGAGAAGAGAAAAAAAAGGTAGAAGGAATTGTTAAAAGAGGAGAAAAATTAGAAAAAAGAATCCAAGATTTTACAAAAATGATTAGAAAAGAATTAGATGAAAGTTTATATTTTATGAAAAGATTAAGAGTAAGAGATTATAGGATTGATAAAAGGATAGTTTAATAAATAATATTTTTCTTTGTTTGATATGGAAAGGTCTTATGTTCGTCATATAAATGCAGGAGAATCTGTTCTTTTGAAAGGATGGGTTTATGAAATTAGGAATTTGGCTAAACTTAAATTTTTGTTGATTAGGGATTTTTCTGGAATAGTTCAATGTGTTGTAAAGGATGAGAAAATTATTAAAAACATTTTAGAATTAACTCTGGAATCTGTGGTTGAGATTAGAGGTAAAGTTAAAAAAGCAAAAATTAAAGCAGAGCTTGCCCGCCATGATATTGAGGTTGAGATTTCCGATATTAATATTATAAGCAAAGCAGAGAAACTTCCAATTCATGTTAATGAGAAAACAACAAGTACAGATTTAAGCAAGAGATTAGATTATAGGAGTCTAGATTTGAGAAAGCCCAAAATAAAAGCGATATTCAAAATTCAGTCTGTTATAATAAATTCTTTTAGAGAATTTTTTTATAAAAAAGAGTTTCTTGAAATTCAACCCCCAGGAATTATTGCAACTTCAACAGAAGGGGGCACTGATCTTTTTGAGGTTAAATATTTTAACAGAAAAGCATATCTTGCACAATCTCCTCAATTATACAAACAACTGACGGCGATTTCTTTGGAAAAAGTATTTTCAACAGGTCCTATTTGGAGAGCAGAAAAACACGATACAAGCAAACACATAAACGAAGTTCGTCAAATGGATATAGAAGTTGCTTTTACAGATGATATTAAAATTATGAAATATCTTGAAGAAGTTGTTAAGTTTATAGTAAAGAGAATTCTTGCTGATTGTAAAGAGGAGATTGAACTTCTTGAATTAAAATTGAAAATTCCAAATGCGAAGTATTTAACTTACAAGGAAGCTGTTGAGATTTTGAATGAAAAGGGATTTAAAATGAAGCATGGTGATGATTTTGAACCAGAAGCAGAAAAAAAACTTTGCGAGATTTTTAAAAATTCAATTGTTTTTACATATGAATGGCCAATTGAGTTAAAGCCGTTTTATATCTGGCCCAAGGACGAGAAAAAAAGAGTTTCAGGAGGATTTGATGCTATTTATGGAGGATTGGAAATTTCTTCTGGTGGACAGAGAGTTCATATTGCAGATATTTTGATAAAACAACTTCAATCAAAGAAACTAAATCCTGATGATTTTAAGTGGTATGTTGATGCTTTTAGATTTGGAGCTCCAATGCATGCAGGTTGGAGTATTGGCTTGGAAAGATTAACACAAGCTATTTGTAATTTGGATAATATTAGAGAAGCTACTTTGTTTACTAGAGATAGAACGAGGTTAACACCATGAAATTCATGTCAATTCAGGAAGCAATAAAAAAAGGAAAAAGTGAAGTAGCTGTGAGAGGTTGGGTATATAGGGAAAGGGGCTCAAATAAATTTAAATTTATTATTTTGAGAGATTCTACAAATATTGTTCAGTGTGTTTTGAAAAAAGAAAAATTTGAAAAACAGTGGGAAGACATAGACAAACTTCAAATAGAAAGTTCTGTGGAAATTTTTGGAAAAATAAGAAAAGATAAGCGCGCTATTACAGATTATGAAATTCTTGTAAATAAAATTAATATAATTGGTTTGTCAGATGAATTTCCTATACAAAAGGATTTGAATGAAGAGTTGCTGGGTGATAGAAGGCATTTGTGGTTGAGAAGCCAAAAAATGACTGCTATTATGAAAATAAGAAGCACGGTTATAGGTGCTTTGCATGAATATTTTAGAAGCAAGGGATTTTATGAATTTCAAAGTCCTGTAATTATCCCAGGAGGAGCTGAAGAAGGGCCAACTCTTTTTGAAATGAATTATTTTGGAAAGAAAATGTATCTTACTCAGACATGGCAACTTTATGCTGAATCTGCAATATATGCCTTAGAAAAAGTATATTGTGTAGCTCCAAGTTTTAGGGCCGAGAAATCAAAAACTTCTCGTCATTTGACTGAATATTGGCATACTGAAATGGAAGTTGCTTGGGCAGATTTGAATGAGATAATGAATTATGCTGAAGAAATGGTAAAATATGCTATAAAAAAAGTTTTAAATGAAAATAAAAATGAACTTAAAATATTGGAACGAGATATTAAGAAATTAGAACCTTCATTAAAGAAGAAATTTCCCCATATTACATATGATAAGGCTCTTGAACTGCTAAAGAATAAAAAGAAAATTAAAATTTCTTGGGGCAAGGATTTGAGAACAGTAGAAGAAGAGAAACTCATGGAACTTTATGATACTCCTGTTTTTGTTACACATTATCCAAAGGAAATAATGGCTTTTTACAAACCAAGAGATTTGGATAATCTTAAAACAGCGAGATGTTTTGATTTGTTGGCTCCTGAGAAAAATGGTGAATTAGTAGGTGGTAGTGAGAGAGACACTAACATTGAAGAGCTGAAGAAATCTCTTAAAGCAAAAGGAGAAAAATTAAAGGATTATTCTTATTATTTTGATATTAATGAACATGGAGCTGTGCCTCATGGGGGATATGGTTTGGGAACAGAAAGACTAGTAAAATGGATTTGTGGTTTGGATTCTATAAAAGATGCAATTGCTTTTCCAAGAACTGTGAGCAGAACTAGTCCTTAGATCTTTAAACATTGAATAATCACAATAATCCTTAAATAATCCTCTTAATTTTTGTTTTTATGTATGATAAAAATCAAGTCCATTATATTACTGCTACTGTTATTCTTGTGAATAAGGATGGAAAATATCTGATTGCTAAAAGAGCTGATTGGGAGAAAGCTTTTCCTGGGAAATGGACTGTTCCAGGTGGAAAGTTAGAAGTTTTAGATTATGCTTTAAGGCAGAAAGATACTTCTGAACATTGGTATAATATTGTTGAAAATTTGTGTAAAAAGGAAGTTATGGAAGAAGTTGGTTTGGAATTTAAAAATCTTAATTATGTTACGAGTTTGGTTTATATAAGGCCAGATAATATTCCTTCTTTGATAATAAGTTTATGGGCAGAATCTGTTGGAGAAGTAATTAAACTTTGTTCTGCTTTGACAGAATATAAATGGGTAAATTTGGAAGAAGCAAAAAATTATGATTTAATTGACGGAATTTATGAGGAATTGGAAATCTTAGATAAGAAATTAAGAACAGGACAAAATCAAGAATGGGAAAAACATTATTAAAAGCTTAAAAACTCTTCGCTGTTTTTTATTTTATGGATATTGACGGAATTGAAATTAAGTGGTTGGGGAATTCTGGTTTTTTAATTAAAAATTCTCAAATAATTTATATAGATCCTTATAATATTAAAGAAGGGCTTGAAAAAGCAGATTTGGTTTTGTTGACGCATAGTCACTATGATCATTGCAGTGTTGCTGACATTGAGAAAATTATTAAGGAGGGGACGCGGATTGTTTTGACTGCTGATTGCCAAAGCAAGATTGTGCGGTTTAATGTGCCAATTAAGTTGGAGGTTGTTGAGCCAGGGCAGGAGCTTGTTTTTGGGAGCACGAAAATTTCTGTTTTGCCTGCATATAATATTGACAAACTTTTTCATTCTAAAGAGGAGTCCTGGGTAGGTTATCTTTTGAAGATGAATCATCTATTGATTTATCATGCAGGAGATACAGATGTTATTCCAGAGATGCAGAAACTTACTGGGTATAAACAACATGGTAAGAAATTAATTGCGTTGCTTCCAGTTGGGGGAAGGTTTACAATGAGCGCAGAAGAAGCTGTTGAGGCGGCGAAGTTAATTAAGCCTGATTTAGCAATTCCAATGCATTATGGGAGTATTGTTGGAACTGAAGAAGATGCAAAGGAATTTTGTGAGATGTGTGAAGAAGAGGGGATTAAAACAAAGATTTTGGAGAAGAATTAAAAAGTTTGATTGTTTAATTTTTTTATGAATTCCTTCCAAAAAAGAAAAAAAGCTACATTATCTAAGATAGATAAATCTTCTAAGAAATCTTGGGATGAGAAAGTTGTTAGTTTGTGTAAAAAAATAAATTTACTTGAAAATTTTTACACAACCTCTTCATGTTCCGGAAGAATTGTTTTAATTATTGATAATACAAAAAAAAGTCCTGGGCTTTTTATAAAAGTTTGGCATGAAAAGATAAATTTTGAACAATTAAAAAAGAATCTTAATGAGATTAATAAAAATGGCACAGTCAAATTTAAACAAGAACCTTGTATTCTTCATGTTGCTTGCAGGAATTTATGTGATGCTCAAAAATTATTAGATAAAGCAAAACTGGCTGGCTGGAAAAAATCAGGGATAATTGCTTCTAAGAATAGGTTTGTTGTTGAATTAAACAGCACAGAAAAGTTAGAATTTCCGATAATCAAGAATTCTAAAACTTTAGTTGATAATGAATTTTTAAAGATTATTGTGAAAAAGAGCAATGAGAATCTGAAAAAGAGCTGGAAGAAGATTGAGAAATTGAAAAATATCTTATAGGTTGTAGAATATAAAATTATTTAAATGAGAATAAGTTTCTTTTTTTATAATATTAATTTACTTGGCGGTTGTTAATATTGTACTGTATGCATACAGAGGTGTTCCTCTTATTTCTTTGATGTTAGTTGGAAGTATGCCAACTATTTAAACTTTTCGTAGAAAAGTTAGATATAAATACAAGGAGGTAAAAAATATGGTGTTAGATTTTGCAAAAGAAGCAATCGAAAATACAACTTCACACAGCATTAATTTTGATGATTTAAGAGCTGGTAAAGCAAACATAAAAGTTCTTGGTGTTGGAGGTTGTGGTGGAAATGCAGTAACATGGCTTTTCAATAAAGGTATTAGTGGTGCGACAATTTATGCAGCAAATACAGATGCTCTTCATTTAAGTGTTACAAAAGCTGATGAGAAACTTCTTATTGGAAGAGAATTGACAAGAGGTTTAGGTGCTGGAGGACGTCCTCAAACTGGAAGAGAGGCTGCGAAAGAAGCAATTGTTGATATTAAGAAAGCAGTTGGACAGGCAGACATGGTTTTTGTTGTTGCTGGTTTAGGTGGTGGGACAGGAACAGGTGCAGCACCTGTAATTGCGCAGTTGGCAAAAGAGACTGGTGCAGTTGTGATAGCTGTTGTAACAATGCCCTTTGAATCAGAAAGAGCAAGGATTGACAAAGCTGAGTTTGGTTTACAAGAACTGAGAGATGTGACTGATACATGTATAGTTCTTGATAATAATAGACTTGTTGATATTGCTGGACAGTTGCCTATTGAACAAGCTTTTGCTGTTGCTAATGAATTAATTAGTACTATGATTAAGGGAATTGTTGAGACAATTACTTTACCTAGTTTGATTAATTTAGATTATGCCGATGTCTCTGCAATTATGAAAGGTGGCGGTGTTGCTGTTATTGGAATTGGTGAATCAGATACAGCGGATCGTATAACAGAATCTGTAAAGCAAGCCTTGACTCATCCTCTACTTGATGTGGATTATCGAGGTGCTAATGGAGCTTTAATACATATAACAGGTGGTCCTGATTTGAAGCTTGAGGAATTTGATATGATTGGAAAAATTGTTTCTGAGAATTTAAGTCCTGATGCACAAGTTATTATTGGTGCGAGAATCAGCAAGGATTTTGTTGGTAAAGTGCGGGTGATAACTATTATGACTGGTGTAAAGTCACCTTATGTTTTGGGAAGATCTGCTGAAGAGCAAGCACTTCCTATGGCTAAAGAAATATCTGATTTAGGTATAGAATTTTTAAGATAGTTTTTATTAATGCCCTGAGGAAACTCAGGGTTTTTTGTTTTTTAGAAATATTTATAAATTAAGAAACCATTTTGTTTTAATGGTAAAAGAGGTTCAAAAAAAAGTTTCTCAATCAAAGCAAGTTGTCCAAAAACAGAATTTTCAAAAACCAGAAGTTCAATTAGAATCTGTTATTATTAAAAAAGTTGGAGTTCTTTCTCTTGCGAATGTATTTGCTATTTTAAATTTGTTTTTTGGACTTCTTATTGGGATTTTAATAACATTAGTTTCATTCTTTTTTCCTGAGTTATTGAATATTAAAGGAGATTTTTCTTTTATAGTTGGTCCTTTTTCTATAATTATTTTTCCAATTGTTTTAGGAATTATGGGGTGGTTTTCAGGTCTTATATCAGGTTTATTTTATAATCTTACAGCAAAGATAACTAAAGGAATTGTTTTGTATTCTTAGAAGAATTAATTTTTAAACATCTAATTTTTGAATCTTGTTCATTTTTTTATTTTCATATTTGTCAAAATAAAGAATTTGATTAAAATCTATTTTTCTTGAATTTTTTGTTTTTCCATATTCATAACCAATAGGTAATATTGCTTCAACATCAATGTTTTCTGGAATTTGTAAAGCTCTTTTTACTTGTTCTTCAACAAAATATCCAATCCAGCAGGTTGATAGTTTTGATTCTTGTATTTTTAGTAGAAAGTTTTGTATTGCTGCTCCTGCTTGTTGTCTGCAGTATTTTTTTCCTTGTTCTTCGTAAGAATTAATTGTTCTTACAGGATTTGTGCAAACAACTACGACATATTGTGCTTGAGCAATAAAATATTGTTGTGCTGCGTCTGCGAGTTTTTGGATTTTTTCCTTGTCGCTAACAACAATGAATTTTAAACTAAATATGTTTCCTGCCATTGGAGCATATCTTGCAGAATCAATACACTCTATAATATCTCGCCAGTCTGGTTTTTTAGAAGTAAATCTTCTTATACTATGGCGGTTTTGGATGGTTTTGTCAAGGTTCATAGTTGAATAAAGAGAGTTTGGTTAATAAATGTTTTTGATTAGCAAACTTTAAAAGTAAAAATCTTTTAATTCTATTATGTCTCCGTGGCTCAGTTGGTAGAGCGATCGGCTGTTAACCGATAGGTCGTAGGTTCGAGTCCTACCGGAGACGTATTATTTTTGAATAATTATTATTTCTTTATGTACAAGATTAGATTTTTTTATTGGAAAATGAATTTGTTGTTTTTTTGATTTATTGAACTTATTGTAAAAAAAGATTTTTGATGAAATAATTATCTTCTTAAAAAAGTTTAAATTTTTCCAATTAATATCAAACCAATTTTTTTCAAATTCCTTTATTTTTATTTTTCTAGTCTTATTTAATTCTGGATCTACAATGAAAATATTACTTTTATCAAGACCTTTTATAACAGAATAATGGCTTGCACCCTCTGGACTAAACCACCCAATAATAGGGGGAATCTTTTTTGATAACAGTTTTCTTATTTCATTAATAGAAGAATTTGTTTTATACTTGGCTTTTAAATTAAAGTCTTTAGAGACTTTAATTATCTTTTTATTTTTTGTTCCTGTTAAATATGTTGAACTCAATATCTTTTTTAATTCCTCTTGATTCTTGTTTATTCCATAATATTTAAGGACAATTGAGAGAGATGCTGGGCCACACATCCTCTTTTTTTGTTTTATTGGTTTTATGTTAAGCATCATTTTATTTATTGTTTTAATCCTAAATCAACAGGTTCTTTGACTTGGTGTTTTTCTAAGAAGTTGTAAACATTAGATTGTTTTGAACCTTTAATTATTGAGATAATTGCGTCTTGAGCGTTTTCAATGTATTCTGGTTCGCCGATTATTCCAATATAATTATCTTTTAGTTCAAAGTTGCATTTTGTTAAATCATACAGGGTCTTTAGTGTTTTTCCTTTTGTTCCAATTATTCTTGCTCTGATTCTTTGAAAGTCTTTTCTTTTTGTGTAGTCCTTTATGTTTAGAATTTCAAAAGTGCAGTCTTGTTCTTTTATTAAAATAGCATTTGAAAATGGAAATCCAAAATTTAAAGCATCAATAACTTTTTCTGCAACATATTCATCTTCTGGTTTTCCTTCAATAGAAACTTCTTTGCCCCTATTTGTTATTTTTACATTCAAGAGCTTTTCAAGTTGTTTTTTGTTTTTTGTTATTCTTGGGAGTTTTTCACAGATTATTATTTTCATAATTAATGAATGAGGAGAGAAGTTAAAAGGTTTTTGATTTGTTAATATGCTCTTGAAATTAAATATGTAAATATTAATAAATTCTTATAGTTTAAGATGGGAAGTTTATCAGAGGAAGTGATACATACTAGCCTAATAATTTTGAGTATGGTGGGGTATCTTGCAAAAAAGAAGGACTTGATTTTAGAAAGATATGATGGGTATTTTAACAAACTAGCTGAGGGAAATGTTCCTAGACAAACTTCAATAGGTCGTGAAAATCCTTTTAGATATTCCAGAGATTAAACTTTTTTTAAAACTCAACTTTTTCTGTTTCTAAGAATTTGTTTTTTTTCAACCATTCAATTTGGTTTATACGATATTTGAATAGCACATCTCCTTTCTTATTATCAAGCTCCCATGGTTCTATAATAACTACATCATTTGGACGAAGCCACAATTTTCTCCTTAATCTTCCAGGAACTCTGCAGATTCTTGATTTTCCGTCTAAACAATTTACCATCATTTTATTTCCTCCAAGCCTTTGTTCTATAATTCCGATTATTTCTTTTCCTTTTGGAAGTGGTGCCCTCATAATTCTTGGTTCGTCTGGATTTGGTAGGAATTTTTTTGGTTTCATAATCAACAAAACCTAAGCGGTTTTTTTGGATTTCCCTTCCTGTTCCGTGCAGCGATTTTTTCAAGAGCCTCCGATGAAAATCGCGTAGGAAGAATATCCTTTAATTTAATTATTTTGAATTTCATATTGAAAGAAGATGGAATTGTTTTATAAATTTATAGCAAAACTAAGGCAAAAGGAACATTCTGGATTTTTTTAATTCCTTCCTTTGTGATAATTCCTGTTTTTAGTGCGCAATTCACAGATTTTTTCCCTATAATATTAAAAGTTGCGTCTTCTTCAGACATTTTTTTAATTATTTCTTTTACTTTTTTTGCTTCGCATCTTTCTCCTTTATAGAAAGATTCTTTACAGTCTAATTGGAATTTTCCTTGTTCAAACTTTCTTCCGATTAAATTAGAATCACAAATAGCAATTATATCTCTATATGTATTATGAATTTTAACAAACATAGAAAAAATAAAAAATAAGAATTAATAAATCTTGTTAAAACCCTTTTTTAGCGTCTCCAGATGCAATTGCTTTTTCTGCGTTCTCTTTAGATAACATTGCAGCCATATTTGTTCCGCATATAGAGCATTTTCCTTTAGCAATATACCCGCCACGCTTTGTTTTGCTGATTACAGGGTCTTTCATTTTAACACCTTTTTTCTTACACTTAACACAATATCCTTCTGTCATATTTTTTTCCTCAGTTTAATTGATTAAAATTCATAAGAATTTTATGACTTCTTTAATGAAGTTTTGTTTTTAAAGGTTTAGTATTTATTTGGTTTAGTATAGAAATTGTTAGAAAAGAAAAAAATTTAAATTTTAGAACGGACAGAGTGCTTTGCTCCACAAGCAAGGCAACGAATAAATGTTAGTCTGCCTTCTTTTGTTAATTTTGTATCTGGTTTTTTACATTCTTTACATAGAACAAATTCTTTTACATATTGTTCTATTTTTTGATTTATTTTTGCACTTGAGACTTTTATATTTAAGATTAATCTGTCTTCTTCTTGTTGTCCTGATGCTGCGAGTTCTTTTAAGAGAAATTTTTGAAGGTGTTCAGGTTTTCTTCTTAGATAAGAAGCAATTTGCAGAAAGTTCGTTAAGATAGTTTTTTTCCCTTCAAAATGCCCTTTTATTTTTGGAATTTCAAATCTTTTAGTAGTATTGTCAACCTGTTTTACTTTTTCATATGCTTGTTCAAGTAGTTCTTCATAATCTGCCATATTTTAATTGTAGTAGAAGACTTTATAAAATGTTTTGTCTTTTATTTTTTATGAGTTTAAAGAATATTATTCTTGGAATTGCAATTGTTATTTTGACGATTTTTGTGACTGTTAATGGTATTAGTGTTTTTTATCCTAAGGTTGAGTATAATAATTTTTGTGATGAGTCTAAATCAGTTGAAATAATTAATACCCCTGAACAATGTATTGATGTTGGAGGCAAGTGGACTTCGCAAGAAAGAATTTGTAGTGAAGTGCCGTGTGCGCAAGGATATTGTGATAGGGCTTTTACTTGTAGGAGTGAATATAATGATGCTTGTGAATTAAGAGCGAAAAAAGTTTTTTATGTTGCTTTGCCTTTAGGAATTTTGATTTTGTTAATTGGAGGATTTCTTTTTTATCTTGAATCTGTTGGTGCAGGACTAATGGGAGGAGGGGTTGGAACAATTGTTTATGGTGCTGGAAATTATTGGCAATATGGAGGAGAATTATTTAGATTTATAATTTCATTGTTGGGTTTAGTTGCAGTTATATTCTTGGCTTATTGGTTTAATAAGAAGTTTGGGAAGAAGAAATAATTTTTTTTTGCATATAAAGTTTTATAAAAAAGTGATTCTATAATTTTTTATGGAAAAATATGAAAAAGCTTTAGAAGAGGAATTAGATGGGGTTGTAGTGGAAGCATTGCCTGATTTTCTAAGAGAATTTTTTGGAAAGAGGTTTCAAATAATTAAATATGAAAAAGGAGTGGAGATGAGAAAGGGTTGGCCTAAATCAAAGGTAGTTGCTAAGGTGAATGTAGTGGAGGGAGAAATTTATGTTGATGAAAGATATAGGCATGATATGGAGAGATTTAGAGATTTTTATGAAAATTCAACAGGAGATGATTTTAGAGTAATTTATGAATCTGATAAATAGTTTTGTTTATTCTTAATCACCCTAAATATCTAACTTTTCCAGGACGAGGTTCAAATATAATTCCTTCTTCTAATAGTTTTTTGACTTCTTGATTTATAATTGTTGGAGAGATATCTCTTAAGTTCATAATTATTTTGTCCATTTCAATTCCCCCTTCTTCTTCTGCCATTTTTATTGTGTTGAGTATTTTGTCTTTGACTGCGACAATTTGGTTTCTTCCTATAGGGTCTGCAGCTGTTCTGTTTTTTTCTTTTTCAATTTCAAGTTTTCTAATAAGGAGGTATTTTGGGTCTTGTTCTTTTATTATTTCTGGTTGGATGTAAGTTTCGTTGTTCCAGTTTCTTAAAAGGCCTATAACTAAAACAGTTTGTCCTTGTGAAACTTCTTTGAATTTTTCTACATCGTCTCCAAAGAATTTTAATTTTATTTGGCCTGAACCATCATCAAAAGTTAATGAAGTGAATTTTGTTTCACCTTCGCTGTTGTATTTATCAACAATATTTCCGATTACATTTACTCTGACAATTTTTTTATTTCCTAATTCAAGGTTTGAAAATCTTTCTCCTTCTATTATTGGTTTTCCCATTAAGATGTCTCCAATTCTTAATTTAAATGCAATGTTTCGTTTGAATTGTTGTTGTTCGGTCATAGTTAGTAAAACAAATTTTTAGTTTATAAGTTTTTATGGGGTGGAATGTAATTTTCTACATCTTCTGCACATATCCCCTTCTTGGTTTGAA
>Ga0208769_1000158_pt1 | contig 36674 bp, 37 predicted proteins | sample AntAceMetag02UKC_FD_184768 | JGI IMG/M metagenome (GOLD analysis project Ga0208769, IMG submission 184768) | Saline lake microbial communities from Ace Lake, Antarctica- Antarctic Ace Lake Metagenome 02UKC (SPAdes) (version 2) | ecosystem: Environmental > Aquatic > Non-marine Saline and Alkaline...
TGTGACCATCATCCCACTCTGTATCGGGGAGTCCGCGTCGTTCATGGAGAAGGGCAAGAACACGGCGACGTGTTGGAGCAAGAACCTCCTCGCCAACACCGACGGCGTACTCTGTAAGGATTGTCCGCACGGTGAATACTGGAACGATTGGGACAGCCACACACCGGAATGCAAGACGAGCATCGATATCATCTGCCTCGTGAAGAACGCTACAATCGATGGAGCGATCTCCCTCGATCCTATCGAAATCAATTTCCGCAAGATGAACTTCAAAGCCGGTCGCTCAATAGTGAACATGGTCACGCGCGACAAGTACGGCGTTCCGTTTGGTTCGTCGTATAAACTATCATCCAAGATGGCGACGAAGGATATCCATACGTTCGCCGTGATCAGCGACGTCGTGGAGAAAGCCGAGCTTGACGCCGGTGAAGTCCGAGTGATCATCCCGATCGCAAGGGACTTCCTCGAGATGAAGAAGCGCGGACTGGTTGAGACCGAAGCAGAAGTCGTTGAAGAAACCGTTGACACAGCCCCCCCGGTTGCCCCTACTGAGGACTGTCCTCTCTAGGTGGTTGCTATCCCTCTCCAGGTGCAGCCTCGGCCTGGGGAGGGAAATTTTTTATGCCGGGGGTAACGATGTCAGACTACAAGGACGTGATACAAAGAATTATCGAGAATACTTCGCTGCTACCCAAGCATCGTGAGGAGTTGAAGGTCAAGCGAGGGTTCACCGACGAGGTCATAGACGCGATGCAGTTCAGGTCGTGCGGCAAGCAGATCAATGGTGCGAAGTGGTACAAAGAGATCCCAGATAATTTCCAGAAGAGCCTGTCGTTCGAGAACATCCTCATCCCGTACCTAAACGCCGACGCAATCCCCACCCATATCAGGCCGCACAAGTTCGGCGTGAAGGGCCTGGGGGTTCAGGTCTATATCCCTCATAAATACATAGGCGATAACACCCGGCGCGTGGTGCTGGCCGAGTCGGAGTTCAAGGCGCTTGCGTCCTGCCTCATGGGGGTGCCGGCCATTGGGATTCCAGGCATCGCGTCCTTCTCAGGCGTCAAGTTCAATATCCTGTCGGAGATCCTGAAGCAGGTCGGGGTGCAGGAGGCCGTTATATGCTTCGACATGGAGGAAAAGGGCGACCCTACCCTTGGCAATTATAAGCCGGACTTCAAGGTCAGATACGACACGGAGTTCTACGCCTATGTCATGGCCCAGAAGCTGTGCAACGATGGGGTCAAAGCGAAGGTGGCAACGCTCGACAGCCGCTGGATGGTGGACGGCAAGATCGACATCGACGGCATCCTCGCCTCCAACATCGCGCACGATATGTACGCCCGGAGGATCGACGAGGCCATCGAGCCGAGCACCTACCGCATGGGCCTCAAAATTCCGCAGGCCCACAGGAGCTTCTTAGAGCGTCGGTTCGATCGATACTTCTATAGCGGCCCTGTCCGGGAGATCGGCGGTTGCTACTACAGCAAGAAACCCGGCAGCAAAAAACTGGTAGAGGTCTCGAACTTCACCATCAAGGTTCACCACACGGTGTATGACAACAACGACAAGGCCGAGCGCCTTTGCAAGTTCTATTCAAAATACGGCAACACCTCCACCGCTGTGCTCACGCCGGAGGTCATGGTATCCAAGCATGCGTTTCAGAAATTCTGCTACGAGCGAGGGGATCTGGAGTTTCACGGGAAAGACGACGACCTGCAGGAGATTTGGCGCTGGGTCTTTATGAATCAGGACGGCGTTGGGCTGAAAAAGCTGTACTCCTGGGGCTATAACGAAGAGGTGGACGCTTGGTTCTTTCTTAACGGCGCATATAAAGACGACGTCTTCTACCCAGTGGGAGAGGACGACATCGTGTGGATCGGTGACGACGGGTACGCGCTGCCAGAGTACGACGTTGACAGCTTCGCACCGCCCGCGCTCTCCGAGGCCGCTCCGACCGACGACATCAGCGTTAAGGACATCTTCGACAAGACGAAGGACTTCATCGAGGATCATCACGCACGTTTATTGATAGGCTGGACCCTTGGGAACTTCTTCATCTCAGACATCCTGAAGAAGTATAACGTGTATCCGTTTCTGTTCATGCACGGAAAGCTGGGGTCGGGCAAGTCAACGTATGCGAACATCAGTTCCAGCTTCTTCGGGTTCAAGATCAACGGCGTGGCGTTCTCATCAACGCCTGTCGGTATTATGACCGCCGCACAGAAGCAGTGTGGCCCGCCAATCTGGATCGAGGAGATCCGAAACTCTGACAACAAGATGGCCGAGAAGATCAACATCCTCCGGTCGATCTACGATCGCTCCACACGCATCAAAGCTTCCCGCAAGGCCGGGGAGATCAAGGCGGCGTCGGCGCGGTCAACACTTATCCTGTCCGGTGAAGAGTATCCAAAGGATGCAGCGTTCAACTCTCGCTGCGTGCATATCCCGGTGTTCAGAGACACGGACGTTTCCACCGACGACGAGTCCTTCAACTGGGTTATGGAATATAAGAGTATGTTCAACGAGATTGGTCACTACATACTGACCAACCGGAAGAAGCTGTGGGCTGAGATCGACGAGCGAATAGATTCCTACATCGAATCGTTCGACGCGGATAAAAGTATATCCCTGACTCCGAGAAGCAAGATCCACTTCTCAGTTCTCGGGAGCGTTGCGGACGTGCTTATCGGTGAGGACACGGAGTTCTCCATGAAACTCGCGCAGGAGGCGGTTACACATGACTCGAAAGTGTTTGAAGATCAAGCGCTCTACGTCTTCTTCGACGATCTACAGAATATGTCCGCCTCTGGTAAGCTCGGTGCGAAGATATTACAAAACAGCTACGGGAAAAACGCAGACCGACTGGTTAACTTTGCATTTAATCTGGCCTACTCTGAATGGGAACACTACTACCGGGGGATGCGAAATGACATACCCGCTAGCAAAACGGCTCTACTCGAACACCTTAAAAGAGAGAAGTATTTTAAAGAAATTCGCAAGGTTAGGGTTAATAAAATTGCCACTACTTGCGCAATACTTGAAATGAACCACGCGAAGTTTCCGCCCGCGCTCAAGTCTATATTCAAATCACAGTACCACTTTGGCGACGTGGTTAGCGAAGCGTCGGACGATGGAGGCAGCGATGACACTGAATGAATTCAATGATCGGGTAGCGCGGCTGAAACGCCAGCCGATCTACCTCGGATACGTTGCGGGGATAGACGTGAAAGAAGTTATCAAGGCGTGCAGGGCGTGGATGAATACGCCCGTGCGCTTTGTCCCGTCCACGGAAGGTGAAGTATTGAGAGGACCGTGGGCGCACACAGAGTTTGATAAGGCGGCGTTTGCACAGATGGCGGACTCCAAGACTCCCTACATCTTCAAGTATCTTGCCAACGCGAACCTCATATATCCAGACGGTACTTTCAACCTAGAAATTTTAAAGGAGGCAAAACATGGAAAACGCAAGCCAGGAAAGAAAAAGGGAGATCATGGTGGAGAAAGCGATGGAGGAATATGAAAAGAGAATTGACGAAATCTACAACCGTGTGCAGTCGCTCAAGCCTCTCATCCACCAGAACATGGCGGTGATCAACCGCTACTCGCTGCACGACGACACGTTCATGGAGCAAGCCCCGGGTCTCAAGAAGACCAACCGCCGGCAAAGCTGGAACGGTATGATCCTCGCGGTGTCCGACCTCGAGAGCGAAGATCCGATCATCGAGGTTAAGAAGGGCATCCTCAAGGCGAACGCTGGAAAGACCGTGCTGTTCAACCCCGAGTCGGCATACTCTCTGAACATCGCAGACTTCGACGAGATATGGGTGATGCACATCGACGGCTTCCTCGCGTTCGATATGGAGCACAACCAGAGAGCCATCAAGCTGAAGAACGCAATCTCGAAAGCAAATATCACGATGCTATAGGGGGTGGGGATGGATAGATGCAAGAAATGCTGGATGGTGATATCGAACTATTCAATCTGCCCGTACTGCGGGGGGATGGTCGGAAGGGGAGAACATGGGAAAATTCCAACGGACGAAGGGATTAAACTGGGAGCGAAAAACTGCGAACATCCTACAGGACGCGAGCGGAGTGAAGGCGATCAGACTACTCGAATTTCAGCAAGGATTCGGAATCGACATCAAGACCGAACTCCCCCTGGCGGTGCAGTGTAAATGTGGCAAGAGCACCGTCAAAGCATTCGACGGCTACCTCGAGGCGGTGAGATCCGCACGAGGAAGCACGCCGGGTGTGATACCGACGTGCTTTTTTAAGTGGTCTTGGCAAGGGAAAGACCCTCACCAAAAGAGGGGGGAGTATGTAGTGTTAAGCGTCGAAGACTTCATGGAGATATTTATGAGCTATCTCAATAACAAATAATTAGCAGGTCGTTTCTTCCATGCGAGGTCATCGTCCCATATGTCGATGGCCTCGTATTCTGCTATCACACCGACCGCGTCCCAGTATGCATCCGACGCTATCAGTTGTTCCTCGCACAGGTAGAGCACTTCTTCATCACCGTTTGGAAACAAGTCGAGGCACTCTAAGGAAATCTCTTCGGCCACTTCAAGCTCGATATCACTTAGATTTTTTAGTTGGTACTCTGGCCTTTGATACTCGACGAGACTTACTCCTTTTGCGCAGCTTGCTGCGAGTAGCAGACTTACGCCCAGCGACAAGATCCTTAATCTTTTTCCTACGTTCTCGAGCCGCTTTGTTGACTTCATCCCTGTGCTCCTTAACCTTGCGCTCGACCTCGAGCCGCTCGTTGCGCTTTATCATATGGATGAAATACCATACGAGGACGCCGATGACTGAGATGAATCCGAAGAGAACCGTTGCGATAGTCATTTCTTCGCCAGCCCACGGCTGATGCTATAGGCCGCTGCCGCCAGACCGGAACAGACGAGCGCTGCAATCTTCCACTCACCCGGAAGGCTTGTGGAGAGTGCGGTGAGGATGGATCCAGCAACGGCTACTACGGTGACCCACAACTCTGAGGTTTTGACTCCACTCTTCACGATTTTTTCAGACATTGTCGACTCCTTCGGGCTTGTTCCAGCGGGCAGGATAGCCGCGCTGGTCATAGTGGCATCCCCAGATATAGAGGCCGAGACCACCTGTTTTGATTTCTTCATCGGCCATCATCTTACTAATTGTATTGTATAATTGCAATGGGGGAATGCCATGCACCACGAGGTCGGCAGCACAGCCGTCCATATGGTAGGAGTGACGGGCGCCGCCGATGTTCCTGTTATGCGACGGCGTGCGGTATCCAGACATGATATAGATGGGGTGGCCGATCGCCTCACGGATCCGCTCGAGCGAGATGCAGAGCGGGAGCAGGGTCTTGACGATGCTTTTCTTGGGGTATTCGATCCCGTCGTGGCAATCGAACTCGGAGATGTCGAAATGCTCTGTCATCTTCATTTGAAGAGTTTCCTCTTGACATAGCGTTTGGCCTTCTTCTCGGCCTTCTGGAAGGGGCTACCCTTGGACGGGCTTTTGGCGATCTTCCGCTCCTTCTCCTTCTCGTACTGAGGGTAGGAGCCGAACAGCATAGCCATGGGTTTGTTGTATTTTTTGGCACCCTTCGTGTCGAAGACGATGCGTCCTTTCTTGCTCGTGATCCGACCGAAAGCCTGAGAGCCTTTGTAGACCTGTTTACTGCCTGGGAAAGCTACCGACGCGCCTGCTGAAACCGCTCCTCTGGTGGCAGCGCCCTTACGCCTGCCGTCTCCAGTGGCCGTTTCCTTGGCGTAGTCGTACATCGCCTGTCCGACCCCTGAGTTTGCATACCGATAGTTGGAGACGAACGGGATGAACATATCGAAGCTGAACGGCTTCGGGATCCCGGTCTCAGCGCACACCTCGTTGATGATCGACATCGCAGCGCCGGCCTCGAGGAGGTTCTTCGATACCTTGTACGCACCATCTTTGTACGCCATGCGTGGCATATCGTACATCATGGTGGTCGCCAGGTTGTTCGTGAAGGACTGGAACTGCATCATCGCACGGCCCATCGCGGACTTGAGGATCTCCGGCTTGTCGAGTTTCCCGAAGCTACCGTGCGCAATGTCTACCCAGTCATCGGCATATGACATCATCGACGCCAGTGGGTCGGCCTTGTTTGCCAGGGCCAGTTCCCTCCCACCGCTGCGCTTCCAGTGCTCGCAAGCCGCCGTGAACATATGTTTTCTGGCAACGGCATCGAACTTCTTAAATCCGTAGGACATGAAGTGCTTCATGTAGTTGTACCCGGCCTTCGTGCTCTGCAGCGCACCCTCGCCGGACTTCATAAGGTTCTTTTCAAAGTTTACGAACTCGAGCGGCGCAGCCAGTTGCCTGTTTCGCGACAGCTTGAAGAGTTCGTCGTACTCCTTTGAGAACATCTTAACGGTAGCTGTTATTGCGTCTCTCGGGCTTGCAACCAGCGACAAGGCACCGGAGGAAAGCTGCTGGAAAAGCACGTTGACGTTGCCGAGGATCAATCCCTCCGCCCGCTTGCGCATACCGAACTCAAGGCCGCGCTTCACAACAGTCTCCGTCGCTTGGTCAAACGGATTTGCCGCTTTCGCAAACACGGTCTCTTTCACATGGTTCAATATCTTCTGAATGCCGGCGGGTGCCATGCCAGCTACCGCTTCAAGCTCTCGCACAGGTCTTGAGAAATGGATAACCTCCAGCGCCGCGTCTAAGTATTGGTCGAACGATTCAACGGCGTCAACGACGTATCCTTCCTTCGCGGTCTGGTGGTGTCCCAGCTTCGACGGGACTTCCTTCACATGGCCTTTGACCTGCGGGCCGACTTTTCCTACTTTCGACCCGGCCTCCTGCACCGCTGGCGTCGAAGACACTATTCTTTCCTTCGCCGCTTCCTTCAACGTCTGCCCTTTTCTTGCGTGGTGCATATAGTTCTGTCTGTAAGTGAAGGGCTTCAAGCCCACTGCCTCCCTTGCTTCGTTGACATACCCAAAATACTTATCAAGCTGTGGCTTGATATATTCACTCGCAGCGATAGCCTTCTTCTGGATCTCAGGGCTTAACGCCAGGAACTCGTCGCTCGATCTTGATATATTTTCTTCCACCAGCTGCATCGTTATGTTGGAGGCTTTTGAATTCCGAGCGATGCCGGTCTTCGCAAGGCCGTCCATCATCAACTTCTTGGTGGCCTTCATTTGTATTTCTTCGTGCTTCATACCATTGAACATCACCTCAAGCGGGTTGTTATATCCGAAGTGAGTCCTTAGCTTCCGCTGAATCGGAGCGAAGTACCTCGTGCCGATCGGCTTCAGCATCTCCTTCATCCACGGCTCGTTCTGCGAGAAGCCTACATCCTTACCTCCGGCAACCATCATGGACATCATGTCAGCTAGATCGGTTCCGTTTTTGAGATAGAGCGGGTTGTCGGCATAGCCGAACCGCTTCATATATTCGGTTGTCTGCTTGCTGGACATCCCAAGTTCGTTCTTGGTCGGAGCAAAAATCTTAGATACAAGTCCGTCAATAGCTTTTGTATCTTCCTTGCTAAATCCTGACACGAGAGAGTCAAGCTCACGCATACTTCGCATCTTCCTGCTAAAGGAAGCCTGTGAGTTTTTGAGCGTAATCTTCATGCGGTCTATCAACTCTGGGGTAGCGTCGTCCGCGATGTTTGCAATCTCGTTTTTGAGGCTCTTGATTGTGTTTAGGTCGTCAGCGGTGTCAATGACGAGTGATCGAAGCTTAATCCGATCCTTCACTCCATCTTTCAAGTGCGGCTTAACACTTACGAATAAGTCCCTATCGATATGGCGAGAACTGGCCTTCAGCATATTGAGCGAGAACTGTTTGTTCATCACCGTTGCGGACTTCAGTATTCCGTTCGCCTCGTTGATTTTCCCAATATCTCCAAACGATATCGCGCCATCTGTGTTGATGGTCTTGAAGTACGTCTCGAGGTAATCGTCTGCAATCTCCGCAGCTTTTTTGCTGTTGATGCGAATGTCCTGCACGCCGCGACTGCCGTTCATATAGGATTTTGGAGATACACCCATAGCCTGACGTAGTTTCGCCGCGTCTGGCACAGCCTCCTTGAGCGCTTGTAGGTTTGCCCTTGACGGGTCTGAGAAGAAGTCCGTGAACAATCCTCTGTCAACACCTTTGATGCCCTTGCCCTCAAGGTTGCGAACTGATCTGCCTGCCGCGATCCGATGCGACTGCTTAGCGTTCATCCTAAAAGGTAGTGTTGCGAGATCGCCAATGGTGCTGGCCTGCTTCACAGCGTCCATCATCATCGGCTTAACCATCGCCAGCGATCCGACGTGGTCTCCACTGTTCATCATAGTGCGAAGCGCCTCCGAACTGTCGTACATAAACTTCAGCGGCGCTCCTTCGTTGGAAATCAGTTTTTCCGCAACGCTTTTAGACTCCTGCTTGATAGCCTGCATCGCTATCTCGGGTGTCCGCGCGAGTTCAGACGCAAGCAAAGGGCCACCCTCCGGTCGGATCGCCTTAATCTTCTTCAGCGCCATCAACCCAACGTTGTATTCCTCACTTCGTGCCGCTGCTGGAACCTTCTCATACAACTTAACGAGGTCGTCTACACCCATGTTTTTAATGCGTGAGGTTATCTCGTCTGATTTAAGGTGACCGTATACCTTCTTGAGTTTGTTGATCTCTCTCTTCCCAAAAAGAGCGCCAGCGCCGGCCACGACCGGATATAAAACTGCAGATGCAGCAGCCATCTGGGTGCCATCAACTACGCCCTGAGCAAACGCGTCACTCCAGCTTTCGCCTTTTATCTTTGACTTGGCGACGCCAATACCTCCGAACAGTGTCGCGCCTTCAAGGGCGAGGGCACCAGCGGCCTTACCGTGCTTTGCAACTTTGGTGCCGAACTTGACTGGTTCACCGATAACCTTTGCGTACTTCATGGTGGCTGCTGCTGCCTCAGATCCTCCGCGCAGATTTTTGATCGCTTTCCCAACGAAGGGCACGCCCTTAGACAGCGCTCCCGTTGCGCCTTTTTTTGCAAGTCCTCCGGTAATTCCCCACCCAGCAACCGTGAAGCTGGCGATCGCTCCGGTGAGGTCGGCTACCGTGCCGCCCCAGCTTGCGAGGTCCGACGGTGCCTCTTCCTCTGGACCTTCGTAAATGCCAAGCGACAAGCCGGACAGGTACTTCCGATACATGAACCATTGGTCCTTCACGATCCCGTTGTAGCCTTCAGACATCATAGGACGTTCATCCGCCGCTGCTTCTTCAGCGCTGACTCCGCCTGGTTGCTGCTGTGCCTGCTGCTGTTGTGCCTTCTGCTCGGGGGTCTGAGGCTTCACGCCGCCTTTGCTCTGGACTTTGCTGAACGTTTCGATATCTGACTTTGCAATCGTCTTCACATCTTCCGGTTTGTTGATATTTCCTTTGGTGTTACCGATGACTTCCGCTTCGCCCTTCTTGAACTCTAACCACTTAGCCTTCGCATCTTCAGCGGTGATTTCCTTCTTGCGGATTGCGTCCAGAACCTTCTCGCTCGGCGGAAGTTCTCCGTCGTTCACCATCTGGTTTAGGATGCCATTGTACTTAACGTTTGTGAACGGAGATTTAAGGCTAGAGTCTTCTTCGACCCTACCCTTCTCAATCCGCGAGAAAAGATTTTTCATCATCGCTCCAATTTTCTATCTATGGTGGGCTACTTCCCGAACGAGTCTTCAAACTTCGAGACGAGTTCGTTTCTTGCTTCAGGCTCGTTCTTGTTGATCGACGTTCCAAAGTCGTCCACCATCTTCATGTACTCTGAACTCATCATGGGGATGGAAAACCGATCGACCTTCCAACTCTTTGGCGCACCGTAGTCATCAAACGACGAAGGCTTCATCACACCCTTCGCGCCAACGAGCAGCAATTTGGTGAACATATTGCTCATAACGTAATCGGCATACTTATAGTTGATGCCGGGGTTGTCTTTCATAAACTGCTGCAGATGCTTCTGGTAGAAGTCGCTCTCCATGAAATTATAAACGAAGTCTTTCTTGTTGCTCTCCGTCATATCTCCGACCTCTTTTTTATATGAATCGACGTCGCTGTAGTATTTAATCAGCGGCACGTCCCAGTCTCCTTCGACGTCGTAGTCATAAAGTTCTTTCAGGTCTTCAGCGAGGTACGACCATGATCTGGAAACATCAACCGGAACATCAACCACCTTCTTACCTTTAGGCGGCTTCAGTTTTTTCTTCTTGTACTCCATCTTGCTGCTGACCTCGTTGTAGATTCCCATGTCCTCGACCATGTTGTTGATGGCGTTGAGCGTCTGCGGCTTTGATCCTTCTTTCGTAAGCCCACCCTTCATCGCTGCCTGGAGTATGGCGTTAGGATCTTGGGATGCCATCTGGTTCTCACGCTTGGCGGAGAAGGCTGCTACCTTCTCGTCAACGACACGCATAGCCTCCTGGGCTGGCATTCCGTCAGAGTCTTCAAGCATTTTGATAGTAGACTTGCCTTCTTCAGTATTCGCCCACAATTTATTCATGTTTTGCATTGTCTCTCCTGATCATCGATATATATTTAATAACCCGCCTGAAGCCTTGAAAGGAAATTGTACCTGTTTTCATTTACCTTTTGAACTGAACTCTGGTTGGTAATCGCTTGAGGGCTAATAGCGCCAAGCCGAACAAGTTCGTTCAGCGATTTCATTTCGGTATCTCCGAACATAGACTTGAGCAAGCTGGTTTTTGTAGCGTCCAAAACACCGTCACCTCTGACAATCTTTTCGAGCCATGGTGTGTTAGAAATACCTTCCAAGGCCGCTTTCATCCTGGAGTCTCTATCGGTTTCTGCGACAGCCTTTTTCAAAATCTGAGCGCCCTTTTCATATCCGGCTGCTCTCATCGCAATTATAACGGACCTATCAATATCGTCGTCTGGGTCAAGGCCAGCCTCTATAGCAGACCTCTCCGCCTCCGCTGCCCACTTTTTATCCATAATGTGATCTGTGGCTTTAATGCCAAACTCTTGGTTTAGATTCCTAGTCCCGGCTTCTAAACCCTCAAGCCTTGCTTCACCGAATTTTTCAAACTTTTCTTTAGCAAGTGAGACCTGCCTGTGAGCAGGTGCAACCTGAGTTTCTATGCCCTTCTGCCGTGCTACTCTATCCAACACGCTTTCACCGCTAAGGAACTCGCGCTGTTTATCAGCCGCTCTTTCCTTGGCATTGATATCGATCTGCTGCGTGATGAGATCCTTCTTCCTATCGGCGTTATCTCTAAACGCCCGATGGAGTTGGGCAAACCCTGCGATCGCATCTTGGTAAGACATTTGTATCCTCCGAACGTTAACTGAAACTGTAACTTGATTTTGGCATCTGAAAGTCCGTTTGAAAGCTAGGCGTCTGAGGGATTGTCATTCCGCCACCGCCACCACCGGCCATGGATTGGTATGCCTGAGACATCCCCATGCTAGCGCCTCCGCTCATCACAGCGCCCGCTCCCGCAGCGCCGGCTCCTACAAGGCCCGTGAAGGCATCCATAAAGCTACCCTTCGATTCCTGCGTCGTACTCGACTCGGCCAGTTGACGGTTCTGCTCCACCCCAAGCTGCCGCTCGAAGGGAGACATGGCGTTCGCATTGATGCCCTGGTCTGCGCCTGTCATCTGCTTTTCGAAACTCTGTGCGCCCTGGCCTGCGCCAATCATCCCCGGCAGGTTGCCGTATGCCAAGTTCTTCAACTCAGCGGCCTTCTGCTGCTCGAGGTTGAGGAGGGCTTCTCCAGTCGCGGCGAGCGTTCCTTCCTTTTTCTGGGCTGTAGACGCCGTCAGGCTCACGAGATCCTTCGCAAGACCTTCCTTCTTCTCGCCCTGAGAGGACGCCAGCGCCACGCGGGAGAGGCTGATCTTCTGCTTGCTGTCCTCCATGCCGCCCTGAATGCCCATCTTGCCGCGCAACTCCTGTTCGTGCAGTTGCAACTGCATACCCGTCAGCGTGTCCTGCTTCATCTTGGCCTTCTGGTACTGAGCCGCCTCTGAGTTCGGCGGAAGACCGAGCATCGCGTTCTGCTGGTTCACGTTCTTATCGATCTCGTCGAACATCAGATCCTGCTGGAACGCGAACTTCGCTTCCGTGGATTTGTTCACCTTCTCGAGAACCTCGAACATATTCGCGCCTGACTTGTCGACCTGAAGCACCGCCGCGTTGAGCGCGTCTCCAACCGCGAAGCCTGTCTTGTCAATCTCAGCGGCAACCTTTCCAAACTCTTCGCGGATGGCAGCGTCTGACTCGCCAAACTGCGCGAACAGATCGTCCTTCAACTTATTGATACCAGTTTTCACTCCGCCGTAGAGTTTGTCTACCTGACCCTTCTGCTCGTCGCTGTACGACAAGTCTCCATTCACATACTTCGTAATGTTCTCGAGAGTCTTACGCTCGATGCCGGCCATCTGCTCCGACTTGAACACGTCCTCTTGGAAGATAGACTCCTCCATGGCAGTCACTTCTGGAGAGCCTTCGCCGTATTGATTGATAGCGTTCTGTACGCGAGGGTCGGGCATCTTCTCGATGTTGTAATCAGTATAGGTGTACTGCTCGATGTCATTAAGATGGTTTTCCGCCGCGTTCATCTGCATCCGTTCAGCCTGGAGTTGCCCTTGCCTTGGGTCAATACCGTTGCCCATAGGATCTCTTACAAATGGGTTCGCTGCGATGTCGGATTCGATCTCGTTAATCCGCTGGCTTGCCCTGTCCCTTTGATCTGTAAAATGTTGGGCCTTGCCGGGGTTTGCGTACTCCGTAACCTCTTTCGGCGTGTACGAATACCCGGAGTCCTCAAGGTTCGCCAGCATGATCTGCTTCATGCCACCCTGCATCTCCCTACCTTCGGCAGAGAGTTCTCCAGTTTCAGTAGACGTCGTTTGTGACGATCCAGACCATCCGCCGCTTATCATAGTACCCCCTCATCTGATTGCTCAAGATGAGCTTCTCTTAACTTCAGTGAAAAATCCCTGGCGTGGGCTTTGCCGCCCACCATGTATGTACATAAATGCACGATCTCGTCGCAGTAATTCTTGATGTAGAACGCAGCGCATCTCTTGTATTTATTAGCGGCGTCGCACCAGACGTTGGCGTCCTGCCACGCGTTCCAAGAAATGAATATCTGAGCGTTCAACACGTCGCGGTTCGATCTGAAGAACGAGTTCTTCTCCAGGTCAAACAGTAACGTCGTGAACGCGTTGTCAACGTCTTGCTTGGTGCAGGGCCTGTCGCCGTCCCAAACGTTATCCCAAACGCGGTAAACGCTGATCAACTTCAGGACGAAATCCAAAACGGCCTCGTCTCCGAGAAACGCTGCACGCAATAAATCGGTGTGGTCTTTCTGGTTCATGCGCTTTCCGCTTTCTTCTTGATCATCACCTTGTTTTTGATTGACACCATCTTCGACCAGTTGTCGTCGAAGTCAATGGACTCAACCGCAGATGTCACGATGATTCGCATCTTGTTCTCTGTCGTCCAAATTTCATAGAACGGGTTCGGATGAATGCCAACGCAGTTGTACTTCCCATCGACTTGGTTCCAGACCTTATCGATATACATATGACTCGCGCACTCAAACGTCTTCGTCTTTCCACCGACGAAGTTGAAAGTCATGCTGTAGTTCTCAGGCATATCAGGATGCTCGTTCATCATACCGATGTTCTTAATCATTTGTACCTCACATAGAAACGTGTTTCGTTTGAAGAAGGTTCAATCGACTGCGTTGCAGATAGCTTGTTGTCGCTGTCGGTTGCAGGTGGGTTCACGGAGTGAAGATGCTCAGCCACTAAAGTTCCAGAGTTACCTGATATTCCAGTTGCGTTAAGGGACGCACCGCCAGCGGGATGTGTATGCGTAGCTTCTCCAGTAGTTTCTCCACCTACTATTGTGCTTCCAGTTAATCCTGTAGGCTCACCCATCGATCCGCCGTCCGCGCTTACCGTTGGATTCCAGGCGGTGACTGCTCCACCGCTCTCGTAATGAACGTTGTCGCTAGCATCAATCATCATTTTAGCGTACAGGGTTCCGTTTCCATGATTATGAGAGTCACCAGCAGCAATCGTTCCAGTTATCGCTCCACTGTTTACAACGTAAGTTCCTGCTGTATGTTGGTGAGCGCTTTCCGCCGCGCTATCAAACGCAGCAATGTTCGTTGAGTGCTTGTGCTCTAGGTCTACCTCGTGATCATCGTTCCCGGTCACGACCATCGCTCTTGTTGCCGCACCGGTGGTATAGGTTGCAACGGAGTTGGACACAACATCCATCAAGATCGCGCTGGTTATCGTGTCGACAACCATAACCTCTGTGTCTGTGCCTTCAGTAACCCTGATCTTGTCACCGACTTTAAGCTCGGTATTAAACGCGCTAAGTGTTCCGGCTATCGTTTTTGCTCCGGCAGCAACCGCAAGCGTCCCTGTCAAAGCGATAGTCGCAGTCCCTATGGATCCATCAGCAACCGCTGACGTCGTGAAACCAACGGGGTATCGCCCTGTCATGTCCTTGACGGTGATTCCATCCAGGTCTGAGTCTCCGTCGCTGATCGTAGATCCGTCGAGCACCTGCCAGATGTCTGTATCAGGCACGGCCAACGTTGCGTTGTAGTTGTCGTACATCATCTCCGTGCCAACAGGGACGAGAGCATCTACATACGCCTGCGTCGCAACGGTTCCTGCAGAGTCTGGGTATGTGAATGTACGAGACGCCGTCAGTCCAGCGCTCGAAAGAATAACTGCATTACCATCGCTGTTAACGGTAAACGTATCAGAACTCGTGCCGTCGATCGGCTGAGTGCCGTCGATGATGTTCGTGATGTACTGATTGATAGTGGTTGATTCGCTCTGACTACCGTCGTTATTGTACTCGTAGTCGCCGCCGAACGTATCAATACCAACCTGACGCAAGTTCAGATTGAGCGTGTTAAGCAAGTCCTCAGTCTTCTCCCGCCAATTGTCGAGGTCCTCCTCGTACAACACACGAGCGTTTTTATAACTCTTTGGAAGTATCGCGTCTATAAGTCCCATTACCATACCCTCAATGCTGAAAAGTACGTTGATGTTGCGCCAAGCACCGTGTCAAGCGTTCCGCCTGAAGACTGGTACACACGGAGTTCGTAGTAATCAAGAGCCGTCGCGCTGTCGGACTCGGTCACCCTAAGCACCGTCTGCTCCGTCGCGTGCGGGGCGAACTCTTTTACCTCTGAAATCTTTGAGCCGTTTTTGTAGAGAGCCAACGTCCTGTATCCGGTTGCGTCTGCTACCAAGGTAACCTGACCAATGAAAAGATAAACGCCAGTCGCGCCGGCAGGAATCGTCAGCCGGTTCGTGTTGCTGGCTACGCTGTGCATCGCGGTACGATCGTAGGACTCGGTATCAAACGTGAGCGCCGTGAGCGTCGTGTTCGCAAGGGTCTGGGCTGCGGTGTCGGTAACCTTCGTGGCGTCCTGTCCAGTGGAAGAGAACGTGGACGTAGACGATACCGCAGCGGAGTGAACCACTGCTCCAGAGAATGTCCATGCGCCTGTGATCGTCTCGTCCTGTGCGAGAAACGCAGCGGCGGAAAGCACCGGAGTCGTAACGCTCTGCACACCGTCGGGAGGATCATTAAACGCGTAGCTATCAGTCATTACGTCTTTAGCCAACTGAATCATGTTCAGACGAATGGAAGCGTTGACGTACGCCTCTATGCTTTCCACCATCGCGTTCAGTTCGGCCTGAGTAAGAGTTGTACCAGACGTATAACCCTCTGTTGCGTCCAATGCTGTAATTGAAGTTGCCATTATCCTATCCTCGCTCCCGTCTTACCTGCGTTCACTTCCACGTCAACCATGATGCCAAGCAGTTCGAAATCAACTGCGTCCTCTTGAAGTGTCTGTTCGTGCTCAATGAATAACTGATACGTCATTCCGTGTCCGCCAATTCTCTTTTTCAGAATCTTCATCTCTGGGATTCCACCCAGTATCGAAGCACCAAGAACGAAATCCTCTCCGAGTAAGTCCTGGTCAGAGGTGTCGGTCATGTCGAAGTCGAGATCGTTGACGACCCTTCCGTCTATTTTCATTTTCACGTTGAACGTTCCACTCGATTGCGGAACAAATATCGGCGCTATATAATCGAACTCGAACTCCTCATCCAACGAGGTCGGGGAGATGATGCCACTGACGAATGTTACTGGTGGAATCTTCTCTCCATAATCAGTAAAAACCTCGCTATCAATAACCCCAAGTCTTCCGTCCGGGCCACCAATGAGAGACTTCACCTTCTTCGTGCCGTAATCTATATATTTTGCTACCGAGGTAGCGTTGTAACTATGCCATTTGTACCACTTTTTTGCAACCAAAGAGTAGCCCCAGACGTCCGTCGGATAATTATACGACGACGCAGGGAACGTGAACAGTAGCGATTGGAACTCCCGATCATAGTGTCCCCACATGTATTTCGCCCTGCGGAAGTTCACGTCCCCACGCCAGTCGTTTTGAATGTCGCGCGACAGCAAATCCGTCTCGATCTCAGAGACCTTATCAGATGACGAGAAGTAGTGGACCCCCTCGTCAGACGGGAAGAACATCGTCCCGCCGGCGGACACCACCGAGTTGTGGCTCACGCACCCGACGTTGTCGGATATCTTGGTTGGGACGAACTGCGTCCCGTAGGCCGTCTGCACGGGAGAAACCCGGTAGGTCGCGTACCGCTTCATCACATAGATCGATCCCCAGAACTGAGGGGTGATAGCCGTGATGCCGTCGGGGTCTCCGTCGTTGATGTCGAGGTCGATCGCGAACGCGTCCCTGGTCACGAAGTCCGTAGGATCGTTTGTGACGCTCACCAGCAGGCGCCCCGGATAGTCAGGGTCTGGGATCCAGAGCCTGTTCCAGGCCACCTGCCCGAACTTCGCTACCTGCTCAGAAGAGGTCAGTGTGGCAACGCTGCCGGTCTGATTCCACGCCTGGATGGGGGTCGTCTCGTCCTGGAAAAAGACCGCGAGATACCCGTAGAACTTGGCGAAGGAGACAGCCTCGTCCAGAGGGATGGCCTGAGTGCCTGTGATGTTGTCAACGGCGTTGTCAGAGGGCCTCACAGCCTTCAGGAACTTGCCGTCATAGTAGACGACCCGCTGGGTGCCAAGCCTGTGGTAGTCAACCATCCCGAGGATCGGTCTCCCGTTCGGGGAGATGTCAAACGCGTCCGACTTCCCGGGGCGCTTCTTCTTCGTAGAGTAGGTCGTATAAATGACATTATCCGACCTGATGATATCCTTCGGGGATATCAGGAGAGGATGCTTGGTCGAATTCTGCGACCCGTCATACGGATAAAGCCTCTGCTGTAGTATTTTATCTGGCATCAGCTATCATACTCCAGTGCTCGCGCGGCCCTGAACATATCGTCACGGTTGTCGTAATCATGGACGCGTCGAAACCTGTTGGCGTTCACAACAAACTTTGGCTTAGGCTCGGTCTTCCGGTGCTCGTTCCTCATCTCCTTGAGCATCCCCATCGCGTCCCGCAACTCCTTGTCGCTGGACGTTCCCTGCCCGTTAAGCTTGAACCATTCGTAGAGTGCGAAGTGGACGAGCATCCAGCGAGAGTCCATCGGGATGATCGGCTCGTTAGCGTCCTCCGTCATTGGGGTGATGTTCATGCTGTAATCGAGGTGGATGAGCCGGCTCTTGTCCGGGGTGATCGGCAGAAGCCTGATGCAGTCCACCTTGTCGGTGTCTGCGCCACCGAGGAAATCGTAGTCGAGGATCATGTCGTCGAGCAACTCGAGGGAGTTGTTCATATTGATCTTGCCGTCGATCGTGTAGAACGTCGGATAGGTGACCGTCGAAACGCTCGCCGCCAGCTTCCGGTTGAAATCCAGGGTTGAGAGATAGTCTACCTGGCCGTAATTGCGCGCGACGTCATCAACGATATATAGCTGTTTAACTGTATCGTAGTCAGGCGGCAGAGCGAACTCATACTCATATATTTTAAACGTAGCATCTGCATCAGAAGTGCCAAGGAATTCCCCCTCGAGGTAGAACTTGCCTGTGGCTACCTTGTACCCAATGATGCGGTACAGATCGCCAGAGCCGTTGAATCGAATGGATCTCCCGACGTATGCCTTGCTCACGGTGAGACCTGTCATCGTAATCTCACGGCTCTCGTCAACGATCGCTACCGACGACACGCCAGACTCAGACTCGACAGGGGTCTTAAAAGCAAACGTGCGATGAAAGGATCTCCACCACCAGTTGCGCTCAGTGCCAATGCGCATGTAATGCTCGTTGAGAAACCCCTTTACAAGCTCGCGGTCGACCGTCTCGACGGTTCCTTCGATGCGGCCACGAGACTCGACGATGGAGATCATATCTCCGAACGTTTTGCATTTAATCGATGGAACAGTCATCCTTCCCTCCCAAGCTCGAGTTCTTCCAGCCTACGCTTCATATTAGTTTTTCTATAAAAACTTATCAAGTCGCAAAGTGCGTCGTTTCCCCTTCGGTCCTTATAAACAAACACCCTGAGCGCCTTTATGAGTTGAAGCTCCCGTCGCTCCCAGTCGTTTCTCGGGGCAAGGAAGATGCACTCGTCAACGCTCTTTTCGCATTCAGACATACGATCACCTATGGGCTTGATCAACAAGCTTGTCGATCTTGATATCAAGCTTCTCGATCATCCTGATGATGAGTGTTGCCTCGTTCCTGGAAAACGTGGCCTTCTGCAAAGCGCTTATCTTGGTATCGATTTTCGTATCCATGTGGGAAATGATTCCCCACCCAAGACCTCCGATTGCAACGATCAATCCAGCGGTTCGAAGTACAAGTCCGGTGCTTCCGTCTAATGGGCTGAATGTCATGGCGCTGGCTCCAATTTTAAAACTGCTTGTGCTACGTCTCATCTCCAAAAATGCTAAATGCAACCTTGGTATGACCAGCGTAAACCCATATAGAATCGCCGGCGTTGATCGTTATAAGCCCGCCATCAGTAACCTTGAGCGTTGTATTAGCGGCCAGCGCTGCGTCGTAATAGATAGCGTTCGCCGTGCCAGCCGTGTCTCCGTTCGGAACGACTTGAATCCTGAATGTAGTAGCAACCCCGTTCGAGTTACAAACAAACATAGCCGAGACGGACGCAGTGTGCGTCGTCCCAACTTCGTATAGTTCAGTAGCTGTCGTCGCCGCTGGTGATGCCTGTTTGAAAAGTCTGTATGCCATTAGCTTTTAGGCTCCAACTCATGCAATGATTGCGGGCATGGCTCGAAATACATATGCACCTTTGTCTTCGGCTCGTAGCAGTTACACTGGCACGTTCCGTTAACTTCTTCATATGAAGACCGATCATAGTCGTTCCACCAACACTTGACCGCACACGCCATCCGGCCAAGGGCCAGCGAAACAACATCCCAAGGAAGATAACCGCCTCTCATGCTTTCAATGTCCACGTTACCTCCTTATGGAGTAGCAAGGAACTGCCCGCCGAAAGATGCGTTCTCATCACTAGTTGCTCCAGTGGGCTGTGTCCCGTCCTGATATATAGCCCCACCTATTGTATCAACTCCGTAAGAGTCGCACGTAGTAGACGATACCGCGTCACTTATCCGAACGTCTGTGTATGTAGACCATATGCCTCTTTTGGTGGATGAAAAGTCGCACTGATATACGAAGTGATACCCACCACGCATCGGCTGATAACCAATACCGCCGTTGTTGAACACCATGTAATAAAGTTCAACGCCTTGGGTGTATATGGACTGGACGCCAACACCTAAATCTTCGTTGTTCTCCAACTCAATGCCTTGGAATATAATTATTGCCGAGTTGTTGCCTACATAAAATATTGGCTGGTCAGCGGTGGTGCCATCTAAGTTGTAATGCCCAGCGGTCGGGCGCGAACCGCTTTGTCCTTGGACAGTAATTCCACCATTGGCGAACCCAACAATCCTGATTGTTGTGGTGATTGTTATTGCCTCGTCAGCCAACTGGACAACGTACGTGTTGCCACCCAAATCCCTCGGCAGCTTGTTAATCGCGTACTGAATCGTATCGCACGCGCTTGCACCAGTTGCCGTCCCGCATCCCGGGTGGTCGGCTCCGCTGGTGTTATTCACATAATGCGTAAACGTAGTTAGTGTTGGACGAGCCGCTGTTGTGGCCTCTCCGTTCTCAATCCCCGAGCCACCCAGCTGCACAGCAAACGCTGTTGACGAAAGTAACATTGCAGCAATGATTGTTATGATTTTTTTCATTAGTTATCGCTCCTTGAGATTTCGTACCATGTGTCCTCGTCATCGTCCCATGTAATCATCAGGGTGTCACCTTTACCGAGAGTAAAATCAACACCACCAGCCAACTCGACGCCAAGACCATCTGTAATCAGCACGGTGTTCGTGTCGTGTGTGCCCTGAATAATGCAGGTCTGACTCTCGTTCTCGCCATCGTTAATCGCCGGGTCTGCGTCGAGGACGACCGCACCGCCATTACCAACGACACGCTCTACCTTGTCACCGCACGTTATCGCACCGTCATCGGAAAGGGACTGGTCTGCGCCATCGCCAAAGTAGATGTGGTCGCCAATCGCAATCCACTCGTCTTGGTTCCCATCAGCGATAACCGTAACGGCACCATATGACTGAGTAATATATAGCTCGTCTGTGCCGTTCACTGTTTTTGAAGCTGGGACAATAGCGACTGGATATAAGTCAGCATCTCCGTCTTGGTCATAAACAACATACGTCCTACCATCAGTCAGGAGAGAGTCTGGAAATCCAATGTCCCTGTCTCCGCCAGTATCAATGGACGAGAGGTAGTACGAAAAAGCAGTAATCGTATAGTCTCCGCTCACAACGTCTTGGTCAAATGCGATACCGTCATCGAGGTTGATTGGAGCTGACGTAGCAGCGCCACCTATCGAGACATACCCTGCATTTGTCACACCAATGTTGATGCCGCCAACAACAGCGCCACCTATGTTTCCACCAACGTCGCTGTTGATTACACCAGTAGTGCCAGCTGCAGCGTCTGCAGTGGTGATATACATATCGTCATTAGCACCAACTGCCCCGATGCTCATCTCTCCTTCTGATGCCAGAGCATAATCTGCGGTGCCTTTATCATAGAACGCATATGTCGTACCCGTTGTTGTCGTGTAATCCAAGTTTGAAGTGAACCCAGCAATCTTTGAATTAGCGTGAGATGCAGAACCCTCAGTTGCGTTAGCCATGAATGAAGTAACGACTGAGTCGGTTGCTAGGGCATAGTGAATCAGATTGCCGTTAACAACAAATGAATCGTCTGTGGCAGAAACGTACATATCAACATTCAATGCACCGATGTCATCTGTAACAGACTTGGTGCCGCTACCACCTGACGTGAGTTGAGCCATCGTCAATGTCTGAACTGCTGCATCAACCACCTGAAACGCAGTAGTTGGTGCAGCCGCAGTGCCAACTCCGAGATACCCTGCGTCGGTAAAGTAGAATAGGTCGTCAGTATGGTTGGTGATAACGTAGTCGTGGGTAGTCGCGTCGGACCTGAATAACCACGAATCGTTATTATCGTCACCTCCATCTGCGTCCAACATCATGATGGCGTTGCCATTCTGTATTGCCTGAATATGAAGCTGTTGCTCTGGAGTGCCAACACCGATACCAACGTTGCCTTGTACCGCAGCGGAAGCGTATGCAAGGATGACATCACCGTCTGCTCCACCATTCTTCAGCGCACCACCGTAGACATAAGCGTCTCCACCGTTACGCAACTCAGCGGCCGCCGCGTTTCCATCAGGAGCAACTAGGTACACATCTGTTCCATCGTTTCCGGGGAAAACGAGACCAGTAAGCAACAAGTCTCCACCGATAGAAGCGAAATCTATATCAAAATCAGCACCAATATGGGAAGACGAATACGCGATAGCGCCTTCACTCCCAGCGTTATCTACGTAGGTTGCAAGAAAGCTGGTCATGAATGTTCCAGCTGCGTCCGCTGCATCTGAAACTATAACCCCTTCAACGCCGGCGATTAGATTTCCAGTTGTAGTCAACCCCTCTGACTGAGCAGATGCGGTCACTGCTGCGTTGCCAGTGCTTCCGGTGTTCCCTGCATAGTAAGCAGCGACATTAAAGCCAGATGTTGAACCAGCAGATGGTTGTGCTGCAGCGCCATGCTGAACATTAACAGTATCCACCGTCGGAGGGGCTGCAATGTCTTCGACCTCAAATGGATTGTCTGGTGTTGCATCTCCGATGGCAACGTACTGAGTATCATCAATCGCCATCGCCAACGCCAGCCCTGACCCGCTGTTGGTGTAAAACAATATCTCTGCGGGTAAGTGAGTGGCGCCAGCTATACCGTTCTGGTTTACCTGAATCACGCCACCAGTAGCCCTCTCGCTTGACGAGTTAACACCTTGGAATTGAATCAGCCCAAGGTAGTCACCGCTGTCTGTCTGTCCACTAGTGAGCGCACCAACAGCAGCGAGGTCAGCCTTGGATAATGTAAGTGAAGCAGCGTTTGTGTTGTTCACAGAAAACGACGAAACTTTCGAAACAACCGACCCGGCATCTGCTATCTCTTGGAGTGATGTTGGTGCATCAATCCCGATACCAACGCTTCCACCCCACGTCGCTGACTCTTGGTTGTAGGTAAGGATGACATCACCAGCGACTCCGTTGGCTCCGCCGTTATTCTGGTCTCCTTTGAATCCACCTGCTAAGTACAGGTTTCCACCGTCTCCGCCATCGGCTGCTGCACCAGCAGTACCACCTGGAGCACCGCCGCCAGCATATAAGTGCCACGCACCACCATCAGGCCCGGCATTGGAAGCGGTAGCATCGCCGCCCTCAGCGCCAGCAAATATTGTATCGTATCCTGCCGTGTCGTCTTCCCCGCCGCTATGCGCAAAGCCCTTGGAGAATGGACCATCAATTTCAATCGCGTAACTTTCAGCCGCTCCACCATCGGGGTCCCAGAAGATTGACATACCAAGGACGAAGGCATCAGCGTTGTCAGCAGCGTCACCAGCCATGTCGATTGCAAACGCAATCATCTCTTCGTCGGCACCGAGAGCACCAGCTATTGGGCCGATTCCAAGAACTATAGCGAGTTCATCAGCTATCATCGTTGGAGCAAAGACTGCGTGGGCTGGCACTCCACCTGCGATAGCAGCCGCTGCGTTGGAACCCATCCCAAAAATGTCCCTATTGAATATGGACGTGGTCAGGCTGAGCGTTCCTACCTCAGTTCCACCAGCGTCAAAGCGCACTATATTCTCGTCGGCTGATTCCTCTGTCTGTACGAGTGTGTCCTTATCTGCGTCGTAGATAACCGACGTTTCCTTGACACAGACCGCGCCAATCATAATATAACCAGACGCACACGAATCGCAAAGATACCCTGAGTATCCAGTATTGCACTGACAGTTCGGAGTGGTTGAAAAGTTTGCAGCGGCGGTGCTATTGCAATCAACGCCAACCGTATTGCCGGTTCCAGCGGTAACAGGTCCAGAGATGTTATCGTGGGATCCACTAACGCGCTGCGCCTCGCACTCGGTATCGGCTAAGAAAATATCAGTTCCAGCACCGACACCAGTCACGCAACCCTGATACGCAATATAGTTTGGTCTGCAATCATCAGTACCAACGTTCGTAACACACTGCGAAGAAACGTATGCCATTGCATTTGCAGACATCAGCAAGAAGGCAAGCGTTACGCCAGCGATAATCTTCTTCATCTTGTCTCCTTACTTGCAGCAAGCAAATGCCTTCTGCTCATTGCAAAATGTGATATATGATTCCAAGTCAGTGAGGTTCCAAAACCTTGCGTACTGATCTCCGCCGTTGTCAGACCACCCGATGCAATCGTTGCACCCTTTGGTGGTGCTTGAAAAACCCGGCGCTCCACCGTTCACCCAATATCTTCCAGTACATGGCGCACAGTTAGTTCCAACCCACCCTTCGCCGGCACCAATCAACTCAAGCATCTCTTCGTTTGTGCAAACCCTAGCATCCACATTGCTCATATCGGTAGCGCAAAGTCCATTCGCGGTATCATAGTCTGTCTGGTCGCCGTCGTATGTGGCAGCCGCAGTAACTCCAAGGAAGTCAACTGACCCAACCGGAGTAACACCACCAGAGGTAATCTGAACCACGTCGCAATTGTCATTGATGTAATAGAGATCGACGTCTCCGGTAACCGCGTTATATTTCGTGTACACCTTCCCGCGATCAGCAATGCACGCGGGGTCAGCGGACTGTTTATAAAACGTCCTCGGACCGGAATCCAAAATCACATTTCCGCCCAAGACGTTTGGCTGCGTCGTGCCAGCAATCTGCGCAAACGCAGATGCAGGAATGAGCAGCATCAAAAGGATGAGTAGCTTCTTCATGCTTACCTCGCAATCGAGTTGATGTCCGCGTAAAGTTTAAACGTTCCGGTCGGATCGGTTTGGGCCGTGGCCTCTTCCTGCTGGTACACCGTAAAATAACGTCTGCCGTTCGGCTGGACGGGAACGATGTGGCCCTCTGGAGTGGTCGATGAAGTCCACTGCCGGAGCAAATCCGCGGCCCGAAGCACGCCGCCACCGATCGACTCGAAGCCAAGCTCCATCGGGAACGGCTCTGAATCCTGAAGGTCGCGCGGAAAAGCGATATAAAGGTTCAACCCGGCCTCTGCACCCTTCGTGTAGTGGAGTTCCAGGTTGAACGTTTCCCCAGTCGCGTTCTCAATGATCCCGCAAACCTGAAGTTTGTCGGCAGAAACTTTCACATACTCTCCATCATGCAGAGTGATGAGCGGCTTCTTCACCATTTCAACTAAGTTGTGACGCATCTTTCCTCCTTATAAAACGACCCCATAGGCACGTTATAGCACCTTGGGGCCAGTTTGTATACAAGTGGTGAAGGCTCTTATCGTTGCTGTGCCGCTTTGACATAATCAACATTGGCGGTTCTGGCGTCAGTGCTTCCTGCGCCTATGGCAATCGAAAGCCTTAACTCGGCGGTCGGGATATTGGTCGTGATCTCAGTCAACTTCGACCCGTCTTTCCAGAACTCGACCTTGCTTGTACCGATTACCTTGAACCCCAATGTGATGTAGGTATCTGCTTCAAAAGTCGCGGCAGAAGCCTCGATGCTTTCAACCGAGCCGGTTGAGCAGCCGCAGTTGATGCCCGTGCCGCCATCGTCCTTAACGAAATAGATGCCGTCGGAAACAGCGGCCATCGGGAGACCAGTATCAGTGTCGCACAGGCCAACGAGCCAATCCATATTCGTGGCTTCAGAAGCTTTGAACCGAGTTTCAAAGTAGATGTTCTTGCCGCCAGCGGGGAGGAAAGCCTCCGCGCCAAGCTGCATACCGAGAACGTCGTTCTCCGTAGCGGTGTTCGTCAGAAGAAGAACACCACCGACTTCGTCAGACAGAGCTTCAGTCGCACCAGCATCGGTTTCCGTAACGGTCCAGTCGCCCGCAGCATACGTGAAAAAGTCATTCTCGTACCAAGCGAAGCCAGAGCCAGGTCCAAAGTCCACGCCTTCCCACATCGACTCGGGGATGGCGGGGACATTGTCTACAATCTTAATTCGATCATTATCGATCAACATTGGTTCAGTCATGTTAAACTCCTATCAAGCTGGTGTTTGTGGTGCGCCAGCGTCCACATGTGTGAGCGGGCCAACAACCTGAATCTGGTCTGTAACTGTTGCGCAAACCGCCGTGGTATTGGTCGAAGGATTGACTACCAAGAGATTGCCCTCAAGTAATCCAGAGACACTGTCGATCGCGTTATCAAGCGTTGCCGCTGAAGTGCTACCAACGAGAGCGCAGGTAAAAATTGGATTGACAACCAAGTTGCTAAACTGCAGCGCACTTGTATGCCCAACCAGCATGAACGCCTTATCAGAGTTCGAGCTTGAACAGGTAAACTGACAGTCACGCATCAGGAGATGCTTACACTTCGTTGTGCCACTGTTCAAAAACCTTACGGTTGCTCTTGCAGCCGCTTGAAGAACCGTGTCAGCACCAAATTCGCAAGCAATGAACGTTGAACTGTCACCGCGTAATACTGCGTCTGAAACTGCAGCATCGCTAAGGTCAGACAACTTCATGAACGAACAGTTAATGTACGTGTTCGCTTCGCCTGAATCAATGAGACATGCGAGCGAAGCTGCGTCGGTTCCTGTATTCACAAATTTCAAGTTCTCAAACGAGTTGCCCGTACCAGAGACTTCGATTGTAGAATCAACCGCTGCTGCGGTTCCCGTAGCAGTCGTTGCAATCCTTGCTCTCTGTGCATGGAACATTCCAGAGCCCAAGCCTACGACATGGATTCTATTTTTGACCCATGTGATCTTGCTATCTTCTTGGATTTCTGAATCGCCGTCGATGAGGATGACATCATTGTTGTTCGACGTGCATTTTGCATAAGCTGCGCTCAACGTTTTGAGCGGCAAGGTCTTTGTCTTGCCATCGTTTCCGTCAAGGCCGTTACGATAGTCTACAAAGTAGACGTTGCCAAACATAGCTGGAATACCGCCGCCGCCCATTACGGGCATACCGAAACTCGTCACACCATTTGGAAAATCAGTGAAACTCATATAGACCTCCGTATAGGGACATAAGAAAAATGCCGGGGGGATTTCCACCCCCCTTTACCCGCGAAAAGTTCTTATTTATGCTCCAGCGTTGCCAGCGACTCCGCGCCAGTTGCTGTACCCTTTGTCGTAACGACAGTTTGCCGTCAGTTCCCAAGCCAATGCCTTCTTGTCGTAATCTGAATCCGTCTCAAGCGCTTGACGCGTGAGGAACATAAGGTGATGTTCCATCTTCTCGGCAAACATGAACCAAGCGGTGTCACTCGACAGATAATTCCAGAAGCCGCCCGGAAGCAGTTTCAAGGAATCATACATCGTGTTGATCGCGTTGTTCGCATTCGTCGGATCGTACATCGACTTCACAATCTCTGCCGCGACATCTTGAAGCGCCTGCGGGACTACGAGGCTGGAAGGTTTGTACTTCACGATCTGGCCGTTCTCGTTCACCATCGACTGCATCACGTTACGAAGAACGCGCGAGGAGGTGAGAGAAAGTTCAGCCGCCGCACCGATGTTCGTGCCAAGGACGCCATCACCATTTTCGAGGGGATGGGAAGCCGAGAACAAAGCAACGCCGTCATAACCAGTTTCCGTGAAACCGTCATCGAGAACCGATGCCGCGTCGTATTCTTTGATCTCAAAGTGACCCTTGCCAAAGGACCGCGTGGCGCGCTCAATGAAATTGAACTTGCCATCGTTGACTGATTCCTTCGAGATACGATATCCCGTCGCAAACGTTGCAGCCGTGTACGTCTTGCTGTACCCGGATTTGAGGGTCTGGAACTGGATCGGCGTATTCTCAGCCTTCTCGACCGGATTCTGCAGACCGGAAATCGTGGTGGTCTGATAGATGTCAGTTCCCATGGACTCTTCATTGAAGAGAATGGGAATCATCGAAGGATAAGACTCTTCGATTGCGAGGATTACGGCTTCCAGTTCAGGAAGTTTATCTTCTCCAAAAAAATCACCAAAATTAGACCTGACATTGGTAGCCATTCTTCCTCCTTAGAAAGTGACGCTGGGATTAAACTTGCATTCAACTGTGACAAATTCTCCGAGAGCGTTCGCCACACTATTGCGCGAATCAGCTACCCGTAAAATAAACACAGCATAATCTGTAGCATGAGATGTTGCACCTGCGATTTCCATCTTCGAGCGGAGAGTCGTCGTGTCGCCTGTCGTATAGTTGATGGCATAAGACAACTCGAGGTCACCCTGAACGTCAACATCGGCGCTGTCAACCTGGGCGCGCATGATGAGGTTAGCACAGGCCGGCGTATAAGCGATCGTTCCGCCAGCACTTGCAGCCTTATACTCATTCGCAATGCCAAGAATGCGCGTCGGCGTTGCTGATCCACAAGCGCGTGCATACCCGTCCGTGTGCAACTCAACAATGTCGCCTGGATAGATAGCATCGTTTGCATCAGCAATCGAATGGAGCACGTCCTGAAGTTCTCCACCAGCCTGCATATAAACTGGTTCAAAACCCATCGGGAAATCAGTGTTAGCCATTTGTCTTCTCCTTACCTAGAAATTCGTGAACGTCCATTTTCTTTTCATCACTCGTTGCTTCTGGACTGAAACCGCTCAAGTTGCCGTCGTTCTTGATGATGTCGTTTAAATCCCTACGACCCATCACGACCGCCTCCTCCATCTTACGCTGCTCGTGCTCCTCTTTGCTGATATATCCGAGGACCATCTCGCCCCGATGTAAGAAATTATCTGGAGCAGCCGCGTACTTATCTTGCATATCAGAGGGCAGGTCTTCCACTTTCAACAACTCGTACCCATCGGGATGCCACATTCCGTTCTTCTGCAATCTCGGTAAACTCAAAAAACAAAAATGCTTGTCCTGATTAGCGTCCAAAATTTCATCGGGGATTTGAAGTAAGTTGCGACGTGCAAAATACCTCCGTGTTATTTCTTTTTTTGTCTGCCCCTTTATCGTCTTTTCAAGACCAATTTTCGGAACTGTTCCAGACTTTCTAGGACGACCCTTCGTTTTCGTTTTCACAAAATCCTCCTGATTGTAAGTGTGTCAATTAAAAAAAGCAAGGAAAAAATCCTTATATTTCAACATCTTACATTTTGTCTTTCAAATGCTTCTCATAAAGCTTCGGATCAAGGCCAAAAGATGCGCCGAAATCAAGCGTCTTTTGGGTGATCTTTTTCTTCGGTGGGGCGCCGTTCCCTGGCCCGTGCGTGGCGTTCTGCGCCTGACCTGCACGAATGCTATTCAGGTCGATCGGAGCGATCCCCAACTTGTTCGCCGCGCTCTCAACAGCAAGCGATGTCGCCATGTAAGAATTCTTCGCGTGATCATCAAACGAGTTATAAATCCGCTGCGACTCGCGCCAAAGCGTAGAGTTCGGATTCATAATGTCTGGATACTTGGAAGCCATCTGGCCTTCCAGATCCTTTTTCTTGTCCTTGATCTCAACGCTCTTCGATACGCGCTCCATCACGTTCTTCTCAATGTCAGCCTCGTCAACCGTTCCACTGTTTTTCTTCACGAGCGACACGATCGCTGCAGCCTGCGTCTCGTCAATGCCGAGAGTCTCCAACTCACTGCCAAGCTCAGTCTCCTGCCTCTTCGTTATTCTCTCCGCAGGTTTGTTCGCAGCCAACTTCTCGTCCATCACGCCGGTCATCTTCGCAACGAGATCGTTCATCATCGTCTCGCTCGACTGACGCTGCTCCGCGATCATCTCCTCTTTGAACTTCGCAGGATCGAACTCGTTCTCCATAGCCGTTTTGTTCTCTTCACTTAGATGTTTGTTCTCTTCCGTCATAAAGCCTCCGGTTATTTAAACATTCCAGGTTTCTTCGTCTTGACGGCGCTGGGTTTCCCCTTCGTTCCGCCCTTTTTGGTTTTCTTGTCACTCACCTTTTTGATCTTCGCCATCGCTGGCCTCCTTTTCGTTCTGTTTTTCCGCTATATAAAGCCTCTGAAGTAGGAGGCGACTATTCGCAACGTACTTCATCTGATAGTACCTTCCGTGGTTGAACGCCATCTTGCATCCATAGTCGTTCGTGTCGAGCAACTCCTCCGCCGGAAGTTTAAACGCCTCTCCCATTCGCTCGCCAATAAGCTGTGACTCAAGCTCCATGAACTTCTTGAAGTCCGGGTTCTCTCGCAGGTCAATCATCGCCTGTGCATACCCGCGCTCCGTATCGCTCATCTTGAATTTCACAGCGGTCTTCTTTTTCTTGAACGCGCTCTTCTGTTCTTCATCTACAATTTCCTTCATCCTATCCGCATAGGTACTACTCACTGTCACCTCCCTGTGGTGGGTTGATTACCGTTTGATCAGGCGAGCGCGGAACCTGCGCATCTTGCTGCGGAGGCGTCTGTCCGCCCTGCAACCCCATCGTTGGAGACTGCTGACTCCCTGTCGGGTTCTCCAAGTTGGACGGCTGCTGCTCGACCTCGAAGTATTTCTTGTGCTGCTTTAAAACGTTCTTCAAAACAGACATCGCGTTCGGAGACACAATGCCGTGCTGAGCCTCAAGCTCCGCCGCCGGGGAATCCAATATCTGCGAATACATCTCTATCTTCCCCTCGCGCTCTGGATCGTTCAACCCAACCGGAGGAGGAATGCCCTGCATGATCATGCGAAGCTCGTGCTCCATCGGAACCGAACCGTACCCGTCAGGCTTGGAAACAAATCGCTCCGCGCGCGCAGTGCCAAGCGTGCGGTGAACCTCCATCATAATCTCGTACACGTTCTGAGGTTTGATAACTCCCGTCTGAATCGGTAACGGCTGGAATGAAAACTGCGCCATCTCCATCGCGTTCTGCTTCTCGATATCCTTGTTCAAGTTGCTGCCGTTCGCGTAAATACCGAAGTGAACCCTTCGGGCCAACTCGTCGCGCGAAATATCCATCTTGATCGGCTTCCCGTCTTCGTCGATCATCGGAACGCCATACGCGCCAGTCACGCTGATCTTCAACTTCGGCGGCATCATCACCGTGCAATCGCTGTATAACCCTTCAAACAATTCCGACATGCAACTCTTCACGCGCTGAAACCAAACGTCGTGCAACATATTAGCATTCTGACCAAGTGCTTGCACGCCACTCGTTGAACGCAGCGGTCCCACGTTCTGTCCAACTTGTCCAACCGTTGTCGGCCCAATCGCGGTCATGCGCTCGGCCATCGATATAATGCCACCCTGGATCGCCTGCGACCACGACGGGTTCACGTTCCAACTGAAGAAGTTGATGTCCGCTTTCGGATCCTCCATCTTGATGCCCAGCCCCGGTTCCACTCTCACCTCTTGTGGGTCCCATGTGGAGTCTCCTTTAAAACCAAACATCGGGTTGTTCGCCAACGTGCCGGCATCAATCGACTGGTTCACCAACACGTCCAACGAATCGTTCAAGTTGAACATCGTCTGCACCATGCCTCGCCCAATAGACCGTCTCGGCCTGCGGAACAGATGACACATATGCAACGGGATCTTTCCGTTGGATGAAATCCTATCCAGGTACGTCCAACGCATGAGCGTATTTGTATTCGGATTGATGATGTATTGAAGTCTGTCAGGTACTGAGAAGTTGTCTTCACCGTTCAATGAACAACTGTCGTACACCACGAGACACTCGTACGTGTCGCCGCCAGACGTAGACGTCGTGTTGATACCAGTCTGGAAATCTTCAGCAGCACGTCGCGTGTTGAGATAAGCCTGCGCACTAGACGTCGCCTTGTTCACACCGCCACTCTCAAGCACCACGTTCACAGCGTCTGAATCCATATACTCGCTGTCGCGAAAACGGATCAACTGCTCTTTCGAAAAATAACAAACCTTGATAACGGTTTCATGCTCGTTCAGATCCGTGCAGTCTACTACGTCTCCCTTGAATAAAACGAACGCAGGATCTTCAGCAACAACCGTCGGTCCATTAAACACAGTGCGAATAATGCTCTGTTCACGATAAGGCTCCTTGATAAACTCACGCGCCATCTTGTCGAACTCTTCCTCCGGCGTGTCTTCAAACATTTTCTGAAAGTCGAAGTTCTGATTGTCAAACTTCTCGTTTCGCACGATGTCGCGAAACCTATGCTGAACCACTTCCCAACCGCGACTGAAAATTGCAACGCCGTCGCGCGTGAGATCCGTAGCCCAATCGTCAACCGCTAAATAAATACCCTTGTGATAATTCGCGTACCGCTCGAGCACGTACTTCATAAACCGCTCGATCTTTTCCACCCTCTCGACATCGATGTCCTCCTCTTGAGGATCAATGTAAAACCATGGATGACGAAAGAAAACAGCCTGCATGATTAAAGCGTGCAGGGCGTTACACTGAATCTCTGTAAGTGGAAAATGCAAATTGGACTGCCCAATAAACAAAGGCTTGCCGTTCTGTCTGGCATAAACGACTCCCCATTCATTTGTTACGCAAAAGTTTTTGCCAGTGTAACCCGTTCGCTCAATCTTCGTTGTCGTTAGATCCGTTACTTTTGCGTGCCGCTCCGAAACAATATAAAATGGCTTCCCTTGCTGCGTTTCCGTTTCATATGCAATTCCCCAAACGCCAACTTTTGCCATAACCTCTTGTACGTCGCTCGCTAATCGCTTTGATGAAGTGGCATAACTCCTATGCTTTGACTTTCTACACTTCGTTCCGTCGCCAAGCATCATCGCTTCGTACATGACTTTCAAATACGCAGACGGAGCGTTCAATAATGGTCTAGGGATAACTCGCTCTGGTTGTAGCCCACAAGAAGCAAATGCCGTCCTCCACCTCGTATCGATGCTTATTCTGAAATAGTTACCGCTTCGCCCCTTGCTATATTTAAATGGAAGTCTCTTTAATAACTCTTCAATTTTCTTGTAGTTTTCTGGTTTTGCGGACTTCGATTGAGAAATTTCGATCTGTGAATGACAACACTTGCACGCGCATCCCTCAGATAAATACCAGCCCCACAACTCAAACCAATCAAACGGGTCAACATTCTCAGGCATCAATGGGAGAGTACCTTCACTGTAAATACCGTTCCTCGGTATACCCCAATGCCTAACCTTCTTTCCAACCATATCCTTAGCTTCAACAAACTTATGTCTGTTCTTATATGCGCCACCACGCTCATCGACTAAGTACATCCTGTGGATATCGGTCACTGTTATGTCTAAACCACAACGCTTGTTGTGAAAATGGACAGCGTTATTACAATGTCCGAAACCCATTACAGCTTTAACCGGAATAAAGCCAAGCTCTCCAGTCTTGGGATTCCTGGAAAACGTATGGTCTTTCAACGTCATCGCCTCAACCGGAACCCATCCACGCTTTGTAAGCAAATCAGTCCCTGGAAGGAAACAACTTCCGTCCCATAACCCCTTGCGCGTGCTCGTTTCGAAATCCTCTACCGCTAAATAATACTTCTCCCTGCGTCTCAACCACAACGATCGGTCCCGCTCGAACGAACCAAACTTGTCAAGACCTCGTTGGACCAAATACTTATCGTCAATAACCTCGTCCGGTATTCTCATCACTGGGTCTACCGGAGCGTGAATAATCCGTCCCATTAGTTGCCTCCAATAAAATTTTCTATTTTTCTTATTATTTCATGTTCAATTTCTGCTATGTAATTAGGTGCATAAAAAACCTTCATTTCATAATTGAATCTTGCCAAGACAAGATGAAGTATCTCATGCAACGCACTTCTCTTAATGTCCTTACAACTTGAATATTCGTCGTCCCTATCTCTGGATAAACCAAGAGTGGCGCAGCCACCAGACTTACTATATTCCGCATTAGCAAGGACAGTCCTGTCACCATCGTCTATCCACTTAAATTTCAAAGAAAATCCTGGGCATAGAATCTTTCCAAGTTTCAACGCCTCTTGTTTGTAAATCTTAAAATGCTTTGCTGTTAATCTGATAGCTACCTCCTCATATATGCGCCATTGTACGTCCTCAAAAACCTACTCTGTCCTGGTGTTGAAAATTCGGGGGCCAATCTCTCTATGTATCTCGATGGATCGATGAAATCGTCGTTCGCCTATTTAGGCTTTTCATTGCCGCCAGTTATATCATTCGGCCATTGGTAATGCAATAGGCCATATCTATAGTTGGGTACGCGCCCCTTGAACAGGAACTCAGTAGGACTTTCGAACGATCCGTAATTCAAAACGCGAAACAAATCCTTCAATTTCTCAATTCCAGGGAGTAGCCAGTCCTTCTTGTGGGCCAACATCGGTAACACCGTCTCCCCAGAATCAATGATAGCCTGCTTCAATGTCTGATACTGGTTCACCTTGTTCATGTCCTCCGTGTTGATGCTCGTGTCCGTAACCGATCTTACGATCTTCGCGCCGTGCGAGGTCAACTCCCGGCGCCGCTGCGCAATCGCTACCCCTAAATCATACACGCCCTTCTCAAACTTGAGTTCCGAACAGGCATACCGATACCCGTTCTTGTCTATCGCCTTCCATAACACACAATGCGGCTTGCTCGTGTGCGGATCAATCCCCTCGTAAATAACGAAATCCTCGTTCAAATCAAACGGCTCTATATCGCTCGCCTCCGGCCTGTAAGTGTCGATCACAAGCCCGAGCAAACGTGCAAACTTTCCAAGAAACCGCGTCTCACGCTCCCCTTTCGTCAATTCCGACAGGAAAAGGTTCAATGCGTCCTTGTTTATGTGCGGATTCTGGTCAGAACTGCCCCCAAAACACTCAATGTAGTCCTTCTCCCCCAACAGCCCAGGCTGCCATAACTCGTCGTAAATCCAAGCCTCCTTCAGTGGCGTCATGCTGAACCACATATACCCACCAAAATCCACCAGCCCTCGCATATTCGCAACGTACAACTCGCGGGAGGGCGGTTCATCAAAAGCACAGTTATGGACTTTAAAACCTTCGCATATGAAATTATGGTATTTTTCAACTTCAATGTCATAAACCCTTTTAACACCAACATTCTCTATTTTTTTAATCTTAAAATTTTGTTTTTTATTTAGGCTATTAGTAACCCGTTGTTTAGTAGAATGCCCAGCTCCGCCAATACCAGTTCTTTCTTTCCAACGCGCCATTTGTTTTTTAAGAATTAATTCGCAATGATAAGCAACTTTATTAACGGCAGTTTCCTTCGATGGTATCCCGACAACCTTACAAAATTCCAGTTTCTCGGTTGAAGTTGTTATCAACACAAACCATTGGTCACGCCAATTATCATCCTGTTTTTTCTTGAAATATATTCCACATTTTATCCCAAATGATTCGAGCAGGCGCTTTACACCCAATGATAACTCCTCAGATGTCGAGCCATACCCTATGCACGACCACGATGCCCATCCATCAGTCGCGTATAAACCTCTAAGAAACTCCAATCTCCGCTCACCGTCTTGCTTGAAAATTTCATCAGGAACAAACTTATTGAAGGCCTTCCTTCCATAGAGCCCATGTCTTTTTATTAATTCCATCAAATGGTTTCTGGTTATAGTATTGCGGCGCTTTAAGCTGTTACAAACAACGTAGTCATAGCGTTTTCTATGCTTTAAATGATATCCGTCTGGAAGCTTGGAATTAAAAATATCTATAAATTCATCCGAAGCAGATGACATGAAAGCCCTACTTTTATCACACCAGCCATCACCAATCCATGAACCAAGCAAAAAGCAATCATCCTTATCTACGGATTTACTCTGGCCTAAGTTCATAAAAACAGGACGATTTATCTTATCACCCACTCTTAGTTTGCCAGCTTCAACGCATTTTCTGTAATTTATATAAATTTTATGGTCAGGGGTACACTCAATTGAATGGCCTCCATTTGTTGTTATTTTAATAACCTCACGCATCCCGTTGCATTTCGTATTCAAAACCCTAGAAAATTTCCGTTGCGATTTTCCATCTGTCACAGCTACAACGTCACCTTCCGAAATTTGTGCGATTGGTTTATGAGAACCATCTTCCATTAAAACCTTCTGCCCACCCTCTATGCAATAATGCCAGTTAGAACCCTCCGCCTTGCCAACCTCCTGATCATATGACCCAATCTTGATCTGACTGCCGTTCTTAAAGTTAACCCCAGTCAAATACCCCATCTGGTTCGTCGTGTAAGGTCGCTTGTCAGCCAACGCCGTCTTCGGTATCCATTCATCAAATTTAGGCTTGAAAGTCTCCATAACCACCGGGAATGACTCGCCGTACATCTTTCCACGATTAGGAATCGGTAGCTTCTTGTAAGGATGAGTGCCAGTCGCTAACTGAACCGCCTCGAGGACCGAGCAAGTCGTTTTTCCATAGCGATTTCCGGTGCATAGGAGCCTTATCTTCTTGTCGCTCCGGTGAAACGCGTCCTGCCCAGGATGTGGGTCGTACCTCTGCAACTTCCGATCGTCATACGCCTCCACCTGCCGATCCGTGAAGTCCAAAAGCCGCAATAACTCGCGCTTGGATAATCCGCCCAACTCGCCCAATTCATTCGCCATCAGTCGCCTCAGTGGTTATAGAAATGACCTCCGCCTCAACCGCCTCCGGTGCCTTAATCCCCTCCAATAACCCGTCAAGTGAAAAACCAGGCACCAACTCCTGCAACTTCCCCAACTTCGATCGCAACATCGCCACCAACTGATCCGTCGGCAAACTGTCGTAACTCACCCGCTTGTCCACCTTGTTGATCACCCCGTGCCCAGCCTGTCCCAAGACGTACTGAATCGCCTGCAGACGGAGTTGCTCGCTCTCCCCCTCATGAGCCATCTTGATAAGCTCAAACTCGGCTGAAGGACTCGCAGCCTCCTTCATTCCCTCAACATCCCCCTCTGCCAACCTCTCCATGACGTCCGCACGCCACGGTACCTCCGACATCTCGTCGCCGCCAGATACGCTCTCTATGAAGTCACTCGCACGCTTCCAAGGATCTGCCATATGGTTGATATAATGACAAAATGTATCAAATTAAGCAAGGGGTAATGTCAGGAGAACCTATAGGGTTTTCTGACAATAATGCCTGCCAATTCCTTGGACACCATTATATCGTTGCAATCCAGCAATATGGTCTCCGTTTTAGGGGTACCAAAATGCGGGATCATCGTAGATATGAAGTGCCCTTTTAGGGTGGGTCATATCTACCATGGATACGTAGTAATTATGCAGAC
>Ga0208769_1000160_pt1 | contig 36449 bp, 35 predicted proteins | sample AntAceMetag02UKC_FD_184768 | JGI IMG/M metagenome (GOLD analysis project Ga0208769, IMG submission 184768) | Saline lake microbial communities from Ace Lake, Antarctica- Antarctic Ace Lake Metagenome 02UKC (SPAdes) (version 2) | ecosystem: Environmental > Aquatic > Non-marine Saline and Alkaline...
ACAGAACTCTTCCCTGTATTTGGATAACCAATCACCCCAACATGAATCTTTTTTCTATTCTGAATTTCCGTATCTTCACTATTCTTCCAACCCGCCAAAATTCTCTTCGCCTCCATCTTAATTCTCGCCTTCAAATCTCTCAGCCCGACTCCCTTTGTCGCCGAAACAAAAACATACGGCCTCATCCAGCTAGGAATTTGTTTCTCAAGATCCTTCACATCAACCAAATCACATTTATTAAAAATATAAACCAACTTCTTACCTTGTTTATCAACATCCTTCTCAGCCTCCAAATTCCGCGTCTCCTCAATAAACCGCGCATCCAAAATCTCCAGAACAATATCCGAAATCCGCACAACATCCTTCATTACATCCGGAAACTTCCCCCTCTGCTTCTTAATATTCTCAATCCTACCAGTATGCCTACATCCAAAACTATATCTTACTCTTACCATTCAGAATCAAGCCATCAAGTATTTTTAAACCAACCCAAAATCTACATTCCCTTCATTTTCCCGTGCAAATATCTAAAATATTCGTCAGGATAATTATTAGCCATCTTCTCAATAATTAATTCAGGAGTTGAATGTGCCAATCTCCCAAGAACAGGATTATGGTCAATAATCAAATTAAAATTCTCATCAAGCCCCTTCGCCTCAATCCCATCAATCCTCGCACTCTCCGGCAACGACTTCTGAATCTCCGCCCCCAAATGCGTAGCTAAAATCATAAAACAATTCTTCTTAATAAAAAACTCCGCCGTGGCCGAAATCATTTTCCCTGCAACTCCTGGCTCAGTCACCGCCTCGATTTCATCCGCAAGAATCAAAGTTCTATCTCCCGGCTTAATTTTCGACATCTGCGTCAATAAAGTCTCAAACGCCCCCTTTGAAGTAGAACCTTTGGTCTTCGCAAAATAATAAACATCACTGAATAGTGGAAGATGAACCTCTCCACTAATAGGCAAACCCAACTGGAACAAACTAATATTCTGCAAAACATGCTCCAATAATGTTGTCTTTCCCCCGGAATTCGCCCCAGTCAAAATTGAACATCTACTAAATTTATCCAGCTGAAAATTAATTGGTTGTGCCCCATCCAAAAACATATTTAACGCATTACTAAAATGTAAATTCTCAGAATGACTCGGAAATATCCTGCCAGCAAATTCATTTTTAGATTTACAATTATTTATCCAACGGGAAATCCCCCTAGAGAAATCTTCAATCAATAACAACGCCGATAATTTCTCTAAAATAGCGGGAACCCTTTTTAATTTTTCTGCATTTCTTTTAATCCTTTCAGCCAAATCCGTAAACTCGCTAGCACTCTGTCTCTTAATTTGATCCTCCAATTCCTTATAATCAATCGTCACTGGAATTTGTAAATTAAAAATATGTTCCGACAAACCAGAAGACTCAATCGCACCACGAACAATATCCAAAATTGGCTGCGGCATTTTACCCTCATTCAACATTTTCATCAGCCCTTCACCCGAAATAGTCATCTCTTTAATTTTCATTCCAACAACCTCATTAACATCTTCCAAAATCCTCTCGGCCTCATTCTCACTAATAATTTTTCCCTCCCTGTTCTCCAACAAGCTAAACATTGGTTCCAACTCTTCCAGTAATTTTTTAACGTCCTCCGAAACTTCACTTCGATTCAAAACAGCAAAGTTCTCACGCCAACCAGACAACTCTTCGAGGTATCTCTCCAAATAAACATCTTCAACCGAATCAACAAAAACACTCTGTGGTAATCTTTCTAATAAAATTTTAAAATCACTACAGTCAACTACCTGAACTATATCATACCTCTCCAATTCCATTACATCATTTTCCGAAACCAATAGCTGAACCCCACATCCCAATTTATTTAACGCGACAAAAGTAGATTCATCTTCCGTAACAACCACAACATCATATCTCGGTTTCCAAATCGCCCTTGGCTTACCAATCTCTTTCAAAAAACTAGAATCCCATAAATTTAATCCCTTAAAAAATTCCTGTCTTCGCAAAATATTCGAAATATCATCACTGAATCCAAAATAATTCCAGATATTGCAAGTTTCTTTAAAAATAAATTCTGAAGAAATCTTAGACAAAACCTTTGTATGAATTGCCTTGGCATCTCGAGTTTTATAGATAGATTCTCCATTGCTCTTAGTTATTGTCTTTTCAAAATTAAACGGCGATAAACCATTTTTCAGAACAAATCTTTCCAATTCCTCTTTCATAAATTAAAGCACGAAAATTTCTTTATAATTATTATTGTGATTAATCGTCTAATCTAAAATATCATCTTCTATTACTTTCTGTCTTATTTCTCGTATTCCTACCGCTTCCTCTAAATCCATCTTTACTACGTTTATTTCTATCTCCTCTGCTATCTCTTCCTCTAGAATCTGTCCGAGCAACTCTCCTTTGAAAACTACGAGGTCCAACATTTCTTCGGACTCCAGAAACACCACTCGGTCTACTTCGACTCGGACGCCCTCTGTTATTTGAACTATCTCTGCCTTTAAATCCTCGACTAACCCTTGGAGTATCAAACTTAACATAAATTTTTTCAAACCTCGGCGTCAATTCTCTTTTAACAACCAATCCTTCATTGTGCCTCTGCATATTCGAAAAATTATCATAATCACGACTAGCCAAAATATTCACAGCAATACCATTGGCGCCAGCCCGAGCAGTCCTACCAATTCTATGAATATAATCTTTAGCGTCCGACGGCAAATCATAATTATAAACATGCGAAACATCATGGATGTCCAAACCTCTCGCCGCGACATCAGTACAAACTAAAACGTTAATGGTCCTGTTATCAAACCCCTTCAAAACACGAGCTCTTTTATTTTGCTCCATTCCGCCGTGAATTGCCTGCGCATCAACTTCATTCTCCCTCAAATTTTTTGTAACAAAATCAACATTCCTACGGGTATTGCAAAAAATCATAGCCATATTCGACTTATCCTTCTTCAATAAATGAACCAACAGCGAAAACTTTTCATCGTCCCTAACATCGTAATAAATTTGCTTCAACTTCGAAGTATCAACATAATTTTCAGCCGAAATTTCAACAGGAGCTTTCATATATTTCTCTGCAAAGTCCGCCAAATCCCCGCTAATTGTAGCCGAGAATAAAAGCGTCTGTCTTTTTGTAGGACAAGCTCTAACAATTTTCGCAACATCATTCTTAAAACCCATATCCCACATTCTGTCCGCTTCATCCAAAACTAAAAAATTCATGTTAGATAAATCAATAGAATTTCTCTGCATGTGATCAAGCAAACGCCCCGGTGTTGCAACAACAATATCCGCATAAGCCAACCTTTTGGTTTGATTAACTATAGAAACTCCTCCGTATACCGAAACAACTTCTAGTTTTTTATAATAAGCAAATTCTTCTAACATACCCGCAACCTGTTCCGCCAACTCTCGCGTCGGTGTCAAAACCAAACTCTGAACACGCCCGTCCTTTTTGGTGTTTTTAATTATGCCTGCGCCAAAAGCCAAAGTTTTACCAGACCCCGTCGCTGACCCAGCTATAATATCCTTTCCTTTTAGAATCAACGGTATCGTCTTTTCCTGAATCTCACTAGGTCTCTCAAACTTTTTATTTGAAATTACTTTCAAAACATGTTCACAAAGACCTAAATCTTTGAACTTTTCCATTTTTTATTTTATAAATTCCCAAGAATAGTATGCCCCAGCCGCTCATCCTTAAATTAGCGAGGGTATAAATCTCAGACCTGAATCCCCGTGACCAAAGCCTAAGGACTCTAACTTATTTATATAACTAAATTCAAAAATCGGTATATAAGTCTTTGCATCGCCTTCACTCTTTATCTTTTTCTACTTCCTCAAGATTATCTTCTGCTTCTTCAACAACATCTTCCTGTTTCTCAATCTTATCACTATTTCCCCCGTCTTCCAACTCCTTCAATTCTCTTTCTTCTTCGGCTAATTTTATTTTTGCCTTATAAATTTTTCCTCTTCTTTCTTTCTTCTCTTTTACTTTTTCAATTTTATCAGCCGTTTCTTTAACTTTATTTTCTACATCCTCTAATTCGTTCTCTTCATCATCAACCTTAATTTCTTTTCCCTTAACCTTCTTGGAACGACGAACAACAAAAAAGATTGCACCAACCAACAACAATAAAAGAACAACCTTCGAACCAACAGAATAAACTTGTTTAATCAAACCTTTTTCCTTAATGAATACAACCATCCCCGTAAAAAACCCTTTCTCCATAAGTTTATTTTCTTCAAGCTCTGGCTCTTCAATAGTGTCGTTAATAACTTCCTCAACTATAGTCTCATTTTCTATAATTTCTGAATCTTCAATACTATCATTAACCGCTTCTTCAGCTGCAAGTTGTGATGCTTTGACGGCCTGCTCATCAATAGAAATAACACACTTAGCTGGCAAACAATTAATCAACAAAGGGTCTCTAATTCCCCAGTTCTCAAATTTTTCATCACGAAGCAATTGCAAACCAGAATAAACTCTAACATGATATACAACATCTTCTCGATTTAAAGAGAAAAAAGTTGTAGCCTGAAAAAATCCTTCCTCATCTGCGATTCCTTCATCGTTATTAACTGAAAAACCTCCATCCAAAAGCCGGACGTTCAAAGTAACTCTATTCCCTGGTTCAGCCATAATTCTAATTGCATCATCCATAGCCGCCACGCCACTAGTAAACATCAAAAACATCAAAACAAAAACCACTTTTTTCATCTAATTTAACAGAAACTTTCCTTTATAAAAATTTCTATATTAAAGAAAACTTTACGATACCGAATATGCTTCATTGTGATAGTTAGAGGTAGACTAAATTCCCTCATTACTGCCGACTAGATGATTTCTAAAGATTTTTAAGGTTTGATTGAGTAATTGTTCTATGGCTAATATTATGACTAATGATGAAAGAGATTTTTATAAGAGTCAAGTTAAACTTGCAGAAGCTCAAGAGAAATCTCTAGAAAATCAAGATAAAATTTTGAAAGAACAGGTTAAAATTTTGAAAGAACAAACACAATTTACAAAAATTTTGATGTTTGCCACTATAATTTTAGCTTTATCAGGATTATCCCAAGTAATATATTATTTTGAATTTTTTAGTCAAAATATGATTAAAGATTCAAATGATTCATTCGGATTAATTCTTATCGGATTAATTCTTATCATAGGAACTGTTCTTGTTCTAAACTTAATGCCTAATTTCAGATTAAGAAATAAGAAGAAATAACTTCTCTCATTATTATCAGTTGAGACGATAGGGTTAAATTTATAAAACAAGATAATAATTATACATTATTAGCGGCCCCATAGGCTAATGGCAGACCATCTCGTTTACACCGAGCAGACCCAAGTTCGATTCTTGGTGGGGCCATATTAAATTCTGAATCGAACGTAGTTTTTTCTTGGTGAGTGATTCGCTTTGAGTAAAAACAAATGCTCAAATAAATATTTTACGAAATGTAAATCACGAATAGGGGCCATTTATAATAAATTAATCCACAATTTCAGTTCTTAATTTTTTATAACCAAAAAAATCGGTGGTATAATTATAAGCACCGGCATTTAGAAATGTGATTGTATCGCCCACTTTTGGGTTGTCGAGTTTTACTTTGTATCGGAATATATCATCACGAGTTGGAGAATTACCTTTTATCAAATAATATCCTCCTTCATTATCTTCGCCTAATTCATTTTCTACTAACATTTTTGTCCCTGTTAATATATTATCTAACGCACAATTATAGATTGTTGTGTTTACGATTAAATTATTATTTTGAACTTGGATAATTTCGGTTTGAAGTTTTATACAGGGCGCGGCAAGAAAACGTCCGGGTTCTATTATTGTTTCGATGTTATATCCTTCAAGAAACTTTTTTGCATTTGTCAATTTTTGGAAAATATAAGGTAGAATTTTTGATGTATAGCTTCGATATTTTGCTGGCAAGCCACCTCCAAGATTTAATGCATCTATTCTTTTTAGAGAATCTTCTGTTAAAGAATCTTTCAATTCTTCTTCAATTTCCCATTCAGATGTGTTTTGCGATTTCCTATGGATATGAACACCCAATTTTTCTATAAAAGGATTATTTTTAATTTCTGAAATAATTTCATTAATTTTTTTTGAAGACATTCCGTAAACAAAATATTTTCCAGTTCCGATTCGATGTTCTTGAAATTTCATTCTCAAAGATAAGTTAATTTTTTTATCAGATTCTTTTGACGCTTGCAAAATTCTTTCTAAATCTATTTCGTTATCAACAACAAAAGTTTGAATTCCATTTTTGAGGATTTCTTTTAACTCTTCTAGTGATTCGGCCTGTGTAAAGAAAGAAATTTTTGATTTATCTTTTATCATTTCTATTTCTTCTTTCGCGTGAATTGAAAAATTGACGGACGGAGATAATTCTTGTAATAAGTTTCCGACTTCGTGATTTGTCTTGTAAGAGTAAGATATTTCCAATCCCAAATCTTCTAATGTTTTAGCCTGTTCAATAAGTTTGGATTTTGAAAGGATGAAATGGGGTTTCATCATATAGTCTCCAGAGAAAGATTTTCTATGCTTTTTCTTAAGGATATATTCTTTTTTCTGAAATCCCTAGTTATGTTTTCAAGAGATGCAACTAAAGAATAAATAAAATGGTTATATTTTGGGAATTCGTGTCTAAGACTTTCCCAGTTTTCTAATCCAAATAACTTAGGCCAAGTATCATTTTCGGTTATTTCAGATAAAGATTTAGTGGTGATTACCTTGTCTGCTTTTTTGCTGTAATGATCTGTTATTACATAGTTGCTTGTTCCTGTTGTTAGATAATAAGGATTTTTCTTAGGGCCTAATTCTAACATAATTGCTATTTTATACGGAATCCTCGGGATTCCAATTAGTTTCCCTTTGACTTTAATATTTTTTTCCAGAAGTCTTTGAGCTAGAATAATAGATTTTTCGAAGCAACTATGATTATATATTTCTAAAGAGGATTCTATTTCTCCTCTTGCTCTTGGTATGGATACAGGAATTATCTTTTTTGTATGTATAAAAGTATCTTCGAATTTCCAAAGAGTTGCTTTAATTGATTCTATAGGTGGATAGCTATTATTATTCATTTCAGCAATCCTTCTTTCTCTAGTTTATCTAAAACGCTTGTTATCATTAAGGGGAAAGTTATGCAAACATCGCCATTTACCGTCGCTGCTTCCGCGTCGTCTTTTAGTTTTCCCCAAGATTTTGCCTCTTGTGTTGTCGCGCCCGACATTGAACCTGAAGACGCGTGAGAGGTTGTCATATATACTGCGTAATCAAAACCACCTGAGAGTAAGGCTGCAAAAACCGCATAATGTTTTGAAATTGAACCGCCTAAGGAAATTAACCCCTTTTTATCGTCGAATGAAAGATCAGTTACAACTCGTTGCATATCTTTAATTGTATCCACTATAAAATCTGGATTTTTTTGCTGAAACATAAAAAGTTGAAAACCAAAAGATGAGTCTGCAATTCCTGGGCAGTAAATTGGGATATTATTTTTCGCAGCTTGATATAGTATTGAATTTTCGTCTTTGATTAATAAACCCATCTCATGAAGCAATTCTGAAACTGGAAATTGTTTTTTCTTTTGATAAATTTTTGTCAAATAGTCATTCATTTTATCTTCAAATTTCATGTAAGATTCATCTCTTATTACCAGATTGCCAATTCTATTTTCGCCTCGCTCGTGAAGAGATGTATCGTCTGCATGAAAGTTTGAAATTTCGAAATCTTCTCCAAGAGATTTCATAATATCTTCTTCAATAGCACCGGAAGTTGTTACTAATATATTTGGGATTTTGAGTTTGCAAAGTTGAGCAAAAAGTCCCCGGAGTCCAGAAGTTACCATGTTAGAAGTAAAAGTTAAAAAGATTTTTGCGCCAGATCGCTTCATCTTTAAAACAACTTTTGTTGCTTCACTTAATTCTACTGCCTGATATCCCAGATTTCCAAATGAGTCGACCAATTCTTCGACGGTCATATCAGGTTTCCATAAAAAATCTTTAACTTTTTTCATTTTAATACGTGAGAATTTAGAGAGTTGTGACTATAATTTTAGTAATCATAAATTGGAATTGCTAATGCTCTAGTCATATTGATAGAGATATTTTAGGGTTTTTAAGAGTTTGGATATTATTTAGAATAGAATTTTTGCAATCTTTTTTCTCTTTGGCTTGGATTTTTTATTAATGTATATCGTTTATCCATTATATATTTTATTTTTTTTAGAGTGACTTGTCTAAATGTCAATTTCATTTCTTCCGAAGGAGTTAAATCAAAATTTACAAAACTTTGTAAGTCTTTTCTTAGTGTCTCTTTATATTGTATATTTGTATTAGAATGGAGATGTCTAAGATATTCAGATATTGCGCAAGTATCCTGAACTTTTTTATAGAACCATCTTTGTGAAGAATGAACATATTCTCTTTTTGTGTTTGCGCTTGCTCCTGTAAAATCGATAATGGTATCTATGTCTAATAATTCATATTGTCCGTCTTTTCTATATCTTATATCAAATGCTTCTCTAAATTTTCTTTCTTTACATAGTTCTCTAAATTTTCCATTAATATGGTGTCCTGCTGTTTCATCTTGTCCTCCGGGCATAAATAATTCAGCACCCTTTTCTATTGTATCTATCTGATCTCCTAATAATGCTAGAAATATTCTTGATTGACGAGCTTGGACTGATTCTATATGTCTAGGTTTAGTATATGTTTGGGGTAAAGAAGATGCAAGATATATAGAAATATCGTCCCCTACTCCTAATCCATGTTCACTTCTTATATATTGTGCTGATAAATTAGGATTTTCTAATAAATTTACAACTCCCGAATTAGTTTTTATTTCATCCCATGAACATTTTCCTTCTATAATTTCTTTTAGCCCTAATGTTTTACTTTTTATAATATTTAATTTTGTTAGAATCTTTATTCTATTCTCTGAGGGAATAAAATTCAAAAATTCAAAAATTCCCTGAAAATTTATTTTTGATAAATCGGATATGTCTATGCCATATTTTTTTAATTTCGGAGTATTTATTAAATAACTCTCTCCTCCTCCCAGTTGATGACCATATTTATGATGAAATGTTTTTCTTATATATGGGAAGTTATCCATTAATGTTGTAAATCTAAATGCCCTCATTCCTTCAAGTATATCAATTGGAGTTTTGTCAAAAGGGGCAAATCCATTCAAAGGCGTGCCGTCTCTGTTCTTAAGTTGAATAATCCTTGATCTTTGATCTATGTTATTTAAATTTTTTTTCATAAAATCGAGCCAATCTTCCATGCAATATACTATATTATCTATATATGTTTGACTCGTTTTTTGGAAATATCTTCTTGTTTTTGGCCCATGAAATTTTTTCATGAGTGTTCCTTCTATGGCATCAAGAACATCTTCGAGACATGTATTCTGTTTTCTTTTACCAAAAAATGTAGAATGTCCACTTTGTGCATGTCCAGGCGTCGCTCTTATAATGAGTGACTGGACCATTTCTTTTCCCGCTAGTATAATTTCATCTTTTTCTAGTCCGCAATTAACATCAGTTATTATTTCATCCCTGGAGGCAACAGAATTATCCCAAAGAGATTTGTTCATAGTTGCATAGTTTTCATCTTCTGCTTGTATGATTATTTCAGAAATAATTTTTGGAGGTATTTGTATAGTCCCTTTCATATCGGTTAAGTTAATTCCGAGTTGAGGACAATGTTCCGAGGCAGTTCGTTGCCAAAATTCTAAGTGATTTTTTAAAGGAGTGTTTGGTTTATGAATTTCGGTTTGTTTTGCAATGTCTTGAATTATTCGCTTTGTCATAATGAAAGAAATTTTAAAACGCTTATAAATATTTATTGCATTAATTGTAGTATATTCTTTTTGAATTTTTTGAAGTCGTCAATTGGAACCATCGCGCCCGTCGCCTCTTCATGTCCGCCGCCCGTCGCCTCTTTAATATTTGCGATTGCCTGTTCTGTTATTTTGAGCGCATTTTTACCCCTGATTGATATGTTTGCTTTTTCCTGTCGCTTAAATACAACAACTATCAATTTGTCTCTGTGGTTGAAGTAAAGTCTGTTTGCAATTTCGGATGACATTGATGTTTTGCCTGAGTATGAAAAGAAAAGAAGGGGAGATTTTTTATCACATATTGTTTCCGCCTTTTCGATCTGTTTGTTATAAAATGTATTTAACTGAGAATATCGTTTATGGAGTTGTTTTGTGTAGTGATTTTCTTCGAGAATATCGTAAGGGCTGTTTGCCTTGAATAAATACTTAATTAGAGAAACCACATTTGTAGTTGTATCCATTAACCCAAAGTTTAACATTCTAACTAGCTTTCCAATTTCTGTTGAGTGAAGTGCATCAAATGCCGAAATATTTTTGAGAAGTAGTTCTGGATTTTGTTCCGCAAAATTTTCCGCAAAGTCTGGCGTATAAACATCGCCGATACATCCGATTACTGCGAGCCACAAATCTTCTTGTCGGTTGAAAATTTTTTGGGCAATGTAAGTTGTTGGCTCAGCGCTCGGGAGTGAATTATAATAAGAGGTTTTATTTATTATTTTTTTTGAGGTTTTCGTAGAATGGTGGTCAATCCATATTATTGGTATACTCTTTTTTTCTACGGGTTCTACAAATTCTTCACTTAATTCAGCTTTGTCTAAAATGAAGATTATATCGGGATTTAATTCCTCAACTTTTCTCAAATACTGTTTTTTTAAATCTGGGAATGATTTAATTGCTACACCTTTTCCTCTCCCAATGGCCTTTCGTAAAATAAGGAAAGCGCACAATCCATCTACGTCATTATCAAAAAAGAATAAAGGGTTTTGCGAGTTCTCTAGTCGTTCTTTAATTTCTTGAAGCTGTATTTCAGATAACATTAATATATTACCTTCCTGTTTAATATTTGTTTTCGAAGACTTTTAATTTCTTCGTAGATTATGTTGGCACGGGTTTTAAGAACTGGCCCAAAATTAATAAAATTTATTAAGGTTTTTTCTTTTTTCGTTGTCATAGCCTAAAAACGAAGAGTTAGTATTTATATGTTATGTGAGAATTTTTAAATACAGATTTGCTTGTTATTTTATGAAATATATTTTAGGAATTGAGTCTACGGCGCACACTTTTGGCGTGGCTGTTTTGAATTTTGAAGGGGAAATTTTGTCTAATGTTACAGATAGCTATACGACAAAAGAGGGCGGCATGATTCCCGTTGAAGTTCGTAAGCATCATAAGGAAGTTGCGCCAAAAATTTATGATAAGGCATTGAATGGAGCGAATATTGACGAAGATAAAATTGAGGCAATTGCATTTTCGAATGCTCCGGGTTTGGCTCCGTGTTTACTTGAAGGAATGATTTTTGCAAAAGAGTTATCTAAGAAATTAGATGTTCCCATTGTCATGGTTAATCATTGTGTCGCGCATTTGGAAATTGGTGGAACGATTGGAGCAAGAGACCCAGTTATGCTTTATGCATCTGGAGCGAACACTCAGGTGATTGCTTATGAAGCTGGGAAATATCGTGTCTTTGGTGAAACATTAGATATAGGTATTGGGAATTTTATTGATACGATTGCTAGATATATGGGGCTTGGGTTTCCTGGAGGTCCGAAAATTCAGAAGTTGGCGGAAGAATATATTGAAAATTGGAATAAGGCCGCACGCGGCACACCCTCTGAATTGGGAACTTTTGAAAAAGCTCCACCTTTATCGGGCGACTTGCCGTATTCGATTAAGGGGATGGATGTTGCGTTTTCTGGTTTGCAGACTAAGATTAAGAATTTGCTCGACAAGGGAGAGAACAAAAATAAGATTGCGTATTCGATGCAGGAAGTTGTTTTTGCCATGTTGGTTGAAGCGACAGAGAGGGCTTTGGCTCACACTGGAAAGAAGGAACTTTTGTTAGGAGGTGGTGTTGCTTGTAATTCGCGATTGCAGGAGATGTGTAAGATAATGTGTAAAGAGAGAGATGTTAAATATTTTTGTCCCGATAGGTCTTTACTTGTTGATAATGCTGGAATGATTGGGTATTTGGGGTTGAAAATGTATAAGGCTGGTTTGGGAACTAAGGGTTATGACGCGGTTGATATTGCCCCGAGAGAGAGGACGGATGATGTTGAGATTAAATGGAAGTAAGATTTAAATAGTTTAAATAATAAATTTTTTTATGAAAATTTTTGTTGCAGGAAGTATGCAATTTGCTAAAGAGATTTTAGAATCATCGGAGAAGCTTAATGAATGGGGACACGAAACTGCATTCGCGCCAGATACACATGATTGCGTTAATGATCCTTCTTTAAATGAAAATGAAAAACATTGTTTTAATATTGATATAATGAGGGCTTGTATGGATGAACAGCAAAAGTGTGATGCAATATTAGTGTTAAATTATGACAAGGGTGAACAAAAAGGATATATTGGAGCTCATGTATTGATTGAGTTAGGGTTGGCATATTATTTGAAACAGAAAATATTTTTGTTACATTCAATACCTTCAAAGGAGGAGGTAAGACATTCTATTGAAGTGATGCATATGAAGCCGGTGATTCTTGAAGGAGATTTAGGAAATTTAAAGAAACATAATTTATAATTTCTGGCGATAGTTTTATAAACCAAAATTTCAGTTTAATTATACCAATGAACGTTTCGGCGCGAGGGTTAATATTCTCGATTGGAACTAAATATAAAATATAAAATGGTAACCGTATATGATATTGTAGAGAAAGCGGCTAAGACCGGAAAAGTTGACAAAGGAGTGAACGAAGTAACTAAGTGCGTCGAGAGAGGCGTTGCTAAGTTGGTTGTCGTTGCTAGCGATGTTGACCCAAAGGAATTAACACAGCATTTACCTATTCTTTGTAAAGAGAAAGACATTAAGTTTGTTGAGACAGATTCAAAAGAGAAGTTAGGAATTTCTGTCGGAATTAACAGACCTAGTGCGGCAGTTGCAGTTGTTGAAGAGGGCGAAGCTGAACTTGACTCTCTTAAATAAATCCGTTAATTCGGTTGGTAATTAGAAAATGGCAGCTAAAAAAGATAAAAAGCAAGACAAGAAACAGGACAAAAAGCAAGAGAAAAAGCAAGAGAAAAAAGCTGGTGGGTCTAGAGGTTCGGAAAAGCTTACCGAAGAGGGCGCAGTTCCAGCAGTTGTTGAATTAGTTCTTGGAAGAGGCGGAACTCGTGGCGAGATTACTCAGGTTAAGGCAAAAATTCTACAGGGAAAAAACAGAGGAAAATCAATGAGGAGAAATGTTCGTGGACCGATTAAAGCGAGAGATATTTTAATGTTAAGAGAAACTGAAATTGAAGCGAGACGAATAGGCAAGAGAGTAAATAGAGGGAGTAAAGATTAAAATGCCGGTTTGTTCTTTTTGTAAAAATAACTATGAATTTCCCAAAGGAACCAGTGTAGTTCAGAAAGATTCTTCGGTTCGCTATTATTGTTCTTCAAAATGTCGAAAGAATATGGAGATGGGACGACTAGCTAAAAAGGTTAAATGGATTAGAAAATCAGATGTTATTAAAGCAGAAAAAGCAAAATATAAAGCACGAAAAGCTGCTGAGTAAAATATAATTTTTATTACCTAATTTTTACCTAATTTTTAATTTCTCGTCGACAATTTTGATTTTTGAGACCTAAATGTTTATAAAGTAAAGATGTTTTTTTATGTTATCAAGAGGAATTTATCATGACCAAAGAAGATTATACCGCAAAAAATATTACTGTTTTAGAGGGGCTTGAGGCAGTTAGAAAGAGACCAGGAATGTATATTGGTTCTACGGATAATTATGGCTTACACCACTTGGTTTGGGAAGTTTTGGACAATTCGGTTGACGAGCATATGGCGGGAATTGCGACAGAGATTAATGTTACAATTAACAAAGATAGTTCTGTAATTATTCAGGACGACGGCAGGGGAATGCCAGTTGATTTACATCCTGTTTACAAAAAGTCAGCGATGGAAATCATTGTTACAAAATTGCATGCCGGAGGCAAATTTGACAGTAAGGCCTATGCTGTTTCCGGTGGTTTACATGGAGTCGGAATTTCAGTTGTTGCGGCCTTATCAAAAGATATGACAGTTGAAGTTAAAAAAAATGGAAAAATTTATTCTCAGAGTTATAAAATAGGTATACCGAAAGACGATGTAAAAATTATTGGCGATACAGATATGGAAACACATGGAACCAAGGTTACATTTATGGTCGATGATAGTATTTTTTCAACAACAGATTTTAATTACAAAACTATGGCTACTAGATTTAGAGAAACTTGTTTTTTGAATGCAGGTTTGAAAATTATATTTAAAGATTTAAGAGGAGAAACGGAGAAAAGTGAAACATTTTGTTATGAGGGCGGATTGATTGAATTTGTAAAATGGCTCAATAAAAACAGGAAGTCAATTCATCAAAAACCTATTTATTTTAAAAGAAAAGAAAATGGGACAATTGCGGAAGTTGCAATTCAATATTCGGATTCTTATAATGAAAATATCCAAGGGTTTGTTAATACTATTAATACTATAGAGGGCGGAACTCATATTACTGGTCTAAGGTCAGCTTTGACAAGGGTAATTAATGACTATGGGTCAAAAAAAGGAATTTTAAAAAATGGACAAAAATTAATGGGCGATGATGTTCGCGAGGGAATTACAGCTGTAATTTCTTTAAAAATGAGTGAGCCGCAATTTGAAGGACAGACAAAAACAAAATTAGGAAATGGTGAGATTAAGGGGATTGTAGATTCAATGGCGACTTCAGCTTTGGGTGATTTTTTTGAAGAAAATCCTGTCGTCGCTAAATCAATTCTAATGAAAGCTTCTGCTGCATTACAAGCTAGAGAAGCCGCAAGAAAAGCTAAAGTTTTAGTCCGTCGTAAAAATGCTCTAGGAGTGGGTTCTGGTTTACCTGGCAAATTGGCTGATTGTTCTAGTAAAAAAATGGAAGCTACAGAGCTTTATATTGTAGAAGGAGATTCTGCTGGAGGTACTGCCAAGGGTGGTCGTGATAGAGAGACACAGGCAATTTTGCCGCTGAGAGGTAAGATTTTAAATGTTGAAAAATCAAATGCAGTAAGAGCGCTTAGCAGTGAGATGATTTCAAATATAATTACGGCCATAGGGACAAGTGTTGGCGATTCATTTAATATGGCAAAATTAAGATACGGCAAAATTATTATTATGACTGACGCAGATGTTGATGGACAGCACATTAAGACACTAATGCTAACTTTGTTTTTTAGATATGTGCCACAGTTAATTGAAGAAGGACATATTTTTGTTGCAGTTGCCCCATTTTTCAAAATCAAAAAAGGCATGAAAGAATATTATGTGTACAATAACGAGGAGTTGAAGAAAAAAATGGATGAAATCGGAGACAAGGGAGAGGTCAGTCGGTTTAAAGGTCTTGGCGAGATGAATGATGAGCAGCTATGGGATACAACAATGAACCCAAAAACACGAAGATTAAAACAAATTTCAATCGAGAATGCCATAGAAGCAGACGAGACTTTTAGTTTACTAATGGGCGATGTAGTTGCCCCAAGACGAGCTTTTATCGAAGAGAATGCCGATAAGGCGGAGGTTGATTTATAATGACACGCTCTTGTTCTGGATGCAATTGCAATAAAGAAATTAAGGTCTCATTTTGCCCTAAATGTAAATCTCACAATGTGAAATATGTTTTTGAATTAGGAAATTTATTTGGGGTTATGCCAAAGATGAGATGTGAGAAGTGCAGATTAGAAATGCCGAGTTTTCCTGTATTAATTGTAGATAAAAATAAGTTAAATGCGGCTGTTAAGAAAATGAAAAAAAGAGTTGTCAAGAAAACTAAAAAAATCTTGAGGAAAAAATGAACAAAGATGTTATAGAAAATGGAAATGTGAAGGAGATTAAAAATATGGATGAAGCAGAAAGGGAATCGGCTGAATTTATTCAGAATCGTGAAAAAATGAAAACTTCGGTAAAGGCGAAAGAGTTGATTGATAGTGAGATTTCGTCGGAAATGCGTGAAGCATATTTGAATTATGCCATGTCTGTTATAGTTGCTCGGGCTTTACCGTCGGCGGAAGATGGATTGAAGCCGGTTCATCGTAGAATTCTCTGGGGAATGAATGAAATGGGTGTTTATCACAATAAACAAACGAAAAAATCCGGTAGAATTGTCGGAGATGTTATGGGTAAATATCATCCACATGGAGATGCGTCTATTTATGAGGCAATGGTTAGAATGGCGCAGAGTTGGTCGTTGAGATATCCGCTTGTTATTGGGCAGGGTAATTTTGGTTCTATGGATGGAGATTCTGCTGCGGCGTCTAGGTATACTGAAGCGAAGATGGAAAAAATTGCGGATGAAATTTTAATTGATATTGATAAAAATACTGTTTCTATGATGAAGAATTATGATAATAGTTTAGAAGAGCCGGAAATTATGCCTGGAAAGTTACCTCAATTATTTTTGAATGGAGCATCGGGTATTGCTGTTGGCATGGCTACGAATATTCCGCCACATAATTTGAATAATACTTGTGATGCGATTTTAACTTATTTGGATAATCCGGAATGCGAAGACAAAGAACTGATTGCTGCAATTAAAGCTCCTGATTTTCCAACGGGCGGAACGGTGAGTGGAGAGATTAAGAGAATTTACACAGAAGGAAAAGGAAAATTAATTTTAGATGGGAAGACTATTGTTGAGGAAGCAAAGTCAGCAAAAGGAAAAACTAAAATTATAATTAATGAGATTCCGTATCAAGTAAACAAGGCGGGAATGGTTGAGCAGATTGCCAATTTGGCTAGAGATAAAAAATTGCCGGATGTTATAGATATTCGAGACGAATCGTCGAAGGGAAAAGTTCGCGTTGTTATCGAATTAAGGAAAGGGAGTGAGCCGAAATTTACTTTGAATAGATTGTACAAATATACACAACTTAGAGTTAGTTTTAATGCCAATATGTTGGCGCTGGTAAATCGTGTGCCGAAATTATTAACTTTGCGTGAGTATATTAGTGTGTATGTTGGACATCGGCAGGTTGTTATTAGAAAGACTAAAGAGTTTGATTTAGAAAAAGCCGAGAAAAGATTGCATATTGTCGAGGGGCTTTTAGTTGCGCAATCAAATATTGATGAAGTTGTTAAGTTAATTCGTGGAGCGAAATCTAAACTTGAAGCATTTATTGGACTGAAAAATAAATATAATTTAAAGGATAAGCAGGTCGAAGCGATTTTAGAAATGAGATTGCATCAAATTACTAGCTTAGAGTTTGATAAATTAAAAACTGAAGAAAAAAGTTTGAAAGAGTTAATTGAAAAATTGAATAAAATTCTTGGCGATGAAAAGCTGATTTTGAAAATTATTAGGAAGGATCTGGAAGAGTTGAAAGAAAAATATGGGGACAATAGGAGAACAAAAATTGTTGGAGAGGTTGCAGAGCTTGAGGAAAAAGATTTGGTTAGCAAGAAAGATGTTGTTGTTACTATTACAGATAAGGGCTATATTAAGAGATTGGATTTACAGCAGTACAAAGAGCAAAGAAGAGGAGGGAAAGGGGTGATTGGTTCCGATTTAACCGAGGGAGATTTTGTTAAGGAGTTGCTGACTTGTTCTACACATGATTATATGTTGTTCTTTACAGATAATGGTAAAGTTCATTGGTTGAAAGCATATAAAATTCCTGCTTCTGCTAAATCTACGAAGGGGAAAGCAATTGTGAATTTGCTTGAGCTGAAAGATGAGAAAGTCACTTCAGTTCTGGCTGTGAAAAAATTTAAAGATTATTTGGTTATGGCTACGAAAAAAGGCGTTGTTAAGAAAATAGAGCTGAGTGCGTTTGCGAATCCTAGGAAAGGAGGTATTAAGGCTATTAAGGTTGTGGAAACTAATGATGTTTTGATAAATGTTAGCCCGGTTAAGGAAAAGCAGGAAGTTCTTTTGGTTACGAAAAATGGTCAGGCAATTAGGTTTAAGGCAGATGATGTTCGTTCAATGGGAAGGGCGTCTTATGGTGTGACTGGAATTAAAATGGATAAAGGTGACAGTGTTGTATCATTGGAAGTTTTGCCCATGAAAGACAAAGAAAAGTTTTCAATTTTGACAATCACAAGCAAAGGCTATGGCAAGAGAAGCGCGATTGAGGATTATCGTTTGACTGGTCGTGCCGGCAAGGGAGTTATTAATATGAAAGTAACAGATAAGATAGGAAATATTATAGCGTCGCATTCGGTTACTGATTCGGACAATGTTATTGTAACGACGAAAAAGGGAATTGTAATTCGTATGCCTTTGAAAAACATTAGGATAATGGGAAGAGCAACGCAAGGTGTTAGGATTATCAAACTGAAGGAAGGAGATAAAGTTAGTGATTTATCCAGAGTTCCGAGGGATGAAGAGATTGTGAAGAGTGAGATATAATTCTTTATTTGTTTTCTAATTCTAAAATTATTTGTTTTGTTTTTCTACGACTTTATCTGCAATGGTTGGTTTTTGATCCTTGAAAACTGTGGGATGCTGTTCAATTTCTTCTTCGGATTTAAGAATGGAATTTTTTAAGATTAAGTTTAGAATAATGTCTATTGCATAAGCCAATATCAAATACAGCATCAAGTCAAGGAAAAGATTTACTAGTAGAATTGGAGATTTTTCTATATCTGATAAATAGAATTCGAGGAAGTGCCAGGGGTAACCGAGATTAATACTTATGTCCAGATTTCCCGAGAGCATCTGGTTAAACGGGAATTGCATTCCAGAAATTATTATAGCTGCCAGAAATATTAATCCAAAAATGACATTAATTCTTTTTGTCGGTATTAATTGTTCTGGAAATGCCTTTCTGATTGTTTCGCCCAGGGACTCCTTGCCAGCATATCTGTAATTCACCTTATTCAAAGCAGGATTTATTTCCTCTTGTTCTAGCATAATTTAATATAGAATAGGATTTTATAAATATTGCGAAAAGCGTTAAGATGTATTTTTAATTTCTCCAAAGCCGATTAGTCTCCAGTGACCATTAAAGTTTCTTGCTATCCCAATTGATTCACCTTCGAGTGGAACAACGGGAATTTTTAAGAATAAGTCAACAGATTCTTTTTCAATTTTTGTAATTTGTCCAACAGTAATTGAAGTATTCAAGCTGAGCATTAGCATTTCGCTAAATTTTAATTTTTGGATTGGCTCGTTTTTTTCGCTTCCAAAAATTTTGTTGAATAACGTATATTTTATTTTTATTTTTTCTGTAATTTCCGGCAAATTTCCTTCGCTTGAAGCTACATTGCCGGATAATGCATCGGCTTTTGTTAGAGAGGGGTCAAGTTCCGTCTCGATTGCCAAACTTCCTCCGGGCGTTGCTTCAGTAATCGAGTACTCGCCTTTTTGCATTGAAACAATTTTAGATTTTACGGTTTTGTAGTGATGGTTATTTTGTTTCTTGTAGGAATAACCCGGTTTAATTTCAATCGTGTCACCTATTTTTAACACTCCTTGCTTTAGAGCTCCGCCAAGTACTCCGCCATGAAGATACTTAATCTTTATCCCGGGTTTATTGATATCAAAACTTCTGGCAACTAAGAATAGCGGCTTTTCGTTTGGACTTAGTTTTGGAATTTCTGTATTGCAGAGTTCAGTCAAAATCTTGTCAATATTAATTCCTTGTGATGCGGAGATTGGAATGATTGGTGCATCTTCAGCGATTGTTCCTTTGATGAATTTTTTGATTTCTTTATAATTATTTGTCGCTTGTTCTTTCGATACGAGGTCAATTTTGTTTTGAGCGATTATTATTTTTTTAACCTTTTTTGTTTTGAGCGCGACAAGATGTTCTTGGGTTTGTGGCTTGATTCCTTCATTAGCTCCAATAACTAAAATTGCTACATCCATAATTGCTGCGCCAGAAAGCATTGTTGCCATTAGCATCTCGTGACCGGGCGCATCAACAAATGTAACATATCTAATTGGTTTTCCTTTTGAATCTGCTTCCGTAGTTAAGGTTCCATTTTCATCTTTTATGATTATGTCTGCATAGCCAAGCTTAATTGTAATTCCTCGCTTTAGTTCTTCGGAATGTGTATCTGTCCATTTGCCCGACAATTTTTGTAAGAGTGTCGTTTTCCCGTGGTCTATATGCCCAACTATGCCTACATTTATTGTGTCTATTTTTGAAATATCTATTTTGTCCATTATATTAATTTAAGAAAATGAGTTTAAAAGTTTATTCAGTCTCTGTTTTTTCTGGTGTTATCTCTTCTTCGATTGTTTCTGATGGTTGGAATATGGAATAAGTAAAATCGGCAATTCGCATGATGAATTCTATAGCTACAATAAAAATTAAATAATATGGCAAGCTGGAGACAAGGGATGGGATTTCGGAGACCCTTGAAATTAGAGTTTCGATGTCAAAAAACCCTGCGGTTGTTATTGCGATTGCAAGAAGCGTGAATGGAAGCATTTTTGCTAAATCTTTTGACAAATTTTCGCTGATATAAGCTGTGACTCGAACTGATGCAACGAGAGCTGCCGATATTAGCAAAATTGTACTAATCTCTAATCCTTTAGCTAGTAATAAAATTAAGATTGCGAGAACGGAGAACCAAAAAAAAGTTAAGACTGGGAGCAAGATGATATATTCAATAATGTAAAAAAAGATTGCGACTATTTTTGCAACTCCAGGAGAGCTATAACGATTGTATTGATTTAAATTAAGTTTAATGATGTTTCTTTTCGCGAGAATTCGATAGAAATAAAATGCGAAAATAGAGTAGATAATAATTACTGCTGTAAAAATAATTAGAGTTAAAATTAAATTGGCTTCGTTCGCGAAGAAGTTTGTTAAATTTTCTATCATTATATCACCCTATAGTATAATAACGGGAAGAGTTTATAAGAGTTTGTGAAATTAGTTCAATAAGATTTATAAGTTTGAAATTTTTTTATATTTGATGGTAACATATTCTCATTCGCGACTGGCTACCTTTGAGCAATGCCCGTTTAAATTTAAGCTCAGGTATATTGACAAAGTTGTTCCAGAAATAGAAAATACAATTGAATCTTATTTGGGGAGCATAGTTCATAATACTTTAGAGTGGGTTTATATTGAAACAAAAAAAGAGAAAGTGCCGACAATAGATGACACGATTGTTTATTACGCGGAAAGTTGGGAAAAAGGATTTAGTTTGGAAATAAAAATTGTGAAAAAAAATTTGACAGCGAAAGATTATTTTGAGAAAGGAGTCAAATTTCTTTTAGATTATTATGTGAGACACGCGCCTTTTAACGATAATACTTTGGAGATTGAAAAAAGAATAAGTATTAAATTAAATGAGGATAGCAACCTTCAAGGTTTTATTGATAGATTGACTTATAATTCTGAAGCTGGAGAATATGAAATACACGATTATAAAACTGCAGCGAATTTGCCTACAAAGGAAAAGATAGAATCAGATAGACAGTTGGCCTTGTATTCAATTGCCATTAAGGAAAAATTTGGATTTGATAAAGAAGTTGTTTTGATTTGGCATTATTTGGCACATGATATGGACATAGTTTCTAGAAGAACAAATGAGCAACTGGAACAATTAAAGAAAGATATAATTCATCTTATTAAACAGATTGAGACAGAAACGGATTTCCCCTACAGAGAATCTGCTCTTTGTGGATGGTGTGAATATAAAAATACGTGCTTGGAATGTAGAAGGGATAGTAATTAAAGATTATTCCTTCGCTGGAGTTTCTTCTACTGGGGCTTCTTCTGGTTTTTCGAAAAGGGTTTCGAATTTTTTAGAACCTTCTTTTAGAACTTTTGTATTAATTTGAACTGTGTCAAGAGAGATTTCTTTTCCTCGGACTGTTTTTCTCAATCGAAGTCCTTTTGGTCTTTTATTGACTTTCTTTTCTCCCTTTGGTTTTTTTCGCATACCTTTTCCGTAGCCGAGTAAAGCTTTGTGTAAATTTGGGCCATCTAGATTTGACATTCCGGTAAAACCTGATTTATCAGAAGTTCCAGTTATTTCTATTTCGTAACCTGCTAATTCTTCCGAAATTTCTTTTCCATCTATTTTGTCGCCGATTGAATGACCAGCTAAGTTTTCATTCTCGGTCTCGAGTTTGAAAGTCTTTCCATTGTGCGCTACATTTATTTTGAATGCCATTTTTATAGTATTTCCGAGGGTCATTGACGTTTAGCCTTTCCTCAGCTTATAATTGTAATAGTAATTAGAAATTTGGGTTTTTAAAGTTTGGGGATGTAAATTTATAAACTTATTATTATCTGTTATGTAATGAAAGCAGTCATTTTTGATTTTGATGGAGTTATTCACAATACATTGAATTTAGCCTATGGGATTAACAAAGAGATGTTTGGCAATAATCTTTCGCTAGAAAAATATAAGGATATTTTTAACGGAAATATCTATAAACATGAAGCTATAACGGAGGAGGCGTCTAATAAATTTTTTGAATTACAAAAAAAAGAATTTGATAATTTAAGGATTGAAGAAAGTATAAAAAAAGAATTATTAAAATTAAAAGATAAGTATATGCTGTTTATAATTTCATCTAACAAAGAAGATACTTTGAATATTTATCTTAAAAATAATAATATTTTAAATATATTTGATAGGGTTTTGGGAGTTGAAACACATAAATCTAAGATTGAAAAATTTAAAATTCTTTTCGAAGAATATAATTTCGATAAAGGTAATTGTATATTTGTGACGGATACATTGGGAGATATATTGGAAGCAAATAAACTCGGGGTTAATACAATAGCAGTAGATTTTGGTTTTCACGAAAGAAGTAGATTGGAAAAAGGATTTCCCAAAAAAATAATTTCAAACTTTGATGAAATTTTTTCATATGTTGAAAATTTAAATTAAATCCCCCAAGTTGGACTTTCTCTTCTTTTAACTTGAGCTATTTCTTGTAAGATAGATTTTTCTTCAGAAGATAGTAAATTTTTGTGTTCTTTGAATTGTCTGAATTGGGTTTCTGATAAGTTTGTGTAAAGTGATTCGCCGATGGTGATTTGTCTTTCAAAATTGAGTCCGGGGATTGAGATTGCGACTTCTTTTCCTTTCGATGCTTCCTGAACCGTATTTTTATCTTCCTGAATTTCTTTTATCTGTCCAATTTTCACATCATCTTTATTTATGAATCGCTCTCTTTTTCTCAGTATACCGCCATCTACGACGACTCCAAAAACTGCGGGAGAGGAATTTCGGAAAACAAAATCAAGCACGGTTATTTTTGAAATGGTCGGAAGCTCGTCTAATTTTCTTCTTTCAATATCTTTCAACTTCTGGGCTTTCCATTCTTCCAAGTCTTCAATTAATTTATAGACAACGGGGTTAGTCAGAATTTTTACATTTTTCAATTCGTCAACTTTGGCTTCGTCCACGAGTTCAACATTGAAACCCAAAATTATTTTGTCTTCTTCGGGAAGTGTGTTTGCCAAATAAACATCTTTTTTTGAGATTGGTCCGATGCCAGCTTTGATTATTGGAATTTGTTTTTGTTTCAAGAGAACTAAAAGTGCTTCAAGTGAGCCCAGCGAGTCGGCCTTTACTACAATTCCATATTCTTCCGTTTGAATTTCTTCCGATATTTCTTCCGCAAATTCTTCCGTGATTTTTTCAAGAGTGTTTTCTTTGGTGATGACTTGAAAGGGCATGCCCGGCAAAATTTCTTCTTTGGATACTATTTGCAATTGGATTCCTGTCGCAGCTTCCACTTCTTGTTTCGTTTCGTAGCCTTTGTTTAGAGGACGGATTTCTTGAATATTTCTGATTTTTGTTTGGATTGAACCATCGAAAGATGCAATTGCGATTTCGTCTTTGCTTGTCAGCTTGCCGTCATAAAGAATGCATTCAAGGAAATTCATTGCCTTGTCTTTTTTGACTTCAAGAATAACTCCCTTACCAAGTTCTCTAGTTTGTATTCTTTCTTTCAGAAATTTTTGAGAGAGTGCAGTTATCATCGCAAGAATTTCTGTCATTCCTTCTCCTGTTTTTGCTGAACAGGGAACTATTGCTACCGATTTTGTGAAGTCTTCAATCTTGGAATAGATTTCTGCAGTTATTCCGTGAGAATGGAGTGCTCCTATTATTGTGTAAAATTTTTCATCAAAGTTTTCTTTGACATTGGTTGCTTGATTTTCGATTGAGTCTAAAGAAAGAAAAGATTCGGAAGTTTTCCATCCAGAAATATTGTCTATTTTATTTAGTGCGATTATAAAAGGAGTTTTGTTTGCCTTAAGAATTTGTAGGACTTCGGCAGTTTGGGGCTTGATTCCATCGTTAATATCAATTACCAATATCGCAATGTCTGCTAGTGAACCACCTCGTTTTCGAATATTTGTAAATGCCGCGTGACCGGGAGTGTCGATAAAAAGCAAACCAGGTATCTCAAGTGGGATTTTAAATTTCTCAAGAACATGGCTAGCTCGTTTTCTAATATTTTCTTTTGGCAAAGTTGTAAATGAAATTTTTTGAGTAATTCCTCCCGCTTCTCCTTCTTGAACAGAAGTTCCTCTAATTTCATCTAATATTGATGTCTTTCCGTGATCAACATGACCCGCTATTGTCACAATTGGTTGTCGTATTTTTGTCATAAAGAAAAGAGTTATGGAGAATTTTTAAATGTTGGTTTGAGAGGTTTATAGTCATTTTCTAATAACAACAAATTTTATAAACAAGGTTTTGCAGATTGTTTCCATGCCAGACGATAGAAGAAAAAATGCATATAGAGATTTGATGCGTATTGGAGATTCCGTCTTGAAAAAATACATACCTTCTTTTGAGTCTCTTCTTCTTTCCGAGAGAGAAGAAGGATTGAGGATTCTTGTTTCAGATACTTTTGCAGAAGGCAAAGTCAAGGAAACTCTTAGCGGCAATGGAGATGGCTATGTGATTGAAGTAAGTGAAGATAAGTATGCAGAATTATATCCTCAAAAACAAGAGGAAATGTTTAAGAGAGGGAATGAAGTTGCAAAAATTAGCAAAGAAGAAGAAGGGGTTGGCTCTTTACCCTATGTTAAGGGAAAAGCCTTTATTCTTCATGATGGAAATATAGAAACTATTCGAGAAATGCAAGGGCTTCTCGAAAAGATTTCTGCAGGAAATAAGCCAGAAAAACCTATCCTTTTTTTTGGGGCAAATGGTGCTGGAAAAACTGCTTCGATGTCTTATTTAGGATGGGAAGGATTGAGTCTCAAACAAAGAGTTTCTTATACAGATATAGATAGCTGGGCCAAATATAATTATAAACATAAAGGTGAAAAAGACGAACCTTCTCTTGAGAGTGTGAGAAGATCTAATGTTGGAATTGTAGACTCGGTACATAAGGTGTTTTATGGAGAAACTTATAGAACCAAATGTGGAGAAGATTTATGTTTGTTGCTTGATAAAAATTTGAAAGATCCTAAACAGCAGATTTTTTTATCTATTACTGAACCATCAGAGGAAGATTTAGAGAATTTTTTAAATAAATTATCTAAAAAAAATCCTGATTTGTCAAGTAGAATTGGAGGGATAAGAAGAATAAATGTTCCTGTACTGGGAAATGATAAAGAAGAATTTTTAAGGGAGTTCGTAAAACATAAAGAAATCAGTTCTCAATATGTGAAGGAGGTTGTTGAAAGAGCTAGTGATACCTTGAGAGAAGAAGACTCTTTTAGGATAATTACAAGAAAAGTAAATGAGGCGTATAGGAAGGTAAGTAGAAACAATAGAATGGCAACCAATCAAAGAGTTTTATTCAAAGGTAGAAGTATAGATCCAATTTTAGACATTATGGAAGCAGAAGGAGAGATGAGCAAAGAAGATATTGTGGGATTTAAGCTTCTTACTATGGAAGCTCAACGATATAGAAGTTTTGCTGTTTTGTTTGCTACAGAAGAATTAGGATTACCAATTTCAGAAATTGCTCCTCAATTTGGAGGCAGAACTCCTAAAGAAATTAAGGAATTGGCAAAATATGCTATAAAAACACTAGAAGAGAAAGATGTTAAAGGAGTTATGGAAGGGCTAAGGCAAAGATATACAGGAATTAAGACAAAGGCTTAATATTTAAATAATCAAACATATTTATTATTTTATGAATTATACTATTGCCAATTTGGAAAAAGATTATGAATTAGAACTTGAACAGATTGTTAGCGAAATAAAAAAACAGAAAGCGAAAAAAGTTTTATTACAATTGCCTGATGGATTGAAGCCGTGGGGATTGGTAATTAGTGATTATTTGGAAGAAAAGGCAAATGCGAAAATTAGCATTTGGCTTGGAAGTTGTTTTGGAGCTTGTGATTTACCAGATACAGATGCCGATTTAATTATTCAATTTGGACACGCGCCGTGGTTAAAATGAAATACGATGTTTTATCGAGTCCTCGTAGTATCTATAAAAAAATGCTTTCAGATATCAGAAGTGCAAAAAGAGAGATACTTCTAGAGACCTATATTTATGGTAAAAACGCTGTAGGCAGGGAATTTAGAGAAGCACTTATAAAAAAAGCATTGAAGGGAGTTAAAGTCAAACTTCTGATTGATTCTTGGGGCTCTGGAGTTAAGAAAATTTTTTTCAAGAAACTAATTGATGCAGGAGGAGAAGTAAGATTTTTCAGAGAGCTTCGTTATGCCTTCCATTTTATTAATATAAATCATGAAAGAAACCATAGGAAGCTTTTGGTGATTGATGAAAATATTTCTTATATAGGTTCAATCAATATTACTAGTTTTTGTTTGGATTGGGAAGAATTAGTTTTGAGAATTGAGGGATCTTTGGCGCGAGTTCTTAAATTTTCATTTAGAAAATCTTGGAAGCGATTTAATTTGTGGGAGTCTCGAAAAATTAAAAATATTTTTCATGAAGGAGTAGAGATTATACAAGATTTTCCTTCAATGAAATATAGCTTTACTGAAAGAAGTTATAAAAAATTAATAAGGAAAGCAAAAAGGGAAATTTTTATTGAAAATCCTTTCCTTGTTCCTTCGATTGGCATTAGGAAGGCTTTCAAAAAAGCGTTAGCTCGTGGGGTCAAAATTAAAATGATTATTCCTAAGGTTTCGGATGTGAAATTGCTTGATATTTTTCGTGAGAGATATACTGGGAAACTTAATAAGATGGGATTCGAAATTTATCATTTTCCAAGGATTTTGCATTCAAAATTACTAATTGTAGATGATGATTTCTTTTTACTGGGTTCTTCAAATTTGGATTATCGTAGTTTTAAGTATCAATATGAGATTAATTTGCTTGGAAAAAATGAAGCAATCGTTGATTCTTTGAAAAAAATTTTTTACAAAAATTTACGGAAATCTAAAACATTTAATTATGTTCAGTGGGAAAATCGAGGAATTCCTAGAAGATTACTCGAAAGAATGATTAAGCCTTTTAAGAGATATTTATAGAATATTACTTAGTAAGAATATCAAAAGTGATTTTTTATAGTGATTCAATCTGATATGTGTCCTGAAGGTAGAAAATGTTTCAAAACATAAATATTTATAAGAGGAGATGATTTTTTTTATTTATGGAAAAGGGGTTTGATACGGAAAAATATCTTGAGGTTCAATCAAAAGAAATTCTAAATAGGGTTAATAATTTTAAGAAACTTTATCTTGAATTTGGGGGGAAAATTTGTGATGATTTTCATGCGGCGAGAGTTTTGCCGGGCTATGATGCTAATGCAAAAATTAGAATGTTACAAATGATAAAGAACGACTCTGAGATTATATTTTGCATTAGCGCGAAGGACATTGAAAAAAGCAAGATGCAGGGAAATTTTGGTCTGACTTATGAATCTATGGCTTTGAAATCTATAAATGACTTGAGAGGTTTTGGACTAGACATTTCTGCTATTGTGATAAACAGATTTTCTGGAGAGAAAAAAGCACTGAAGTTCAAAAAATATTTGGAGAATATTGGAATCAGAGCTTATTTACAAAAAGAAATTGAAGGATATCCGGCGGATGTTGATAAAATTGTGAGCGATGAAGGGTATGGGCAGAATCCTTATGTGAAAACCGAGAAATCTATTATTGTGGTTAGTGGAGTAGGACCTGGAAGTGGAAAAATGTCGTTTTGTCTGTCTCAGATATATCATGATAATATTAGAGGGATAGAATCAGGATTTTCAAAGTTCGAAACATTTCCGGTTTGGGATTTGTCAATAGACCATCCTATCAATATTGCTTATGAAGCGGCTACGGCAGATATAGGCGACAAGAATATGATAGATCCGTTTTATTTACAAAAATATAATTCTACCGCTGTGAATTATAATAGAGATATTGAAAATTTTCCAATTTTAAAAAGAATTTTTAAAAAGATTGGCAAGGATATTTATTCGTCTCCTACGGAGATGGGTGTGAATAAAGTTAGTCAGGGAATAATTGACGACGAGGCAGTGAGAGAGGCACCGAAGCAAGAGATTATTAGAAGGTATTTTAGACATAAAAAAGAAAATATTCTGGGCATTGTGGATAAAGAAGTTGTGGGAAAAATTGAAAAATTGATGCAAGAGTTGGAAGTAAATGAGAATTATAGAAAGACTGTAATTCCTGCGAGACGGGCGATGATAGATGCCACGAGACAAGATGATAAAGGCAAGGAGGGATTTTATTGCGGTTCTGCTATCCAAATAGGAGATGAGATAATTACTGGAAAAAATTCGGAGTTGCTTCATTCGGAATCTGCATGCATTATAAATGCTTTAAAATATATATCGGGGGTTCCTGATGATATTGACCTTCTCCCAGAATCTTTGATTAATAACATAAAAGAATTAAAGGAAAAAATAGTGAAAAATTCGAAGCCAAGTTTAGATGTGGGTGAAATATTAATTGCTTTGGCGGTTTCCTCATCTTCAAATCCGACAGTTAAAAAATGTATAGATAATATTTCTCTTTTAAGAAATTGCGAAATACATACAACCCACTTGCTTTCAAAGGGAGATGAAAGAGGACTTAGAGATTTAGGAATTAATTTAACTACAGACGCAGAATTTAGCTCTAAGATTTATTTTTAGAATTACGTATGTTTCCCCAATATTTTTAAAGGGTATTTTGCAAGAGATTATATGAGAAAGATCGTGTTTGTGTTGACGCTTTTGTTTTTAGCTAGTGGGATTTATGCTCAGAGCGCTCCTGTTACAAATGTTTATTATTTTTATTCTACTGGATGTTCACATTGTGCCAAAGTTATGGATTCTGGAGTTTTAGATAAAGTCGCTTTAATGGAAAATGTTAATTTAAGAAATTTAAATCTTTATGACGGCCAAGAGAATCGTGATTTATTTAATAATTTTTGTGATGAATTTAATATTTCTCGTAGAGGTTGGCCATTTGTAGTTATTGAGTGTGATGGAAAATATGATTATATATCAGGAGACATTAGAATAATCGAGAATTTAGAAAAAGTTGTTGTTGACTGCAATGGAATTCATCTTAATATTGTAGATTCAAAAATAGATAAACAAATTACTTTAGGTTCTATTTTGATTGCAGCTTTTATTGACTCTATTAATCCTTGTGCTTTTGGAGTATTAATTTTTCTTATGGCCAGTTTATTAAAAATGGGTTCTTCTCGAAGAGCTTTGCGAGCAGGTCTAATTTATAGTCTTGTCGTTTTCTTGGTTTATTTTTTTATTGGTTGGGGTTTTTATAATTTAATTGATAATTTTTCTTCCTCTCCTGCTTTTTATTATTTTTATTTGTTTGTAGCAGGTTTTATTTTTCTTTTAGGATTATTACAATTAAAGGATGTTTTCTGGTATGGCAAGGGAATTACTCTTAGAATCTCTTCAAGGGCTAAGCCAATTATCGAAAAGTTTATGAGCAAAGGAACCTTGGTATCTATTATTATTTTGGGTGTTATTGTTTCGCTTTTTGAATTGCCTTGTACTGGCGAAATATATATTGGCATTCTTACTCTAATGTCAATTCATGAAACTTTCGGACTGACTTATTTATTTATCTATAATTTGATTTTTGTTTTACCATTGGTTGTTTTGACTTATCTTGTTTATCGTGGAACTTCGACGGAGAGGATGCAAAATTGGACAGTTTCTAACAGAAAATATATGAAACTTGTTTCTGGATTGTTACTTATTGGTCTCTCAACCTATATTTTTATAAGGGCAATTGGTTTTGTTTAGATATGGGTTTAGTTAATTGGATAAAAAGTTTCGGAGAAAAAGTTTTGTATTATCCTGGATGTTTAACAAAGGGAGTTTTGGAAGAGCAATTTGAAAATTATAAAGATATTTTTAATAGAATTGGAATTGATTTTATTTTATTATCAGACAAAGAGGTTTGTTGCGGTTCGCCAGTTTCGAATGCTGGTTATAAAAAAGATGCACGGAAATTGGCGAAAAAAAATTTTGAGATTTTTAAGAAAAATAATATTACGAAAATTGTGACAAATTGTCCGGCATGTTATTATATGTTTAATGAAGTTTATCCTTCATTGGTTCGGGAATGGGATATTGAAGTTGAACATGCAACGATTACGATTTTGAATGCACTGAAGAGGAAAAAAATTAAGTATAAAGGATTAGATGAGGACAGGGAGATTGTTGCTTATCATGATCCTTGTCATCTTGGTAGATATAGTGAAATTTATGAAGAGCCTCGCGAGGTGATTAAGTTATTGGGTGGGAAAATTCTTGAAGCGAAGTTTAATCGTGATAATGCTTATTGTTGTGGAGGAGGCGCGGGAGTTCGTGCTAATTTTCCTGAAGTTGCCAAGGCTGTTGCAAAAAAGAAAGTAAGTTTTGTTCCAAAATCTGCTGGAAAAATTATCTCTCCTTGTGGATTGTGTTATTCTAATATTAAATCGGCGACTGATAAAAGTGTTGAATTTTCGAGTTTTGTGCTTGGAAAGTTGAAGGAAATGAAATGAATAAAGATATTATGAAAATTTATGAATGTGATGCTTCTCAATTAAAAGGAAAGGCGTTGGATGTTATTTTTCCTAAAAGTGTTGCAGAAATTAAAGGGATTATTAATAGGACAAATAGGATTGTTATTCGGGGGGGCGGAACTGGTTTAGCTGGAGGTTGTGTTCCGCAGAATGGTTTGGATGTTGTTTTAGATATATCGAAAATGGATAAAATTTCTGGATTTGATACTGAGCGAAAAACCATTGAAGTCGAAGCAGGAGTTATTCTTAATGAATTACAAGGTTATGTCGCAAAACATAATTTAGAATTTCCAGTAAAGCCGTCGAGTCATGCAGTTGCCACCATTGGAGGAATGATTGCTACCGATGCTGTTGGAAATCGCGCGATTAAATATGGAAAAACTTCTAATTGGGTAAGGTGGGTTGAAATTATTGATGATACAGGAAAATTACACAAGAAAGGAGTTACTGAATTAAGTGATTATTCTGGAATGGAAGGAATTACTGGGGTGATTGTTAGGGCTTGTTTGGAGCTGTCTTCATTAAAAAATAGAACCGCGACATTGGTTAAAATTAATAGTCTCGAAGAGATTGTTTCAATTGTTCGAAATTTAAAAAGGAATTCAGCGGTTTCAATGATTGAATTTATAGATAAGAAAATAAGTGAAGGATTAGAGTTAGGAGAAGGATACCATTTGATTGTTGAATATGAAAATAATAGTGGCAAATTGAAAGATAAAGAATATGAAGATTTATTGACTTTGAGGGATAGAGTTTATCCGCTTCTTGCTGGAGAAGGTTACGTTAAAATTGAAGACCCAAAAATTATGCTTGACAGATTTGTAAAATTGATGAGCTGGCTGGAAGAAAAAAAGATTCCTACTTATGGACATATTGGAGTCGGCATTTTACATCCGTGTTTTAATTCTGAGCAAGAAAAATATATTCCGGAAATGATGAAATTAGTGAAAAGACTTGGTGGACAAATTTCTGGGGAGCACGGAATTGGAATTTTAAAAAAAGAATTTGTCGAGATGAATGATAAAAGAATTTTAGTTAATGTAAAAAAGAGAACTGACCCTTTGAATAAATTTAATGTTGGAAAGGTAATATAATGGAAAGATTTAAATATATTGGAGGATTGATATAAACATTACTTCCCCGGTATGACGAAAGGAATGCCGGGAGTCTTTATTTTCTAAAATGGTTAAGAAGAGAGCTATTATTTTTGTTGATGGTAATAATTGGTATCATGGCGTCAAGCGGCTTGTTGGTAATCCGAAATCTGTTTGTTTCAAAAAAGTTGCTTCAATGATTGCCGAAAATTTTGATTTGGATATTATTGATATTAGATATTATAATTCTACACCGGATATTGATTTGGGCGAAGATAATTATTATAAGCATATGGTTTTTTTGGCTGGATTAAAAAAAAGTGGAATAGTTGTGAATACAAATAAATTAAAAAAAATTCGTGTGGACGGGAAAGTGTTGCGAGTTGAAAAAGGCGTTGATGTTATGATTACAACAGATATGATGAGAAAAAGCTTGGTTGAAAATATGTGCGATTGCTGTGTTTTAATTTCTGGCGACTCCGATTTTGTTCCTGTTATGAGAGCTATCAAAAAAGCAGAAAAGGAAGTTTTGACAGTTTCGGTTTTGAGAGGTTATGCTAGAGAATTATTGCAAGGAGAATTTAGATTTTGGATTTTGAAAAAGGCTGATCTAATTAAATGTTTTAAGGGGTATAATGGAAAATAAAAAACCGAGTGAAGCTGATAAAATTGAGTCGGCAAATTTAATGGAAGAAGCCAAAGATATTTTTGATTCATGCATTCAGTGTGGAATGTGTAAGGCGATTTGTCCGGTGTTTAAAGTTTTGAAAGAGGAAAGGGTTTCGGCTAGGGGTAAGGGAATTATTATTTCTGACAAGGTGATGGATAAAGTTGTTTTTGAGTGTACCTTGTGTGGAGGATGTGAACAAGAATGTCCGTTAAATATAAAAATTTGTGATGCGGTTAGAAAAGTTCGGGAAGCTATGGTTTTGAGAGGGAAAGGTTTGAAATCAAATGAAGAAATGATTGAAAATATTCGGAAGTATGGAAATCCTTTTGGAAAGGGGAAAATTTCCGATAAAGATAAATTGTATTGTTGTTGAGAATTATTTTACTTATGTGCAAACCAAAATTCTAATATACCTTTTTCTTTTTTGTGTAATTTGACAAATCCAAATCTTTCAAATTGCATGATAGTTCCAACTTTTAATTTTGATAGTTCTGATTCGCCGAGCCCTTTTGTTATGGTTCCGTCTGGCATTCTAATCTCAACATTAATATTCTTAGGTGTAGATGACAACCATTGAATAAATTTCGTTTTTAATTTGGGATCAGGTTCTTCAGAGATGAATGAAAAAGTTCGTGGCTTTGTTTTTCCCACATTGTTGGATTTAAAATTTAAGAGATGCATTAGCCGGTAGTTTTCGTTTTGCATAAGCTCAAAGTCTTGGCCTGAAATTAAAAACTCCTGAGCTGTTTTATATTTTCGTGTTCCCAATTTTCCGTTTGGATGAAGTGGAATTTTTGCCGTTAGTTTAGGCGTGTTTTCAATTGTGATTTCTTCAGGTTGCTCTACAAAGAAATATCTAGGAACATCTTCTAGAAATTTTTTATTTAAAACGTAAAGAGATTCGACGGGAGTAGTTATATTTGTTTTTCGCATCCCAAGATTCAGAACAAATTGTCGGATTGCTTCCGGGCGAATACCTCTATCTCGAAGAGATTGTAGCGACCATGTTCGCGGGTCATTCCAACCAACATAACTGCCTGATTTTACCTCTTTGGAGCCTTTTGATTTTGATATTTTTACACCTTCTATCGCAAAGTGTCCGTTATAGATACTCTCCGGGTTTTTCCAGCCAAGAATTTCACGAATAAAATCCTGAACTCGTGTTGACATCTGATGATCGATTCCTCTGAGCACATGAGTAACTCCAAGAAGATGGTCATCAATTCCCCACGAAAATTCCATAGAAGGATATACTCTGAATTTTGCTTTTGTTCTCGGATGCGGTCGGTCAGAAATTTTAAACATTACTCTATCTCTAAACGCCGGGTCAGGATCTTGCATATTTGTTTTTAGCCGAACGGTCATCGCTCCTTCTTTTGCTGTAAACATTTCCCCCCATTTTTCCATCTGCTTAATTGGTCCATGTTGTCTACATGAACATTCAATGCCTTTAACTCTCAATTCGTGCATTGTATCTTGGTCACAAGTACAAACGTAAAGATATCCCTTTTTTAGCATCTCCTTTGCATAGACATAATATTTTTCAGTTCGATCTGATTTGTATATTATTTTTTTATCATAATTGATACCGAGCCACTTGATTCCTTCTTCGATTAATTTGTAAGCTTCTGGTTCTATGGTTTTGACTTTTGAGCCAATTGTGTCATCCATTACGATTAAAAGTTTTCCGCCATACATTTTTACATATTCGTCATTGAGAATTGTTGTTCGAGTGTTTCCAATGTGCAAGGCTCCCGACGGAAAAGGAGCCATTCGCATTATGACTTTTCCCCTTTTTGCATCTGTCAATTCTTTTAACCCTTCTCTAATTTCTCTTTTGGAAGTTTTAGTATTAAGTTTTGAAAATTTCTTCTTTTGATTTTCTAATGAAAGTGCATTTATTTCTTTGATAATTTTTTGAATTGTTGGAATAATATTTTTTATTTCTGATTTTTCAAGCCCCTCTGAAAATAATCCTGCTAAAATAGCTCCCTGATTCGCTTTGCCATTATGCTTAATTGCGTTTTCAAGAGCGTAAGCCATTATCACTTCTTTGGTTATTTCTGTCATATCATATAAAAGAAAGCTTGGGTTTTAAATGTTACCAGCCCATCACTCCGACGGATGTATCTGATGGCTGGCTAATGTCAAGTTTTTTTTCTAAAAGTTCAATTCTGTTCTCGAGCTTGTATATTTTATTATCAAGATTCGTTATTTTTGTATCAACTTCTCTTTTGTTGTAACCTTCGGGTTCTATTGAAAATTCTGTTGAAGCGGGAGTGGATGAAGCTGATTCTGCCGAAGAGTCCATAAACCCAAAAAATTCTGTGTTTGATGAAGGCTGTGTTTTTTGTTTCGGTTTTCCATTGCTGCCTAATTCTACAAAGCCATCCTGATTTGTCGGAATTACAACATCATTTTTTGGAATTCTCACGATTCCTCTTTTCTGAAGCTCCCTCACATCAATCATCCTTTTTTTCTTTTTGAAAAACATATATAGTTAGAGATATTTGACTATATAAAATTTTGGAAGCGAAATAGTGAGATTTATATATTCTTTATTCCATGTTAAAATATGGGTGATGAAAAAGAGGAAGCGAGGAAATATTCTTTTCTTGACGATAATAATAGGGGGAAAGATATGAATTGGGCTATTGGGGAAGTTTTGACGAAAATATACAAACCCGGGGACCTAGCATCGATAGGAATGTATAATTTTAATAAGAGTAAATTTCAACCACTTTCGTCATACAAATTAAGTTATGATTCTCAGCAAAATCAGGTAGAGCCATCATACTATTGGCTGTTGGATTGGCTAGGAGAAAGAAACTGGGATTTGAGAAAAATAGTCGATAATTTTGTGGCATCTCCCGGCTCAGGACAATTTTCTGAGATGAACATGAAAGCAACAAAAATGCAGGAAGAAGGAATGAAAATTCTTGGAGGACTGAACCAAGTTGTTAAATCAGTTCTGAATTTAATTTATGATTTAAAAGAATTTGAATTAAGGCTGGAGCATTATGATGATGTAAATTCGGAGGACTCAAATAAAAAGAAAGAAGGGATGTTGGCGTTGAAGCAAATTTGGCTAGACAATGTTGATTTGAAACGAGGGCGTGGCTCGATTCACCAGATGGCCGCTGAGCTTGGTTTTACAACGGTAAGAGAAGTTTTTATGATGGCGGATTCGCAGAAAGACTTAAAGAAAATGAACAGCGACGAAGAAGGAGGATTGATTAATGATCAAGTTTTGAGAATTTTGATTCCAAGGCTGAGCGAATTTTTGAAGTGGACTGATTATTCGGAGAGAGAACTAAGAAAGAGGTTTAGTATTGAGAAAAATTATCTGAAGTCACAAGTTGAGACGATTAAGTTGTATTCTGCTTGGATGAAACCATATTTAATTGCGGCAGAAAAATTGAGACAAAAGGGTTTTGATAATCATTCTGCTTTGGTTAATGCGTTTTCTACATCAATGTTTGAGTTGCAGCTATTTGGAAAACAGGAAGTATCCGTCGATGACATTAGGTTTCCTAATTATAATCCAAAAAGAAAATATTACAAAGTAATGATTATTGCAATTGAATTTCGAGGCCATGTTTCGCAAAGGGTGACACAGAAAGGTGATTATGGATTTGGAATGGGAGGTAAGATTAATATAGATTATGATTGCTATGCATTAAACGACGAAGAGTTGGCAACGGCGAAAAAATTAGTTGAT
>Ga0208769_1000168_pt1 | contig 35746 bp, 56 predicted proteins | sample AntAceMetag02UKC_FD_184768 | JGI IMG/M metagenome (GOLD analysis project Ga0208769, IMG submission 184768) | Saline lake microbial communities from Ace Lake, Antarctica- Antarctic Ace Lake Metagenome 02UKC (SPAdes) (version 2) | ecosystem: Environmental > Aquatic > Non-marine Saline and Alkaline...
TTAGACAATTCAACAATAATAAGAAACCATAACACAACATGGATTACAGATAATCAGAACCCAGATACAACTATTAATAATTGTTCAGTAGAAGGAAGTTGTAGTTTAATAACTTATGATACAGAATTAAGTAGTTATCAATTAGTAGCAGGAGCATTTGCAAATATAAACTTTACAACTTTATATTACTCACAAGCTGATAGGTTTACTAATACTAATTTTACTACTAGGTATGGAACTATGGGAGCATATGCAAAAGCAAATCTTACAATAGATTATCCTGATTTAGATACAGATAGCACAGATGATGTAACTACAAGTGATTTAGAAACATACAACACAACAATTAAGAAGTATATGAATAATACTTATGAACCAAAATCAACAGCAGGTAATATGGTAATGAAGTTCAATGGTGGTAAGTTTTATATAAAGGTAACATAATGAAAACAAATAAATTATTAATATATGGATTAATAATTATCTTAGTTAGTACAATAATCTTAGCTAATACTATTATTAATTCTGATGATTCATGGATAGATATAGGAGATAAAGAAGTTAAAGAAGTGTGTAAACCTGTTTATGAAACTTGGATTGAGGAAATACCTCATTATAAGGATTGTACTACAGATAACTGTAAGGTAGATATATTTCCTAATGGAACTAAATGTATTGAATCTGTTTATACTTGTTTAGATTATATAGAGAAAATAGAACATAAAAATGAGCAAGTAGATTGCATAAAGATAGGAGAAGTAAATGTATCAGGAAAAATATATGAAGGAAATGATGCTTATTGTAAAATGGAAGGAAATAAGATGTGTTGTTATTCAAATAAAGAAGGTGGAAAATATGCAACAACTTGGAGAACAGATGGAAGCGTAGATAAAGAGTGTAAAGATATAATTACAGATAAAATTGATTTAATAAGTTCAGATGGTAAGAGGTTTATCAAATGAAAAAACTAATATTAATTTTACCATTATTGGTACTTTTGGCTAGTTTTGTTTCTGCAATTGCTCCAGATGATGAAGATATATTAGGTTATTGGATTATGGATGAAACAAGTGGACATTTAGTTGATAGTAAAACTAATTCAAAACCTAAAATTAATATGAACCCAGTTGGAGACCCAACATATAGACAAGAGCCAAATACCGACCTTTCAGATTATTCAATAGATTTTGATGGTACTGGTGATTATTTTGTTAATGATTCCACAGAAGTTAAAGGATGGTTTGGAGCTGGATTGGATGCAGAAGGTTTTACAGTTGGAGCTTCATTTAATACTGCTGATGCAAATGGTGGGATTATTAGTTGGTTTCCTGCTGGTTATTCAGGATTTCATATGTTTTATTATGAGACGGATAATATAGTGTGGTGTTATTCTAGTGATAGTGATAGGGCAGCAACAACAGTAACAGCAGGATTAAATTATACAGTTTTTTGTACTTATAACACAACAAATAATAATCTTTCAATATATAAGAAAGAAGGAAGTTCAGGAACACCAGTATATGATAATTCTGTTATTAATAATTATGTAGGAACTACAACAACACCATTATATATAGGAGATGACCCAACACTTCCAACATTTGATGGAACTATAAGTAATGTTATTCTTATAAACAGAACTCTTAATACTGTAGATGTTTTGGAGTTAATGAGTAATGGTTTAGTAGTAGTAGTAGACCTAACCCCACCAACACTTTCAGATGCAATATGCACTTCTTGTACTACTGGAACAAACCAAACAACAGATTCAACTCCTACAATAAATGTAACTTGTGTTGATGATGAAGGAGCTTGTGCTTTAGTTAGAATATCAAATACATCTACTTATACATTTGATACAGCAACATCAGCAAGAAACTGCACAGCAAGTGTTGGAGATGATTGGGTTTGTACTTTACCATCTTCAGATGAACTAACTTCAAATGGTCAATCCCAATCATTATATTTTTGGGGTTTAGATAATTTAGGTAATAACCATACTATTTGGAATACAAGCATAGATATAACTTGGCAAGACCCTTGTATATACGATGGAACAGGGAATTGGAGTGTGTATTCTTATTGTGAATATACAGATACAAATATAAATGTAGGTAAAGACCTTATAATAAAAGATGTAGCAACAATGAATTGCACAACATCTCATTGTAATCTTAACTTTACTTCATCAAATCAATGGATAGTATTCGATTATATTGAAAGTTTATATTATAAATTAGTAGGGAACTGGACTATAAATCAACCTTAAAAAATGAATGAAATGAAAAATGCAAGAAGATGAAATGGCAACTAATATTATTAATGGTGATTTTGATTGTTCCAATAGTTTATGGAATAGAAGATTGTCCAGAAAGAATAACCAACCCAGGGGATATACCTTGTTTGGTTATAACAAGTTGGCAATATCCAAATGCCTGCAATACATATACAGTAAAGGTATTCAATTCAACACCTTCATTAATAGATACAAAAACAATGGGTGTTTATGGAGATTCAGGAAGATGCAACATAACATTCAACTATACAACAACAGGAAGCTACCTTATGAACTTCAGCTCTGGAGATTCGGCAGCTATAATTGTGGAGGCAGATGAAATGAGTTATATTACTATAGGTATAATGTTAGCAGTTATCACTTTTATCTTTGCTTATCTTTCGGTACAGATGAAACATTGGTACACTCAGATATTTATGTCTTTGTTTACTTTGATTATGGTTATGTATGATTTCTTTATATCTGCAAGGATTATAGAAACAATAGAATCATCCAGTACAGGAATAGCTTCTACATTAGATACTTTCTTTTTTATAGCAGTACAATTCTTTAGGCTTGCTTTAGTAGCTGCAACAATTTATGTACTATATTATTCATGGAAGTATGTTATACTTGCACCATTGAGAAAGAGAGAAAGTAGAGAGGGAGAAGATTTGTATGGTTAAGAAAACAAAACTATCACTTATACCTGAAGATTTATTTGACAAAGCTAAAAGGCTAAGTGAACAGATAGGATCTAATCATGCAAGTGATGGGTTTAGAGTTATAAATAATCTTATACCATTAAACCTAGAAGTATTTAGAGTTAGAAAACCAAAGTCAAAAGAAGAAATAATCATAATGAGGTTTCCACGATGAAAAAAATGTTTAACAATAAGAAGGGAGCAACCTTAGATAATATTTATCTTTTAGCTAAAGTATTTGGTGTAGCTATATTCTTTTTAGTTATTTGGTTAGTGTGGAACTCTATGACCACTTCTGATTTAAATGATAAGCTATGGGATCAAACACCAGAAGGTCAAAGCATAAGAGAAAATACAACAGCAGGTATAAACAAACTAGACTTTATGTTTATGATGTTTTATATCGGAGCACACCTGGGAGTTATTGTATTGGCATTTCTATTGAGAAGCCATCCAGTTGTATTTGCAGCAGGTATAATGATTACAGTTGTATTAGTTCTGATAGCCGCACCATTAAGTAATGCTTGGAACGATGTAGCAGATGAAGATATATTCTCAACATCTATAACTAAATTACCTAAGACTGATTTCCTTATGGATAACTTACCGATGTTTGAGGTTATCTTTGCATTTATAACTTTGGTTTCATTCGCAGGGTTCGCTAGGTCGGAGGAATACATATGACAAAGATACCAATAATAATAAGTGAAGATTATATTCAATATTTTGAAAACCAAATAAGTTTAAAAGATTTTAATAAAGAAATGATTAATGAGATACTAAAAAATGAATAAAACAATTATATATATAATTATAGGTATTCTTATATGTAGCTTTGTTTCTGCTATTTCTTTAACAAATGAAAATTTATTATTTTATTATAAAATGGATGAAGCAAGTGGAAGTTTAATAGATAGTAAAACAAACTCTATAACCAATTATCCTTTACTTGGTTTTCCTACTTTAGTATATCAACAACCAAAAGTGGTAGATTGGAGTACTTATTCTATTGGCTTTGATGGAGATAGTGCTTGTTTTTGGAATGATAGTGCAGAAGTTAAAGGATGGTTTAATCAGCCATTTGCAGAAGGATTTTCTATTGGGGGGAGTTTTAATGCTAATAAATATCAAGATCAATGGATAATGTCAGCAATTGATTATAATGTTGGCACGTATGAAGGTGCAGGGATAAGTTTAACAGTAGGAGGATTAATGAGATGTGGGTTTTATACTAATGGTGATGCAGTTACTGCACCATATGCTTTAAATAAAAATTATTCATTTATTTGTAATTATAATAAAAGTGGTGATATAAATTTTTATCTTAGAAATGATACAGAAAGCCCTCAATTTATAGGTAATATAGGTGATACATATGACAATACAGCAGTAGCAAGATTAAGTATTGGTTGTGCAGACCATCAAAATCCAGGGACAAGTATGAACTTCTTTAGTGGAAATATAAGCGATGTATGGATGATAAACAGAACAATAGACCAAACAGAAGCATTTGATATATTGAGTAATGGAATAGGTGCAGCAGCAACAATAACAGCAACACCAACTATAGTTGCACCAAGCCCAGTAGACAATTCTAATAACAATACAAATGTAACTTTAAATGCAACTCATCCAACATTATTAAATGAGGTAAGATACTATCTCTACTTTAGTGATACTACACCATCAGATGAAGGAGACTATTATTTATTTAATGTAACAAGAGACGGGGACGAATATAAATCTTTTTTAACTAATGTAAGTGATGGAACATACTACTGGAAATGGAAAGTTCAAAATATAACAAATGGAATATTCTCAGGAAATACAACACAGAGAACTTTAACCATAGATACAGTTAAACCTACAATAACAAGATTAACTAATAACAACTGGAAAATAGATAATAGTACAATATTAAGTCCTCTTCTTATTAATCTTACATTAAATCTTAGCTTTGCAGATGAATCAAGTTTGTATCAAAGTTTAATTAACTTAACATATGAAAATGGAACAAGTTATTATAACAGACATAATATAAGTATAACTGGAACAACAGATAACTTTTCAACAACAATAGATATAGGCAGCTTTCCAATAGGGAATTATACCTTATTATTAGCTGACTCTGATCCACACACAGCATTAAGTATAAGTGCATATGATGATAAGATAGGATTATTAAATAACTATATAGAATACAAAACAGAAGAAGGAATAACATTAAGGATAGAATCAGAAGAAAGTTTTATAGGTATTAATGATGCTTACAGCACCAAGTTAAAAGATAGATATAACTTTGGTTGGAAGTTTTATAGTGAAAAGGAATCAACTTCATTTTTATTAAGTTCTGATATGGAATTAGATTATATAACAGATAGTATATATCCTGCACATTTTGTTGCTATGAATGGACTTGAAGGTAATTGGATAGATTTCAACCTAAAAGGAAAGACAAGGGAAGATTATGTAGTAAAAAAGATAGACGACTATAACTATAGAATAACAATAAACAATGCTAATTTAAAAGACTTCCAGTTTGAATCAGTAGGTGGATTGAATATAAAAGAAGAACATTATAAGATTAGGTTAGGTGCAGTCCTTGATGTATGGGCATATGATGAAGAGAATCCTGGAATAGGATTAAACATAACAGCAGTTATAGGAACTCAATCAGCAGATGGAACTGGTAATGTTAGTGGAGCTCGATTAGTTAATATAACAAAAGAGATTTCTACAGTAACTCTAAATTCTATTAGTTTTGGTGCAGAAGTAAAATCATTTACAATATTAGTTAATCAAACATATTATAACCTTAGCTATAATATGACACCAACAAATGCTGTAAAGATGTATTTCTATGATGAAAGTAGTAATTCACTTATAACCGGGGAAACTATAAGTGTATTCTTAGAAACAACTGGTTTTTCAAATGATTATAGCATAGATACCAGTACAGATAACCCATACACTATAACTGGATTAGGCAGTGGAACATATCAACTAAAGGCATCTTCAACTAACTACCCGCAAAGAGAATATAAAAATCTTGAAGTTAGTAATATAACTTCAACAAACCTAAATATCTATCTTATAAATTCAACTGATAGTTCTCAAATCTCATTCCAAGTTGTAGATACTAATGGAGATGAACTTGATAATACACTTTCTACATTTAAAAGAATTATAAATGGTTCTAGTACGATAGTTGCTGAAGAATATAGTGATTATGCAGGTACTTTTAAACTATACCTTGATGAAAACTATGAATACTATATTAACTTTTCAAAGACTAACTACAATTCTAAGATTATAAGTTTAGAACCTAGTTCAGCAGACAGCCCATATACAATAACAATGCAGTCTGCTAGTCAAGTTGTAGCACCGATAATAGACAAGTTTAGAACATTAGAGATACACCACAATCTTACTTATACTATTGATACAAGACTTATTACATTTCAATGGAACGATATATCTAATACTGCATCCCACCTTTGCTTAGATGTATTAACCTTGAACCAAACATATAATGCAGAATGTTCTATATTGCAGTCTGGAACTTTAACTTATACTTTACCAGACTTAAACATTTCTTTCTTAGCTAAAGCAATAGCTACAAAGAACGGAAGGAACTATACTTTAGATACTAAAGAAATAAATAGAATGGCTGGATGGCAAGAACTAGGAGATGATTCTTTAATAGTAGCTATGATTGTATTCTTAACTATAGGGTTCTTAGGATTGTTCAGTCCAGTAGCAGCAGTTATAATGGGAACTTTTGCACTTATTGGCTTATACTTTATGGGTATATTACCTATTGGCTTTGGTACTATTGGGGGAATTGTGTTTGTAGCAATAATCATAATAATAGTTTCGAGGATGAAAAAATGAAGATAATGCAATTTATAATATCCATGTTGTTGGTGAGTGCAGTTATAATGGGTATCTATGGCTTTGCTAATACTCTTAGTTCAGAAGAACATTATGATGTTAATATAAGCACACAGTATAATGATAGATATGGTCAGCAGAAAATAAATAAATTAAATAGCACCATAACAAGTTTACAAGATAGTGTTCAGAATCTTACTCCAGAGAAAGACAAACAGTTCCTTACTGGAGTATGGGATGTATTCCAGATAGGTAAGTCTGCTATAATCGGTACTGTTCAAGGTACAGGTTTTGCTTTAAGCACAGGAACAGACTTTGCTACTGAGATTACACAAGATTTAGGGGTAAGTGAAAGTAATGGATATATAACCACAGTTTTATTAATGATCCTAACTATATTAATTATAGGTGCAATAATCTATATACTAACTGGGAGGAACATATAATGGCTTTCGCAGAACCAACAAACATAACCTCATTAGTAGGATTACTCCAATATGCTAATGAAGTTACTAATAATAAGTTTGTAGCTTTGTTGTTAATAACTACCTACTTAGTACCATTTATATATATGATTAACAAGAACCCTGATGATTGGATTGGAGTTTCTATGGTTTCAGGTTTCTTTTGTGCTATAACTGCTATATTATTAAGGGTTGCAGAAATAACTACTAGCGATAAATACATATTCTTTGCTATAGCAACTATCGTAATACCTATGGTTATAAAACTCCTAAAAGATAGGAATACTATATAACTAATCTTATAATATATAAGGCTTTCTTAATAAAGGTTTATATATATTTTAGTTTTTTATATAAATTATACCACAATTATTAACATATTTATGATTGGAGGTAGATTTTTAAAAATTAATAAGGTGAAGTCCAATGAATATGGATGAGATCAGAAACCTGGTTGTAGGGTTTGTGTTAGTAGCACTAATCGCAGCATCAGGTGCAATTGCTTTATCTGCTTTCAGAGATAGTAGCTCTGTAACAAGTGGCGGATACGCATACAATATCTCTAACAATGGACTTGAAGGAATTGATAACACAACTGCATACTTCGGTACAGCAGGAACTATAGCAGGAGTTAGTCTGTTATTGTTTATAGTTATTGGTGCTTTCATGTTTATGAGTAAGAGACAATAGGTGAACAACAATGAATATGGATGAAATTAGGAATCTTGTTGTTGGTTTTGTGTTGATAGCGTTAATTGCAGCATCAGGAGCAATTGCATTATCTGCATTTAGAGATAGTAGCTCTGTAACAGTAAATGGTTCTGCTTACAATATCTCTAACAATGGACTTGAAGGAATTGATAACACAACTGCATACTTCGGTACAGCAGGAACTATAGCAGGAGTTAGTCTGTTATTGTTTATAGTTATTGGTGCTTTCATGTTTATGCAAAACCGAAACTAAAACAACTTTTTTCTTTTTTTTTATTTATATTCTATTAGGTGAAACAACAAAATGAACATGGACGAAATTAGGACATTTATAGTAGGTTTTGTTTTGATAGCGTTAATTGCAGCAGCTGGTTCTTTAGCATTATCTGCTTTTAGAACTGCACAACAATCTGAGAGTATTACTTCAGTAACAAACGAAAGTATAGCAACTGCAGGGACTTTAAGTCAAGGATCTTTATATGTAGGAGCTAGTGCTTGTAGAAATGCAAGTATGGTAACTAATACAATAGGAACAACTTGTAATATATCAAGTACAGGAGTAGTAACTCTTGATCCACTAAATTTTACAGGGAGTGCTTATATAGACTACACACACTACACACCAACATATGAGATGAACATAACTTTAAACGGTAACCAAGGAATATCTAATACAACCTCTTATTTTGGAACTGCTGGAACCATAGCTGGAGTATCTTTACTATTGTTTATAGTAATTGGTGCTTTCATGTTTATGCAAAACAGAAGCTAAAACATCTTTTTCTTTCTTTTTTTTATTAAAGTTACTACTTCTTAGTTTATTGAATTGTTTTCAATACCCACACTATTACGGTACTCCAACCAAAAAGTATATAAACCACCTATTACATTGTATTTACTACAATGGATGAATATGAAAAGTTTAACGGGAAGGTTTGGAAAACAGGCAACAGCTTAGTTGTTACTGTTCCAGACAAAGTTGCAGAGTACGGTGGCTACAAAGTGGGGGATGTATTAAAGGTTATGTCCAAAAAAGAGGTACAACAAAATGAAAAAGAGATTGATAAAGGAAAGATGCAAAGGAATCAATACTAATGGAACAAAGTGTAAAAGACCTAAGTTAATTGGTGAGTATTGTTCAAAACACCATAATCTTATGTGCCAACAAAGAAGGGGAAAAAAGCTAAATCTACAAGCAGGTTATATGGCAGAAAGGCATGACTTTGTTAAGAGAATGAAAGCCAAGTATGGTAAGGATTGTATGATTCATATTGAAAAGAGGATTGAACAATGAAACCAGAACAAGCAGGCGCAGCACAGGATGCAATGGATGATAATATAGATTATAGATTTGATGAGTTTAACCAAAGAATGATTATGTTAGAGCAAAGCTATAAACTACATACCCAAGAGATTTTAGGCATACAAACAAGAATAGAACAACTTAACAAAAGGATTTCTCAGATGCAGAAACAGGTGGTGTTCTGTATTGAACATTTAAATAATAGTGGAATACATAAACAAGAAGAAGGTGTTAAATATGAATAGAAAAAAACCTTGTGATGTTTGTGGTTCTAATATGATTGAAACTGATCTAAAGAGTATAACTTATATTGATGGTTCAATAGATGAAGAATACACAGAAAAGTGTATTAATTGTGAGAACTTATTGTATGGTTGGATTAAGAGAGTTAAAGTAGGAGATATGAAATTATTAAAGGAGGTTGGTTTAAATGAGTAAAGAAAGTATAGTTGGTCTTGAAAAGGCATTTGCTAGTAAGGGTAAAGTATTAGATCCGTACAAACAAATATACCAGATTAATGAAGAAGAGTTTGAGCTACAGAATAAGATGAATGATTTAGGGAATAAGGTGTGGAAGCTAAAGAACGAAAGGTTAAAGATTAGCCATGAGATTAAAACATTGGAAGATAACAAGGTAAAGATATTTACTGCTTTGGGGAAGAAGTATGTTGAGGTGGTTAAGGATGATTAAGAAAAAACAAGGTTATCTTTATGGTGGTACTAATGAAGGGAGTTATTGGTGTCCTCAATGTAAACGTAGCCACCATAAGCTTAGTGTGATTGGTAAGAAGCATAAGATTTATTCACAGTAGAGTGATTATATTCTACAGTAGCGTAAACTTTATATATAAGCTATGTTATACTATTATTTAATAAACATTAAGGAGGTACAAAATGCAATTTGAAAGAACTATGAAAGATATTGGCGGTTCTACTATGGTTATTATTCCTGCTGATTTATGTAAATATTTAGATCTTAAAGCAGAAGATACTGTAGTAATCCAAGATGATGAAGGGAAGAAAGGAAAGTTTGTTAGTTTGTGGAAGAAGAAATAAAAAAAGGAGGTGATCCTTAATGGGTACTTGTTTTAATTGTAAAAAAGAAATATCTTTAAAAGATGGTGAAGTTAATTGTCCTAGTTGTGGACTACCACCTTATAAATGTTGGAATTGTCAAGTTGATATAACTGGTGAAACTAAGGAATGTCCAGTTTGTAATTTCTTTGTTTGCCCTAGTTGTAGTGTTTGTAGTAAAAAATGTATTTTACCTGATTTGATTATTGCTACAAGAGAGATGGAACATAGAGAAATGATTGAATATATTTATAATTCTATTAAATCCCCAGATAGAAGAACTTGCCCTAAAGGAGCACCTATTAGTTATGCTCATGGAAAGTTAAAGAATATGGCTTTGAGATTAAAAGGGTTTAGGGTTAAGAACCCAGAAGATGCAGAAGCATTTGAAAATAGATTTGTAAAAATTAAGAGATTTGATTTAGGTAAGACATGGATTATTTCTCAAGAAAAAGAAGATGGAGAGTATGGTATTGAATTTAGAGAAGTTTCTAATTTAGCTGTGTGTCTTGGTGTAGCTAAAAAACAAATAATTCAAGAAAAAAATAGTGAAGGAAAAATAATAAAGAAATATGAACAATATGAACGAATACAAAATGATATTTGTAATAATGCTTCATGGGATGATTTAGTTTCTTCTTATTGTTATAAATGTAAAAAAACATTTGAAAGAGGAATTTCTTATTGTCCAACTTGTATTTATGTAAGTGGAAAGGATAAAGGACAACCAGTAAAATTGGTTGAAAGAAAAAGTAAAGTACACTTCTGTCAGTTAAATAGAACAAATTTTATTAAAAATAAAGAGGAAATATAAAGTGGGAGAATTAGTAAAACTATTTGATGAACAAGCTAAAAAAGCTAGAGAGAGAAAAAAGAAAGAAAACTGTAATTTTTCATTCTACAATGCACCAATAAGGAATAAATACTCTTCTAAAGAAATTAATGTTGAAGAACTGGTTAATATATTAAAGAGTACAAAATACAAAAGTAACATAGATATAATCAAGGCAGAACCAGACAAAGATAAAAGAAGAGCATTAAAAAGTAAGTTATTGGATTATGTAACAATAGGTGGAAGTTTTAAAGAAAGAAATAAAAAGAAACTTATTAATTGTTCTGGATTGTGTTGTGTTGATGTTGATGGTTTAGATGATGTTGGATATGTTTTGAATAATATAAGAAAAGATAAATTTACTAGAGCAGTTTTTATAAGTCCTAGTTACACAGGACTTAAAGTTATATTTGCTTATGATGTTAAAGATGACACCCCTGAAGGATATGAAAATATGTTTTTGAGGTATTGTCAATATATAGAAACTAGAGGAATACCTGCACCTAAGATAGACAAACCAACTAAGGATGTTTCTAGGGCTTGTTTTATGAGTTATGATCCTAACACATACTATAATCCCAATTCTGAAATGTTTATAGATGAAGAATTGAAAGAAGAACCAACAAAAGAAAAGGTATTTCAAAAGAAAGAGAAAGTTGAAACTACAAAAAAAATGATACCTTATTGTGTTGTTATTGAAAAGCATTTATCTGTTGGTAAAGCCTTCCCTAGTGATGGAAAAAGTAGACACGCATATATAGATGCACCAACTAAAGTTTATTGCGAACACAATAACAAACCCCAAGTTTTAGAAGGATATTCAAAATCTCAAGGTAGGGATAGTAGTGCCTTTAATGATTGGAAAGATTGGGATGCTTCTAAGGGTATTTGTGGAAATATTATAACATATTTAGTTGGGAATAAAGGAAATACCTTAGTTGATGCTGCATTAAAAGATTGTGAAAAATGTAAGTATAATAATAGCTGTGGAGAAATTACTCTACCTGTGTTGGGTAAGTTGAATAGTGAATTTACTAAGGAAATATGTGAATTTTTAGTTGATAATGGAGTTGAATTATTTTTTAAACCAAACGAGCAAGAGATAACGGAGATTATTTTAATAGAGAATGGTAAAGAGGATAAACCAAAATATTTGGGATTTAAAACAATTACACCACATAGATTTATTAATATAGCAGAAGAAAAAATAAATACAGGATTAATTATTCCTAAGGAAGATAAAAAAACTAAAGAAATAATATGGGAATTTAAAAAGAAAACTATGACTAGTGAAGTAGCAAAAATATCATTATGTAATGACGTTTGGAAGAATAGTTTAAGACATATTGAAAGAATATTAACAGCACCAATACCAATATTATATGAAGGAAAACTAGCATTTCCAGAACAAGGACACGATAAAAGGTTTAATAGTTGGTTGCCAGAAGGAACACCTAAGATAGATAAAGATTTAACTATTAAGAAAGCAAAAGAAACTATTAATAAAATATATTCTGAATTTTGTTTTAAAGATGTTCAAAGTAAAGTTAATGCCGTATCTCAATTAATAGGACAGTTCTGCCAAGGATTATATAAAAGTTTTAGCACTAGAACGCCAATTACATTTTGGGAAGGGAATAGAGAAAGAACTGGTAAGGATTATGGTGGGACAATTCCAGGCTTAGTTTTTGAAGGGTTTGCTGTTCAAGATACACCAATTTCTACCAATGTTAAAAATTCCAATTCATCAGAAGAATTAAGAAAGAAAATTACAACTATGTTAAAAACAGGTAGAAGAAGATTTCATAGTGCTAACAATAAAGGATTCATTAATAATGAAGTCTTTGAAGCCTTGGCTACTTTGGAAGTTTGGGCGGATAGATTGCTAGGGGTAAATACAGAAATAAAGATAGAAAATGAAATGTTTTTATCAATGAGTGCAAATATAGGTTATACTGCCCCCGCTGATTTTGTTAATAGGTGCAGGTTTGTTAGACTTCATTTAGATATTGAGGACGCAAATAAAAGACATTTCAATAACCCTTTATTACACCAATGGATTTTACAGAATAGGGGGTTGATACTTAGTTCTTTATATGCGTTTGTTAGAGAATGGCACAAAGCAGATATGCCTAAAGGTAAAACACTATTTTCTTCTTTTCCAGATTGGGCTAATATAGTAGGGGGGGTTATGGTTTTTAATGAATTAGGTGATCCTTGTGTAGCTGATGAATTTGATACAGGAATTACAGGTGATAAAGAAACTAATAATATGAAATCATTTTTTGAATATGTATATGATAGGTTTCCAGAGGAATATAAAACTAAGAAAGAATTGATTAATTTTATTATTGAAAGTGATAATTTAGAACTGTTTGGTAATCTTAAACTAGAAGAAAGGAGTGGACAGATTAAATTTGCGTTTCTACTAGAAAAATATGTTGGAAGAATATTGAGTGATATTAGACTTACTAAAGATAACTCAATTAAGAGGACAGCTAGGCAACCATATAAGTTTACTAAGGGAGAAAATGTTAAAGAAACACAAGATAAACTAGGTGGTAAGGTTGGTAATGATGGCAATGAACCCCATACGCCATACATTGGTGGAAAAAATATTAATAATAACATGGGTGATAGTGAAACCTTACCAACCCTACCAACCTTACCACAAACAGAAGATATTGAAGAAGAACCAATATTTCAACCAATACATCAAAGATGTAGTGTCTGTAATGCTTTAGAAAGCCATACAGAAACAAAAGAAGGCAAACCTATATGTGAGACCTGTTTCAAGCAGAAAGAGGCAAATAAGGGGCTTAAAACAAGTTAGAGGGATATATCAAGATGCACCTAAGAAAATGCAAGGAATGTGGAAGAATATACAAAACCCCAGCAAAGCACAGCAAGAAATGCCCTGATTGTTGGAAAACTAACTTTGAACCATATTTTAAACAATTCATTGAAATATTACCCAAACCAATTAAGGAGGTGGATAAAGATGTTAAAACCAAGTGAAGTAATAGTAACAAAAGAAGAAGAGGACTTTATGAATGGAAACGAAGTACCAAGTAATAACTTTACAGAAGTAACTGGCAGACAGATGGATCTAGATTATGTTCAACCAAAAGTTGAAATGGAGGAATCAAAAATGGAAGAAAGCAAACAAGAAAGCACAACACAAGAACCAAAACAAGAAAGCAATCAAAAAGGAAATTGGTTAGATGAAGAAACAAAGGAAGTAGATGCACAAGGTGATTTTGGTCCTAAGTTGCCTAGTCCAGTATTTGGTGATGGTAAGGTAACCATTATGAATTTAGACGCAACCAAACAGTTCACTAAGTGGACAGATCCAGAAACAAAGAAAGTAAAAGCAATAATTCCTTGCACTAGCGACATAGAACAAAAGGTTGAGAAGTGTAACTGGTGGGTTAATATCAAGAACCCAATTTACAAAGAAGTAATACATAAATGCAGGGAAGCACAAGACAAGACTAGCATATTAGTAAAGATAATGCAAACAGGGACACAGGACAAAACAAGATATACTTTGATTAAAGAATAACACTCAAGAGTAATCTTGAGGATTTCTTGGCTAACCCCCAAGCAAATCACCTCTTTTAGTCGTGCAGTAATGTACGCAACATCAGAGATGGTGTCCGCCTATGCCCTTAGAAGTTGTGGAGACGACTAAGGGTATGCGGTTATATTCATTATTGTCGGAGAATAAAGAAGATGAACTGTTATCTATGTGGGAAGAAATGTAAGTCCAAGTTCTGCTGCGGAGGACATTCACGTTTATTTCACAGATGGCATAGCGAAGCGAGGAAGCAAAGAATGGAGGAGAAGAAAAAGTAAGGCTAGTTTATTTTTGTTATAATAATAACATTTTGTAACGAAAGGTTTATATACTACCTATACTTATACATATTATACTTAACTAGGAGGAATTAACAATGAATAAAAACAAATGTTTAAGGTGTGATTATGAATGGGAGTCAAGATTAGAAAGGAAACCCAAAGTTTGTCCTAAGTGTAAGAGTTACTTTTGGGATCAAGAAAGAAGAAATGAAAAATGATAGAACTAAAAGGTAGTTATGGTTATGATAGGATAATCATACAGAAGTATAAGAAGAATGTTAGGATTGAAGTAGTATGTAACGGTGCAGGGTTTAGTATAATGTATCCTGTTGATAAGTTGATTAAATACTTGAAAGAGTCAAATAACGTATTAATGGAGGAAAACAATGGCATTACAAAAAGCAATGGTATCAAGTAAAAGCAATGAATGGGTAACTCCAGATAGATTATTCAGAGAACTAGATAATGAGTTTAAATTTACTTTAGACCCATGTTGCCAACATAATACAGCTAAATGTGAGAAACACTATACTCAAGAAGAAGACGGATTAAAGCAAGATTGGAGTAAAGATGTTGTATTTATGAATCCTCCTTATGGAGGACACACAGGAGATTGGATTAAGAAAGCCTATGAAGAAAGTCTTAAAGGTGCAGTTGTAGTATGCCTTATAGTTTCATCTACAGATAGAAGTTACTGGCATGATTATATATTTTCGTATGCAAAACAAATAAGATTTGTAAGAGGCAGAGTAAAGTTTGGAGATTCAAAAAGTACAGCTCCTTTTGCTTCTGCAATAGTCATATTTAGAAATGGCTTAAATTATCTCAATAAGATAGTAGCTTATACTGAAAGCATAAGCAAAAGATGGAGCAAAGAAGACTTAATACGGATAAGTGATACACAATGAACAAGCTAAACAAAATCTACAATATGGACTGCCTAGAAGGTATGAAGCAGATTAAGCATGATAGTGTAGATTTGATAGTAACAGACCCACCTTACGGTTATTCCTTTATGGGGAAAGATTGGGATAAGGCAGTTCCTTCTGTAGATATTTGGAATGAATGTTTTAGGATTTTAAAACATGGTGCTTTCTGTTTTGTTATGTCAGCACCAAGACAAGATGTTCAGAGCCAGATGATTATAAGACTTCAAGAAGCAGGTTTTAATGTTAGATTTACCCCTTTATATTGGGCATATGCATCAGGTTTTCCAAAGGCAAGTAATATATCCAAGATGGTTGATAAGCAGATGGGGGTTGAGAGAGAGAAAACTGGAGAGATTAAAACACACGCACAAAAGGGAGTTGCTATTGCAGAAGAAAGAACAGTTATAGGTGCAGGGGCATTTGGAGAAGCGAGGACAGAAGAATTAACAAAAGCAACATCACCCCAAGCAAAAGCCCTAGACGGTTCATACGGAGGATTCCAACCAAAACCAGCAGTAGAACTAATACTTGTAGCAATGAAACCATGCACAGAGAAAACCTATGTAAACCAAGCTCTAAAGAACAATAAAGGAATTACTTGGTTGGATGATTGTAGGATTCCTTATGATACTGAATACATTCCTCAACCAAGAGGAAATCTGAATACAACATCAGAACAGAAGTATGGATATAAGAATTGTGTTGAGATTGGTTCTCCAAATGGTCGCTTCCCAGCAAACCTTTTAGTAAGTGATGATTGTTTGAATGATGGAAATGTTAGTAAAAGTTCAAAGATAAATTCACTAGGGGGTTTTGGAATATCTAAAAATGATTATGGAGATAATAGTAAAGATATTGATTATGAGAGAGGATATGAAGATTCAGGTTCATTTTCAAGATACTTCGACCTAGATAAATGGTTCATTAACAAACTCCCTAATTCAGTTAAAAAAACATTCCCTTTCTTTATAGTTCCAAAGGCAAGTAAAGGGGAGAAGGATGATGGTATGAATGAGTTTGAAGAAGGTGAAGTTCCTTATTCAAAATATCGAGGGAATTATGATACTACTAAGAGTTATGTTAGTGAATATCCTAATGGAAAAAAGAGACCAATGAATAAGATGAGAAACATCCACCCAACAGTAAAGCCAACTAAATTAATCTCATATTTGATAACCCTAGCTTCAAGAGAAGGAGACTTAATCCTAGACCCTTTTATGGGTTCAGGCACTACCGCCATAGCAAGTAGGCAATTAAGTCGCAATTTCATAGGCTATGAGAAAGATAAAGAGTATCATAAGATATGTCTAGCTAGGATTAAAGAACACTTAGCTCAAAAGAAGCTATTTGAGGTTAGTGCATAAATGCGAGGATATACGGATTAAGGGGGAATAAAATGTATGTAACACTAAGAAATGGAGAAAATGTTTTAATTGAGTCTACAAGACATAAGATTCAAGTAAATGCAAATGGAAGGGGAGATGTATCTTATGATGTAGCAGATAAGGAAACAAAGATAAATGATACTTTATTTAAAGAACAACTAAAGGCACTAATAAAGAAAAGCACAGATGCAGGTTGGGAAGAGGACAGATTTGGAGAGATGAAGAAATTTGTTAAAGACCTAGTAGAAAGAGGGAGCAAAGCACTAAAGGTTGACAGAAACAAACTTTTCTCATTAATGGTTGAGGGATGTGATTATTCTTCAATAAACTATTTTCAGAGCAGTAATTTCTATAATTTCGAGAAAACATCAGAATTAAAGGAGCAAATTTCAAAACATCATAAAGAGATATATAACTTAAAAGATAAACACAAGAAAGAAATTATAGTATTACAAAAGAAGATAACTGATGTTAAGAAATTGAGGGTAGACAAAGTAGAGGTAGAAGGTAGTTGTCACTTGGATTATGGTATTAATGTAAATTGCCCTTTTTGTGATAAATGGCAAGAAGTAAGTGAATTAGATGATTGGCATCCAAGTGAAGAATATGAAGGAAACCATGAATGTGATAGTTGTGGAAAGACATTTTCAGTTAAGTCAGATGGGCAGTACTAATACAACAAATGCGAGGTTGATGAATTATGAAAAAACAAAAACAAATAAGACCAGTAGAAGCATTGTTTATTGTAAAAGAATGGCTTTCAGTTGAAGGATTTGATGTAAATCAAAAACAATGGGATAAGTTAGTTTTAAATTTATGTTTAGATACGGATAAAAGCTTAAATCATATTAATAAGATTCTAAGAACAAGGAGGTTAAGAATGATAAGTAAAAGAGAAATATTTGAAAAATCACATCTAGGTGAATCATCTGAATTATGTAGGAAATATTTTAAAGAACAAGGATTACAACTAGATAATTTTTATCCCAAAAGTGATTATTACAGACTAGCTGAATTTATAGATGAGGAAATAGTACCATTATTAGCTGATAAAAGTTATTCTATGATTAAAAGACTTAGAACACATAGGGAAATTAAGTTTAATAAAGATGGTGTTTACCTATTCGCTAATGGTTACTACTTTGATAAGAGAGAAGCAATAACATTTAATCTAAGAACTAAGTTTATTGGGTTTTGTGGTTGGGCTTCTGGATGTAATAAAACTCCTTTCATTAGGGGATTTATCAAGTGGTGTGATTACCTTAATTCACAATCTATAAGAAGAGATGAATTAAGGAGGAAAAATGGAAGCAGAATTTGAAGATAAACACGCTACTACTTGCAGTTGTCCTGTTTGTGATTCAACTCAGATAGAAGTACGTGTTCCCCACATTAAAAGCACAAGAGATAAAGAATGATAATTAAATCTGAAATATCAATAAGTGTAAAGGATATAAAGACTTGGATTAGTGTATCTGAAAGTTTACATTCTTTACAATCAATAAGGGCTAAAGCAAACAAAAGGATAAGACAATTAGTAAAGGGAGAAGAATATAATCCATTGGCTAGAATTCCAGTTTGGATAAAGATGATAATACTGCAACCATTATTTGTAGAACAAAAGAAACTAGAATATAAGCCTAATACACCAAAACCACCAATCAAGAATAAGAGGTAAAGATGACAATAGAAGTTAATAAAATAATTGAAGATAATGTAAATGAAATTAAGGATATAACTATGACTCATAGTTATGACAAAGAAACAAAAACATTGAGTTTTAAAGTTCGTAGAACAAAGGGAACAACATCACGTTCAAGCTCAACAAGTACAACACATCCAAAATATAAATATGGGATGGAGTAGACTCATAAATGGAGGCATAAGCGAATGAAACAAAATACACTTAATATTTTATTTATCTATTTTATGTTATTTCAAATAATTATAAATATAAGTATATTAATAATTTATAGCTGGAGATAAAAAAATGATAGTAGAAGAAAAGGAGTTTCAATGTAATGCAAGTGGTGGTAGTTTTGAAGAATGTGATAATAATGGATGTAGTAATTGTAAGTATAGTTCATCAAATAACGAAAATGAGAAGGAGGGTGATAAACAATGAATGAAGAAAAGAAGAAATTTAAGTTTTTTATAAATGGTATTAAAAGAAGTGACGAAACATTGACTTTAAAACAGATTCAAAACAAACTAAGACAGAAATGGGTAGAAACAGCAATAAAGGATTCTAGTGTATTTCGTATAGTAGTAAATCCATTATCCTATGTTGATGATTTTATAGATGGTGGTAAATGGTGTGTATCTCATAGTGAGGGTATTATCATTACTTTAGAAGATTGTAATGGTAAAAAACAAATATATAATATAGATAAACTAATCAACGAGAGATATACTAAAGATAATGAGAAGATTCTTAAAGATTTAGAAGAAAGGGGTATTGAGTTTTTACAATGTCCTTATTGTGGTAGGAAACTTGAAAGGATTAAAGATAAGGAAAGTACTTTAAAACCAACCTCCTGTACAGGATGTAATCATCACAATTTTACACCTAATGTAAAAAGGTTTTTATTCCTAAAGGATTGTAAAGAGAGCCTTAATACCCAGAATTCTGATAAAGCGGAGAAAGAATAAAATGGACTTATCATTAAGGATATTATTAACCATTGTTACAATAGGTATGGCTATATGGATTGGATGGGTTACTGGAACTATTTTAAATTTAAAAGATAAGACTAATGCGTTAAGTCCCAAGAAGGAGAATTAAGATGGTAAAGAAATGGAATATACCTAAGAGTAAATTAGCAGTATTTGGTATGTTATCTATAATTTTAGGTATCTTTGTATTCATGGCAGGTCTGGGTGATGAATTTGAATTTCCAGAGAATTTATATGGATTGTACATATTTGTTATTATTGGTGTAATTTTATTATTATTAGAATATTACTATGTAGAAAGAGAAGAACTAAATTTAATGATGGCATTAATGGTAATTATAGTCTTTTTAGGAATTCCAACATATATGGGTTATACTGAACATAGAAACAATCATTTTTTTGATAATCACGAAATAATTAATTGTGATAAAAATATTTCAAAGTGTATTTTTGGTATATCAGTTATAAATAGGGAATTAAATTACTTTTTTTGTGCTGATGTTGGGAAAAGACAAGGTTCAAAAGAAAATGCTTTTATGAATTGTACATGGAGAGAGGAAGAGCCTAATACCAAGAATCCAACAAGAACGAAGGAGGGAAAATGAGAACTGAAAAAGAGATAAAAGATATGATTAATGCTACAGAGACAATTGGTAATTTTAATGAGTTTTGCAATAATCATAATGGAATTGAATACAAGGGAGAAGAAAGTGAAGTTGACTTTCCCTTGATTAGAATGATATTATTATGGGTTCTTAATACCCAAAATCAAAATAAGAAGAACGAGGTAGGAAAATGAGAACTAAATACTTTTGGTTAGCAACAATAGATGGGGTACCATGTGGTTCTTTTGAAACTAGAGAACTTGCTATTAAATGGTTGAAGTCACTATTAAAACAAAACCTAAAAGATTTTGATAAACAAGATAAACCTTGTGAATTTACTTATCCTGTAGAGATGAGAAAAATAGATATAAAAAGATATGAGCAAAGGAAAACATTTTTAGGATTTTAAATGACAAAAGAAAAACCAAAGGAAAAAAAGAAAAGAAGCAGTAAAACACCAGTAGCTATAACTATTGAAGAATATGTAGAAATATTAAAACAGACCACAGGGTTACATCATAGAATGGGAATAATGTTAGCCTTTGAATCTGGATTAAGAATCTCAGAATGTATTGCTTTAAAACCAGAGAACATTAACCTGAAAGAAAGAACTATCCAGGTAAGAGGTGGCAAAGGAAATAAAGATAGAGTTACTATATTACCTGAAAGCTGGGATGATAAGGTTCATAGACCACTACTTCCGATTCCTTGCTCTAAAAGAGCCTTACAGAAAGAATTTGAACTAGCCTGTGAAAGGTCAGGACTTTACAAGAAGAAACCAACAGTACACTTCCATTCCGCCAGGCATGGGTTTGCTACGTTCTGCTACGAACAAGGGGTTCCTTTGGAACATATCCAAATACTTTTAGGTCACTCAGACATATCAACAACTATGGTTTATGTAAGAGTTTCACCATTTAAAGCTATTAAGTCTGCAAGACAGGCTTTTAAAGGAGGTATTTAATATGGAAGAAGATTATTATAAAAGAGAAAAAGAAAGATTAGAATCAGAAAGAGATAAATATAGAGATTCTGTAGATAGATGGAAAATAGCTTTTGGATGGATTACTGTTGTTGCAGTTTTTTTATTGATTATATTAATAATAGGTAATTTCCAATATGTTCAACAAGGCTATACTCCTGAAGAAGTTGCAGATGTAGCAATAAAAATATGTAGAGCATTAGCTTAATACGTCTTAGAGGTGATTGAAGAAGATGAATATAATACATATAAGAACAAGTACAGAGGATCAGAACCCAGAGAATCAGTTAAAGGATTGTCTATCAGTATATAAGAAAGAATGGGGGGAATATAAACTATTTGAAGAAACGCAGAGTGCTTGGAAAGATGTAACAAGAGAAGTATTTGATAATATAAGAGTTAATATAAAAAGTGGGAAGGTAGAGCATTATGTTTGTTGGGATATTGACAGGATATATAGGAATAGAATAAAGACAATAGCTTTCTTCAAGTTCTGTAAGTTACATAATTGTAAGATACATAGCTTTAGGCAGCAGTTCTTTGAAACATTAAACACTATGCCAGAACCATTCAATGAAGCTATGTTTGACTTTACATTACAGATAATGGCATGGATGGCAGAAGAAGAATCAAGGAAGAAAAGCGATAGAGTTAAAGCAGCAGTAAGGAAGAAAGGAAACATTACAGTATCATACAAAGGCAATAAATGGGGTAGAAAGGCTATATCTAAAAGAATAAGGGAGAATGTACTAGAACTATCAAAAGAAGGCAAATCTATAAGGGATATAGCTTCTGAGGTATGGTACAACGATAAGAGTAATAATAAGAAACAGCTATCTAAATCTGTTGTCCATAAAATCATACAAGAATCTAAGGGTAAAATATAAGTATATGGCTTGTCCATAAGTTAGTCAATTAATGGAAGGAGGTTTTAGAAATGAAATACATAAAAATAATAACAGTTGCATACCTAGTATTACTTTTAGTAGGCTGCATGAAAGTACCTACAAATAATAAATATAACTGCCCGCCAATACTAAACCAATCCAGGACAGAGAGATTAGTCTATGTAGATAGGAACATAACAGTTTACAAGAACCAAACAACATACTTAAATGGAACTGAGTGTATTTGTGAAGAGGTATTATGTGAAGAGAATACAACAAGTGGATATAGTAAGGCTTATGTGCTTAATCTAATTAGACAAATTAGAGTATGCGATAAACTCACAGATAATTATGGCAACAGTAACGAAACATTAGCAGATCTTAATACATGTATAGATAAGTTAGAAGATTGTGAGAATGAACTATGTAATGAATGGAATAGTAGTTGGTGTTGAGGTGAAAAATGGAACTAACAGATAAACAGATACAGAACATATTTGATAGTTTAACAATAGAAGAAATAAAAGAAAGAGCCAGGTAGCATCGCTACGACAGCTACCTGCCCTAGAAGCATCACCTCCTATGGCAGGATTAATATAAACAACAAACTATTTAAATTTTATTAATTTGTTGTCTATTTCTTTTTCTTAGATCCTTTCTTTGTAATTTCTTCTTCTTGTTCTTCATTATCTTTTTCTACTTCAGGTTCTTGTTCTCCTTTTTCTTTTGCTACCTTTGCTTCTTCTTCTGTCTGGAACACTCCCATTGAATGTCCTAATGCAAATACCATCTGTTTTACTTCAGCCAATTCTTTTAAAACTTGTGGAAACATATTGTCCACCTCCATGTTTGTTTTTTGTTCTTCTTTAACTTCTTGTTTTGGTTCTTCCTCTGCTTTATCTTCCTTAAACAACATATATGTATTGAACATAGTCAATCCAGTTAATATTACTAGTATTAAATATATCATAAGCGGACTAGCCATGCTTGATAATATTAACAAGAACATAATAAATCCTAAAGCATATATCCATAGTTTCTTTTTATTTATTTCTTTACTCATCTTTATCACCCTCATCATGTTTTACTAATCTTTTCAGCATACTTTTCATAAGTCCACCACTCATATTGTTTTGCATAAGGTCTGAGAACTTTTGATTTTCTTTGCCCTTATTAATCCTACCAACAAGTTGGTTAATAAGAAACATTTTCTCATCTGCATTTAGGTCTCTTTTGTTCCACAACTCCTCAGTAAATATTATATCCTCGTTTAGTTTTTCATAGTTTACAAATCCCATTTTAAGCCTCCAAATTTTTCTTTATTGCTTTAATATTATCAACAACCATTGAGGGTATCATATAAAAACAAAAAGAAATTATAACAAAACCTGTAAATATTGCTTTAAGTAACATACTATTTGTAATAATTATATCTGAAACAATAAAAATTTTATGCCAAATAAATAATATAACCCCAAAAGCAATATTTATTATAACATTAATAGTTGCCATTACAGTATCAAAAATTATTTCCTTTCTTATTTCTCTTTCTTTTTTCATTGTATTCCTCTATTAATTATATAGTTTATATCCTATAAGATAACCTAAGTTGTTAAAAAAATCCATCCCAGTTATCATTAACATAACTCCAGTAAGAACACAGAGTATGTATAAATCTGTTCTAGTTTGTAATGTTAATCTCAAATAAAAATAACCACCTACACTTATGAAATAGAAACCAAACCTACTTAGGATACTAAATATAATCTGTTTATATTCTGGATGTAGTTTAAGTCCTTCTACCTTAGCAGTTAGTGGATTCACTTCTAATAATCCCATTTTAACTCCTTCTTTAGGCATTTCTTTAACAGCCATCATATTAGTAAGAGATATTGCACCGAAGTGCATCAATATACACATTATAATTAATATATCTAGGAAATAGATTAATCTATTGTTCTCTCCTACAATTAGTTTATGTTTGTCTTTGTCAAATTTCATTCTGTTTTATAATCGTTTCCTAGCAAAAAAACAAATGGTGTACTTGTTGTTATTGCACCATCCTTTATCAATCCTCTAAATATTAACCACATCAAAAATGAAAAAAATCCACCTACAATTATTAATCCTATAGTAACAGTTTCCATTTTAACCTACATAGTCTATGTCTCTAAGTATTTCTAATTGATCCATATGAGTCTTACCACTCTTGTCTATAGTTATAGTCATCTTAACACTTTTACCATTGAACATCTGCTGCATGGATTTAATCTGCTCCGGTACTGTTCTTACTAGTTCTCTTTTTAATACTAGCTTTATAAGCAAGTAACAAGCTCCAAGGATTATTCCTGTTACTGCGGCTACTATGCTTATGCTATATAGTAAGTTCATTTTACCCCACTGAAGTTTATTTGAATAGGTTCTGTCATATCATATATTTCTCTTTGTTTTGTAGCAGGTTCACATTTAAAACCCTCTACTAGTAATTGCTCGTCGGTATTCTCACAAGCCTTTCTACCTCCAGCTATATATGAGGCATTACTTAATAGATAGAAGCATACTAATACACCTACAAATAACATACCCATTATCATTCTATCTTTGTTCATTCTATTAACATCCCTAACATCATCAATGCTATATACAATGCTAAAAAGATTCCATTGATCCACCCTACTATTATAGGTATCTTTAATCCCCAGCTTATGTCTTTATATCTTATCTTCTTTGGTTCTTCATCCATTTGTTTCACCTTTTGTATATTAGTATAGTTTTGTTTGTTTTTGTTAAACTAGTATGGTATATCATATACTAATTAATATTTATACCGCCAGCAAGCTTCACAGGTCGATTCCTTAGGGTATTTACTCTCTCACGACTTAAATTAAAGATAATTCCAATATCTTTATCCGTTAAATGAGGATGTTTCTGTTTAATATCTTTTATTATGTCAATCTTTACGTTGTGCCTGTCTTTTACTTTATTATACTTATCTAATACCCTAAACCTCTTACGGTTATATGCCTCTGTGCCTACTGGGTATTCTTTATTCATTGTTATGGGTGTTCCTGGCTCTGTGAACGCAGGTCTAGGGTGAGAATATACCTTTCTACCACTTTTAACCTTCTTTTTGTGTTTGATTAATCTAGCTGCATAGTCATGGCTATCTAATTTAGGATAGAAAGCCATGTTGCCTTTAGTTATTCCTGTTGTTCCGTCTGCTTTCTTCTTCTTTCCTTTCCAAACATATATAATTAGGTTAGCATCTTCTAATATCATAGGATCAACACTTAATAACTTAGGTATGTTTATTATTAATGTGTGGTTTAGGATTCTACATTGTTCCATAAAGGCATTTATCTCTCTAGCTTCTTTAGTCATAGATGCTCTGTTAAAGAATAGTTGGATTCCCTCGTCTCCAATTATAACCTTATTCCTATTTTTTAATGATTCATCTATAAATTCTTCTTTATCAAAACATATCCTAGTTATATCTAATGTTGGATCTATTAACATACCAATCTCTTGAGAACCCATAGTCTTACCGCAACCTTTCTCTCCATACATTATTATTAAGAACATCTCATTCTCTTTAGTAGTCTTTTCCTTTATCCTTTCTATAACCTTCATTAAGTTTTTATTGTTTGATACCATTATAATCCACTCAAGTCTAGCTTTTCCTTTAACTTAGTTAATAGTCCTGCTCGTTTTAAAATACCCCTTAGGAATATATCAAAGTTATGTAACTGCATATACAAGTCTGAATCTATCTTCATTCCTTTAGAGTTCCTACAGTTGGTATATACATCAATGTTTAGTTTATCTACCTTACCATCTTTACTATCTGTTCTACTACCTTCCCATTCTTTAATCTCTTCAAGGGTTAGTTCTGTTGAGAGTTCTCTATATAAAGTCATTAAAGAATGAAACCAACTAAAAGCATTTAACATCATAGCTGCCTCGTCTGCTTTATAGAATAACCAGTTAAGTCTATTCAAATAACTTACAGCCATATTAAATTCTGATTGGTCGTGGTCTGTTTCCATCTTATCTAAATAATCCTCCAACTAGAGGTATTTTCTTTAATCCTTGGTTCTGGTTTTGTGTTGGTTCATTATATGCGTTCATGTTTCCCTTGAAGGATTGTATTTCACTAACTCTTTGTATTGTCTTTAGGAAGTTTTGATATCCTCTAAGGTATGCCTTTCTTAATGTTGCATATGTTGTATCGCAGATTATAGCTTTGATTATAGAAGCAGTTGCTAAATTTGGTATCTCCCACTTATTACCTTTAAGAAAGTTTAAGGTTATTAAGTTTCGTATATAAAACTCTAGGTTTAATACCATCTGTTCTATTTGTACTTGTTCTAAATCGGACAAAGGAAATAATTTATCTAAGTATCCTCTGAGTATAGGTTCTAATATATTTATACCTTCCTCGTTTATTAGCTTCATTCGTTTATCATCTTCAAACCATTCATCATCTCCAGTACGTGCGTTCTTTCTTTTGGAATGTCCTAGAAGTATATGCCTTATCTTTTCTATTAACTCGTCAGGATCTAACTGATACTTTAAAGAACCCTCTACTGGAGATTCATCCTGCATATAAGGATTCATAAATGGTTGGTTCTGTTGGTTGTTTTCTTCCATCTTTAACCTAGGCATGCACTCTTTAGTTCTACTATGGCTTTAGTCATCTCCCCTACTTGTGTTGTCATACTAAATATAGAGCCTTGTACTTTAGATACTGTAATCCATATGATTGCTATTGCTGCAACCATAGCCATGAATGTCATAAATATATCTTTGTACTTATCGAAGAAACCCTGCTTCTTGTATTTCTCCTCGGCAAGTTTCATCTCTTCCATTCTCCAACCTGCCATCTCTTGTAAACTTATCCTATCTTCAACCTTTACTATTTCTCTAATCTTATCAATAAAGTCTATAACATCTTCCTTAGCTCTTAATGTATTATCGTCACAAAGGTACATCTCGAAGAAGTCTTTCTTCCCCATCTTCATTATATATTGATGGGAAGGGATAGGTGCTGTCTGTCTTGTTCTTAATAAACTTATCTTTATCTTTCCTCTACTATCTTTATGTATCCTCCCTCTATCCATATAGGAATCTATAACAGAGTTACCTTTTAGTTTCTTAACCAATACCTTCTTATTATATCTTAGATAGAAATGCCAGAACAATACTCCACCTACAACTATAACAGTAATCCACCATAGTAAGTTTCCCCAGAACACTAACCAATTATACCAGCCTTCTTCAGCAATAGCTCCTAAGTTTCCTGATGCTACTTTGTTTATTGTGTTTGCAGCACCATCAAAGAAACCGATAATATAATCAAGCATATTTTCCATACCCATTTTAATCTTCCTCCTTAATCTTCTTTAATTGTTCAAGCTCAAGAAATGTAAATTCAATCCCATGTTCAACCCACATCCTAATCATATCTGATTTTTTCCTATAGGTAAGTTTGGATAGGTATTCAACCTTATCTAAAAGTTCTTTGTCAAGGTAAACACCAAATTGTTGTTTAGAAGCCATAGTAGATATTGAAATAGCCCAATTATATAAATGTTTCGGTTTTATATAAATTATATGGTTTTATATAAAACAAATAAGAGTATTTATAAACCTTAACAAATGAGGTAATTATATAATGTTAGCCACACTCTTATCTTCATTACTATATATATTAGGAGGATTATAAGATGACACGAGTATATTCCAAAGGTGGAAGTTTTAAATCCGTGAAGTCTGGTTCCGAAAGTAAAAACGCTTCTGGAACTAGGCAGGGTGGAAAAAGTATAACAAAATCAAGCAGTAGTGGTGGTGGTAGTTCAAGTTCTTCTTCAAGTGGTTCTTCCAATGTTCAAGATTCAGGAAGAAGAACAGCAAAAGGAGATATTATATGGGAAGCAAAACCAACTGCTGCAAGTATAGCAAGAGCAGCTTCTGAAAAAAGAGTACAAACATTTAGTGGTGGTCAAAAGATTTCTGATACAGGAAGAGTTGAAGTTACTGTTGGTGGAGAAAAGAAATGGGTAACTCCTGAAAGTGCATTAGCTCAACAAGAGTTACAGAAACAACAAGTGTTAAAAGAATCTAAGAAAACACAATTAAAAGAAAGAGAAATATTAATAAGGCAAGTAGGTCAAGAACAATGGCAGACTAGAAGGAGTTTAGCACAGCCTAAAGTTGATAAGGAATATGTGTTTGAAACTACTACACCTACAACACAAACAACACCACCAGGAACGATGTTAGTATCAGAAGGTTTTGCTAAGTTGTATAAACAAAGAGAACCAGAGATTAAAAGTATATTGGAGAAAGAATCCACTATTACTTATATTCCACCAATACAACCATCATTAAATACACCCGAACAACAATTATTAAATATAGGTATCCAAACTGGTAGTATAAAAACCCCACAATTAACTGAGAAAGAAACAAAGAAAAGATTAAAGAAAATAAGGTTAGAAAGTATAAAAACATCATTAAAATATATACAACCTAAGAAATATGTTAAAGAATTAGGTGGAATGGTAACCAGTATATACAAACCATTTAAGTCAGTAATAAGTAGTACACCTAAATTTACAAAGGATCTTATTTCTTCTACACCAGAACAAATGACATTTAAATTAGGTCAACCAGAATATAAAGAGTTTATAAAATCAAGTAAACAAGCAGGTATAACTTCAGCAGGGGTTGCTACTTTTAGTTTATATCCTTCTTTAGCATTACCAGTTGGTTTAGTATCTACAGCTATTGCAGGTAAAAGTTTTTATAAAAAACCAAGTGAAAAAACACTTGCCCAATTAACTTTCATAAGTGGCTTAACTTATTTAGTAGGATACAATGTACTTAAGAGTAGGATACTTCCTATAAAAGGGAAGGGGGTAATAGTTAAAGCACCAGTTAGTAAACCATTTGGAGCTAAGCTTGGGAGTAGGGGGGTTATATTTGCAAAAGATGTAAGTCAGTTAGTTGATGGAACAAAAGGAGCTACTCAACAAGTTCCTTCATTAGGTACATCTACTTTACCAAGTATTTCAACTACGACTAGTTCAGCTAGTTTAAATCAACAAGGTTTATTTAGTGCTGGATTAACAGAATCATTTGTTAGAGTAGTTGGAACCCCGAAACAAATATCTTCTATTCAGAAATTTGGAACTTCAATTAAGACAGGAACTAGAGATATAAAACTTTCTACTATGATGAAAATAGGAAGAGGTAAATCTCTTATGACTGATTTATTTAAACCTATTAAAACTGGTATAATTAAAACTAGATTTAAATTAGGATTAGCTGAGTTTAGAACAGATGTACCAGAACCTAAACAACCAAAGCTAGAAAGCTGGGGATTAAAAGATTACATACAGATTAAGAAAGCTAAACCAAGTAGAGATGTACCAGAACTAAGTATTCCAAAACCAAAGCTAGAAAGCTTGGGGTTAAAAGATTACATACAGATTAAGAAAGCTAAACCAAGTAGAGATGAATTATTAAAAGATGTAATGGAGAAAGAAGTATTCTATTCTAGTATAAAAGATATAACTAAACCTTTAAGACAAGGTATAATTAAGACTAGATTTAAATTAGGGTTAGCTGAGTTTAGAACAGATGTACCAGAACTAAGTATTCCAAAACCAAAGCTAGAAAGCTTGGGGTTAAAAGATATTTTTCAGTTTAAAGGTTTTGAAAGAAAACCTAAACGACTTATATTATATACTGCTAGTAATATTTCTCCCATGGATAAACTATCCAAACAAGGAAAAGTATGGGCATTTACAAAACCAGAGTTAGCTATGGGTTGGGCTAAAAAAAGTGGTATAAGTAAAATATATAAAGTTGCATCTAAGGATTATACTTTAGATACAAAACAATATAGTAGATCAATCTATGATAAAAAAACAGGAAAATATAAAAATATATTAAGTAAAGAACCAGAATATAAACTTAAAGATATTTCTTATGAAAGAACTTATACCCCAAAATCATTTATTCCAAAGCTAGAAAGCTGGGGATTAAAAGATTACATACAGATTAAGAAAGCTAAGCAACCAAAAACACAAATGATTTATGTACCTCGTGGTGGTAAGTATGTATTAGTTCCTAAACCTTCAGAGTATATAATTGATACAACAATTAAGATACCTAAAGTAGGTAGGAAACTAAAGCTAGCAAAGATAGGATTAGAGGTAAATATAGAATCTCAATTTTGGAAATTAAAAAACAAGATACCTTTATTTAATAAACTTAAAGGAGAACAAGTAGAACAGTTTAAAGTTGGAGGATTTGGATTCTATTCACAACGAAAATATCCTATGGTTTCACAGAAATATACAATCAAAACTAGGGGTATTGGTTCTGAATGGTATAGGAGATTCACTAAAACACAACCAACAGATTTTAGTGAGTTCATGAAAATTAAAAAAGGTATGCTTGAAGATATAGAAAAAAGAAAAAAGGGTATGTCTTGGATTATAGTAGAAGGAGCAAAACCTTCTGCTAGTGAAATATTTGCTAGTAAAATTAAACCTATTAAGAGAACACAACCAACAAACTACAAGGAAGTTCCTGCTGGAAAAACAGGATTGAGTACATTACAACTAACAAAGAAAGAACAAACAACAACTAAGTTATTTTCACAAAAACAACAATCAAAACAATTATTTAAACAACAATCAAAAAAAATACCAATTCAAAGAACAGAATCTGCATTAACTTCACTTTTAGGTTCTGCTGCTATGTCTAGTTTATTTAGTGGAAAGACATCTAAACTATCTTCAGCTTTAGATATAAAACAAGGTAGGAGTTTAACACAAGGATTAAGTATGAAACAATTATCTAGTTCTAAACAAAGTCAAGTTCAAATACAAGGTAGTATCTTAGATCAAATGCAATCAAATATTCAAATCCAAGCTCAAGCACAACAACAAAAACAATCTCTAGTACAAAAACAAATGCAAGAATTAGTACAAAAACAAATGCAAACAACAAAAATAATACCTCCATTTATTCCACCATTTAAACTTCCAGAAATGAAATTCAAAGGTAGAAGGAGAAGGACAAAGGGAAATATAAAAATAATATCCCCATCATACAAACCATCCGTACTAGGTGAAGAAAGATACAGGATGTTTGGTGAGACTATAAGCTCAGCACCATCATTAGTAGGACTAGGTTTAAGATTACCTACAAAGAAACAAGTTAAGAAAAAGAAGAAGTTAAAAGATAAGTCAATGAAAGGATTGACAGGAGGTTTTTGAAATGGAAGAATACAACCCAAACTTTAAATTAGAACAAAAAATAAGGAGAAGTGGGGAGAAACTAAGAGTTGGAATAAAAAAAGGCGTAGTTGTTACAAAGAAAGTAATAACAGAAACTAAAAAGTTTGGTAAGGCTTTTGGTGAAGGTGTACAAAAACTTGGAGATGAATTTAATAAACAAGGTAAACAAATGGGTAGGGGTAATATTAAAAAGCAATCACCCTATGATGGTTTTCCATCAAACTCATTTAGTATAATGCCTAGTGGAAGTTCTATGTTCGGACAACCTACAACTAAAAGACTAGGAGTTAAACCTAGAAAGAAAAGGTCTAGCCATAAAAGGGGAAGTAGTAAAAGTAAATCATAGCTATTTGAACGAATTAACCCGCCTTCCATGTAAGAATAGGGCATTGGAATGTGAGCTATTATAAACAAACAATGGAGGAAAACAAAATGGGTAAACAAAAACTAGTAAAAGGGCATTTGATGAAAGTGAAGGGACAAAGAGCAAAGGTAAGAGTTAGACCTCACCTAAGGAAAGTTAGGACTAACTATAAGAAGAGGATGTAATACAATGGCAAGAAGATATGGTTCAAAAGATGGAAGTCAAAGAGGGCGTAAATCAGGAGGCAGAGGTAGGAATAGAACTACTAAATGCAGACACCCTTCAATTAAGAAGAGTAGGAGATAATTCAATGAAGAAAACAAAAAAGTATGCTAAAAGTATTATTGGTGGGACTATTGGGATGGCAGCAGGATCACTAGCACTAGGAGCAGTAGGTGGAACATCAGCTGGATATGGGCAGGCAGCCTTAGCTAATGTATCCGCCTTTGCACCTGCTGCCGGAACTGTAATCGGTGCAACACTACCTTTAAGAATGATTAATAAATCATTTGGTAAGGTTAAGATAAGGAAGAAGAGATAAATGAAAAAACCATTTTTTTTATTAATTTTTATGATTTTGTTAGTTGGAATAGTCAGAGGAGAGGGATATATGGAATGTGTATCAACTGGATTGTTTGAATCTGTTTTCTCAGGTGCAAATCTAAGCTCTGGACTTACTGCAAATGGAGACTTAATAGCTGATGATTTCTTATACCAGAATGGAACTTCTTGTTGTGGTGCAAGTGGGACAGCATCTTCACCTTTTGACCCTTCTACTATTGACTATGTAAACCATACTCAGTTAAAGGCTACTAATGGAACTTGGAACGCAGACTTCTTAGATGGAATTGATTCTACTGCTTTTCAATTAATAGTAGGAGCATATACAACAATAAACCATTCAGCAGAAACACATACTTATATAGGGAATTGTTCAATAGACCAAAGTTGTGATAATGTTATTTACACAACAGATAAGTTGGGGAACACAACAATAGAGATAAGAAACCAATTTACAGGTGGAGCAAACATATCCATAACAGATGGAGTAATTACTATAAATAAAACATTCACAGATTCTAATACAACCTACACAGCAGATGAAGGTAACTTAACTTTAATTGGTACTGTCTTTCATATGTTGAAGCTAGACTTAGCAGAACATACTAATTCATTAGGGTGGATAACAACAGCAGTAAGTACATTAACAAATTACTTTACAAAGACAGAAACAAATATACTTTTAGCAGATATAAACGATACAATAGATACTAAACTTGATATAACAGACCAGAGATATAATGATACAGTTTATATAGATGCAGTAAATGATTCTACAAATATAAATAACTTATTTCCTTCTAATGATTTAACTACTGATAATAATACACAGATTAATAATTGTTCAGTTGATGGTTCTTGTGATGCAGTAACTTATGATTCTGAATTATCTTACATAAATAATTGTAGTATAGACCAATCTTGTGATAACGTGATATATACTACAGACAAATTATTTAATACTTCAGAAGAGATAGCTAAGGTTAAAGTAGATAATGCTACCAATGCAGATACCTTAGCAGGACAATCACCAGCAACTTATTTAGACAATACAGACTATTGTTCAGATGGAACATGTGGTGGTAGTCTTGTAGTAAATGGTGATCTTACAATATTAGGTGATAATATTATTGCTAATGTAACTACTCAAACTCTTAATGGGAGTTTCTTACCTAATATAAATAATGTATTTAATCTTGGTTCACCATCATACAAGTGGGCTAATGTATATGCTACTACCTTTTATGGTACTTTGGATGGAGCATATACCACAATTAATCATAGTGCTGAAACACATGCTTATATTGGTAACTGTTCTGTAGATGGTAGCTGTGATGATATAACTTATGATTCAGAACTAAGCTATACTTCTTTAGAAGGATTAGATATAGTTAATACTTCTATGTTAAACAATAATACAATAATCAGAAACCATAACACAACTTGGGTAGATAATTTAATTGATGCAAAGGTAATAGAAGCATACCTTACAACAATACTTAATACTGTTTATGCTAAGATAGGTATTCTTACTGGATTAGATATAGTTAATACTTCTATGTTAGACAATTCAACAATAATAAGAAACCATAACACAACATGGATTACAGATAATCAGAACCCAGATACAACTATTAATAATTGTTCAGTAGAAGGAAGTTGTAGTTTAATAACTTATGATTCTGAGTTAGCATATATAAATAATTGTAGTGCAGACCAAAGTTGTTCTAATGTTATATACACTACAGATAAATTAGGGAATACAACAGCAGAAATACAAGCAGTAGCAGTAGGTGGAGATGTATCTGGAACTGTTGGAGCCATAACCATAACAAAGAATTATAACACTTCAACAGAAATATCAAAGGTAAAGGTAGATAACGCAACCAACTCTGACTTACTTGCAGGTCAAACACCAGATACATACTTAGACAATACAGATACTCAACTAACAGCAGGAGATGGAAACTTTACAATAACAAGTAAGAAACTTTATCTTAATCCATTGGACTTATCTGAACATGATAATAGTTTAAATTGGATTACAAGTGCTTCATTAACAGGTTATCAACTAACAGAAGGTGCATATGCAAAAGCAAATCTTACAATAGATTATCCAGATTTAGATACAGATAGTACAAACGATTATACTACAACAGATTTTAATACAGATTATTATGGCATTAGTTCAAGATATAACAATAATAATTTTACATCTCAATATGCAACTACAGGATATTACACAACAACAAATCATTCAGCTGAAACTCATGCTTATATAGATAACTGTTCAGTAGAAGGAAGTTGTAGTTTAATAACTTATGATACAGAATTAGCTTATATAGATAATTGTTCAATAGATGGTTCTTGTGATGCAGTAACCTATGATAGTGAATTAAGTTATACTTCTTTAGATGGTTTAGATATTGTTAATACAACTATGCTTGATAATTCAACAATAATAAGAAATCATAATACTTCATGGAAAGTAACTAATGCTACCAATGCAGACACTTTAGCAGGAGCATTACCTTCTACATACTTAGATAATACAGACTATTGTTCAGATGGTTCTTGTGATGGGAATTTAGTTATAGATGGAAACCTAACAATTCTTGGAGATGAGGTAATAGCTAATGTAACTACACAGAATCTTAATGGTAGTTTTTTACCAAATATAAATAATGTATTTAATATTGGTTCTTCCACTTTGAATTGGGCTAATGTATATGCTACAACTTTAGATGGAGATTTAGGTTGTGGTAATATAACTGGAGCAACTTCTAATTTATGTACCTTAGTGGATACGGATACAACTATTAATAACTGTTCAATAGATGGTAGCTGTGATGATATAACTTATGATTCAGAACTAAGCTATACTTCTTTAGAAGGATTAGATATAGTTAATACTTCTATGTTAAA
>Ga0208769_1000172_pt1 | contig 35310 bp, 32 predicted proteins | sample AntAceMetag02UKC_FD_184768 | JGI IMG/M metagenome (GOLD analysis project Ga0208769, IMG submission 184768) | Saline lake microbial communities from Ace Lake, Antarctica- Antarctic Ace Lake Metagenome 02UKC (SPAdes) (version 2) | ecosystem: Environmental > Aquatic > Non-marine Saline and Alkaline...
ATTGGTTTCCACAACCCAGACTATATTGATGTGCAGGACAGTCCTATCATTGATATGGATCCTATTGTATCTTTCCTTCCCGATGAAGGGTTGAGGACGATGCTTACTGACAGTACTCCAGAGTCTATTGAAATTAGACAAAGTCTGCCCCCAGAGTTTGTCTCTAAGGTACTTGCTCATCAAAAGATAAGACTTAGCCCACTCAATTGCTCACACGTACCCCGCAAGCTTCATCCTTACGATGAGCGCGGGGTAAGTTTGGCTAGTAGACTTTGGAGAATCTGGATGGTTGAAGATGCTGTTTACAACAGCACTATTCAAACATTCAGGAGGGCTGCTAACCCGTTGAAAGTATTGAAGTTAGGGGATCCAAACACAGGTTGGATCCCCTCTCCTGACACTGAGCAGAAATTGCTCAACATGGTTACTCAGGCAGAGATGGATCCTCAATGTTTCGTACCAGAAACTCCAGTAACCCTTGCGGACGGAACTTCTAAATATATAGGGAGCTTAGAAGTAGGAGAAAAGTTAGTAAGTAAGGATGGGGGTGAGTGCGAAGTAACAGTACTTCAAGAAGAGTTTACTGATGAACTAATAGAAATTAAAGTAGTTGGAGTTAAAGATCCTATTAAATGTACTCCTAATCATAAGTGGCCTATTTGGGGAGTACCTAGGAGCTACAGTTCTACTAATGGTAGATCTGCGTCTGAGGTTAAAAAACAAATTAAGAAGATGGGGTTTGATCCTAATATTAAGATTATTGCAGATGAGTTTAAAGTAGGCGACTTCCTGAAGATCCCTCGAGGCTTTGAAGAGGGGGATGTTAAGGGTGTTACTCCTGCGCACGCAAGACTTTTAGGGTATTATGCCGCAGAGGGTAATATGAGGACCGTGTATGAGCGTATGGATGGTTCTAAGAGAATGGGGTTCGAGCTATCTTTCAATATAGATGAAGAGAAGACCTTAGTAGCTGACGTTGTAGATATAGTGCAAGTTATTTGTGGGTACGAAGCTAACCTGTTTAAGGGTCCTAGGAACTCAATGCAAGTACGATGTAATAAGAATGATAGTAGTGACCTAGCGGTATGGCTATCGGACAACGTACCTGGTAGGTCTACAACTAAGAGTCTGTCTTCAGAAGTAATGGGCTGGCCTCTTTATCTTAAAATGGAGTTTATTAAGGGGTGTCTACGCGGAGATGGTGGTATCGTACATCTTAAAAATGAGGGGGATGTCAAGAAGCCTAACTACATTGAGTTTGGGTCTTCGTCTATCGATCTTATTAATCAAGTTAAGATGATCTTATGTCAGTTAGGTCACTACTCTTCTCTTACTCCTAGAGCGCAACCTTATAACGCATTTGCTCCTGGAAATGACTTTTATAGACTTCATATTTTTGGGAAATCTGCTCAGGAACTGGCTAAAGAAATTTGGAATGAGTCTTGGGAGATACAGAATGATAAAAAATCATGGTGGAAAGATGATGACTTTATCTATGTAAAGGTTACCAAAGTAACTAAGGTTCAATGTGAAGAACCTCAAAAAGTTATTAACATGACAGTGAGCGGCGACCACTCATATTGTGCTCAGGGTGTGGGAACCTATAATAGTTGGATTTGTTATAATTATGGTGTAAATTTCGAGACTTGGGGGAATACTGATAGAGCAGTTACTCTCTCCAGAGAGCACGACACCATTGAAAAGGTCAAGCTTTTAGCGCTTGGCCTTTCCAAAGGTTTCATGACTGGCGAGGTTTCTTTTAGTAGTGTAAAAGGTGGTTTACAGGTATTTCTAAGAAGACTTTTGTCCATGCGTCAGTTCTTTGAATCAGTATGGCTAATGCCGAAGTTCTTTGACCCAATCGTTCAAATAAACGATTGGACCAAATCAACTCCTAAAGAAGTGAACCATAGATATAGAATTAAAAGAACAGCTCAAGAGAAAAAAGAGCAAGGCTTATATATTTCTCCTAAGATCAAATGGAAAAATAAGCTAGATCCTTCTGTAGATGAAGAAATGCTGAGAGCTTATGGATCCTTGAAGAACTTCGGATTTGACGTATCGTCAGAAACAGTAGGAAGCACTGTATCATTGGATTGGGAAGATGAGTTGAGAAAGAAGGCTGCAGAGTTTAAACGTAAAGAGGAGATCCTTACTCAGGTACTCGGACCGGTATTGAAAACTAAGTACGAGCAACAGCAACAAGCTCAGCAACACGCTAAACCACCTGGCCAATCAGGTAGCGGACAAGCACCTATGGGCTCCGGACTCAAACCTGGAGGTTCCCCTATGGGCAAACCTCCAGGAGGACAACCTGGAGAGTCTCACCCACCTGGAAGCGGTCCTGGTAATGACGGGCCAATGGACGACTCAATAGACGCTCCAGGAACGGATACAATAACGTAATGGATGCTCAACTTATACAGGAAATGTATGACTCCTTCCCTGAGGATGAGCTGAAGGAGTTCGACACCTTCTTCATAGGAGACGGTTCCCAGTCTCTTATGAAGAAAGGGTCTAAGAAAACCAATAACTGTCAATTAACTGGAATCTCTTCTGTTGCTGATTTGATCATAGAGCGTACAACAGAAGAAAGTAAGTTCGAGGACTCATTAAAGGATGATCTACGGGATTATATTCCGGAACTATCCATCTCCAGCTCAGTTGAAGACTATTTTTGCAAAACCAAAAAGGACATCTTCGATGTCTTTGGTTTTGTTGAGTTGAAATCTAAAAGACTTGAAGGAAGACCTTTTAGAGAAGTGGACCTGATAGTATCAAAGGATGATAGATACCTTTTGACCTATCTACAGAGTACTGGGATAGTAGATTTTGGAGTATATGATTCTATAGCTCAGCTAAGGGCTCTCAGTGATCTAGGATTCTCGGAAGCTAGATTTGTACAGACTGATTGCTGCCCATTGTGTGAAGCATATGATGGAAGGATCTACAATATAGACAATGCGTTGTCATTAGTAACCTCCGGAAAGCATTTAGTACACGAAAATTGCCTCTGTAAGTTCATTCCTGTAATAAGGAAGAGAGCTGAATATGTAGGGGCCTTCAATGTCGACGTAGAATCGGTATACATCGGGGAAACACTGGTTGAGAACCTACCCTTGGAGTACAAGGATGAGCTTTATGACCTAATACCGATGCTCGAGTACGACAAAGTTGTATTCAACACGTACAGAGAGCATGCTAAGAGCTTCACAGCGGAGTCTGATGGGGCCCTGCTGGTAGAAGATGGAAAGACATTACATGTTTGCTCAGATTATTTGAGGAATTATTCCTCATTGGATTATTTACAATGTTGGTTGAGTTCAGAAGACTCATACACATGTCTAGATGAAGTTCTAGACGAAAAAGTCAAGTTAGAAGATGTATACTACCTCAACGGACGCAAGGTCGTTGAGGTAGATGGTATATATTTTGATATAGAGACTAAGGAAAGGTTAGATTAGAATGCGTAAAGTTGGAACGGGAGATGGCAAAGTAGTTGGAAAACCGGTAGAAGTTAAAGAAACTGAGAAAAAGAAGAAAGTTGAAGAGAAGCCTAAAGAAGAGAAATAGGAAGAGTCTATATTAGTAGTACCTTAAGGAGGGTTTTATGGAAAATGGAAAAGTAGAAGACTTAGTAATGCTGATTTCGTTAGATAGTACAAAAGTTGATAGTTGTGAAATAGACTTCTTTTCATACGGTATTTACTATGATAGAAGCTGCAATAAGAAAACAGTTGCAGGAGTACTATCTCTAAAAGAGAGGAGTGATAGTGAGTGCGCTGTACGGGGTGATATGTCCTTTGAAGTGTCTTATGCTGGCGGGGATCCTCTCCTTTTCACTTTTGTAGATTCTAAGATTGAGGAAGAACCGGACACAGTGGCTATTAAAGATTTAGAGGTTGGTAAAATATATAACTTCATAGCATCTGATTTTAAAGCTGATAAATAGGAAGAGTCTGTACTAGTAGTACCTAAAGGGGTGTTTTATGAGAGAGGTTTCTTGCTAATAATAAGATACCGGAGGAGCTGGTTTATTATTGGGCTAGAGACTCTTACTGGTGGGGTTGTCGTTTGCCCCGGAGATACAGTAGTCACAGAGTGCTTAGGCATAAAGTATCTATATAAGAAGGTGGTTTTTGAGTCTGCTTATGAACCAGTTTCTGAAAAAATAGAAGATTGTCATACCGAACTTGGTGGGGGGTTGCAGAGATCATACGTACGGACGGTTCTAGGTCTGCGCACATCTACCCTGTAGAAGATACAGAAGGTGATAAAGACTAATGAGATACTATATTATAAACAGCAGGATCGATGAAACAGTAGTTGCACTACTGTTTCATGATCCTTCAAACAGTTACTATTTCATTAAATCCAAGTCAGAAGTGTTCCGCCGAGCCTTTGAGGCCTCGGCAAAACACACTGACTTGGTGTTTAAGAGAGAAAAAGCATCTTTATCTTACAATTTACTTGATGTAAGTAAGCCGTTCTGGTCAAAGCAAGCCTTGTCCAAGGCTTGCGGTAGCCACTGGTATATTTCTGATACATCTGAGACTGATTTTAATGTAACTGTTGATGATACTATTGCTAAATATCTAATGCTGTAACTATTGCTTTAATTTACCGACATAATAGTAATATATAATGATGTATTGACTTTTAAAAAAAGGGATCCTATTTAATATGGCATTTAGAAAAACATCGGCTGCAAAAGTACTAGGAATTTTGAATAATGGCAACTGGAAGAAGACAGCGTCTTCTTCCGTTGAGTCTCATTATATGAATACTTCCGATTCCATTAATTTGGAGGAGAGACTTGACGCAGTAGCTGATGTTTATAAGATTAGTAGGGATCCTTCCGATTATTTGTTAGTTCCAGCACGGGCTAACAGTATAGGTCGCTTTAACGCAAATTTGGACGGTTGGACATTTGATGAAGTTATTGCCTTCCGCCCTGAACTTGGATCTCGCACCTACCAAACATATAACAACAAACCACATTTTGTAGAGCACAACGCAAACCGATACGAAGTTGCTCGTGGCGTAATTCTCGATTCTCACATGAATTTAGATAACCCTGCTAGTGAAGAAGTTCGGAGAGCCTGTATTGAGACTACTGGAGTCGCTCCAAATATGGATGGTTTCATTGAAGTTATTATTGCGGTAGATCAATCTAAAGATCCAATGCTCGCAGAAGCCTATAAAACAGGAGCCCTCGACACGTTTTCAATGGGTGCCGACGTAACGGATACTGTTTGTAATGTGTGTGGCAATGTCGCCAAGTCGACTTTTGAGTTTTGTAATCATATACAGAATAAGTATAGTAAGAAGCTGTACACGATGGATGATGGTACTCAACGCATGGCTGGTGAGCTTTGTCGTGGAACCATTTATCAAGAACTTTCTGCAGTTTCCGATCCTGCTGATAAAAGCGCAGTTATTCAAGATGGCTTCCTTGATATTATCAAGAGAGCTACACTGTGTACGTCTGATAAGGAACTCCAGAGTTTGATTTCATTTACAGCCCGGCATGCTAAGGAGCTTCCAAACTCCCTGGCTAAACTAATACACAAACATCTGGAAGAGAAAGGGCTGTAGAACATGAGCATCGAAAAAATTAAGTTGTTCGAGACAGTTCTCGGTATTAGTGAGCGAGGTGCAGTTGAATTGACTGCATCAGAAAAATCGCTGATTGAATCTGAGACTCGTGATCTTCTCAGCGCTGCCTCGCGCAAACAGGCTGCTTTGGCTCCGGAGGGTTTTGAGTCCCTCCTAATGAGTCTTAGAAGTTCCGAAAATGCCGATGATGCCTATGAGATGGTAGTTAGCTTTCTTGAGCAACAGGGTGACCCTGGATGTCCTGGACCTGGAAATGGTCTCGGACCTGGAAAAGGCCCCGGCCTTGGTATGGGTCTTGGCCTCAATAAGGGTCCTGGGCTCGGTATGGGTCCTGAACTGGGTGGAGGTCCTGACAAAGGTCCGATGCCCGGATTGCCTATGGAAGATAGCAAACCGATGGGAATGGATATGGGAATGCCTGAGTTGCCGAAGCCTGAATCAGGCATTGGTGGTCTTTCCGGTGAACCAGATCTAGGCCCCGAAAAGGCAGACAGTGGTGTGGGCGGACTTGATAAGCCTGAAAAAAGCGAAGACGGCGAGAAGAAAGAAAAAGAAGACAAGCCATTCCCTCCGAAATCTAAATCTAAATCCGACGATAAGGATGATGACGATGATAAGGACGAGGATAAAGATTCACTTAAGGAGAAAATCCTGGCTAAATCTAAAGCTGCTCAAGATGGCGGTTCTGGTGATGGTGGTGACTCAAGTGATGGCGATAGTTCAATTGGTAAGCCGGTTGACGGCACTAAAGAGCTTCCTTGGAAAAAGAAAAAAGACGATAAGAAGGAAGACAAAGACGATGACAAAGAAGATAAGAAGGAAGCTATGGCTATAAAAGATCCTAAGACAGCTTCTAAGGTTAAAGTCCGCGTAACGTCTAGTCGTAACATTCTAGCCAGTTTTGACGACAAACCACTGTTCCACGCTGTTCCCAGTGCGGAAGTAAAAGCAGACTTGAACGCTCTTAAACGTCTAGCCAATAAAGTTTATGGTTGGGTAGTTTATGAGGGTGCTAAGTCGGCAGCTACTAAGTGTGGTTCTAACTTGTGTGCTGGTGTAGATGATGATGTAGTTACTAACTTTGAGGAACCCGTAGATGCTCCTGTTAGCACAGGTGTTCTAGATGGTGCCGATTCTGCAGTTCAAGACGCTCCAGAGGCCCCCGCAGCAGCGGTAGCTGACGGTGCTGAGTTTGATACTCAAGAAGTGCCTGATAAGGTTTCTGCAGGTGTTCTAGACGGTGCTGAAGTAGCTACAGAAGAGAAACCTTCTGATAAGCCTTCGTCTGCTCTAGATGATAATGAGACTGTTCATCAGGAAGCTCTTGATGCTCCAGTTAGCGACGTTAGAGACGACGCTGAAGTAGATTATAAGTCAGTTAAAGCCGACCACAAGAAATTGTATGAAGCCAGGGCCGACAAGAAAATCAAAGCAGCTAATGCTAAATTCGTGGAGAAGTTTCTTTCATGTATGAAGATTGCTTCTACTAGAATGCTAATTAATCAGGATGAGAGTCCTTATAAAGAAGCTAGCTTTGACGTTTTAACAGATACCAGCATCACCTTTGGTGATGGTGCTGAATTTGCAGGATTGCTTAATCACGATGCTGTAGAGTTGGCAGAGCGTATGGCCGCTACGGGTCAGGCTAAGTTTGTAGATCAACTATTCGAAAGAACTGCTGACCTAATGAACAAATCGGACGAGTATCTCTCAGATCTATCCAGTGACTTGGGTAATCTAAGCGTAAAACCCGTAGAAGTGCGAGCTTCGAAGGGTGCTTCTAGGAATACGAATAAAAGCGAAGCATTGAAGAAGGAAGCTTCTGAGGGCAATTTCGTTCTAAACACGGAAAATATGGGAACACCAGTCACCGGTTCCTCAACAAGTAATACAGATGGTGTACGTGCTGCAGTCGGTGGCACATTGCTCAGTAGAAGGGCTAACGTCCTTGAGCGGATGACAGACTGCACAGCAACTAACCAGAGCAAGGAGTAAGAAATGGCACTTACAGGTAGACAAGAAGCCTTTCGCGTCGATTCCATCGCTGGCGGGTTTGATCATCAACGATCTCAGTTCGTTTCAGCATTTGGACATTATGTAGCGAATAGCACCACTGAATTTCAAGCGGGTATGCTCGTAGATCTCAATAGTTCACAGGAAATTATTGTGTCTGTTGGCGTTAATTCGTTTGGTTGGACTAAGTATAACAAAGCAAGCACTCTTTACGCCGCAGTCGTAGGGGAGTACATTCAGCTTAATGGCACGACAGCTACTAATCTAGCTCATGGCAACATCCGTACAGGCCCCGTTGCTGGTGGTGCCTCAGAAGGTGTTCGCGTAGCAGCAGCTCTTACCGGAGCGGCTTTCGATGAGGGCACGGGTAACGATTACCTAGTGGGTCTCGTTAATGGTACCATCACTCGTGATGCTGCCAGTACTATTTCTGATGGTGATTACGTATTCGTAAACTATCAGTATGCCTTGACTTCGCAAGAAATTCAAGATAACGGTCACAACTTCTGGAATTTCGATGACGATGTCACCATTCAAGGTGGTAAAGTCACAGTTATTACTGGTCCTTGTACGATCTTCACCACTGCGTATGATTCTAATAAGACTTTCACAATTGGTCAGGATCTATATGCTGGAACCACAGCTGATGTTTTGGAAGGCTTTGTTACTGATGATACTGGGAGTGGATCCCTTGTAGTAGGTACAGTCATTCAACTTCCAACCGCAGACGATCCCTTCATGGGAATCAAGAGTAACTTCTAAAGGAGGTTTGTAAATGTCTAATCCGTATCGTAAAATTGCAAGCGGCCAACCACAACCAACAGACGCTCCTCGTCGTATGGCGGTTCGCTCCAATACAAAAGTTGCTTCAAAGCATGAGGAAACTCTCTTTGAAGGCGACGGAACCTTTAATCCTCAATTGTCTGACTCTGCCTCTTCGCAAAGTAGGACGGCTGGCCAAACCAACCGGCGTATGTTTGACGGATCTGGCGAAGTCAATGCATGGGATCGTAAAGATGCTTTGACACAAATTTCTCATCTTCTTCAAAATGTAACTAAGAAGAATGCGAAAAATCTGTCCATGTATCCTAAGAACGTTCCTCAGATGAGTACTGACGAAAAACGTCACGTCCTCGCTGCAGCTCTTAAAGATCCTTCTGGCGAAGGTCTCCGAGTTGTCGGTCAAGAGCTAGCTCTTCCGATCAAGGCGATCCTAGACTACGAAGGTTTTGCTCGCAAAATCTATCGTGTTCGTCAATTGGGTCAAGCGGAACTATTCCGTATTCCTAAGGATATTCGCTCGGTTGCGTATATTATTGGTCAAGATGGTCAGACTCCAGAAGCTCGCATCAAAACCAAATGGATCACACCTGAAGAGTATAAAGTCACGTCGTTCCCCTCGATCGACATTATGGACATTTATCAAATGAACTTTGACGTTCTTGATAGAGCGCAGGACACTGCCCGTCAAGAGATCGAACTTCAAGAAGATAAAGCTGGCATCAACCTGTTGGACCGCGCTTCGACTGCCGTTAATACTACAACTACGTTCGCGTCGTTGGGTATTGGTGCGTTTGAAGATGTTCGTTTCCAAGTTGAGCGTCATCGTCTCTTGGTTGAGCAATTCCTCATTAATCGTGCTGAGCTTTCTGACATCGTTAAAAACATGTCTTCTGCCGTCGATCCAGTCTCTGAGCGTGAGCTTATTTTGGCCGGTTACATCGGTAGTATCTTGAATGCTCAAATCCTGACAGCTGCTGGTACTGGCGTCGAGGAAGTAATTCCTGCTGGCACGTTCTATGCATGTACAGGAGCTGATTACCTGGGCGAAATGGGCGAGAGAATTTCTCTCTTCTCCGAGCCGTACAACAAGTATGCACTCAATGAGACTGTCAAAGGTTGGGCCTTCGTAGAGATGGTTGGTTTTGGTATTCCGAATGCTAAAGCAGCCGCGAAGGGTGTCAAATAGAATAGTATTAGGTACTTTACCTAATTTTAGAACAGGGTAGGTTCCCCTCCTTTTCCTACCCTGTTCGTTTTTTACCCTACAGTAATAATGGTTATTACAGTAGGAGATCAGCGAGTAGCTGGAATATGACAGATAAAAACATACCCGTTCTGGATTCCCAGAATAAATTCTTATCATATACTAGTTCAGCTAAGTCTCGCATTCTCATTAAAGAAGGCCGTGCGTCTATCTTTAATAGAGACCCCTTTATGCTCAAGCTAAAGGGAGAAAGTGGAGATAATATGGTAATCAGGAAACAACAATCACAGGGCGGCATCATTACAAACTTTACGAAGTATTTCTCGGAGCCTCGAGAAGTCTACGTACAAAACATGAGTGCTACTCAGATCTCAATGACCTTCCCAGGTTATGGCCCTGCCGGAGATATTAGTATCCTCATCCCTAGAACCAAAAAACCGTACAATCTTACACAAGATGTACCGTTCGAGTTGATTTCCAGGAGCATGGACTTTAGGAAATTGGTCAACAGACGCAATCCACCTCTTCTGAGACTAATTGAAGAAGAAGAATTTATTGCGTACTACGAGAACCTAGCGGAACGTAATGCCACTTCATTTGATGAAGAGATGCAAACGTCTCTAGACATCAAAAACAACCTGAGAGATAGAGTCAAAGTTGCTTCAGAGCCCGTACAACGAGACCTAGAGCAGCAACTAGATGACAAGCGAGAAGCTCTTGAAAAACCACAAGAGATTAATCCACAAATCATTGGTCTTTGTGCTAGAGCAGATAAAAATCAAGGCCCCATGAGAGTATCATCTAATGATTTTATTGAAGAGTTGGAATCACTCATGCCAGTACTTACCGTAGAAGACCTAGAATTTGTTATGACCAAAGGTGTATACAAGAAAGTCAAGAAGTTCGCGTCTGATGTATTTGATGAACTCACTGCCTCTGAAGAAGATGACTCCGAATAAAACTTTCTCCCCCTTTCATTTAATCCACCGACAACATATCTGATAGAATAATAGCATTGGATAGATCTAACTGTCAATAGAGGAGATATAGACCATGGGACAATACAGAGAAATAACTAAAGAAATTACTATTGCTGCGGCAGGAGCTGAGAGAGTTTGGGACGCACCCGCCTCCAGCCCTCTAAAAAGCATGACTATTGTAGTATCCAGTGGCGGTACTCCCACAACGGCAGCCAGTATAGATCGTCAAGTATTTTATGGAGGACATTGGGCGGGAGCCCCTTTTGCTTCTGATTCAACTCACGTAGGAGGGGTTAGCCAGGGTTCTGCTGCTGCTTTGGCAGCAGGAACGGAAATAGCTCATATTGTATATGAAGATGCTTCAATACTCCCCTCTAATGCGGTAGGTCCGACCATTCAAAAGGATATGAAGAAATATGGAATGCCCGTTGTACTGGAGTTAACCAATACTGGAGGATCTAGCATTACGCTGTATGTGACATTCATTTCCGAATCACTGGCTGAGAACGTATAAGGTGGGTCATGGGACAATATAGAGAAATTACGAAAGAAGTAATAATACCGTCTAAAGGTTCAATTAGGGTCTGGGATGCGCCTACAGCTTCTCCTATAAAGGATATTACTGTAGTAGTGAATAGTGGCGGTGGGAGATACCTAGCAACAACCTCAGTAGCATCAGCCGCTATAGTATCTAACTTAGTTCATCAAGTATTTTACGGAGGTCAATGGGAGGGCACTCCCTTTGATGCTGATTCAACTCATACTGGGGGAGTGGCACAGTACATTTCAGCAGGATTTACGGCGGGACCTGAAATAGCACAATTAATATATGAAGACTCTTCAATCTTACCTACTAACAGAGTAGGTTCGACTGTGCAACATAATATGAAGAAATATGGATGGCCTATAGTATTAGAGTTATCTAATGCTACGGCAGCAGATGTTACATTGTATGTAACATTCATTTCTGAATCACTGGCCGAAAACGTATAAGGGAGACTACTTATGGATATGATGAATGATGTAATGGTACTAATAAGAGACTATGGTTCATACCTGGGCTTGCCCATTATTATAGCATTTCTTACTCAAGGACTGAAGAAGTATATCCCATTCTTTAAAAGTCATGTTGGAGTCAGGTTTATACACTTCATTCCAATGGTATTAGGATTAGCTGGCGGGTTTCTTCTTCCAGAAGATACCTGGCAGAGTCAGGTTTTGATAGGGGGATCCTTAGGTTGTCTAAGCTTATTCCTCTATAAAGTGGTAACGGTCAGCTTGGCCAGCAAGGCCAAGCTGGTTAAACGACTAGCTAAAAAAGCAATGGAAACAGAAGATGACGTAATTGATGATAGAGATGATAGATACTATAGAGATGATAGATACTATAAAGACGATAGAGACGAAGAGGACGTGAGTCCTCGAGGAGATATATAATGGCATCAGCAGTAATTTCCGGAACGATCACACTTCCTAATTCCTCAGGAGGTGCTAACGCCTCTACAATAATTGGGGCACCAGTTATAACAACGTCTAGTACTGCAGGCCCTACCTTGACCTTCAGTGAGAAGAGTAGTAATACGTATTCAGTGGAGGATGGAACACCCCTCACAGTGCCCCTTGGGACCATAGCATCAAGCGACCTGCTCTATATAGGATCATCGCAAGCAGTTACTATTACGCTCAATAGCGGATCCATAGTACTCGAGCCAGGCGGATTCATTTTGATATTCTTGGCAGGTATTACTGTAGCTCCCGTAATTACTGCTACAGCCCTTACCGCTACTATTGATATTATTATTGCAGGTGAGTAAGATATATGATATATTAAAGTATGACTGATGATAAAATAAAAATTGAGGGAGAAGCTACTCCTAGAAGGAAGCTATTTTTGGATAGTGAGAAACGCTTAAAAGAATGTCCTAAGTGTGGGCAGATTTTGTCTTTTGAGTGTTTCTATAAGGCTAATAAGCGTAAGAGTGGCTTGCAGACTTCTTGTATATCATGCCATAGTAATGGTAGGCAAATAGTTCCTAAAGAAAAAATAGTGGTAAATAAGATTAGTGAAGAGAAGGAATGTATGGAGTGCCACGAAGTAAAATCCTTCTCTGAGTTTCATAAGGATAAGAATGGAAAGTGCGGTAGGAAGTCTCGTTGTAGGGCTTGCGTTACTATTAGGTATGATCACAAACCGAGAGAGGTCCTATTTTCTGATGTGGGGGCGGAAGCTAAAGAGTGCTCATACTGTCATAAAGTTTTACCTTTTACATCTTTCTATGAGCAAGCCGGGAGTAAGCACGGAAGGACGGCTGTTTGTAAGAAGTGTACCTACATAAAGAGTACTATTGTCCGTACTCCAAAAGACCCTGTACGGTATAATGCAGATAAAGAGCTTAAGAGTTGTGCTAAATGTAAAGAAATGAAGAGCTTTTATGATTTTCCAAAAGATTCTAAGATGCCGTATGGGGTTGGTAGCTCTTGTAAGGAGTGCTTAGGTTGGGGTCCTCTTAAAGTAGTAGATATTGAGTATGATCTAAAAACCAAGAGATGTTCACGGTGCTCTCTTATGCGTAATTTTTCTGATTTTAGTAAGAATTCTAAGGCTAGCTCGGGCCTAGATCCCTCGTGCAAGTTTTGCCAGGGGACGTGTACCCCTGCTATACCAGTAGAGATCGATTATGTAAAGGAAACTAAGAGGTGCTCGAAATGTAGAGAGACACAATCGTTTTCTTGTTTTTCTAAGAATGCTAGTACTACGTCGGGGTTAAACTCCTCTTGTAGGTCTTGTGTGCGTAAATATCGTAGGGCTAACAGGAGTAAAAATAATGCTCGATATAACAAGAGAATGAAAGATGATATAGTGTTTAAGTTGGGAGTTCTACTAAGGCATAGGCTAGCTTCCGCCATACGGCATAATATCAAGACGGGATCGGCTATAGATGAATTAGGATGCTCAGTAGAATATCTTAAGACCTATTTAGAGGTCATGTTCTATGATAGATCGGACGGGACTGTGATGGAGTGGGCCCTACATGGACAGAGGGGTTGGCACATAGACCATATCAAGCCATTAGCAAGCTTTGATTTGGAAGATCCTGAGCAGCACATGGCGGCATGTCATTATTCAAATCTTCAGCCCTTATGGGCTGAAGATAACTATGAAAAAGGAGTTAGAGAGGATTACTCGAGATGCTGATACTTCCAGGTGTTAATTCACCTTCAACATTAGATATGGTAGAGATGATAAGGACTAACTCCACTAGGTTGGTAGACGTTACCTTTTTAGATGATTCTGAAAATCCTGTGAGTATAGATGAAAGTATGTCTTCGTCCGGAGAGCCTAGCGGGGAGCTTGAGTTGGAGGTAACAGATTTGAGTGGGGCGGTTCTCTACTCAGAGTCCTACTGGCCTCCCGTAATTCCTGACACTAGGCGTATAACCAACCCTACTACTGGAAAATATGCTATTAAGTGGGGGGCTTTGGATAACGAGACTTCGAGCGCGGGGCCCGTGTTGATGAACTGGCATATCCGACAAAACGCAGAGTCTGAGGACTTTTATAGGACTCAGGTAGCGGAGATAGTAACTCCTAGAACTCTATCTTTACTCCCGAAACTGAGATTGATCGTTGATAAATCCGTCAAGCGGATAGATCCCTCGTGCTACATGAATTTAGGCTTCTCGGATGCACAGCTGATTATTTGCTTGCAAGCGGGGCTATCTAGGATTAATGCGGCTCAGCCCTACGTATCGTGGCAAAGTATTGACGTATTTCCTCTGGATACTTATTGGGAAATTTTGACAAGGTCTGCATTATTATACGCTTTGACGAGTCAGGCAATTTTTGCAATTGATACAGATGTACCTGCGTTTAATGATGCATCACATTCCTTTACCCTTAGTCATTACGCACAGTTAAAGGGGATGCTAGATTCATTGAGTTCTACTTTAGATGCAGATATTAGAGCCATGAAAATGCATTTTGTTGCATCCGGGAGCATAATTAGTCAATTATCGCTCGGCTGGGGATTTTATCAGATGCTCGCCAGCTCGCCTCCCGGCTCGCTGTTTCGCAATACATATAGCAACCTATAGTAAAGGGATATTTATACATTGGTCAAGCATATTAGAATAAAACTTAACGATGAATTGGACGAGGGCCTTTACATTCTTGCCAGCTTGCTCGACCCTAGTCTTTTTGATGCTTTTTTAGAGAAGCTTAAAGATCCTGAGGAAGAGAGATCACTTGAGGAATTAGTAGAAGCTTGGTTAGAAGGTACTTAACCCAAGCTAAGGAAGCTAATAGAAAGATGAATGTCTAACAGTACTAAAGAATAATTAATTTAGACATTCATTTAGACATTCGCAATTCGGAAATCGCGAATACGGAATTAAAAGGAAACAACATAATGGCTGGATGTATATTATCAAATAGAGATGGATGTAAAGGACTCGGCGGATCCGCCGTAGGCTATTGGGGAAGAGCTATATACAAGAGAGTTGCAGCAGAGCAAGAATTCGCAAGGCAGCGTGCCTTGCTCACCGATCAGCTAGCGCTTGGATTACGTATAAACCTTTGGGTAGGCGTTACAGAGGGTAATCAATGCTCTTGTTACAAAGAGTCCCACAAATCCGCAGAGCGGAAATGTGGGTCTTGTCACGGAATTGTCAATGGATATGTACCTGGCTACTTAAAGTTCGGGTTTAATACCTTATGGATGACTGCCGTAGATGACGACGTAACCTTAACTGGCGTTGAGGTTACTACAATGTTTCATTCTTCTAAAGTACAGCTTACCTCCTCCGCAATAACAGGAACTATTGAGAGTGGCGACAAGGCCTTCACACGGGATGCAATAGGATCTGTATGGGAGTATGAGGAATTAGACTTTGTGAGGATAGAGGAGAGTTCTACGTCGACCGTAGAGTACTCTCTGGATTCCGGAGTAACTTGGAGTGCGATGGCTGACTTAATAACGGCCAATCCTTCATCAGGAACTATTAGATTTAAAGCAACTCTCACGAGAACCTCTACAAGCATCCTCTCACCTCTGTTTGAAGTTGTAAGGGCTAGGTATGAAAGAATTGATAAAGCCGGTGAGCGGGGCGATGGGAGCTTTACATCTGGACCTTGGATCAATGTTCTGAATAGTAAACCTAAAAAGGGTTACAGAAAATCGGAATATGGGGATCTACCGGCAATGGATGGTGGAATGTCGTTCTGGACAACAGGACTATCAACCTATGATCCTGATATTGAGCTAGGAAGTGTTGGAGAATTGCTCTCCGGGCCTAATGTGGCTATACAATTCCTGGATGGAGTTCTGGCGGATGATAAAAAGTATGTTATAACTAATTGGCAGCACAGTGATCCAGCAGCCTATATTGTAACTACACAGACTTTTACGGCTAGGGTAGCTGACGAAGTGGGGCCATATTCATATATATGGTAGAGGAGTATTATGTCAGTTGAAAACTTAAGTGAGAGAGTATTAATACCAACTCAACCATTTGACTCTAACGATGTTCCTCAGTTTTCTGAGTTGGTGGAGACTGCTAAGGATGTATTTTTGTCGGAGTTGAATCAATACTTCAATTATAGAACTTCTGATGCTACACAGAAAATATCAGAGACTCCTAATATTCAGAAATTCGCCTTGGGGGCGGGGACTGGGGAGAGGTCTTTGCAAACTGTAGTGAATACTATTGTATCGTACGGGGATACTCCTGATAAGTTTCCGATGATTTCCATAACTTCTGCTAGGTTTAAAGAGAAGAAATTGGGAATAGGATCAAACTTTGTAGCGTCAGTTCAGTACCCGCCCTCCGTGGTGGGCACTGAAGCTGGACCTTTTAATATAGACCACGGGTCCTCAGACCCGTGGATTCTTACAATAGAAACTTGTCCGAGCGGGGACTTAGATGAGAAGGTAACTTCCAGTGTAACATTTCCTAGTAGTTATTTTGCTGATCCAACAGCTGTGACGGCTTCGGAGATATGTAGGTTTGTGAATCAATCACAAGCTCTGTATTATCGATTTAGTTTGACTGGGGATGGATGTTTGAGGTTGGAAGCTGGGGGGAGCGGCTCGAGTAGGGGTTTGTCGAGGTATATTGGGGTTGTGAGTGCGACCGGGAATTTGTTGACTCAGTTTGGATTGACTGAAGGAGATTCGGATAATCATTTGAATTCTGACAATCCACCGGCAAATCGGTATGTGGTAGCGGCAGATATGACTATCAACATTGATGTGGTGACTGACTCTTTGGTGACTAGGACGGAACTACAGGACTTGGTTTCAACGTTTTTTACATTTTATTTGGAGAAGAGAAGGTTTCAACTCTTAGGAAGGAGCTACTTTGACAGGGACTTAGATCCTGAGGAATGGTTTCATATATTGTTAAACAATAAGTTTAGCTGGTCTACGGAGATAACTAAGGACCGACAAGGTGGGGAGCAGTATGATAAGATTTATGCTGTGCGGGGTAGTGTTCCTATATTTATTGAAGATTTTGTGAATAGGTATTTGACGAATGAGAGTTATTCATTCTATGAGCAGAACACTAGAAGTGTTTCGGGTGCAGCTTCGGATCCTGAAGACGAGCGAGCCTATTCATATGATATTCCTAGTGGAGATTACGAGACTGGCATTAACTACAGTAAGAAGTAACGGCAATACTTTAACTTACAATTTAATTATCCTACTAAAGATGATCTATAATAAAGATCAAGGCTTTTATAAGAAAATAGCAGAAGGAGTTAGATAAAATGGCTTTAGGCATATCAACTTACGTAGATCCTGGCGTTTATGTCCGGGAGAGAATTCAACCTAGTTCCGTAACTGTCACTTCAGATAGAGTATTGGGCATTGTAGGACTAGCTCCTCGCACTGTGCGTATTGGCGACGAAGCGGTGGTCCGGGGTAAGATTACGAGTGAGACTCTGTCTTTGGCTACTAGCACTCCTTATATAGATGCTCTTACTAGTACGTGTGATCGAGATAGAAATAATGCAGTATGTTATCGGAATGGTCAAGCGCTTGCTTTGGGTGCTTGGAGTTTCAATGCTGCTGTTTTGACAGGTGATACGGTAGGGGCGGGGGATAACCCAACTTTAGATCTCCAAGTTATGGATAGCCTTACTCTGTCTATGGATGGTAAGGACGTAGTAACCTTAGATACTCAAGCACTATTGGGAGGAGCAACCGAGACTTTAGTTGATTTAGTGGCGGCTCTGAATACTCTTATTGTTGCTGAGACTGCCTATGGTGCCACCTATGGATCTGTATTTACGGTTGTTACGACTACTGCTGCTAATGATACTGTGGTGATAACGTCTCCGGCAGCTGTGCCCGCAGATTCCGATATTAAGATATTTATGACTTTAGGGTCTACTGCTGATATGGCGAGCCTTATTTCTAATACGGCATGGGCCCCTTCAGCTACTGTAGGTGTTCAGGCAACTACTGTATTGAGGGTTGCAGATGCATTTTATAACGTCGCTGACGTATATACAGTTGATTACATAGCAGTGGATAGCTTGACGGATGCTTTGGTTAACGCCGTTGCTGCTACTCCTCTTGATGATATTCTTAGCGTAGGTTCTTTCCCAGGTGGAGTGGACTATGCAGAGGATACAGATTATAAAGAGACTGATAATACGTTAGATTGGGATTTACCTACCAACGCTCAGGCGAGTATTACGGCTAAAGCGGGAACTTATGCAATCGTATTGAATAGTAACGATGACCTAGTACTATCTATTAATGGACTGGATTCAGTATCTATCACGTTTGTTGCAGGATTGACCGAGTCTGCTGCGACTCTAGCAGCTAGGATTAATGTAGTCTTAGAAGCCGATTCCGCGTACGGTCCTGAGTATGCTCACGTAGCTACGGATGCGGCGGGAACTTTGGTGCTTACGGCACCTCTGCAGTTTGATAACTTCCCTAAAGATTCTTTGGGAGGGTCATATAAGGGAGGCTCTTCTTCAATTATTTTGTTGGCAGCGACTACATGCTCTCTTAATATATTTTCAATCGATCCAGATCTTATTCCTAAGGAATATGCAGGGGTTGGAACTCAACCTACTTATGGTTCGGCGTTCTATGTTTCTTATGATTCTGATAGAGCTTCTACGGACTATGATGCACCACAAAGAGTGTACAGTCCTGATCAACTCTATGAATATACCTCTCCGTTAACTATGAGTAATTATACCAATAATAGCTTGGCGGTAGCTGGTGAGATCGCATTTGAGAATGGCGCGTCCTCGATGTACTTGATTCAAATAGATGATACAGTATCAGAAGGTTATCCTACTCAAAATGAGGTTAATGCTGCTATTGACGTAGCAGGACTCTCTTCGGTTATTACTGATGTTGTTGTTGTAGATGCTGTTAGTGGATCGGAAGTAGCTACTGATACCGCTTTGATGAACCACGTGTCTTCTATGTCCTCTTTACTCGAGAAGAAGTATAGACGAGGCTGGTTTGGAATGCCTCGCGGTACCGACGTAGGAGACCCTGACTCAGTAGATACATTCGTGTATAGAGCGGTGAGAACTCTTCAACCAGGAAACACTTCTCCAGGTAGAGGCAGGTTGATGTTGTGCGCCCCTTCTGAGGTTTCTAGAACATTGACTACTGAGACTGGTGCAGAAGTTACTGTAGAGCTGGACGGTAAGTACTTGGCAGTTGCTAATGCAGCACTGTTCTGCACACTACCCAGCCCGTCAGACCCCTTATTGGGTAAGTTTGTTCAGGGATTTTTGGCTGATAGTACGTTTGAGACTTATCTGCAAGCCGAACGCTACACGTTAGCAAGCAATGGAGTCAACGTAACTACTATGGATGCGGGTAATGCTAAGCTTCTGGATCCATTGACTACGGAAGCTGGCGGCGGCAAGGTTGTTCAATTTGAGGAACCCAGCTCTTCAGCCCAAAAAGATGCCATCACTAGATCTGTAGAGGCAGTACTCGACGCTAACGTTAAAGGTCTTGTTCCTGATGATTTGGATGATTTTGTAATTGATATTAAGACTTGGGTTGGCCTAGCTATTAAAGCCCAAATAAACGCGGGCGTTATTGCTCCATACAGAAATGTAGACGGCACTACGCGGGAGCTTGACTTTACGTCAGATATTCAAGCACTTATAGATTCTTCTGACCCTAGAACGTTTACGTTTAAGTATTACTTCAATTTGAAGTATGTAGCCAAGCGGTTCTTCGGTGAGTACTCTGTAGACAATCCATTTTTCTCATAATAGATTAGGAGTTACTAAATAATGACGATACCTTCAACAATGACAAGAACTGACCATGCTATGGTCATTAAGGCTGGCGACGATATAATCGGGCATATTCAAGACTGGACCCCGGCGCAGAGCCGTACGGTAACTCCGGTTTATGAGCTTAATGCTAACACTACTGGCGCGGTAGTAGAGAACGTCCCTGGTAATATCGGAGGCCTGACAATAGGTGTGAATAGATTTGATCTATTTGCGAAGAGGATGGAGGATATTTGGGGAGCGAAAAACTACATCATCATGCTTACTGATCAGAAGTTTGCGATAACTGTTCACGAAACGTGGAGGACCGTACAAGATATAGAGACCGGTGCTACGGAGACTACCGAGGGCTGGGTCTATGATGGAGTATGGTTTACCTCATTGGGGCGTACGCACTCTGCTAACGGTGACAGGATTACTAAGGTCAACGCAGCATTTGCTTATCGACTCAAATCCCCAACTAAATAGGATATATTAATTGTCTATTGATTCCATATCTAAGCTTATTGCTGATAGCACTAAGCGAGCGGGCTCTAAGAGGTTTTCTAAGATTCCTGCTGTTGATACTAGGATGGATCACTCCTTAACCATTAAGGTTGCGGGAAAGACAGTAGGTCGTATTCAAGACTGGGTTCCCCAGCAAGCACGCAACGTAACCCCTATTTATGAAGTAAACTCGGCAGGAGCCGGTCAGATTATGGAACAAGTTCCAGGAATCATGACCGGTCTTTCTATCAATGTTACTAGATTTGATCTATATTCTAAAAAAATGGAGCAAGCCTGGGGTAGAGATTTCAACATTACTATGTTGTGTGACCAGACCAATCCTTTAAAGATAAATGAAAAATGGTTAAATCCGGATGGAGTTATTGAGGTTTGGTCGTATTTCGGATGTTGGTTTACTTCATTGGGCAGAGCACATTCCGCTAATGGAGACCGTATTACTCGAGTCAATGCTACGTTGTCATATACTCGTAAATACAAAATTCATGATATTAAGTCAGAAGTCTACGATTTCGTAGATAGAAAAATTGGAGCGTTTGGAGACAAGCTCTCTAATAAGTAACGTATATTTTTCCTTTCGTCTATTTTATATGGTAACCCCGCTGCGGTGGGAGTGAGAAAACATACACCCCCGCATAAGTAATATAACTTTGGGAGAAAGGGAACTTTATGGATCCTCGAAACATTCTATTAGATTTACAAACAGAGCTAAGCGGAGAACTGCTCTCGGGTACCTTTGAGGTACGAGGTAGGCAGTTCGAGATGCGCCTTCTTAATGAGGAGGAGAATAGCTGGGCTTTTGGGTTTATGAACACCAGAAGTGAAATGTCATTGGCTATGTCGGCCAGAATTGCAACATTGTCTATTGGTATTAAGAGTATCAATGGTTCAAGTATTGCATCTCAATTTCTAGAAGTCCTATTGGAGCTTCATGGAGCAGAGATTGAAGAGGGTGCAGACGGGGAGGGGGACTACTCAGCTTTGATGAAGAAGAATGGGGGTAGTGAGGAACTTGCATGTTACGAGCTGTTTATGAAATGGCTAATGGAGCAACCTCCAACGTTTGTTAATGACCTTAATAAATGCTGGCAAAAGCTAGAGAAGCGTAGGGATGCGGCGAGTGAAGAAGTAAAAAACTTGTCAGGGGAAGTTTCGGAGAAGGACGAGAGTCCGAGTTCGACCGAATCTTCCCCATGTGGAGAAAGCTCGCTGTTAAACACAGAGTTAAGTCAGAAGTCTTAACTCATAAGAAGATTTTAATAAGCGATCCTTCTGTCAATAAAATGAATGATACTCAATGGCTATTTGAGTATGAAGGTTTGAAGTACGCAGAGGAATGTAAACTAGAGGAGTATAAGGCTATTTCTCAGTATATTAAGAAAGGATTTATTTCAATGTTAGGGTTAGACTTATTTCCGATAGAAGAAGAAGTAGGAACAGACCCAGCTGGGCAACCTATTATGAAATATAGGCGTCCGGAAGATCATGAGATAATGCCTTTAGCTGTGTATGTAGGTAGAGAAGAGATCTTAGCTGAGGTAGCTAAGAGACATCAGGAACTAGCCTTGCAAGAAAAGGCTGACTCTGGTGAGGTGAAAGAAGAGTTTGTAGCTAGTGATATGTCACTTGAGGATTTAGATGGTCTATTTGGGAGTGATTCTGATTCAGACATATCATTTCCAACGGGGCCTGAAGATATTAGGAAGCATAATATCTGGAATAGTGCTACTACTCAAGCCACTTTAAAGAGTATGTTTGTGGAGAAAAGCGATTCAGATGAGGATTTAGAGGATGAATTTGCTCCAGCTGAAATAATAAGGGGCGAGAAGAAGAGCCCGAAAGTGACCGTAGAATAGCATGAGTTCAGACCAGTACATTATAGCTTTTGAATTTGATGAAATAGTTCAGAATGTCTCTGATCTTCAGGAATCTTATGCTCTTCTTACTGAAGAGCTTAGCAAATCTGCCTCTGCATCAAGTGATCTAGTAGATAGAGTAGGAACTAAGCTAGATTCAGCTGCTACTAAATTAACTAGCTCTATGCAGACTATGAACACGTTCTATACGAATTTAGTTACCAAGTTTACCGGCTTGGTAGCTACGTTTAAGGACTTGGATAAGTATTCTAAGAGTATTACCGATAACATGAAAGGTCTGCAGGGAGTAGACCTTTCAGGTATGAAGGCTACTGATGCAACGGCTATGCAGAGAATTGAGGCTGTTTCTCCTAGTAGTTCTGGTGCTGGAGGGGGTGGGGAAAGCTCTGCACTAATAATAGCTAAGGATGCTCTATCTATGGCTAAATCCGCTCTTGAGGCGGCTACTGGGGCGCATGCTGCGGCGGATGCTGCTGCAAAGGCAGCTAAAACCTCCGTATCTACTTCGAAAGCAGCCATGGCTATAAAAGGTGTTGCTAAAAAAGCAGGGGGAGCAGTTGGTTTGAAGTCTATGGGGGGCGGGGGCCTTTTAGGTGCGGCAATGAGTCTTATGGTCCTGGGGGTGGAGTGGGAGCAACGGCAACACGCAGAGCGTGGCCAGATGCAGAATGCGGCAGAAGCTGGTGGTGGTCTCTACAAAAAAGGAGTTCAACGGGGTATTAGCCAGCTAGCCAAGTTCGGGGAGCATGCTCAATTTCAATTTGGTATTACTATTGGTGAGATTCAAAAAGTGGTTAAACAAGTTGCTAATATGGGGATTGAAATTAACTCTAAACTTACTGGAACGTCTAATAACTTTAAAAACGTTAACGCCAACGCCATTACTATGACGTTGGCTGTAGACAAGCACCTTAAGCTATCAACTGGCAGTACAATGCAAAATGCTATATCCTTGATGGAGGGTTATGGATACTCGCTTAATGATGCTGCAACCAAGATGCGGGACCTTTCATTAGCTGCTAAGGGATCTGGTATGGATGTAAATAAGTTCATAGGTACTATTATGGATGGGTCGTCAGCCCTAGTCCAGTATCAAATAGACGCAGAAGACGTAGCAGTAGTAATGCTTAACATACAGTCTCATTATAAGGACATGGGGCTTAATTCCCAGAGATCAGGATCTATGGCCTCTAAAGTGACCGGGGATCTGGTCTCCGGGTTGAGCAGTATGAACCGCGGACTACGCCAGTGGGTAGCTCAGGAGTTGGGCTATGGCAAGACTGGAAAGGGTGATGTTGATCCTGTGCTGGCCGAGCAGCAGATGCAGTCAAGGTATCTCGAGCAGAAAAGTTCAAAGGATAAAGAGAATTTTATGGTCTTGGCGTGGGGGAAGGTAGTAGACAAGTACATAGGAAGTACGAAAACAAAGTCTCAAGCTCAAGATCAGTTGGATAGAGAAGCAAGACTTGGGTCTGATGCGGCACGGTATTTAGTAAGTAAGAGTTTTGCGGAGTTACTTGCTTCGGTTAGATCGGGAGGGGGCGGAGTGAGTGTAGATCCTAAGGACCGTAAGGAGTATCGGAAGACCTTTAAGAGAAGCGGAGCAACTCTTACTGATTTATATAAGGCTACTAAGGATATTACGGAAAATCTAGCTAAGATTGGCCAAGGAGCTGTGAAGATCTTGAGTGGTATATACGGTATTTTGGTTGTGGGAGTTAAGGGCATATTTGCTCTTCTGTCTGCTCTAGGTATTGAAGACACGGATGTTCGAGAGAAGATAATGAGGCAGATGGGGCAATTGTTTGGAGCGCAGGTTGATACCATGGTGGATGGGGTGTCAGATATGTACAAGGGGGCGAAAGGAGTTTTGGGTAATGTAGCCGACTTTATGGGCGATACGATGAAAAATATCAAGAAGCTCCATGCGTGGAATCCATCAGAGGGCCTATTATCTATTAGGCAGCAGGTAATAGACGCTGAGTTTAGGTTTATTTCTGGTCTTCACTATCTGGATTACGAAGTAGCGAAGGTAAGGGAGCTTTTTTATTCGATGCGTCATGATCTTATAGAGTTTGTCGGTGCTCAAAATACTGAGTTTGGGAAGGCTCACCTAGCAGCCCGAGTTGAGAACCTTAAATGGGGCAAAAAAGGTCTAGAAACTAGCGTCGCTATGGAGCAGGAGGCGGCCGCTATTAGGGCGGCTAGGGTTAAAAAACGCAAAGAGGCTAAGTCTAAAAAGAATGGAAATCCAGAAATAATGGTTTTTACCGAGCAGGAAATTTATGCTGAAGATTTAAAAGCATCTGGTAAGCGTATAGCCGAAGGCTCTTTATAGAATGATTATTAATTTTGAAGAATTAGAAAAGCTAAAATTTGAGTTTGCGGATTTAAGTCAAGCGTTAGCTGATTTGTCAGAGAACAATGATGAATACTTTATAGAAATAACCAACAATACTAATAAATTAAAAAGCAATCTATCTTCTGTAATTGATCAAGATGCTTTAAAATCTTCTGTAGATTCTGCTAACTCTATTTCTAAACAGGTTGACTATTTTGCTAAGGCAGTTTTTGACCTATCCTTATCATTTGTGGGTATGGAATCTTTAGAGAGCAACTTAGAGGCTTCTGCCTCTAAGTTTAGCTCGTTTGCGACTTCTTTAGAGAATTTTTCTAAGTCTCCTGATCAGCAGGCAGGCGCAACTCCAGGGGCTCCTAGGGGGACAGATACTAAAGATGATGGTTCAGGGAAAAAAGATAAGCCTGGCATTTTAAAACAAAATTTGACAGGAGCCTTTGATGCAGTTAAGACCGCTATTCGCCCCCTACAGCTCCCCACTTCATTAGGAGCTGTGGCAGGTACTGCTGTGGCATGGATGGCGTTTGGCGTTTCGGAGGCCCAGCGCCTTAAAGCACAGGCGGGCGAAGCTACCAATATGCTCGTAGCAGCGGTAGATGGTGCTGGAAAGAAGGCTGTCACTACGGGCACTAAGTGGCTTTCTTTATATGCAGAGAAGATGGATAAGTTCTACGGAATCTCTGAAAAAGAGGTTATGGGACTTGCGAAGCAGTTTGCTCATATGGGGTTCTCCATAGATGACTCGATTAATAAAAAAGCCGGTCCAGCTATTGAGAACCTTCATGGGAATTTCATGTCCGTTTCTTTATCCCTGGATAAGATGCTTGAGCAGGCTACGGGAACTAATGCTGCTAAAATGGGGGACTACGCAAGTAAGTATGGTATGAGTTTGGGAGAGTCGTCTCAGGCCCTTACCAAGATGTATGCGCTGGGTAAGGACAGTGGCAGCATAGGCTCTATTACTTTTTTAACTAATGTAGAGAAATCCTCGGATGCACTCTCCACTATGGGTTACAAAATATCTGAGGTCATAGATTCTTTTGAGGTATTGCGTAAGAGATTTGAAGCTGTGGGGGTCCCCAAATACTTAGCAGCTTCAACGGTAGGAGAGGGCATTAAGGGTATTACTGAAGGTATGCAGAATGCGGGGGCTAGTGAGCAAGTAGTTATGGCCGAGTGGGCGGGGTATGGTACGGGAGCCTCCGCCAGGCAAAAAATGTTAGACTCCATGTCAAAGTTGTCAGACGACAATAAAGATAAGTGGAAGCAGGACGTACTTAACGTAACTAGAACTGCTATTAATAGGATGGGAGTCACTAAGGCTAGGGATTGGCTGAGTAAGAAGGGATCGATGGGCTTTCAAGGGGCGTTAGTGGCCGCTGAGCTTGTCGCGGCTACGGATAGTGGTGATAGTGGTACTTCTGGAAACTTAAAAAAAGCAGAAGCAGCTATGGAGAAGTTTAGGCAGGAACAGAAAGAAGCTCTTAAGACTGAGAGTACTAAAATGAACGAGATGAAAAGGCTCTTGAACAAGTGGAAGGTTGGTCAGCGCGAGATAGGGCAGGGTATGATGGGTCTAGCAGTAGATACTATAGCAGTTCTTTTTGCATTTTTTAAGTCCGTTCCTACAATAATTGGTACATACCTTCAGGATAATTATGAAAAGGGGAGAGCAGAGCGGGAGCAGATTCTGGCTAAGGTGGCTTCCTTTGGAAGCGGAGTCCCCGCACATTTTGATCTAGTAATACATGGGGTTAAGGCTAGTCTGGGTTCCGCTGGGGGTATGATAGTGGCAGCTATGGGAAAATCGAAAGACACAGCTCTAGATGCTTACAACTTTAATCCTTATAAAGATATTTTAGGAATGACGCAGAAGAAGGGTAATGCTAACTGGAGTGTGGGTGGATCTGGTTATGGAACTTCTCCTATTACTAGAGTAGTAACTGTACCAATACCAGTACGGGATTCTACAGGTTCCTCTAATGTGGAGGGCCTAAGCTCTATAGCCTTGGAGGCTTCTAGAGCGATGTTGGACTATAATTTAGCATGGCGCACGCTGAAATTAGTGACTTATGGAGTAACAGAGAGTGGGGGGCTACGAATGGGTATAGAAGGAAGTTGCCCTAGGTGTGGCCTCCTGTTCGCCCGTGGTGGCAGGTCTCCAGGGCTAGTAGGTAGCTCACGAGGGTCAGCATCAACAGTAGAGAGTTCATTAATGAATCCTGCGAGCGGTATGCCCTCTTCAGTGTTTAGTGATTCACGATTTAAAAAAGGTAAACCCGCTATGGAATTAAAATCTGTTAAAGATGAGATGGCAGCGGCGGCTAAAGATCCTGAGCAAGTAAAATTACTAGCTTCGATGCTAATGTCGGAGGTTGGAGGAAGTGCTTTAAAAACCAAAGAAGGGAGAAGAGAGCTGGCGGGAGTGGCTCATACGGCGATTAACCGGTTAGGCGGAAGAACTAAGAATAGTGTCATGGATAGAGCAAGTGCGGGTTATTCTGGGCGTATGGGGGGAGAATCCAGGGCCAATAAAACTATGCAGGATGTTATCTTAGGGACTTCTGGTACAAAAGGGAGGCAAAAAGGGGACTTCAGGCCGTATGCCAGCGGAAATAAGGATACGTCATCTAAGCAATTTCATAAGATGGAAGGCTTTGCTCAAGATATATTAGAAGGAAATGTGGAAAATGAAGTAGGATCTGCTACTCAGTTTGTTCATGAAACTGGAGGTCGTGGCTATAATTTATCGCATAAGGAGATGGCGGAGAACAGGAAAGCACGTAAGGCAGGAAAGAGCGATGTGCATGCAGGGAATCCGCTAGCAAACCTTCAAACCAATGATAGCAATATCAACACTGCAAATATTCAGAGAGAGGGTAAGCCTGCTGCTAGATTTTACGGGAGAAGCGGCTTGGAGGCCTCTGATGCAAGAGAGCTAGACGAAGCTCAGACTGCTGATTGGGAAGGGGCACATGATTCTGATTAATAGCCCAAGGAGGCTTAAATAAATGACATCTATATCTGTAGTAAATGAATCTGATACGGTAGTTTCTGACTTTTCAAAGGTAATTTCAAAGTCTTTTAATCCGCATGAGGATAAGCAATTAAGAGTCCCGTTCTACCTAACCTCTTCTTACAGAAGAAGGTTAGGTATCGATGGTGTTTCAATGATGGTTAATCCAACTAGTATAGGCTTTTCACAGGAGAAGAGAATAACTAAGAAGTATACGCAAGCAGGAGCGGTATATTATCATTGGGCCAATAAGATGGGTCGAAATAATGATATTCTTGAGTTATCTTTTGCGGGGCAGACTGGAAATATGAATATTAGACTGGGAACGGCCATGAAAGGGATGTATGGGGATTTTCAGGGACAGTTGGGTACGCAGAGTGGCCCCTTAGAGTGGCTTAATAACCTTTCTGACAAGGCTACGAAGGTAGGAGATACCAACCTAGCCGTAGCTCTTCAGGGGGGAGATTACGCAGCCTCTGGAGCTGCTAAGATGGCTTCTTTTTGGAATCTATATTCGTTGACTCGAGAACCCGTGGTTGACCCGAGAACGGGTCAACCTGTGTATTATTATATTTCATATAGCAGCCCTTTGATGGGAAACACCTATGTTACATTTATAGGGCATTTTAGCAGTGTGCTTAGTTTTTCAGAGGAGGCAACTACTCCTTTTAATGCTCAGTACAATTTTGCTTTTACAGTTTTGGCGTCTACACCTTCTATGGATTATTTGTATCCAACGATGGTAAACAATTTGAGAACTGTATTTACGAACCCTTTGTAAGGAATAATAATGACTGACTATAGCATAGAAGAAGAAGTATTAAGAGACGCTGTTTATAAAGCAGGATTTCCCGCATATAAAGTATTTATATACGGGGAAGAAATATCCGCAGACGTTATGTCGGTCAGAATTAATCAATCAGGGGGGAGTCTAGAACGATCCCCTAGTACAGTAAGTATCTCTTTAGCTAATCCTATGGAGAAGTACACTTTAACTCATAACGATATGATATATGTAGGACGAGCAAAAGCGGCAATACATAAGGGGAACTATTGGCGGGATACTTACCTGAGGAAGTTAGGAGGTTCTGACGGTCTTGGTTCTGGTGCGGATGAGGTTTCCAGAGGTCCTTATAATGCAGATATTTTTGGTGATGAATATGAAAACCCAATTATGTCCAGGGATAGTACGTTTGCGGAGGGCCTTACCTCGGATGGTATTAATATACCGTCTGGAGATGGAAAGACGTCTAAGAAGCTGGATATAGCTGAGATTCGCGAGCTGGCTATGCGGTTTGCTACTGCTAGCGATGAAGAGATCATGTACACTTTAGCAGCTAGGGGGTTTGGGGACTTGACTGCTGCGGCGGCCAAGGTAGTAGCGGGCGAAATAAAGGTTGCTAAGAGTAATTATGAAAGTAATCCTAGTAATGAGCAAGCGTTTTTTGGGGAGTCTTTTACTGCAACTGACTCTGATATTGGATATAATATTAAGAGAGAGGTTATTTGGGATAAATTGCAGTATAAGCAAGAAGTAACGTACGAGGAGCAACTAGGTTATGTAAAGGAGAAGGAAGGTTTAATATTCAACTACCCTATTCAAGAGGGTGATTGTATTTTTAGTTTAAATGACCCAGTAAGAGTAGCACTAAGAGATCCCTTTGATACGCGAGTCTGGTATTGGTCTTTTACGGGGTTTGTGGATACATGGACGGAGAACTCGGGATCTAATTTGGATTCTACGCTTACAATAACGTGTACAGATGTTTCTAAAATGGCCAGATACGCGGTTACCGCAATAAACCCCGGAACTTCAGACGCACAAATAACAAGGGCTCTGACGAATATTGGAGAGAATACGGGAACTGAGTTAACTAAAACAGGTCTCCTTTCTACAGAGAAGAACTATGCTTATATGAACTTAGCTGATATTTTAGAGCTTACCTTCTTTGGTTCGGATTCGGTTGCGGATGGTATAAATTCTACCCTTGATTATAAGATGGAGCACCTATCCTCTATTGAGGACTACGATCAGCGAGTATTGTACGCAACTAATGAATTAGGAGTTCTTCGTAATACCCTAATACCACCTAACACAGATAAGCTTATGAAAATAGAGCAGTTGGATACTGTCATCGGGGAGGCTGTTAGGGAGATACGAGAAGGCGTTAATCGTAAGTATGAGAAGCTGAACTGGTCAGGCATCTCAGCTCCGCGCCCTTTTGATAAAGACAAGCAGAGAGTAGCCTTTAAGCGGGCGAGTGACGACCACGGGGTTCGGTACTGCGTGTTTGGTAAGGGGGAAGCAGACACACTAGACGAGAGCTACCACCTTACTAGAATAGAAACTTTATGGGAGTGGAATGAGCTGATTCATCATCGTGTTAAGAGATCAGACCTTAAAGATATGCTAGAGGATAATGATATTAAAGACGATGGACGGGTAACGGACAATAAAGACAGTCTTACGATTGAGCAGATAGTAGATGTTATTGGAAAAAATAAGCATGACTATCCAGTAGGCTACGGAAGGATTTTTTATTTAACTCCTGCTGGGATGACTGATGCATTAGGAGATGATGCAGTTGATCGAGTTTTTGGGGGAATAGACTCGTTCCACTCTGAGTATAAAGATCGATTGACTCTTATTTACGATGTGGCGGAAGAGGTAGAGTGGCGGTTTTATGCAACGCCTAAGGGGGACTTAGTGTTTGAACATCCCTTTTATGATTTAGATCCTGAAGAGTTTTTTCTAAAGGATTTTGTAGAGGGTAATACTCGTCCTACTATAGAGGACTATGACACGGTATTTCAGGAGCAGTATTCGGGGGGCTACTCAGATCCTAAGGATCTTACTGATATGGTGTTTGACCTCAACTCTGAGGATAAGTATGTGTTGGACTCTTTATTGAATCCTGAGTTTTCCTATCGAGATCATTTTACAGTAGGTATTGATGAACAGCACGATTTTAGTAATACTAATTCAGATAGAGGCTTAGTTACTGCCGTTAGGGTGCAGCCTAATACTATTGCAGGTCTTAGTTCCCTAAGTTTAGATAGTGAGCAGTACGTTTGGGTAACGGATAAGACGCTATTACCTACTCTTGGTTTTAGGATAGTAGACGAGGGATCTAAGGTACATATTGTGGGACAAGGAGAGGGGACTAAGGCCTACTGTGCGCTTAAGCTTATGCAGCGTAACTCTGAAGCGCGTAATTTAGGAATAACTACGGTGCCTAAGTTTGGATTGATGGTTAATAGACCTCTTCATTGGAAGTATAGGAACTACTATTGTAACATAGTCGGATGTAACCACACAATATCGTGGAATGGTGAGGTTATGACCACTATTAACACAAACCAAATACGGGCGTGGTCTGGAGAGTCGGATGCGTCAGGAAAACCTAAATACCATCATTTTGGGGCCGGTAACAAGCCGTTTGATTGGATGAGGATTATTAAGAGAGACTACTCAGAAGATGATTTTGCTAAGAGGCTTAAGGAGAAAGTTAACGAGCAGCAGCCTGGAACTCACGATGTGGGCCCGTATGCTCCTGGAGCCGGACAAGGTAGCATGCTAGATGTTGATCCTACTGGGGGTCTATAATGGGTAGTAATGCAACTATACCCGCGTCTGGGTCTTTTATTTCTCGTAATCTTAAGGATAAAAATTACTTTAGTAGTATTCACATAGTACGTGTACTAAGCGTAGACGTACCCTCTGGACTAATACAAGTAGGTGCCCCAGTAAATGATACACTACGCATGCCGTTACTAGGCCTATCTGTTCCTCCGGATGACAGTAACAACCAACAGCCTAACCCTAAGGCCTCTAGTTGGGGCAGGTACATACCTCAAGTAAATGATATGATATTGGTAGCGTTTGCTACGGATGGAAAGCCTTATGCAGTAGGACATAGCTCAATATCCTACAACTTCATGGCCGCTGCGGATGCAGAGCTTGAGGGTGAAGGCGGTATAGGGTGGGGGTTTGTATCAGGAAAGACGCTAAAGCCCGGAGACTGGGATTTTAAGGCCTCTAGAGGCGCTACTCTATACTTAGGTGATAAGGCTACATTAGGGTCTAGTATTTGCTCGCTTACTCTGAGTCAGAATTCTCAGGATCTTACGCTGAGCGCCCCTCTTTCGATACAGAAGGCTGGTAATTCTATAATCAGGTACGGATCAGCTCGGAGGCTCGTACTACCTACAGACCCGAGCGAGAGCTTCTTGTACGCACTATCTCGTCCTGAACTAGCACAAGAATTCACAGTAGATCTTAGGTGCAATAATTTAATTCCAGGTGGATTGAGTCTGGCATATTTTAGCATGGGTGATGTAATTGACGAGCTGAAGAAGACGGTTCAGGTATCTAACACTGGTTTTCCGGTTAGAAGATCATTTTCGGCTACTGACATTACCGGATTGATTCCTTATTACACGGAAACGGTAGACGCCGGGGGTAATTATGAGCTTGGGGCTCCGTTTGCCTTTAGTTTTAAATGGACTACTCCCGCAGCAGCATGGGAGGTCATAAGTCTTAGTACTAGCATTACTAGTTCGACAACTATGAACTTAACCTCTATTGCTACAATGACTTTGGATAGCGCCATTATTAAAGTGGGGGCTTTGGCGGCTAGCCCGGTAGTTAAGGGTACTGAATTAGTTGCGGCGTTTACTAAGTTTAGTGGGATAATGACCGGGTTTACTACTTCAGCAACTGCCCCCGATCCAACGGGGGTTACCTCAGGAGCAGCCTGGGCCGCTCTAGCTGCCAATTTACTAATACTAATAACTGATTTAACTGCAGCCCTATCCAAGAAAGTGGTGGTAGAATAATGTCAATAGCGGTACCAATAGCACAATGCATTCTCAACTTTTTCTACGGAGCAGCGTCTGCGCTGCTCCTAATGTTGAAGGCCTTTTTAGAGAGTATGCTAATATTTGTTGACTCTAAGATTACTGAACTGAAAGCAATTATTGCTATGGCTGATATATTAGCAGTGGCAGCAGAGACAGCCTGGGCTTTCTTTGAGGCAATTTTAGATCAGTTGAAGAATGCTTTATTGGGAGGAATTCAAGGCTTAGGTCCTGCAAGTGACCTATGCCCTGAATTCTTCGCATACTTTACTGATCCTGTGGTAGCTCTTATAGAGTCTTTTTCGGTATTCGGGATTTATAAGGATGCTCTTGTGGATGCTCTATCCTTTTCGGCTAATTTTAACAGGTTGTTTATTTATTGGGACACTCTTAAAGCAGTATTTGTAGAATTGATAGCTGTGTTAGATGACGCAATTCTGTTAGCGAAGGAGAAAGAAGCTGCAGCCATTAAAGCAGCAGGAGAAGGAGCTTTAATATAATGTCTAAAACTTTAAAATTCCATAACGGAGATATGGTAAGATCATATCTTAATAGTAGTTATAACTATGTTGAAGATAAAGAGAAAGTTAGGCAGGATGTGAAGCTGATGTTAACCTCTGGAGTACGGAAATCCACGGGATTGGGGTGTGGATTAGATGAGGTTGTTGGCCAGTCAGATAACAACCCAGTTTGTGCATATGCTCAGTTTCCTATAGTATTTGAGTTTCAGACTAGGTTGAGAGTTGGACTGTCCAGATTGAAGTCTGCACAACGGAGGCGGCAAATACGTCAGAGGACTCCGGGTGAGTTGATTTTTGATTTTACTCCAGCTGAAGTTTGGATGGATAACGGAGACCCTAGAAATTATAAATGGAGTGTTAATATCATTACTGAAGATGGGAAGTCTAACTTTTCCATAGGAGGGGCTGCAAGGTTATAAGATGGCGATAAGTAAAATAAGTGCTAATGAGTTTTCTACGAGAATATCAGAAAGTGTTAATGATAGAGATTCTTCTATAGATACGACTATTGGGCCTATTCGGGACGTGTTCATTGACCCTTTTTCAGATGTTTTGGAAAATCAGAACGATAGGATACTGTATCTAAACAGCTTGCTGAGTTTGAGGAACGCAGGGTCTTTGGTTCCGGATGATGTAGATGATGTAATCTCAAATGAAAATATGGTGAGGTGGCAAGGGTCCAGATCTATGGTAACTCTTACCTTTTCTAGAACTGCTAATTTTGCCTCGGACTATACAATTCCTGTTAATTTTCCGGTAGCTACAATATCAGACCCAAATACGGGGAATATAGTCACGTTTAAGACGGTAGAGACTAAAACAATGACTTCTGCTACTATGAGCAGATATTATAATCCAGATACTGAGCAGTATGAGCTGGATGTTCTAGCAGCTAGCGTACCAACCGGGATAACAACTCAAATTGGAGCAAATACTATAACAAACATGATGAGAGGGCTGGATGGCTTTACGGCAGTCACTAACAAGTCAGCTACTTCAAATGGTAAATCAATTGAAACTAACGCAGACTTGGCTAAGCGGTACTTTCTACACGTAGAAGGCGCTCAAATAGGAACTCCCGCAGGGCTTAAGAGGTTTATTCTTGATAACATTAGTGGGGTTACAGATGTTTATGTTGTTTATGGAAATAACGCTTCATTAACTAGACAAGCTGCGGATGCGGGAGCTATTGATGTGTGGGTTTTGGGAGAATCGGCCCTCTCGAGTACCTATGCGACTGTGTATAACGGCGTTGAAACCCTAAATGCTATGCCCTTTCAGCCCGTAATACGGGTTAACTCTGTGAAAATGGCGACTACGCCTTATACAGAGGGAGTTGACTATGAAGTGGTTACTGGTTCGGGTGACTATGCCTATAGTAATCTGGCTACGGACGGTATTAAGTGGATAGCTGGAGGAGCTGCTCCAACAGTTGGGTCCGCAGTTACTATTACCTATGAGTATAATGCCTTGGTTGGCTTGATGGACTCCTACTTCAAACAAGAGGAATACTACGAGGGTGGATCTGACAGGCTTTTTAGGTGGGCTCAAGAAGAGAGTATTGAAATTGAAGCTAATTTGAAAGTACGGTCAGGAAATCCTGCTTCCATAGTGACTCTTGTGAGAACGGCAGTAACAAATTATGTCAATGCATTGAGATTGGGAGATAATTTAGAGGAGTTTGATATTGATGCTGTGGTCTCAACTATCTATGGAGTAGATAACTGGACTTATGTAACGTTAGCGGTATCTGGTGCAGCATCTGGAACGATAAGTGATATAGAAGTAGACCCTAATAAGTACGCTAGACTAGCTGCTGCTGATCTAGTTATAAATTTGGTGTAATAATGAAGTATTATACCTTTTTATATGGTTCGGGTGTTTTATACGGGAGCGACGCTATTTTTAGTTCGTTATCTCCGGAAACGGGACCTTCTACAGGAGGGGGCCAGTTTATACTACTGGGCGCTAACCTAGAGTATACGGGCAGTGATGATGATTTCTCTGGTGCTGTTCTAGATGCTGCTAAGTGGACCGTTATTGCGCCTGCTGGGACGGGCACTGTAACCGCTGGGTCTGCTCTGGACCCTAATCTTAAGTTAACTACGGGGCTCACTGCAGGAAGTGTTGCTGGGATCGAATCTGTAGCTATTTTTGAAGATACTCAATTTGAGACTAGAGTCAGGATAGGAGCTTTGACCTCCTATCCTGCCGTTAAAGCAAACTTGTATACGATGCAACTTTATATAGATGCTAATAATCATGCTGAAATAGCAGTTAATGTT
>Ga0208769_1000180_pt1 | contig 33831 bp, 78 predicted proteins | sample AntAceMetag02UKC_FD_184768 | JGI IMG/M metagenome (GOLD analysis project Ga0208769, IMG submission 184768) | Saline lake microbial communities from Ace Lake, Antarctica- Antarctic Ace Lake Metagenome 02UKC (SPAdes) (version 2) | ecosystem: Environmental > Aquatic > Non-marine Saline and Alkaline...
TGGATGATTGTTGGTTTGTTCCCCATCTTAATGTTGAAGCTGGTTGCTTAACATAGACTTGGAGATTTTGTCTTGGTACGATCAAATTTACTTGATACATCTCATCCATTTTTGGATTTAACTGGTTTACAGTTGCATCAGAACTTGTAGCACCTGCAGTAATAGAATCTGCATTTGTAACTGGGAGAATTAATGTATCTTTTCCACAAATTTGAAAGTATTGTCTTTCAAGTTGAACATTATCGCCAATAGCGAATCCACTTTTATAATCAATTATTGTCGGCATTGTGTGTGTGACCTCCTTATAGTCGTTTTTTGTTTTGTGAAATACGCCCACCTAAAATGTTTTTCATTTTAAGGAGAGTGCTTCTTGCTTCATAGACAACTCTTCATCTTCACATAGGACAATTCCTGCCCTAATTATATACTTATTTGTTTTTTAAAAAAAATAAAAAAAAATAAAAGTTTTTACCCTTATGGAGCAAGAACTTTACCTTTCTTCTCTGCTACATATCCCCAGAATACCATACTCTCTGAAGGGTTTGTAGTTGTACCGTTGTTATAAGCGTCGATCTTTAGATTGGTCAATTGGTCAATCATTACTGGTGCGAAGAATATACTCTTATCTTGCAATCCAGAACACATATCAACTGGTCTATCCATTTTCTTAGCTCCACCAGCAGTCATTCTTACTGATGTAAACAATGGTGAAGATTCTTTGTAACTTATACCATAAATTGTAATCCATCTCTGGTTTTCGATTGTTAAATCGTTAATCAAAGTAGCCCAACCACTTGTTGCAGTTACATCATATGTAAACGCAGGGTTAGTCATTTCAATATCTTCTGGTCTTAAATCACGTAATTCAATATCATTTATAGCTAAGCTCTCTTGCGCTCTAGCAAAAACCATTTGTTTTGCTTTATGCGCATTTTGAAGCTCGTCTCCTCTTAATTCAAAATATACCATTTTTCTTTTTCCTCCTTTGGTTCAAGTTTAATTAATCACCTTTAAGGGAATTAATCCTTGTAAAACCGGTTTTTTTAACTGTATTATTATTTAATCTCTACTAGGTTTGCACCGTAAGTAGGGACTGTTGCTTGTTTTTGCATCATAGCTCTTTTAACAGGCATTCCTTGTCTTTTCATAGCTGTTTTCATAGCAGGTCTCTTAGCATACATTGCATACTTAGGATCTTCTTGATAACTTCTAACTATTTGTCCAAGAGACTTAGTTAAGGCTACTGTTCCAGCAGTCAAAATACCATTAGCTACTTCGTCTTTTAATTTTAACTCTTTATTAAATAGTCCAACTCCTAGACCTAAAATTGCTACTCCCCCATTTATCCAAAGAGATTTATTACTCCATACTGAATAAGCTGGGTCTGTTTCTGGAATTGGTAGGTCACTAGCGTCTTTTTGAGGGTATTTATTATTTACATAATCCCCTAAAAAACCTACACCAAATCCACCTAATCCACCAACTATAATTGGCATTGCATTTTTATTCATTGTTATTTACCTCCGTATCTTTCTTTAATTCTAAATATTATTCTTGTGTGTGTAGAATGAATGTTCTTTTTGTCATATTTAAATGTTTGGTTTTAATGAAGTGGTAATTTACTTAGAAAAAGCTTTTACACAGATGAATCCTATAATTAGAGATGTACCTATTAAAAATAATGGTTTGGCATAACTTTTCTCATCTTCTACTGAATTGGTAGTGATTGGTAGTGATTGGTAGGAGGGATTTAGTTTATCTAAAGAACAAACACTATCTTTACAATTTAAAGTAGGATCCTCTATTATTTCTCGAAATTCATTTCTTAATTCTCTTATCTCATTAACATCAGGAGGATTTTTATTTCTTGCTTTATCAAACTTGTCTTTAAATTGACTAACTTTTTTTGCTAATTCTGGATTACTTGTATGTTCTTTAAGTTCTCGTAAATGATGGGCACTACATAATCTCCCATGTTTTGAAAAACACCAATTATGGATAGGAATCTCATTACTTCCAGTAAGATGCTCTTCCATAGCCAAGATATTATCTAAAGCACCATCTGTATTATATTTAATTAATCCTTCATCAGCCATCTTATAATAATATTGACCCCACTACTCCAACTAATGCTCCAATTCCAGCACCCATTATAATTGATTGTGTTTTTTGTTCTTTTATTTCAATCATATAACCTATATAGCCTCCAACGGCTGTTGTGGTTGTAACAAGTAGTAATCCCATATTATTTCCTCCTTAAATCGGGCATCTTTTCAATGCAGATTTCAAACTCAAAAGTTTTCCATCAATTTCACAAATTGGTACATATTCTAAACCCTTTTTATCAACTAATCCTGGGCTTTTATTAACATCAACACATTTAAAATTATAACAAAGTTTTCCACTTTTTTTTAATTTCTTAATTTTCTTTTTTGCATCTTGACAATGTGGACAATCTTTAGCTATGAATAAAGTGGCTTTCTTCATAAAGGAATATTATCTTAAGTATATTTAAATGTTTGGGAGAATTTATGCTGGTTCTTCTGTTTTTGATGTTTCCATTAAGTATAATGCTAAAAAAGTTGCTCCAAAAGATAATGCAGAAGCCATAATTACTGTTCCTGCATTTACTGATTTTTGTCCTTTAAACTTAGAAGCTAACACTAAAGAAGCTAAACCACCTGCAACTCCAGAGGTTATTGCAAATACGGTCTGCGCTGAAGTGGGATATAACCATTTTGCCATAAATTGAAAAAGGATCTAAAGTTTATAAATCTTTCTCATTTTTATCTTATACTTCTTCTCCCAGAAATCTCTTTTATAATTTGTATTTAGATGACATTTATAACATAAACTAATCAAATTAGATTCGGAATTATTATTTTTCTGATAATCAAGATGATGAATATCTAACCTTCTTTTTTTCTTCAAGAATCTTATATCTTTTTGGGCAATACCACATTCTTGACATTTATAATTATCACGCTTTCTAATTTTCGCTTTTAGTTTTTTATTGAATTCTTGTCCGTAAGGTTCATAAGAAATACCCCCATGATAATTCGGATGTCTCTTTAGGTCTTTAAAGTTATTATTTTCTCTTTTTCCTGTACATTGAGTAGAGCAAAAGTAATTTTGAGTTATATTCAATCTTTTATTACAAATCAAACAACATTTACCATCTTTTCTTAATTTAGAGTTAAATCTTTTTTTATTTTCAGCTATTTTAACCCTATTTCTCTTATAATGATCTCTAGCTAGTTTTCTTGCTACTTCCAAATTATTTCTATACCATTTCTTAGTATATTCTCTACATCTCTCTGGATTTTTTCGATATAACTCTCTATCTTGTTTCCTTAGCTTTTCTAGATTATTTTTTCGGTAATGCCTTTTTGCACATAAATTTGAACAGAACTTTTTATTATGAACTTCTTTGATAAATTCTTTACCACATTCAATACAATTATCTTTTAATCTAATTTTTCTTTTGTGGATACTTCTCCAAATTTTTTTACATTTTAGAGAACAAAATCTTTTATTTGGAACAGCTTGAATAAAAGTATTATTACATTGGACACACCTTTTTATAGGGTTATTATACTTTCTATATTTTAAACTACAATCAATAGAACAAAATTTCCTAGGATAACATGGAAAATAAACAAAAGACTTATAACAATACTTACATTGTGTTTCTACCATAGTTTATCCAAACTATGTAGGGGGTTTATTTTATATAAGCCTTCCTACAAAATTATTAAAAAATTAAGGGATTAACCTTACTTCTCCCCTTTTAGAAATAAAATTATCTTTTCTTTCCTTTGGGTTTTTTCTTACATTTACGACCCTTTACTGGAGATTTTAACTTTCCATATTTACATGCTTTTTTTCTTGCCATTTCTAATCACCTCTTTTTTCCTTTTGGTTTTTTCTTACAATATACTTTTCCACCCTCTTTTGTAGTTCTAGGCGAAGATAATTTTCCAAATTTGCACTTAAGAGATTCTTTTTTATTATCACTTCTCCGTCCACCAGCTTTACTTTTCTTTTTTGCTGTTTTAGATTTATCAATCGCTAATCTATGAGCAGGAGTCATCTTTACTTTACGACACTGTCCTTTTCTCACACCTGTTTTAACGACACCTTTTGAACATTTCCTTTTTACCATTTTTAGTTTACCTCCTTATTTATATAATCAATATTATTTTTCAGTTATTTAAAGTTTTGGTTTTTATTTCTTTTTCAGAAAGAAATAACCTAATGCACCTAATACTCCAACTCCAAGTAAGATTCCCATAATTGAACCATTACTTTTTTGACTACTATATGTAGCTAAACTTGCATATCTTCCAACTCCTCTAATGGGTGCTTGACCAGAAGTTTTACGCCCATATCTTCCAACTCCTCTTCCTGGAGCCTGACCAGAAGTTTTACAATCACTACATCCTCTAATTATTGTAGGATTACAACCACCATAACAATTACCCTTTCCTAAGCCTGTTAAAGCACCTTGTCCTAAAGGACCAGTTCCATCATAATTTACCATTTTATTTTTTCCTCCTTAATATCTTTGAATTTTTTAGCATTAGCATCTAGCTATTAATACAGATACAGTTTTACTACTAAATTTTTTCTTTAATTTGAATGCAGATTTTTTATCATTTACATAATAAATATCTGGGAAATCAAGTTTAGATTTACTACCAACTAAAACCTTATACTTTGTTAAACATTTATCTTCCATATTTAAATCCTCCCTTAATATTTAATCTTCATTTCATCTTTGAATTTTTCACCATTCAAGTACCATATCTTTTTTTTCTGACTTACTCTTTTACCTACACCTAGATTTTTCAAAGCTAAGTTAAGATGATCTTTAGTAGTTTTAGTTTCATATCCACAACTTGTTAAAGTTGCAATTCTCTTTTTCTTATCTACTTCTACAATAGGGCAATTATGAAGTTTATAAGTAACATTATCTTTATTATGAGCAATAATCTTACTATTATTAGTCTTACAAGCTATACCTGTGCCTTCTTTTGCTTTCCAATGCTTATCTCCCCAATGAGTAGCTTCTTCAAAAATCTTTGCACATTCAGTTTTTGTTGCCATTATACCTTACACCTATCACTTGCTACCTTGAATAGCTTTTGTCTTTCTGTCTTTGATTTACCTTTAAGTTTGAGTGCTTTTAATTCTTTACTCATACAATTTACTCTTTTTTTCATCTTTGGTGATAATTTTCTTTTTTTCTTTACCATTTTATTTTTCCTCCTAAGCTGTAATAGTTACTGTATCTATATTTGACGTTGCTAAAAATAATCCACCAATATCATAAAGTATTGCTTTTAACTCTATAATTGCAGGTAATGGAAGAAAATCATCTTCTTCAATAATGAAAGTTATTGTATCACTTGGTAATTCATGTTGGGTATATTCATGAGGTATTCCATTGATTTTAATTAATATAATTACATAACTTCCATCAGGATAGTTTTGACTTTCCCAAATAGTTGATAAAGTATCTCCAACGTGTGCAGTTTGTGATTGCACTCCATTAACTAAAATCTTTAAAGAGATTATAGGTGGTGTTGATTTTGCCTTCTGACTAAGCAATATAGCTCCACCTAAAAGTGCTAAAATTCCTATACCAATGATTATTGTTTTATTATTCTTTGCCATTTTAACACACCAACCCCTGAACTTGATATTTTGGAGATAAAGGATTTATTAAAACTCCTTGACCTGGTTCTGTTTCACAATAAACTTCAATATAATATCCTGTGCAAAAGTCATCTGCTGAATCTAAAGTCCATTCAGTATCCCAAGTATATGTACTTGATTGACCATTTAATAAGGATATTTGATTACTTTTATGAATCTCATCATAATTCTCATCATATATGATAACTACATACTTATTTGTGCATGTAGAATTATTTTGGATTGTTACATTAAATTTAACTTCATCAGTTCCTAACCAATCTTCTATTAAAACACCTTGTATGTTAGTAACTTGACCAGTACAAGGACATTCTGGAAGTGTTCCACTATCTTTATCTTTCATTAAAGTATAAGCAAAATATGCTCCTAATCCTAAAATTCCTACACCAATTAATAATTTAGTTTGCATATTCATAGTTTTTCCACCTTTGTTTTCTTTTTACCATCCTTATAATATTCTGTTACTTTTTTAACAACTTTTTTTCCAGTTTTTTTTGCTGAGGTTGTAATCTTCTTTGTAGCTTTTTTTGTAGACTTTTTAGTTTTTTCTCCAAAAATACCCATACTAGATAATGCATAAATCCCTCCAACTACAACTAAACCAATTCCTGCATATTTAATTGCACTACTTATACCACCAGTTATAGAAGATTCATTTGCTAATTCTTCTTCTTTTACTAAATATATTAATTTCATTTCTGGTGGAAGACTATTAATTGCTCCATAATGTTCTATTTGATCTGAAAATTCTCTCATAAACCATAAAGACCCCATAACAATTCCAACTCCTGCTACACCCAATAATATAGCTGCACCAGCAGTTAAAGTAACTGCTCCTATCACACCAGCAGCAACAGCAATAATTCCAATTCCAACAACTGCGGCAGCTGCACAAAAAATCATACCTAACCAGGGTGCTGGACTACCTCTAACTCTAACAACAGCATATACTTTTCCATTCTTTTCAGTTACAAAAGATAAGATTTTATCTGGATCAACTCCTTCTAATGCATAAGCTTTTTTTATTTGCTTAGAGATTTCTCCTGTAGATTGATTAATTAAACTTTGATATTGGACATCATACGGAACTTCAATTGTAATAAATTGATCTCCTACTTTATCTGGTGAAACTTCATAATAACCTAGCCCTGATCCAATAACCCAAATAGTATCTAAACCTTTCTCCATAATTTCTGTTACACAAGCTAAGGTTCCAATTCTAGAAGGCTCTGGTCCAAACTCACAAATTGGTAAAATATCAATATCTCCTGATCCTCCAGTACAAGCAAAGATTCTATTTCCATTTACTGTAGCCAACCTTATGATTCCACCACAGAAGTTTATTGGTGCTGGTAAAATAGTACCATTTGCTACTAAAAGATTCGCAACTCCACAAACATTTTCTCCTCCTACAATTATTAAATCTTCATTTAAGGTATTTAAAATATTTTGAGCAGAACCTATATCTGTTTTTGTATTGATTACTATGTCTGATGTATTTAGAAAACTAGCTATTGATTCTACAGCAACTAAATCCAGTGAATTTCCATAAACTATCTTTACCATCTTATTTTAATCTCCAATATTTATGCATTAATTGTAAGACTCTCCTCATCCATTATTTCTCCTTCAAAAATTAACCTTACTGAAATAGTATGCTGACCTGAACCCACAGGACTTACACCCATTAAATTGTCACCTACTGGTGAACAGGTATTACTAGCTAAAGATCTATTTAAATTGTGTTGAATTTGTCCATCTAATAAAACTTGGATCTTAAATCCGACAGGACAATTTGAATAGTTACAATAAGCATATCTGAAATATACTTGATTATTTGGAGGAGTTGGTCCCGATACATAATAAAGGTCTGTTATTTTTAAAAATACAACACAGAGGTCATCCTCTACTTGGACATACTGACTATCTTTTACAGTATGCCCAGTTTCTTCAACAGTTACCTTTACCTTAACATTATAATTCCCAGCTATTTCAGTTGAAAAAGACATTTCTCCATTTTTAATACTAGCCCCACTTACATTATTAAATGTTTGGGAATCCTTTTGTTGTCCATCTACATATAATTTAGCTACTAGATCACTACTACATCCTGGATTAAAAGTTGTATTAATTTCATATTCTACATCTATAGTATCTCCAACATTTGGACTATTTGGGTCTATATCTGTAATAGATACACTTAGTGGATACTCACATTCTGGAGTTCCACCAACTGTAAATTCTCCTGTAGATACTGGTCCTGTACAATCATGATATACTCCTTGTTCATCAATTGCAGTAGCAATATAAGTAAATTCATAAGTCTTTCCTCCTTCTGCTATAAAAGTATATGGTGCTAAACTCATTCCAGTCCCAGCAGGAATATTTGGAAGACTATATGATTTTAATGGTTGAGAATTTGGGACTGTTTCATCATATAAATCCACTACAATATCTCCACTAACTAAACCTGTATTTTGAACATCTGCTTCTAAAAAGACCATATCTCCAGCAATAGGATTTGAAGGAGAATATCCAACATCTACCATTTTAGGATATAGTCCACTTGGTGTACAAGGTTCTCCTGATGGTATTCCACAACTAATTGCTGGAAAATTTAATATATTCCCACAAGGTATCTCTTGACCATCATCTGTTATTAAAAATGCCTTGGCAGTATAATTATAAGCAGTATTAAATTCAAACATTCCATCTACAAAAACTATATTCTTTGTTTGACCTTGTGATAAAGAAGTTGTAGTTTGTTTTCTAAAAGAGCCATTCCTACTTAATTCTATCTTTATATCAGATGCAACAGCACCATTATTTAATACATCTAATTCAAAAGAAACTATACTTGTTGGAAATACTTGTTGTGCAGAAACAACAGGATCCATTAAAAATAGATTTGTTCCTTCAGGACTACATTCTACTGGTCCTTCTTCTACAAAAAATGGTCCTTTAACATCTACTAAAGTTCCTGAATCTTTATCAAATAATTGAACATAAAAACCATCTACAATATCTACAATACTCCAACTATTATCCCAATTACTTGTAAGAGTGGTATTCCAAGTCTGACCTGGATTTACTGAAACACCGAATACACTAGGAGCAAGTTCTAATTGACATGAAAGAGGATAAGGAACAACAATATTATCAAAACTACAATCTGCTGTTTTTGAAACTGCTACAATATAATTTCTCTTAATGGTATCTATATTTTCAATATCTACTTCTATATCTATTTCATCATCCCCCAACCAATCAGGAATCACAGTATATTGTACATTTGTAATTGATCCTTTTGGTTCTTCTTCTTCTATTAATATTGGTCCTACAACTTGTTTTTCTCCTTTAGTTTTTTCTACTAATTTTAAATAAAATTGAGTACCAACTTCATTCGGTTGATCTATAAACATAGAATCTCCTGTATCTATTATTATCCATTTAGTTTCATTAGGGTTAATTTCTTTCCAATTATACTTTTGAATTAGACCCAAAAAGGTTTCATAAGGTCCACTTAATGCTCCTTCAAAATCTGGTGGAATAGGGTTTGGCAATCCTAATTCATAAATCTCTTGTTGGTTTTCATCTAATAAATAAACTCTATATTCTCCCTTCTTTGTTCCTGTATTCTTAACTGGAATTTGGATTCTTATTTCATTATCAGCATGTAAATTATATAATACATTTTCTTCTATAATTGTACCATTTGGTTCTCCATCAGGAATAGTTGTTCCTTCTGGTAATAATCCTACAGAAGCTATGAATCCATTATCTTGAAAGTCGATATCTGTTGCTCCACCAGGTAAAGTATATCCTTCTTTTTCAACATTAATATTATGAGTTCCTTGAGTTAAAACAACTTGTTCCCCATTATATGTCTGATCTTGTATAGGGTATTGATTTCCATCTATGATTAATTTAACATCTGAGACAAGGTCTTCTGTAGTTTTAGAAGCATCAAATATAACAAAATTTCCAGATAATAAAGTTCCTTCTCCTTCTTGAATTAAATCTATCTCTAATTCTCTAATTATTCCTGCTTTTTCTATTTTGATTGGACCAAATTCTTGTGTAACATATCCAACTGCTTCTGCTTTAATGAAATAAGCATCAAGTTTAACTTCAAAGTCTAAAAAAGGAGTTTCTACTGTAGAAGTGAACTCAATTGGTTCCTCTACTTTTTCTTTTTTACCATTCAATAATGTTATAGTTGTAGTAACTGGATCAATATTTTTAACTTTAATCATTCCTTTACCTTTTTTTAAAAGAAGATAAGCCCCAATACCTAATATTCCTGCCCCTAACAAAACCCCAGGTACATTCCCTTTCTTTTTCTTTGCTTTCTTTGTCATCTTTATTCGATCTCAAATTCAATAGACTGTTCTGAAATATCAGCCATCATAAATATCCAGTTTGCATTAGGTTTTACTGCTGTTTGAAAAACATACTCAGCAGATTCATCTGGATCTATAATAAGTGACTTTTTTGAATTTGGCACATCTAAGCCAGTAGAATTATTAAAAAGCCAAACATTTACTATCTTTTGATCTGGATAATGATTTAACAAATGAGTTTTCACTGTATAAGGGTTTTCACTTAGAAATAAATCAGAAACTTCTATTTTAGGTTCTTTCTTTTGCCTTCCGAATAAATAATACCCTGAAGCAAATCCCAATCCTATATAAATTATTGATTTTATCATTATTATGGATTAAATTTATTTATTGTTTCTCTGGAATTGGCAACTAATGAATAATCACCTTCTAATAATGGTTCACCATAGTCAAGATATTGAGGTTCTTGAGCAATTGAACCTAAAACTTCTGTACCAGGTACAATATTACCTGCTTGATCTTGAACTTCAAGACTAGCTAACCTATCATCTGGATAGTTATTAAATATCTTTGCTTTAACAAAACCAATTGGGAATGTAGGGCTAGTATTTGTTGTTTCAAAGTCCCTTATTTCTAGTCCATATTGGTTTTTCTTTTTAAAAATAAAGTATGCGATACCTAATCCTGCTCCAAATAAGAGTAATTGTTTTATCATCGTAGAAAGAGTATTCTTTTTTAGTTATTTAAATGTTTTGGTTTGAATGGTTTTATATAATTAAGTAACTTATACAAATAAAGAAAAATAGAAACCCCGAAACCCTCGGCAGGAAACAGGAAATCTAGTATAAAGTTAGTTCTACATGTTTAAATCACTTTCGGTATTAAGAAAAAATAGGGTGACCGAAGCCACCCAAGTATCAACAATCGGTGCTGAATATAAAAAAAGGGTCTAATATAGACCACTTACGATTAAAGCAAATTCTGGTTCGTCTTCAGGTACTATTACTTTGATCTCTCCATCCTCATAAGAGTCTTCAGGAGATTCTACTACAATACCTTTAGCAGTTAGTACATCCTCTTCAACATTACGTAAGCTGTTTCCACCATATAATGTATCTAAGTTTCCTAATACAAAGTCAGGAATCAATTGTAAGTCACCAAATTCAAGAGCAGAGGATAATTCTAATTCACTATCTCCTAACTCTACATTTGTAACTTCAACATAATTTCCATCTTCTTTAGCAAAGAATTTACCAGTTGTAGTCCAAAGCACTTCAGTATAGTCGTCTTCAGAAGTTTCTAACTCTCCAGAAATAACAACTACATTTTCAACTGATCCATTAATTTCTTCTGAATCAATTTCAAACTCATAGTTAAAAGTATCTGGTTTATTATCTAAAGCAAATCCGAATTTGAAGTAATCAGCTAATACAAGCTCATCTCCAACAAATAAAACTTCTTCATCTGCTTCGTCTGCTCTTACTTCATAACTAATTCCAAAGTAACCTTCAGTTGTATCAATAGTCCACTCCCATCCTTCAATGTAAGTATCTCCATCTTCAACTGTTTCTTTTACTTTTTCACCAATGTAAAGTATAGCATTTTCATATATTGGATTTTGTTCATCAAATACAGAATCTACATAAACTTGGATTCCATCTTTGAAAAGTGTTTCTCCAACATCTTTGCTATATGCTTCACCATCTACTTCTAAAAGAGCTACATCTGTACTAGCTTTCAAGAATTTAACTGTGTGATTTCCAATAACATATTCTTCACCAGAGTATAAAGAAACTTTTTCTCCTTTAAGAATAGTTATCTCTGCATTGTCTGCTCCAACTAATTCAAGTTCATTTCCAAAAAATTCAACTTCTAAAGAATCTTCTGTAGAAATATCACTCCAATCAAAGTCATCGTCATCAATCATAAACTTATAAGTAATTGCTCCAGAATGTTTAAAGATTAATGCTGGTTCACTTTCAAAGTCACTGTCGAAGTCACCGCTATTTGCAACAATTAAGTCTTTAGAGAAATCCATTTCAGTTTTAGCCTTGTATGTTTCACCATCAAAACTAACTTTTCCATCAAATAAGAATCCTTCAAGATCATCGTCGTCTAGTGTCTTTTCAAAATTTCCACCAAGCTTAACTTCGTCAAGCACATTAAGTGCATTCCAAGTTGGGGTATATTCTAAAACTTCTTCAGTTAATGTTTCATTAACTGTTTCATTAAGACCTGTTGGTACGTCTACTGTGTCATTAACTACATCATCTACTATTGGTGTAGCAACTGGTTCATCATTAGCATTATCACTTGTACAAGCACATGTACCTAATAATAAAGCACCGACAATAGAAACAGCACCTACGCCTTTAAAAATATTTTTTAAATTCATATTTATCCCTCCTATATAGGATTATTCTTTGACTTATCTCAGTTTAGTAGGTTTTTAAGCTTTTTGTATGTCTAATTTCAACAAAGGTATTTTAATGCTCCTTTTACTTAAATAAGCTTAAAAACATCTCCATTTATGAATCTAAATCTTTTATTTAACTGATATCACCTCTATTATTTAATTTATTGCTCTTTTTAATTATCTCTTTTTCTTAGAAAATTTCTAGAGTAGAGACCCTATGATTTCGTATGAAGCTTTCTCTCAACCACTTCTAGAAAACCACTTAATACCTAGATAATCCGAAAACTATATAAGTCATTAACACCCATATAATCTATTGATATAATAATTGAGGTAAATAAAGTGAATAAACCATCAAGAACTAAAGGTTATGAAGGAAAAAAGATTGCAAAATTATATTTTGAAAGTTTAGGTTTTTCTCCAGTAAAGACTAAAAAATATGAAGCTTACGACTTTTCTGTTAATATTAATAATAAGGTGTATGGTGTTGCTGTTAAGTATGGTAAGAAGTTTATGCTAGATACAGAAAGACTAGATCAGATAATGGAAGAGATGCTTATTCCTGCACTTTTCATTATAAAAGATAATAAACAATTTGCTTTTCTTATTAATGATACAAAAATACTAGAAAAAGGAGATACAAATGGTGAATGAAGTTATTGATGAACAAGAGACAGAAGCAGAGAAAAAACCATATCTTTGTGATGGGTGTGGAAAAAGATTTGTTAATGCAGGAGGATTAGCATTACATAAAGCTAATAAAAATTGTGGGAATCCTACCACTAATAAAAAACAAAGAGCAAAAGATCATGAAAAAAGGATGGAAACTCTGAAAGAAGCAGATGATGAAATAGAACTTAAGGAAAATATCACAAAGAAAAAGAAAACTATACTAATTAAACAGTCAGATAGATTAGATGCAGAAACTCTAGCGATAGCACAGATGTTAATTAATACGGGAACTGCTAATAGTTTATCAGAACTTAAAAAGAAAGGTATTTATGCTCTAGCATATAATTCTGGTATTAAAAATAAGGAGGAAGATGAAATGGAAACAAGTAATCCAAGTAAATTAATTAAACAACTCCAAGAGGCACAAGTAAGTAAGAAAATTCTTGACCAATGGGGAGGAGAAAATATAGATGGTGGAGACATGAATATGAATGATATGTTAAAAACTATGAAAAAGCAGTATGAATTTAAGATGATGAAAAATCTTATGGAAGGAGATGGTGTAAATATGCCCCAGATGATGTCTCAGATGATGATGATGAAAATGATGGGTGGAGAAAGTATGGGTGGTGGAAGTAATCAACCTAATCCAGAAGTAGAAGCATTAAAACTTCAGATGGAACAAATGCGTAGAGAATCAGAACAAATGCGTAGAGAATCAGAAACTAAAAGATGGGAAGATTTAATGAAAATGATGATGGATGGTAAAGGAAAAGATGAAGGTAGTTTAAAAGATTATTTCATGGCTTTAGAGGGAATTAGAGGAGATAGAGATGTTCAGATTAAACAGATGGAGAATCAGTTACACGAACAGAAAATGAATACCTTAATTAATAATACAGAAAATGTTAGGAATGAACTAAAAAGAGATATTGAAAAATTAAGTGGAAAAAACTTAGGTGGATTCTCAGATAGAATTAGAGAAGCAGTTGAAACAAAGGTATTAGAGAAATTAGATGTAGGGGAAATGATAGGACAACCTAAAGAAGATAGATGGGATAAAATCCAAAAAGTCTTTGGGACAGTTATAGAAAATATCAAGGAACCTATCTTAACACCTATCGGACAGGCATTAGCTCATAATATGATTAAACCTAAAGTACAGCGACCTACAATACCACCAAATGTAGTTGAAGAAGTACAAAGCCCTATGACTGAACAACAAGAAAAAGAAAAAGCTATGCAACAAGAACCAATATATGAAGATCCGTTTGATGAAGAAGGATATGATCCTATGGATTCTCAAATTAGTCCAGAGATACATTTAGGAGTTGAACCAAGTCAAAATGATTAAAGATTTTATTAAATTTGTTGGTTATATAGATAATAAAGAACTTCAATATATTGTAGAGAAAAATTTATCTCTTATGCAATATGAAACTACTGCTAATTGGATTTCTTCTAATCTTAAGTGGTTAAGGATAGTTTATAAAATGTCTAAAAAAGAAAACATAGATACTGATAAACTTCTTTTAGATGGTAGAGAGCATAATGAAGGAACTTATAAAATTCTATCTTCTCCTATGGGTAAATCTTGGTTAAGAGCAAGAATACAAGAATTTGAAGATTTAATGCGTTAATTTATTCAGGGATTTCTTCTTGGATTTCTTCTAACTTTTTATTAAGAAGTTTATATGCAATATATCCACCAATACCTAAAACAGTACCAAAGGTTATCAAATTAATTAAAAATACACTTCCACACCCACAACCTTGATCTTTTGTCATTTTAAATATCAGCCCATCTCTCTCTATTTTTTATTTTACTCACGGTTCTTTCATGTTTTCCATAAAGGGTATTCTTTTTCACAGAGTATATCTGCTGAAAGTTCTACACATTCTTGCACTGAAGGTTTATTAGAGGATGCAATAATATATGAGGTGATTGCTCCCACTACACCAACACTCATTAAAATATTCTTTCTTTTCATCTTCTCCTCCTTAATAAACAAAAGTATAACTTTCTGAATTATACTGTTTCCAAGTATTATCACAAATATCAAAATATTCAAAAGAGTATTCTATTTCGTTATTTCCATGAATAACATTAAAGGTTCCTTCTAAGTTCATATTAGGATATTGATTCATTATACCACAAGTTTCTCCAACTCCAAAAGTTCCACCAGAAGTATCACACTGAGGAGATAATATATCTTCAATACCATTAATAAAAATCCTTACACGTACTAAACATGGTTTGATTCCATTATTGGTTATGTATAATACAAATGAGGAAATATCTTGACCACCTATTTGAGCAAAATCCTGCCAAAATGCAAAATTTGAAAAAGATGTTAAAGGGAATTCACAATATGGATCAAATTCACTTAATTGATTAGTAAGATTAGTATTTTGAAATTGTAAATCTTCTAATTCATCTTGACAATCTTGATTCTCATTCTCCCAATAATCTAATTCAGTATTACAATCTGTTAAATCAATTTGATATGTATTTAAATCCACAGTACAAGTAAGTAATGAGCCTTGACAGTTAGTTAATGTAGATTCAGATTGTAATAAATCCTCTTGACAGTTAGTTAAAATTCCTTGGGATTGGGATAAATCATCTTGACATTCTTGATTAGTATTTTCCCAGAAATCTAATTCAGTATTACAATCAGCTAAATCCTCACAACAATCTTCAATAGGTTCAGGTATAGTTTTTTTAGCAAAGGCAAGTGTACCAAAAAGTGCCAAGCCACCTATCCCTAATAAGATTAAAGGAAAAACCATACTTTTCTTTTTCTTTTCTTTTTCTGCCATATTTAACCACAAAAATGATATACTCCTTGATCTAAATAATTTATTTGGCTAGTCTTAACCCATGCTCCTTCAACTAATCTATAAACCTTAATAATGATATATTCTGGAGGTTCTGGAAACATATCTGTTTGGAGGCTCCAATGTGTTCCTTGTGCTGGTCCACTTCCCCATTGATCTACTGTTGTAAACTCTTGACCATTGAAGGGAAAAGTAGTTTCAATTTTCATTGCACCTACTTCAGAGCCAATATTTTCTACATTATATCTAAGATAATAATCATAATCATCACCACCTATGAATTCTTTACATAAACCACTAAATGGTAAATCTATTTCGTAATTTACTCCTTCAATTACTTCTGCTTCACTTTTAGCACTAGCTAATACAGATATACCTAATAGCCCTAATAGAGCTAATCCTCCGATAATTAATGCTTTTTTTTTCTTAGCCATTTACATCATTCCCCATACTACTAGTATATCTTTAGCAAGAGCATCTGTTTCTGCTTCACTTCTAAAATCCTTATGTAAGTGCCAATCCATAAAATGAACAATCTCATGTGTTAGATAAAAAAGCTTACCTACATCTGTTGCCATCTCAAAAATCCTATGAGAAAGATAAATATTTCCCTCTTCCATAACATAAAAAGTTCCTATCACCCCATAAGAATCAACAATTTCTTTAATTATAAACTCTGGTTCTACCATTCCCTTATCCATAAGAAACATCTTCATATGTTCATAATAAGCCCAAGCTAGATCTCTATCTAGCTCTAAGTTATTTAATAATAAATTCATAAAGTTAATGGTTTCTTCTGCCATATAGAATGTATATTAATTTATCACTATTTAAACTTTCTGTTTAGGTATTCACAGTGTCTTGTGGGAGAATATATTTTTGGATTTATCATTCTACCTAATTTACAGCCTTTTTTGCAGAACTGTTGTCCTTTTTCTAACTTAGTACCACAAATTAAACATCTAGTAATATTCTTCGTCTTCATAGTCTTTAAAAGGAGCTTCATTATAAAGATCATTGTTTGATTTTATAATGTGTCTTAATTCTAGGATCTCATCTTCTTTTTCTTCAATTATTAATTCTAAATGTTTTAATTGAGATATATAACTTTTTAACTCTATAATCTTAATTTTTATTCTATCTGTTTGAGGTTGCTTTATCAAACGGTTTAGTTCATAAAACATTTTTTTAGATAATTTTATGTCCAATTTGTCATACCACCTATTTTTATGAGTTATGAGGAGTAAAAGTCATATTTAAATCTTTTTATTTATCTTTCTTTTTGGCTGAGTTTTGTAAGATCTCTATTTCTATTCTTTGATCCTCAATAATCTTAGACATCTTCCTTATCGTAATTTGGAGAGTGGATATTTGAAAGTCCTTAGTTAAGTTATGGTTTTCCATCTTTCTTTTTCTTCTCTCTTTGCTTTTTCTTAAGTTCTTTAATATTCTTAACTATGATATTCATATTATTAGTTTCAGTTTCATATTGTTTATCCCTTCTTTCTTGAATCATATTAAGCTCCCATACTAGATATTCAATAGCAGAATTAAGTTCACTTCTTGAATCTTTATGTAATTTATCTATTATTAATCTATTAACGAATTCAGATAAGTTCTTTGCTGGATTTATTGTTCCTTTTTTTTTATCTGTGTACTTCCAAAAACTTAATGCATATGAAGCTCTTTCATTGGGTGTAAAACTATGTCTTATTTTCTTTTTAATAGTCATTTTTTAACTGTTTTTGCGTGCATACCCTACTTGCATACCCTTTAACTTTTTTTTGTTTTATTGTTGTATTTTCTTCTTAATCTTCTTTTTTTCTTAGACTTCCAACTAACTTAAACTAACTAATTAACTAAAAAAAATATAATTAATTAATGAGTTTATAAATACCTACATTGTTTTGCATAACATGAGGTAAATTTTCCTCTCGGGTATGCAAGTAGGGTATGCACGCATTTTGCATCCTTTTTTTCCTTTTCAAGCTTACTTTTTTTACTAATAATTTCAATGATAAATTTGATAGAATTTTGATAAGATTTGTTACTACTTGACCGAAAACTTTATATAGATTATAGTTTATTATTACCATTGACAAACTCCTTTAACGCCTTTATCCCTTTTCACTTGGAATTGGAATGGTTGATGGTATGATAATCGAGTATGACAGAAAGTTTGATCCAATATTTTACTCTCGTGGGATATTGGATTTTTCTTCTTCTTAAAATATCCCACATTGTGATTTTTATTAGATATATTTAACATTAGAAAATTAAGATTATCTATTAGATATAAAAATCTTTCTACAATATGACTTAAATAAAGTCCTTTAGTTAGTTTTATCATCATTTTCTTTCAGTTCTTTCATCATTTCTTTCATTTGTTGTAACTCTTGTTCTTTTTCACTAATTAGGTTATTTAAATAATCACTCTCAGACCATGTAGTTTTTTTTACTACTTTATTAATTAAAGCAGACATATTGGTTTTATTTTTTAAACATGATTCTTGTAAATACTTATAGTTTTCAGAATTAAAAGCTATTGAAGTAATATATCCTTTGCCTTTAACAAATCTTGGAGTTTTACCCCTTTTCTTCCTAATTTTCATTTTTTCTCTCCTAGTAATATGTTTATCTTATATTACACCTTTATTAAATCAAACTAATATATATAGCTTCCTGTTCACTCTCTAGTTTCAAGCATATGCTTTCAGAAATATCCTTAGCTAGTTATATAATTCTCCATTAATTATATAATTCACCCATAAATTATATACTTCTGACCCATTAGCATAGGGCTTAGTTAATACTATTCATTAGGTGTCATCATAAATTGCTAGAAGAATTATTGATTTTTGGTAGTTTCTTACTTATTTTTCCCATGAAATGGTCTATTGATATAATAACCATTATAACTAGAATATTTAATCAACGCTTAAACATTATAAGCAAAAATCAATATTTCTAATCAATACTTAAAGATTCCACAAAAACCATATACATACCCCTCCTAACTTTCCTTGTCAGGGTTGTCAATGATGTCAGGATCTTTTCTTTATTTATTCCATATACATACCCCTCCTAACTTTCCTTGTCACCATCCTTAAACCATTGTAGATACCTTGAATCTCCAATAAAATCCTTATCTTCAATAAGTTTAACTTCTTTTAACTCAATTAAATAGTCTTCTTCTTTCTTTGATCCAAGTTTTCTAATCTCTCCACTAATCTCAGAAATTGTTGAAGTTTTTAAATCCATTATACCCTTTAGCTTTTTCCCTATTTTATCTGTCACTTCTTTATTTACTACTTTTAATGACCTTAAAATAATTGGTTCAAAGTTCTCAGTTAAATGACTATCTAATCTCTCTTTTACAATCTTAATCATTTCTTCTTTTGGAAGTTCTTCTTTTACTATTTCAAATAATTCATATTTGATATTATATAACTCCTTCTCTATTTCTTCTTTAGCAACTCTATGCATATCTACCTTAATAGAACTCTTTATATTTTGAATTTCAAATTGTATTATTTTCCTAATCTCTGCTTTAAGTTCATTCGGTTTTAAAATGTGTTTAAAATCATCTAAACTATCTTTTCTTTGATCTAAATAATCATTAATAGCCTCAAGAGCAAACTTTTTCCAACTTACAGGATATAACTCTTTATACCTCTTATCTTCTTTTTTTATTATTTGTTCATCCATTTTCATTCTCCTACTTTAATCTGTTAAAATATACGTAGTTGTTTCCCCTCTAAGTATACATTTGGATATTTCTAAGTTCACATATTCACTAACCCATTCAAAGTCGCTAGTCATTGTTGCATTTTTCATTTATTCCTTCTTCCTCTCTACTTTGATTGCATCAAATTCTACTATTTTTCCTTTCTTGGTCTTAAATCTTAATTTCACCTTTTTTTGTATAACTTCTATTTTTTTCATTTCCCTTCTATTGCCCTCGAATACTTACCCCTAAATCTCTTAACTTTAGAATTCGGGGTAACTTTTTCGTATAATCTAAAAATATCAAAGTAATCTCTTGTAAATTCGTAAACCCCTTCACTGGGATTTTCTCTTTTCCTTTCCCTTATTTCATCAAGTTGTTTATTCATTAAATCTTCTAGTAATGATCCAAGTTCTTTTCTTTTTGTAAATCTTTCAGTTATCAATTTGTTGCTCCCACTTTCTTCTAGTTTCTTCAAAAAAATGAAACCCTTTTTGTAATTCTTCCATTCTAGGAATAAATGTACAACCAGGACAAGCTATTTCTCTTCTTTGACCATCTTCAGTATAACTTACCTTTGTTTTAGTTCTATCAGTATCTACAAAATAACATTGAGCCTTTTTACCAATTCTACAATAATATTCTGGTTCTTCCCCTCTAACTCTATTAATCCAGACATTATTTTTTGAACCAGATAAGATACATTCCACTTCTCCATATCTATTAAACATCTTTACCTTCCATCTCTTTTAAACATAGTGGGCATAAAAATTTAACCCTGTTTCCTTTTTGTACTCTTTCTAACATATCTCTATTATATTCTTTACAACAAATAGAACACATCCTATTAACCATCTTTATCTTCAACCTCTTTTAATAATTTATTTACTGCTCTTGGTCCTTGTGCAACTGCTTTACTCCATTTATCTCCTAAAAATATTGGCTGTGCATAAGTTTTAGTCACTTCATCACCAGAGATAACAATAAACTGTCCAACCTTTAATCCCATGATCTCTTCAGAGGTAGGTAAGTAGTCAGGAGGGAGTGGTATTTGTACTATAGTATGGAGAACCTCATTTTTTTCAGATTGTCTCCCTAAGAGCCAATTATGCATCTGTTTAAGAGGTGTTTTATCTATACTTGCCATGTCCTGACTTTCTAAGAATAAATAATTTCCATTAGTTCCCCCTTGTCTAATAAATTGTTCTATACTAAGTTTACATGGAGAACCACTCCTTTGAGGGGTGTACTTCCAACTTTCTGAAATGATTACAACTGTTTCTTTAAAATTATTTAAAACTTCATCCATGACATTAGCAATTATTATAGATTGAATTTCTAGATCATTTCCATAAGTAGTTAAATCCATAATATTAACCCCTTTCTTAATATCTAGAGTATGACTATAATCTAATTTTTCTAGTTTTGGAAGTATATTTTCTAAATAAGCATTTATCGTAACTAAACAATCTTTATCCCCAACACTTACCTTTTCTGCATTTAAAGCTTCTAAAATATTATTATGGACATCTTCTAAAGTTTCTGTATCTTCCGAACATTGAATAATCTTAGCTCTAAATTTAGTATTAAGCTTTTCTTTCATAGTAAGTTCTAGTAATTGTAAAACAAACTCCCAGCCAGTATTATGCTTAAAGAAGAGAGGGATTTCATTTCCATTTGTAAAACTTTTCTCTCCTACTTTTGTTTTAAAAATAATAATCTTATAATCTTTAAGTCTAGATGCCATTCCTTCTAGGCAACTAGATTTTCCAGAAGTTTGAGTTGTGCCAGTAATAATTAAGTGATTTAAGTCTATATTAACCACTTTACCTGTTCCTAGTTCATATCCTACCTTAAGTTTCATTTGGATTTTTCCTTTTGTTTTTTATAATATTCTTTACAACATTCTCTCTTTCTTTCCTTAACTTCAGGTCTTTGATTATATTCTTTCTTATATGCTTGAATTCTAATTTTATTCTTCTCATAATATTCTCTATCCTTTTTTCTAATCTCAACTTTATTCTTCTCATAATATTCTTTCTGAGTTTCTCTCATTCTCTCTTTCACTCCTGGTTTCTGCTGATATTTTTTATTATACTCCTTTCTTTTTAATTTTGCTTTAAAATCTATCTTTGTCATTTGGATTTCCTTTTATAATATTCTTTCTTACGTGCTTTCACTTCTGGTCTTTGACGATATTCTCTTTGTCTTTCTTTAAGTTCAACTTTATTTTTTTTATAATATTCTCTATACCTTTTCTTCACTTCTGGATTTTGATTATATTCCCTTTGCCTTTCTTTAATTTCTTCTTTATTTTTTTGATAATATGCTTTGCAACATTCTCTACTCCTTTCTTTTACTTCTGGTCTTTTATAATATTCTCTATACCTTTCTTTAAGTTCAACTTTATTATTTTGTCTATATTTTTGATAATATTCTTTCCATTTAGCTTTATTTTTTTGATAATATTCTTTCCATTTAGCTTTATTTTTTTGATAATATTCTTTCTCTCTCTCCTTAACTTCTGGCCTTTGACGATATTCCTTATGTCTCTCCTTCTTTCTTAACACTTCCAATCTTGCTTTTATCTCTAACTCCTTTCTAAAACTTGAAGGCACCACCTCATTATAAAAATCTTCAATTTCTTCGCTTATATCTAATTCTTCTTTTGTCATTTAATTAGAGCTTCACCTATATATTTTTCAAGTTCTACTTCTGGTTTTAAATCCATAAATACAATCTGTTCTGTTGAAGCTTGGCTTTGCTTTACTTCCCACTTATATCTTTTTCCTTGTTCATAGTCTTTAAATTTAAATAAATCAATTAAGTCAAGTATGGAAGTTTGAACTCCTGTGCCTATATTTAGTATTAAGCTATTCTTTTCAATAGGCTTATCCAGAAAATACTTCATAACCTTAATAACATCTGTAATTTTAATAAAATCCCTTGTTTGTTCTCCAGAGCCAAAGACAGTAGGTAGTATATTCTTATTTTTACAATCTAAGAATTTATCAATAACAGATTCTCCAGTACCATAAATAGAGAAAGGTCTTAAGATAATAAACTCAAATTCATTTCTTTTAGCATACATTTCTCCTAAAAGCTCTCCAACCCAAATATTAAAGGTATTTTCTTCTAATGGGTCTGGTTTAAATCCTTCTTCACTTGGAAATCTTGTTTTTTCTCCATATAATTTATATGATGAAATATAGATTACTCTCTCAATCTTTCCTTCTATTAATTTATTATAGGCTACTGAAAGATCTCCTAATTTGTTTATAGAGATAACTTTACCATCAAAAGCTTTTTCTATAGACTTCTTTAGTTCTGGTCTTTGGTTAATAATTATTTGTTTCATTTTTCTTCTCCTACTTTTAATATAATATCCATATCTTGAAGTTTCTCCTTTCCAGTTTTAAAAACTCGATCTTCCATTTCTTTCTGCATAGTTTTCTTTGATTTAAAAACTTGCCAAAGCATCTTTTCATAACTTATTTCATTATATCCTTTATAATTTGTAACTTTTTCTTCTTCTCCAAACCTTTTTAGTATATTCCCTCTTACTTCAAAAACCCACTGATTTCTTTTACCCATATAACTTAAAAAAACTATGGATAATATACTTAAAACTATAAGGCTATATAAGATAATCATTAACATTCCCATTTTATTTCTTCTCCCTTCTTTTAAATATACTAACCAAACCATCTATTATTTCAGCTATCAATGTCATTAGATATGTTATAATAAAAAATAATAAAACAAAAATGAATGGAGACATAATTACAATCATTAACCAAAACCACCACTGATCTAATATCATTTTAAAATCTCATCCATCCTTCTTAACTTTTTTATTCTATTTCTCATCTGTTTCTTTAATTGAATATGGTTGCCACAGTGATAACCTTCTAAGCTTTCTAAAAACTTGCATATACTTTCTATTTCAGTGTCCATTTTCTATTTCTCCTTCTTTTTGAACAACATATTATCCATAACCCTGTCTAGTGCTAAATTTATTTGTTTTTCATACATTTTCTTTCTCCTCTTCATAATTTTTTTGTGTTGTGTATTTAGGATTTATCTCAATCCCAATAGATTTAAGTCCAAATTCTTCTGCAACTTTACAGGTAGTTCCGCTTCCAGCAAAACAATCAAGAACAATATCTCCTTCTTTTGAAGATACTTTTAATATTCTTTCAACAAGTGCTTTAGGCATTTGTGTTGGATGTATCCTTTCTTTATTAGGAATATTATGGGGGATATACCAAATAGAACTTAGAGGGTCATTAATTCCACACTTGTCATTTAAATAAATATTATCTCCCTTTGATAAATGATAAATAATCTCATAATCTAAATGGAATCTTAATTTAGTGCTGTCAAAACTCCCTGCATATTTCCAAATTATATAACTCTTTAATTTGAATTGTTTAAAAGATTCTAAGAACTCAATCCAATGAACAGTAGATAATTTCTTATTATGTGTTTTGTGTTTGATATTAAAAAATATTTGTCCTGTTGGTTTAAGAATTCTATATAATTCATTAAATACTTTGTCCATAAACTCAGAATACAACTTTAAAAATAAAATATCTTTAGTTTTTGCTCCATAACCTGCCCCTGAAACATCTTCATATGGTGGAGAGGTTATAACTAAATCTATTGTATTGCTTTCTATTTCTTTCATCTTTTCTACACAATCTCCTTGAATTATTTTATGCGACATTAGGATTAAGTTTTTCCATTTTCTATTTCTCATTATTTACATCTTTTTCTAGCTCTTTTAATTCTTCAATCCTTTCTTTTTTCCACTTCACTTCATCTGCTTTTTGTTCGGCTTCCACTTTTCTAATCCTTTTTTCATGTTCACACATCTTTTTAGAGTTTTTAACAAAGTTATAATAGGTCTTTTTACCTAAAATTCCACCAATCTCTTCTTTCCTAAGTTCATAAGGAAAATTTAAATATATTCCCCCCTCAGCTGAAAATCCTCCAATACCTATTCTCTTTTCTTTTGATTTTATTGTTATTTCACTAAAAAAGTGAATATCTGGAAATGCGTTTACCACCTTGTCTTTTTTAGTTATATCTTTTATCATTATCTTCTCTCTCCTTAACCTAAAGCTAACCTCAACTTAGTACATTTACACTGAGGTTTCCAAAGGTTTTTACTTATCTTTCCAGTTATTGAATCTATATCATTGACAAAATCTTTTTTACAATTAAGGCACCGAGGTATTCCAGTTTTCTTAAGGTGGTCTCTTTCCTTTTTAAATAAATCTAACTCCTCTTTTGAAAGTATTTCTTCAATCTTTTTCATTTCTTATTCCTTTTTTTCCTTATCCAGAGAAGCATTATCCCTGAAAATAATAATATACCTACACTTATCCAAAACTTTATCTCCAATCCTGGTATTTGATCATGTAACATCCATAAACCATAAATTAAAGCATCTAGGAACATTAAAACAACTAATGCCATAAATAAGAGATAAAAAATATCCAAAAACATCTTAAGATAGTTCTTCCCATTCTAACTCACATCTATCAGAGCAAAATTGTTTATTTATATATGCACAATTACCTGGTTTTGTTGCTTTAATTAGTTTTTCACATCTTTTACAATTCATCTTTTCCTCCTTTAAATCCAAACCTTTTCTCTAAAATTTTAGATATTTCTGCATAATCTAGTTCATCTGAATCAATTTCTTTTTTATTATCCTTTATTTTAATTCTGATATCTTCTAATATCTTTTGTTTAAGTTTTTTAATATCATCTAACTGAAAATGGTATCCATATCCTTCCTCTAAACAAGACTTTTCTAAAGACCAATTACCTTCTTCTTTATACTCTTCCCAATCATTAGTGATTAAATCACTAAAGCAAACTCTTGCTATCTCTTGAGTTCCATCTCTAATATTTGTTTCATTAACCATTTCATCTAATTTATGAAGATAAAAATTCTTATTTAATTGTCGTCTTATTTTCTTTCCTTCTTTTAATAATTTTAATGCTTCTTCAAATTCCATTCTTCCCTCCTTAAAATCCAAATCTTGTTTTAATAATTTCTGCTGTTTGTTTAGTTAAGTCTACTACTGCATTTACTGGATCTGTTTTTTTAATTTTAATTTTTTTAATATCTCCTAAAATCCTTTTCTTTAATTCACGAACTGCTAATTCATCATACTTATATCCTGGTTCTTTTCCATCATTAACTAATGTCCATTTATCAACTTCTTTTACTTCTTCCCAGTCATTAATTTCCTTTCCATCACTATCAAATAATTTACTATCTTTAATATGCCAACAATTTCCTTCTCCCCAATTAGGTCTTCTTACTTTTCCACCCTTTACCATTATGTTTAATCCATCTTCAAAATTCATATTAGTTCCTCCTTAGATCTTTACTCCATTATCTTTAATTAAATTTATTAGTTGTTTTGAAAGTTTAGGCATATATTTTCTACTTCTATGGCTGATAATCTTATTATTTCTTATAAAAGCTTTACACCAAAAAAGATGGTTTTTCATATCTCCATATTTCTTATACCTTAAAAAATTTAGTCCTTCTCGATTTTTGTCACTGCTCATTAAGATTTGAATATTTAATAATTCCATTTGAGTATATCTAGGGCTTACTCTTATTACAACATGATAACCTTTTTTTGTACGATAACAATCGAGTGTCTTAAAATTTTGCTTTTTAATTATCCACCCAATACTCTTAAAGATATTCTTTACTTTAGTAAAAGAAATATCATAATCTAATTTTATTTCTCCCATTTATCTCACCATTTTTACAATATGCACTGCTCCTTCCTTTCTCGTGAAGAGGGGGAACGTATTTCCACAATAAACGCATCTCTTTTTTTTATTAATTACTGAATTGCCCCGTGGCTCACATATCATAGTATTGCCACATTTGGGACATTTTACTTTTAATCTCATCCAAACAGTTTTTTATTTTGAATCCATCGACCTTTCTTCGCATTTTGCCATTCTAAAGAATCCAACTTTACTCCTTCTTTTTTTCTTTTATCAACTTTAGAGGTTTTACTCACTTCTAGACCCACTAATCCCATCCAACGATTCATCATTACATTTTTTTCATTCCAGAGATCACATTCTCTTAATTTTGCTTCAAATAAATTTCTTGCTTTCATTAAAGCTTCTTCTTTATTTTTAGCTCTAACTCTTATTTCGCCAGATCCCCGAATATTAATGTAGCTATCGCCAGTTCCTTTCTTTTTCTTGCTTTTCTTAGCAACTTTTCCTGTTAGTGTTCTTTGTACCATTTTATTTTTAACCTCTTAGGTTTGCCAAGTGTCTCTAAATTCTATATCAAAAACATACTCTTTTTCTCCAGCTTCAAATTCTTTTTCTATTTCTTTATAACCATGATCTAATTTATAATAAATATCCTCTGCTTCTTCAGTTTCTCCCACATCTATTAAACCCTTCATAACAGATAAACCTTCTTCTAAGTCTTCAATATCTTCTATTAAACTAATATGCTTTTCCTGAATAGCTGTTTGTTTAATCTTCTTTAATCTTGGAAAGTATGTTGATGGAAGTTTTAATGATTTCCTTACTTCAAATATAGAAGGATAATCAAGGGTTTTCAAAACTTTATGAAATCCTCTTTGTCCTCTTTTCCATACTCCAAAATAGGTTTTACTTTTATTTTTAAATCTTTTAATAGTATAAACCATATTTACCTTTTGAAACCACGATCTAGTCTAATTTCTTGGGCTTTAGCATATTCTAAGATAGGTTTAATAAACTCTTGGACTTCTGGAATATCTTTAAACAATTTCCCATCTATCCTATTTCTTAACCTCTCTCTTATTTTATCAGCCCATTCAAGACTTATCTGTTCCATTTTCACCTTCTTTAATTTTTTCTTTGAAAAATTTAAACCACCCCATATACTGTTCTTTGATATATACTTTTTTTTCTTTTAATAATTTAACAACAATATCTTCTCCATTTCTAAAAAGAACATCACTCATATTAAGTGTTGCCTGAATAGCTAAATTATGTGCTAATCCAGTTTTCATGCCCTCTTGATACTTATCTGTCTTAGATACTTCTTTCTTTTGTTTACAATTAAAACATACAGTATAGGGTTTTTTGCATTGTCCCTTACAAACTTCACAGATATTAAACTCTTCACTCATTTTGCTTTCCTCTTAACTTTCTTTTTAGTAGTTTCCTCATTATTTCTAATAAAACCCATTGTTTTAAGAAGAGAATCCATTATCTCTTGTACCTCTCCTTTTCTAATTTTTTCTTTTAATTCTTCCATATCAGTTTTTCCTTCTTCTCTCTGTTTCCTTATTTGATCCATCATTATGTTCTCTATCATTGTATTCGGGTTTGTATCTTCCTCTTTAGGATGAAACATTGGGTTAAGAACTGGTTGACTAACTGTTTTAAGAAGCGAATCCATTATCTCTTGTACCTCTCCTTTTCTAATTTTTTCTTTTAATTCTTCTACGTCAGTTTTTCCTAATTCTATTTCAAAAACTTTAATTCCAAATAATCTATAACTCTTTCTCATTTTTTTCTCCTTCTGATACTTCTTTTTTATCACTATTCACTTGTTCTGTTGGTTTGCTCTGTGTCTTAGGTTGCTCTTTCATAGCTTTTTGTTGTTCGATTTTTTTAAATACCATCTTAGTGCTTTCAATAACTTCTTTTGCAATCTCTTCTCTAGTAAATATCTTTTTTTTAATTAATAACTCTAGAAGAGCCATTCCACCTAATTCACTCTGTTTTTCCAAAAAGAATCTAACTTCTTCTGGAGTAAAACTTTGTAATATATTTTGCATTTATAATCCCTCCTTTAATCTAGTATTTAATACAGGATCCATACATTCCCACATTAATTTTTCAATTGTTTTTAAACTCAAATCTGTTTTCATTTTATTTTACTCTCCTTTTTCTTTTTTTTATAATATTTTGCTCTCTTTATTCGACAAGATTCACAGGCATAAAACCCATTTGAAGGTTTTTTACAAAAAGGACATAAACCTTCTCCTTTTCTTTTCTTATAAAACTTTTTAGCATAAGATTGTTTCTTAAAGAAAGATTTAAACTTGTTTATTATTTTCATTTTCATTATTCCTTATTATCCTTTTATAGATACTTAATGATATATAAAGGTTTATATTTATTCTTCATTATTCCTTATTTTTTAGTATCTATAATCTTGCGTGGCTGAACAGAACGTTGTTTCAAAAAGAGGATAACTTCATGAATTAATAGTTCAACCTATTCGCATTATGATACTTATCTTTTATATCTATATTCTCCTTTATTACATTCCTTCATAGGGGTCTTTAACTTCTCTAATTAAAAATACACCACGATTAGCACTATTACAGCTAATAGAGGCATTAAGATTAAGATCGAAAAAAGAATCAAAGCAACCCAACCAAGCATACGTTCCTTCATTTTGTTTAAATGGTTGTTTCACATAAAAGTCATTATCTTCAGATTTAAAATTTAACCAATCACACATTTCGTCATCATTAACCATATCTATCCCTTGTTGTAGTGTAGGAATATCCCAACCTTCAGGAATTTCTATCTCATTGAAAGCTTTTCCTTTCTGAATTACTTTAGTAACTTCTAAACCATTCCAGACTTTAGTTTCTCCAATCTTTATTTCTTCTTCTTTAGATTCAAACAACCTTCCATCCATAATCATTTCATTTTCTTTTAATTCTTTTTGTTTCCATGTTTTCATTTTATCTCTCCTTTATGTCTGATAATCATTGTTATGTGACGTTAAATTATTATTTTATTTATCTGCATACCTTTTCCCACAACAAGGACAATATTCTTCTGGACTCTCTGATCCATTATCTATTTTGAGAGTTTGTTTTATCACATATTTAGGGCTTTCTTGTTTATTCATTTCTTATTCTCCTCTATTACTTCAATCTTTATCTTTATTCTTTTACCTACATTTTCTTTTGGAAAGTAAATACCTTTGAGGGATAAAAATCCTACTTCTTTCCCCCTAACATGTTTGATTAACCACCAATCTCTACTAACATGCTTTGAGGTTTGTCTATAAATATATCCTTCTTTATTTACTTTTGCCATTTACTTCTTTATTCTCCTCTTTCCCTACTAAATATGGGGGTGTCATAAAGTATAATGGATTAATTGTTAAAATAACTAATATGAGTCCAACCATTAAAATTACTCCTTTAAATCCCCAGATCATAGTTGCACTCATACCTAATAGAAAGCAACCTACTAAGCTTGATATTCTATAAATCCAATAAATTGTTGTATCTTTCATTTCTTTTTCCCCTTTAACTTTCCCATTAATTTTATTTCTTTCTCTAGTTTTTCAATCTCTAATTCTTTTTTCCTTAAATTTAGATTTTCTTCTTCTCCATTTCTTTCAGTATCCAATTTAAGCCATGTTGATAAGGGCAATATTAATAAAAGTAAAAGGTAATAATTTTTTGTCATTCCTATACCTACCATTATTCCAAATATTGCTATAGCTTCTCCTATGTTCCTTACTGTAATATCTCCCATTTTCTATTCCTCCTTCTTTTCTATTTTAACCATTAAGCTTCCATCAACAGTAAATTTACATTCTGATAAAAGAGATATTAATCTATCTAATTTTTCATTTGTTTCTTCTAGTTCATTGGAAACATATCTTAACTCTCTAGCTGTTTGATCACAGTTACAATCTCTACTTTCTCCACAAATAGGACAACTCATTTTCCTTTCTCCTTCCCTAGTAATTCCAATTTCCTTTTAATTTTCTTCCTCTTCAATTCAAATTTTCCCTTAGACTTCTTATTTACACTATCTCCCCATCTTTCAAGTTCTTTAATGAGACTATCTCTATTTTTTATAAAGTTAATATCTTCTGGATGCTCCCATACATACATCAATTCGTCTATTAATTTCATTTTAGTAAAGAAGCCTACATTTACGTGATATGGTTCTATTCTTCTGCATTTATAACAAACAAGATTAGCACGACCCTCAAAATACCCTGCAACTGTTTCTTGCAACTTTTCTTTGGATCCACATTTAAAACACTGTTTCTCATTGTCTTTTAGTTTTTTCTTTTTTCTTTTGAATAATTCAATTATCACATTTCCTATCTTCATTCTCTCTATTCCTCCTTCAAACCATCTTTATAACCTTTAAAAATCGACAGTTCATTTAGTTTAATCTCTATAAATTGTCCAAATCCATCTATCTTTAAAGTATAATTTCTACTTTCGTGTCCTTCCTTATCTTTAATAATATCTTCAATATCTTCTAAAATAAATTTAATAATTGAACCTCCTATGTCATATTTTATTGATTTCATTTCTTTTTCTCCTTTAATTCCTTCATTTTTAAAAATTCAACAACCTCACAAAATCTTCCAACTTCTAAAGTATCCATTAATTTTGCTTTTTCCCAATTATTCAGGTTACCAACTAAAGAATCAATTATTGCATTATAGACATTTTCTTGTTTTTTCATTTCTTTATTCTCTAATTCTCCTCTAATTTTTTTATTAACAAAAACTGCAATATCTTCAGTTACTTTATTTTGTTTAACAGATTTAGCCATAGCTTTCCATTCTACACCTAAACCTATATAATACTCACTCAAAGTATTACACTTCTTGATTATTGATCTTTTATTTATAAATACCATTTTAACTAGGGAAAGCCTCTATTTCCTTATCTGTAAAGATTGTTTTTAGTTTCTGGCTTTGTCTTTTACTCTTATCAAAAGTCTTCTTATCCATTAAACTATCTCTATCACACCCATACTCATCACAAAAGTCTTCAAAGCTATCTGGACAAGAATAGTCTGCACCCATACAACAAAGAATATCATACATAGTAGGGCTTTTTCTTTCTTCTGTATTAAAAATACTATCTCCAAATTTAAAAGAGATTTTTATATCTCCTCTTTTAATATTAATAGTATAGACATTTCTAGAGATCATTTTAGCTTTATCCTCTGGAAAATGACTTAATAGTCTAGGTTCTCCTAAGAATATTCTTATATCCCCTAGTACCTTTTTAAGAGAATCAAAGTCTTCAGAATATTCTTTTAACTGCTCAATTTCTTCTTTACTTGTGTTATTAGTTAGTTCCATTATTTTCAACCTCAATCAGTTTATATTCTTTTATTGTATCAATCAATTTAACATATTTCCATTGCTTTGAACTTTCTCTTACTAATTCTTCTACACTTAATAATTTTAATTCTTCTATAGTTTTCATTTTAATTATTCTCCTAATCTCTCAACATCTTGGTTGATTTGATTAACTTTTTCGTTAAACTCTTTAACTGCTTTTGCCTTTTCTTTTTGCAATTGTTCAAATTTATGGTTTACTTTTTTACTCTCGCATTTAAGATAAGAAGGACACTCAAAACATCTATCTAAGGCCCTTTTTGCGGATAAACATAGTCTTGAGTTGCCCTTTTTAATCTCTTTAATGGAGGTGGTTATTGATTTCATTTTTTAATTACCCAAACATATTTCTTATCTTTTCAACAATTTCATCTCTTGACTTAGGTTTTAATTTATCCCAAACAAGTTTACTAATCTTTAATATTTCCACTTCTGTTGGCCCTTTGAAGACTATGTAATCGTGGCCTTTAATAAAATTCCAAGCATAGGAGATTTTATTTCCTAGATTATTTATAGTTGCAGTTTTATCTTTATCTTCCATTTTAATCTACTCCCTCGAGTTTAGATATTCTTTCATCTAGTTCTTTTATATGTTCTCTTAATGAACTAATTTGTCTCTCTAGCTCTTTGTTCTCGTTGTAAACTTCAACTAAAAAGTTCTTATCAAATAAAGTAAATTTAATTTCTCTTGAAATTTCTTTATTGTACTTAACATAAGCAATCATTAATTCTTCATTTATTTTATTCATTTTTGCACCCCTCTGGAAATTCTGAAACCCCTTCTTGCCATTTCATAAAAAGTGAGTATCCTTTTTCTTCTTCTTTTTTGTAAATTGCCATTATCTTTAATAGCTCTTTAAATTGCTTTTCTGTAATGTTTAACTCCTTATCTAAAACATTTTTCAAGTCTTTATATGTTTGAATCGTATGCTCTAAAAAGAAATTAAAAATATCTGTTCCAGAACCAAAACCTAAATAATAAGTTTCTCCGTCCTTTTCATATTCTCCTTGTGAATCGTGGTGTTCTAACCATTCCTCCTCCATATAATCCCTAAAAGCGTCAAAGTCAAACCATTGTCTAGCACAATCTGGAAGTTCTATTCCAACATCTTCTGGCTCTGTGTCTCTCTGTCTCTCTCTTAATGTATCCTCTGTTTCTGGTCTTAAACCCATAAAAGACCAACCAGTAAGTTTATTATCTTTAAGAGAAATATAATATTCCTCTTCGGAATTTTTTCCAATAAAAATTATCTCTTTCATTTATTACACCTTCTTATTTTTATATTAGGGTTATAATTATCGTGATTAATTAACGAATCTAAAATATAATCTTTGTCTAAATCTGAATTGAAAAAAACAGTATCTATATTTTTTCCATCTAGAGAAACATTCCATCCTTGAGATTTCATTTTAACAATTCACCCCAACAATTTTTATAGAATCCATTACATACTCAAACTTAAAATATTCTTCAATCTCTTTTCTTAACATATCAGAATAGAAACCTTTCTGTATTTCTTCTTCTTTAATCTTGAACTTTATAATCTTGCCTCTTTGCAAATCGTATAAATCAGAACCAGCGTTATATCTTATTCTTAAAAACTTTTGGCCTTTCATTAAGGTTACTTCGTTTTTGTTTCCATCTGCCATTAATTTGAATTTGGCAAACTTTAATTCTTTTGCGTTAATCTGTTTTGCTAAAGTTAATAATTCTTGTTTCATTTTTTATCTCCTGCACTTTTATGCCTTTGTGCAATAGGCTCTGATCTTACTCTTATTAGAGTAAAGCTACTATATAAAGCTTTCTATCCCCTGTAAGTATCCTCTTATTATCCCTTTTAGTATCCTTCTTAGTATCCTTTTTCTCGAATTCCTACATAATCGTATCTCCTATATTAATATATGATTAGCTAAGAAAATGAGA